>Ga0302314_10004009_pt1 | contig 27086 bp, 28 predicted proteins | sample III_Palsa_N2_3_FD_200533 | JGI IMG/M metagenome (GOLD analysis project Ga0302314, IMG submission 200533) | Peat permafrost microbial communities from Stordalen Mire near Abisko, Sweden - III_Palsa_N2_3 | ecosystem: Environmental > Terrestrial > Soil > Palsa > Peat permafrost | place: Sweden...
CTCCGTCAGCGCGGTTTCCCAATTTCGCCGGAAATTGGCCGATTTGACGCGGTGGCGATAGGCGGCGCCCGGCGGCACCAGCGCGACACGCTCCGACGCCGCGACATTGGAGCTGAGCGCCAGTTGCTCGAGGAAGGTCTGCTCGCGTGTCTTGGTCCATTTGACCGGCCCCGTCGGCACGACCACCCGTTTCGTCGCCATCCCCGCCTCCCGGACATGCCAAGGGCCGGAAACGGTGTCGCCACCGCCCGGCCCTCGACGCAATTTCTCAGCGTGCCTTCTCTATGTCAGACCAGCGGTTCGCTGTCAAGCTTTTTTGTACGTATTTGGTTAATTTCATCTACCCCCTTCCCGGCCGAAGCCGGGGAGGATGGTTCAGGCCGCCGCTTCCAGCGCCTCGGTCGCCTCGATCCACTCCGCCTCGACCGCCGCCTGCAGTCGCTCGACGTCGCCGCGGCGCTTCATCAGCTGGCCCATCGTCATCAGCTTCATCGCGGGCGTCGGCGGCGTACCGGCCAGCGCCGCATCGATGTCGGCGATCGACTTGGCGAGCCGCGCCATCTCGGTCTCGGCGTCCTTGATCCGCGTGCGGATGCCCTGCGTCGCCTCGCGGCGATCGGCCGCCGCCTTGCGATCCTCCTTGCGGGCACCGCCGCCGCCCGCCGACGCGGGCTTGGCCCCCTCTCCATTGGCCCCGCCGCCGCCCGAGACGATGAACTTGGCATAATCGTCGATCGTGCCGTCATATTCCTGCGCCGTGCCCTGATCGACCAGCACCAGCCGATCGGCGACCAGCTCGAGCATGTGGCGATCATGGCTGACCACCACGACCGCGCCGCGATATTCGGCGAGCGCCTGGACGAGTGCCTCGCGCGTATCGACGTCGAGATGGTTGGTCGGCTCGTCGAGGATCAGCAGATGCGGCGCCGAATGCGTCACCAACGCGAGCGCGAGTCTTGCGCGCTCGCCGCCCGAAAGCTTGCCGACCTTGGTGAGCGCCTTGTCGCCCGAAAAGCCGAAGCGACCGAGCTGCGAGCGCACCGCCGCAGGCGCCGCGCCCTTCATCAGCCGGCCCATGAGATCGACGGGCGTATCGGTCGGATCGAGTTCCTCGACCTGATATTGGGTGAAATAGCCGACGGTGAGCTTGGGCGCCGAGGTCACCACGCCGTCCATCGCCGCGAGATCGCCGGCGAGCAGCTTGGCGAGCGTGGTCTTGCCGTTGCCGTTGCGGCCGAGCAGCGCCACCCGGTCGTCGGGATCGAGCCGCAGCATCAGCCGCGACAGGATCGGCTTGCCCGCCTCGTAACCCACCGACGCCTTGTCGAGCGTCAGCAGCGGCGGCTTCAGCCCTTCCGGATTGGGGAAGGAGAATGTCAGCGAGGGATCGTCGGCCATCGCCGCGATCGGCTGCATCTTGGCCAGCGCCTTCACGCGGCTCTGCGCCTGCTTGGCCTTGGACGCCTTGGCCTTCCAGCGATCGACGAACGCCTGCAATTTCTCGCGCTGCGCGGCCTGCTTGACGACGGCCGACGCAAGCTGCGCGGCGCGCTCGGCACGCTGCCGCTCGAACGCGTCATAGCCGCCGACGTAGAGCGTCGTCCCGCCCTTATCGAGATGCAGGATATGATCGGCGACATTGTTGAGCAGATCGCGCTCGTGGCTGATCAGCAGGATGGTCCCGCGATAGGCGCGCAGAAAACCTTCGAGCCACATCACCGCCTCGAGATCGAGATGGTTGGAGGGCTCGTCGAGCAGCAGCAGATCGGGGTTGGTGAACAGCAGCGACGCCAATGCGACGCGCATCCGCCAGCCGCCCGAAAAACTCTCCATCGGGCGCGCCTGCGCGGCATCGTCGAAGCCGAGCCCCTTCAGGATCGCGCCGGCGCGGGCCGGGGCGGTGTAGGCGTCGATCTGGTCGAGCCGCTCGTAGATCGTGCCGAGCCGATCGGGATCGAGCGCGGTCTCCGCCTCGGCGAGCAGGCTGGCGCGTTCGGTGTCGGCCTCGAGCACGGTCTCGAACGGCGAGAGCTGCCCGCCCGGCGCATCCTGTCGCAGATAGCCGAATTTGGCGCCGCGCGGCATATCGACCGATCCGCTGTCGGCATCGAGCATGCCGGCGAGCACCTTCATCAGCGTCGATTTGCCCGCGCCATTGCGCCCGATGAACCCGACGCGCGCCTTGGGCGGGATCGACGCGGAGGCGCCCTCGATTATGGCCCGGCCGCCAAGCCGCACGGTGATGTCGCGATAGGAAAGCATGGGCGGCCCGTTAGCAGCATTGGTGCAATGCACAAAGCGCGGCCTTCTATCCTGTTCGGGGCACCCACGCCGAGACGATACGATCGAGCATCGCCAGCCACGCCTCGGCCGATCGACCGACGCGGTGCCCATCGAGCGTCACCGCCAGCCTGTCTGCGTCCGGGTCCGGCATCGCCAGCGCCGCCATCATCGCCTCGGCCAGCTTGTGCGGGTCTGGCGGCGCGATCCGGCCGAAGGTGGGATGGTCGAGCATCTCGGCGATCGCCGGCGACGAGGGCGTGGTGACGACCGGCAGGCCCGCCGCTAGCGCCTCCATGATCACGCCCGGATAGCCTTCGAACAACGAGGTCGACAGCAGCAGATCGCTGTCGCGCAGCAGCGGGCCGATATCGGGGACATGCCCGCAGAACCGTACACGACGATCGATCCCCAGCCTCCGCGCCACCGCTTCGAGACGCGGCCGCTCGGGGCCATCGCCGGCAATCGTCAGCGCGGCGTCGCCGATGCCGAGGCATGCGAAGGCGTTCAGTGCGAGTGCCAGATTCTTCTGCGCGACCAGCCGCCCCGCACAGAGGATATGCGGCGCTTCCCGATGCGCCCGCCGCCTCCCTGGCAATGCATCGTCCGCCACATTGGGCTGGGCCACGACATGGACGGGAACCGCCGGAAGATAGCCCGCCGCCTCGCGCGCCAACGCCGGCGAGATCGCCACGACCGCGCTGAGATGCGCGCTCAACCATTGCAGCTTCCAGCGGAACAAGGCGGCGCGGAGCGGGCGATCGTCATAGCGCGACAGCGTGTTGCTGAGCTTGCAGACGAGCGGCACCGACGAGCGCCCGATGGCATGAAGCACCGGCAGGTGGAAATTGCCGGGAGCGACGATCACGTCGGCATGTAGCGACGGCAGCATCCGCGCCGCTGCCCGGCCGAGCCGCCGGCGCGACCCCAGGCCTCGCCGGACCGCGCGGGGGGTTCGTATCACGACGACGCCGCTGCCCACCTCGCGACGGCTGGGTCCGTCCTCGCAGCCGCACAGGATCGTGACACGGCGGCCGGCAGCGGCCCAGCGATTGGCCAGCCGGATGATGATCCTTTCGCTCCCGCCCGCCTGAAAATCATGGAGCGGAATGACGATATGCGCCGCGAAGGATCGGGCGTTCGGAAGGTTGATCCGCGAGGGAGTTGCTGTCCACGACGCGCAATGGCGAGCCGGCCGGCCTATCCGCCCGTTGCCGCGGGCCAGCCCCTCGGCATATGCGTGACTGTTCGGTGAGGTGATTCCAAGCGCGTCGAACATCGGTGCGTTTCCTCGGTCGCCCCCCCACCGCAGGATGCCGAGAATGATAGAAATCGCGCATTGCAGCAATATTTCAGCCGGTGGCGCCCCGGCTGAAACAAGGGAATCCGCCCGTTTCTACCGAAACGGCGGCTCATCGAAACTGCGCAACTTGCGCGAGTGCAGCTTCGTCCCCTCCGCGCGCAAGATATCGATCGTCTCGAGCCCGATCCGCAGATGCTGCGAGATCGCGCGTTCGTAGAATCGATTGGCCTGGCCCGGCAGCTTGATCTCGCCGTGGATCGGCTTGTCCGAGACGCACAGCAGCGTCCCGTAGGGCACCCGGAACCGGTAGCCCTGCGCCGCGATCGTCGCCGACTCCATGTCGATCGCGACCGCGCGCGACTGGTTGAAGCGGAGCGTCGTCGCGGTGTAGCGCAGCTCCCAATTGCGGTCGTCGGTGGTGACGACGGTGCCGGTGCGCAACCGGCGCTTCAGATCGTCGCCGCTCTCGCCAGACACCTTCTCGGCCGCGGCGAACAACGCCTGCTGCACCTCGGCGATCGGCGGGATCGGGATCTCGACGGGCAGCACGTCGTCGAGCACATGGTCGTCGCGCAGATAGGCGTGGGCGAGCACATAGTCGCCGATCGTCTGGCTCGGGCGCAGGCCGCCGCAATGGCCGATCATCAGCCACGCCTCGGGGCGCAACACCGCGAGATGGTCGCAGATCGTCTTGGCGTTGGACGGCCCGACGCCGATGTTGACCAGCGTCACCCCCGCGCCGTTCGCCCCGATCAGATGATAGGCGGGCATCTGCACCTTGCGCCAATTCCCTTCCGCGATCGCGCGCTCGGGGTCGGCGGTCTCGCGCGTCACCAGCACGCCGCCTGCGACCGACAGCGCCTCATACGGGCTGCCGGGCTTGGCGAGTTCCGCCAGCGCCCAGGCGACGAACTCGTCGACATAGCGGATGTAGTTGGTGAACAGGATATAGGGGCGGAAATCCTCGGCGGGGGTGCCGCTATAATGCTTCAGCCGCGCCAGCGAGAAATCGATGCGCGGCGCCTCGAACAGCGAGAGCGGGCGGGTCGGATCATGCTCGAAGGCGAACAGGCCGTCGGCGATCTCGTCGCCGATGTCGGGCAGCCGCACGCTCGGGAACCAGCGCGCCAGATCGGCCGCCTGCACGCCGTCGAGCGAAAGCTCGTCCGTACCGTCGAGCACATAGGAATAGGGGATTTCCTGCCGCGACTGACCCACCGAGATGCGCACCTTATAGTCGCGCACCAGCAGCGTGAGTTGATCCTCGAGATAGCGGCGGAACATGCGCGGGCGGGTGATGCTGGTGGCATAACTGCCCGATTGGTTGAGCCGCGCGAATGCCCGCGTGAAGCGCGGAATCGCGCCCTCGGCCTCATAATCGACGCGCAGCTCGGGATAGGCGAACAGGCCGGAAGCGCGCGCCGCGGAATCGGGCAGCGTGCGATCGGCGAGATAGGCGGCGATCGCCTTGCGCAGCGCGGAGACGGCAGCCTCGTGGCGCTCGGTCAACGCGTCGAGGATCGCGGCGATGTCGTCGATGCGGGTGTTCATCGGGGGAAGGTCTCCTTCTCTTGTTCTTGTTGGCGGATGCGTCGCATCTCGCGGGCCGGCATTGCCGACCGTCGCCCTCTTTAGCGCAACTTTATGGCAAGCGTGAGAGCAGCCGATACCGCCCACTTGCCGATCGCCGAAAAGCATCTTAGCGAAGCGTCGGAGGTCGTCCATGCTGCACCTGCTTCTTGCCCTTGCCGCATCCACTGCCGCACCGGCGCCACCGCCTCCGGACCCCACAACCGGGCCGGCCATCGTGGTCGAAGGACGCAGGCTCAGCCAGCACGAAGTTTCCGAGGCCGTGCGCGCGATCGGCCGACCCGATGACGCCGGCGGCTTCGAATTCCAGTTCGCCCGGTGGGATGGGCCGCTGTGCGTCGCAGTGGCCGGCCTTCCGCGCGAGGGCGGTGAGTATCTCGCGGATCATCTCGGCGCGATCGCGCGCGATCTCGGCATTGGCTCCAAGGGGCCAGGATGCAAACCCAACGCCTTCATCATCGTCACCGCCGATCCGGCCGCGCTGATCCAGCGCGCGCGTTTCAGCAAGCCCGGCCTGGTCAGCGGCCTCTATCCCGCCTTACTCGACCGGATCGTGCGGAGCGACGACGCTGTGCGCGCGATCGCCTCGACCGACCTCACCTCGGGTGACGGCGATGCGGGCACGCCGAGCACTTATGGAGAGTCCGGCCACGACGTCGTCACGCTGCCGCAGTGGAATGCATCCAAGCTCAACGCACCGACCCAGACGCATCTCTCCCGCGTCACCGTGATCGTCGATTCCCGGCAGCTCGACGGGATCAGCTACGCGCAGCTCTCGGCTTATCTGGCGATGGTCACCTTCGCCCGGCTCGACGTCCATTCGTCCAAGCCCGACGTCGACACGATCCTGACGCTCTTTCCGCGCGGCCAGGCGGCGCCGCAGGATCTTACCGCCTTCGATCAGGCCTATCTGCGCGCGCTCTACACGGTCGCGCCAAACATGCCCGGCGATCAGCAGCGCCTCGCCATGATCGGCATGATCCAGAAGCTCATCGACGGGCTCGAGAAGGACAAGCGCCTCCGCGCGCCGATCGGCCTGGCGGCGCACGAACGCGCCGGCGATGCTCAGCCCAGCCGGTAGAAATCCGCCAGCCGGTCGAGCGCCAGCGTCAGCACCACGCGACCCGCGCGCGCCGGCCAGCCGAGCGCGCGTTCCGCGGTCTCCATCCCTTCGCCCGCGCAGACGATCCGCCACAGCACATCCTTCAGCCCCGCGCCGACCGCGTCGAGCGCGGCCTCCGTCCGCCGTTTCGCGCCGATCTGCGCCAGCGTGGGGTCGAGCGCGTCGCCGGTGGACGGTGCGCCGGCGTCCCAGCGCATCGTCACGCGCGGCGCCATCTTCGCCACCGTCCAATCCCCGCGCAGCCGCTCGCCCGCCTCATATTGGCGATCGTCGACCAGCCCCCGCGCCTTGAGCCAGCCCAGCGGCGACTCGGCGAGATTGACGGTGACGCTGCGCCTGGGCACCGCGCGGGCGCCGGGTCGGGCCTCGCTATCCTGCGGCAGCGCGCGTTCGGCGAGCAGGCGATTGTCGCCGCCCTTCTGCCTTTGCAGCCACGCCGCACCGGCGGCCGCGATCGCGAGCGTATCGCCCGCGCGCCGCGCCAGATCGCGATGTTCGAGTTCGCGAACCAGGCTGTCCGGGGCGCTGATCGTTCCGGCCGCCCAGCCGCCCGCCTGACGTCGGAAGCGGCGCCCTGTCCCCAATGCCTCGACAACCCGTTGCGCCTGAACGCTCAATCGAGTTGTCATCGTTATCGTTCCCTTTGTGTTCCCGGTGGAATCACATGCCATGGGGGATATGCTGCAGGAAAGAGAATAACCGATCGGGTTAGGGGTCTTATCATGATTACGCGTATCCGCGATGTCCGTCGCGCCAAGGGAATGACGCTTGCCGAGGTTGCCGCCGCCTGCGCGCCGCCGACCACCGCGCAGACGATCGGACGACTGGAGACCGGAACGCGCACCGTGTCGGTTGGGTGGCTCAACCGGATCGCGGCCGCGCTCGGGGTCGAGGCGGCGGATCTGGTGCGCCTGCCCGACGTGATCGATCTGCCCGTCGCCGCGATTCTTGGCGCGGCCGGCGCGGTGGCGCCGCGCCAGCCCTCGGTCGCGACGCCGCCCCGCCCCGAGGCGGGTGCGCTCGCGCTGCTCGTCGAGGCCGGCCAGGGCGATTTCCGCGCGGGCGACACGATCTGGCTCGATCGCCTGGTGCCCGACGCCTTTGCCACCGCGCTCAACCGTGACGTGCTGCTGCCACGCCCCGCCGGCCGTTTCCTCTTCGGGCGGCTGATCGGGCGCGATCCCGGCAAGCTGCACATATTGCCGCTCGCCGGCGGCGGCCGCCAGCAGGTGATCGCCGATCCGGCATGGATCGGTGTCGCAACGCGGCTGGTGCGGGCTTTGGGGTAAGCCTCACCCTCGTCATCCCGGCGGCGGCCGGGATGACGGGTAGGACAATGGTCCGGAGACGCCGCGCATCGCCGCCGGCTCCAACCGGCTGGGGGCGTTTCGCGAGACTGGTGGGCGGTGACGGGCTCGAACCGCCGACCCGTTCGGTGTAAACGAACTGCTCTACCAACTGAGCTAACCGCCCGATCTGCGGGATCGCGTCATAGCCACCTCTGCGGGCAGGGCAAGCCCACGATTGCAGGCCGGCCGCGATCCTCTACAGACGAGGTCCGCCTGGGGGTCACATCATGTCCGCACCCGATCTGTCGCTGCTCGGCACGCGCCGCTTCGCGCCGCTGTTCGTCGTTCAGTTCCTCGGCGCGTTCAACGACAATCTGCTCAAATTCGCCTTGCTGTTCCTCGCCAATTTCGGCCTCTACGCCGCAGAGCCGGGCAAGGCGGCGCAACTCGCGACGATCGCGACGGGGCTGTTCATCCTCCCCTATTTCCTGTTTTCCGCGATCGCGGGCGAGATCGCCGACGCGTGGGACAAGGCCAGGCTGGTGCGCGCGGTGAAGATCGCCGAGGTCGCGATCATGCTGATCGCGCTGATCGGCTTCCGCCTGGAATCGGTGCCGCTGCTGCTGGGCGCTTTGTTCCTGATGGGCGTGCATTCGACGATCTTCGGCCCGATCAAATATGCCATCCTGCCGCAGCATCTGCGGCCCGGCGAGATCATGGGGGGCACCGGCGTGATCGAGGCCGGCACCTTCCTCGCGATCCTGGGCGGCCAGTTGCTGGCGAGCGTGATCGCGCCCTGGCAATCGGCGGTGGTCGCCAGCGGGCTGGCGGTGCTGGGCCTCGCCGCGAGCCTCCTCCTGCCACCCGCGCCGCCGACCGCGCCGGGGCTGGCGATCGACCTCAACCTGTTCCGCAGCACAGGGCAGATCGTCGCCGCGGCGCGACGGGATCGTCGCCTGTGGCTGGCGATCCTCGGGATCAGCTGGTTCTTCTCGGTCGGCGCGTGCTGTTGTCGGAATTCGCGCCGCTGGTCAGCGACGTGCTGGGCGGCCTCCAGACGGTGGCGACGCTGTTCCTTCTGGTCTTCTCGGTGAGCGTCGCGCTCGGATCGCTGCTGGTCAACACGCTGCTCGGCGGCAAGGTCTCTGCGCGCTATGTGCCGGCCGCAGCGCTGGGGCTCGCGGGGTTCATGATCGATCTCTGGTGGTCGACCCATGGCCGGATCCGCTCCGCCGGCGCGATCGACGTGGGCGCCTTCCTGTCGGTGCCGACGAACTGGCGCATCCTGGTCGATCTGGCCGGCATCGCGATCGCGGGCGGGATGTTCGTCGTGCCGCTCTACGCGATCCTGCAGACCGGCAGCCCGCCCGCCGAACGCTCGCGGATCATCGCCGCCAACAATGTCGTCAACGCTATCGTGACGGTGGCGATGGTCGGCATGGTCTCGCTGATGCTCGGCCGCGGCGTCGGCATTCCCGGCGTGATCGGCACGCTAGGCATGGCGACGCTGCCCGTCGCGCTGATCGCATGCGGGCTGACGCCGGAGACGCGGCTCGGTCGGCTGCTCCGCCCGCGCTAGCGCCCGATCACGCGACCGGCGTCACGATCCGACGCGCTGCGGCGACATAGGCCCCCATCCCGGCCGCGGCGCTATCGGCGAGCGCGATGAACACGCGACGCCCGTCATGCGCATCGGGAAGGCGGACGAGCAACCCCTGCTCGGTCATCTGCGAGATCCAGCGCAGCGCGGTGGTGGCGGGCACCGCCGCGGCGATGCACAGACTCGACACCGCGACCATCCGCCCGTCGATCCGCGCGGCGGCGAGATCGAGCAATATGTCCCAGGCCGGATCGGCGAACAGCGCGGGCTCGAAATGCAGCCCGCGCAACCGCCGCAGCCGCAGGATCGCGCGCACCAGCGGCCCGTCCGACACCGCAGGCGCCGACGTGCTCGGCGCCGACGTGTCGGCGGCCGATTCCGGCGCCGCATTCCCGGACGGTCCGGCCGAGAGCGCGGCGAGCGCGCGCGCGATCCGGCCGACCTCCTCGCCGAGTTGCGCCAGCCGCCCCGCTTGTCGGCATCGCCCTCCTCGGTGACGCGGCCGGGCGGTGCGGCGACCAGTTCGGACAGCGCGGCATCGCGCTCGCTCGCGCCGGGATCGACGAGAATGCCGAAGCCCGGATCGTCGATCCGCGCCGCGACGATGTCGATCAGTGCGGCAGGCGTCAGCACAAATGCGGACAACCGCCCCGAGGCGGCGCCGAGCCCGTTGAGCCGATCGAGCATCTCGTCGAGCGCGACCCCATCGTCCGCGCCGATATCGAGCACCACGCCCGCGGCGCGCCGATCGAGCCGATCGAGCGCGGCGGACAAGGGCCCGCTCGCGACGACGCGCCCGCCGGCGCGCGCGATGGCGTCCGCCAGGGCTTCACGCCGTTGCGGCTCGTCGCCGAACAGCAAGACGCCCGGCGAATGCAGCCAGACATAGGGAACGTCGTCAGCCAGAGCGCGCATGCCACTCTCCAATCGATCTCCGTGTCATATGACATCGGAACGAAAGAGGGTCACATTAAACACATATCCGGAACGGATGAAATTCCGGTCCGAAGCCGGATGTCAGCCTATCCGCGCCCAGGCATCGGCGATCTCGGCGATCATCTCGCGCGCTTGGATGATCGGTTTCGGATCAGACTGGGTCGCGCCCACGCCGATCAGGCGCCGCGCCTCGCGATAGATCGCCGCCAGCCCGCCGGCGATCTCGCCCCCCTGCCCGTGATCTAGGCTGCCCTCGAGCCCCTGCAGGATCGAATTGGCGCGCGAACGCCGCTTGATCACGCCGTCGCGCGACAAGGTGCCGTTCGCCGCGAGCCCCACCGCAAGCGCGTCGAACGTCTTGAGCAGCTCCTCGTAGAGGACCGCGATCAGACGATGCGGCGATGCACCCTCGATCTTCAGGCCGAGATCGATCGTGGTATAATGTTGCTTGGCGGCGGCGTATCCGGTGGACGCGAACATGGGCTGATCCTGATCTTTGACGCGCTTAGCTGGCGTCGGGGTTGTCCCACAGCGCGACCTGCTGGGTGAGATAGCTCGCCGTCGCCTTGTAACCCGAGACGAGCGTGTTCATCTGGGTGAATTCGGTGACGAGGCGATCGTGGTAGACGGTCACCTGCGCATCCGCCTTGGTCAGTTCGGCGGCGAGGTTGGTCTGTTGAGTCGTCAGGCTGGTGGACAGCGTGGTGAGCGCGCCCGTCGTGCCGAGCAGCTGATCGTGGATCGCCTGCAGCACGCCGCCGAGGCCCTGGTTGATCGTGATCGTCGCGGTCGATGGCGTGCCCGACAATATCTGCAGCGAGAGCCCGTCGGCATTGTTGCCCGCCCCCGCGGTGAGGATCCAGCTCGACGCGCTCATCGCGGTGCCGTTGAGCGTGCCGGTGGCATTGCCGCCATTCACCGCGGGCGTGATCCCCGATACCGTGTAGACGCCCGAGGCCGCGGAACCCGCCGCGCTGTTGATCAGCACCTTGGGGCTCGAGCTGCTCTGCGTGGTCATGAACATCTGCTCGACGTCGTCGGGATAGTTCGTGAGCATCGTCGAAAGCTGCGTGGCGTCGACCGAGATCGATCCGTCCTGCGCGGTCTGCACGCCCAGTTCGGCGAGGGTGCGGATCGTGCCCGACGAATTGAGCGGCGTCGTGGTCATCTTGGTCAGCTGGCTCTGCAGCTGGCGGATCGCGGCATTGCCGCGCAGCGGCCCGGCGGCCGCGCTGCTCGTCGCCGCCGCGGTCGCGGTATTGAGCTCGGTCAGCAACGAATTATAGGCGCTGACGAAATCGTTGATCGCCTCGGTGATCGCGGCGGTCGCGGGCGTCGAGCTGAGGCTCGTCGTGCCGGCGCCGACGAGATTGATCTGCACGCCGGGCACGACATCCGAGAAGCTGTTGGTCGATCGGTTGACGGTGACGCCGTCGACGGTGAGCTGCGCATCCTGCGCGGCCTGGGTGCTGATCATCGTGTCGGAAGAGGTGGCGGTCGCGGTCGGATCGAAGGACAGTGCCGATAGCGAGGTGCCGCCGCTCGGCTGCGTGACCGAGGTATCGGTGCTGTCGGTGCCGGTGACCGTGAAGGTCTGCGCGGCGCCCGTCGATCCCTTGAGCACGAGCGTGCTGTTGCCGTCCGAGCCCGAGATCACCGACGCGGTGACCCCTGTGGCCGCCGCGTTGATCGACTGCGCGATGCCGGCCAGCGTGTCGTTGTCGCTCGACACCGAGACGTTGATCGCGGTGGCGCCACCGACGCTGAACGACAATGTGCCGTAGTTGAACGCCTGCGCGGTCGGATAGGACACCGACTTGACCGACTGCGCCTTGGCGATCTGCGCGACGCTGATCGTACTGGTGAGCGAGCCGATCGCCTGGCCCGCGACCGGGCTGACGGTCAGCACGCCGGTCGCCGACGAGACCGGCTGCGTCTGCAGCGTGCCGCCCGAGACGAGCGTGTTGAGCGAGGTCGAGAAGGCGGTGAGATCGCTCGAGATCGACGCGACCGACGATATCTGCGCGGTGTTGGCGGTCTGCGCGGTGGTGATCGGCGTCTCGGTCGAGGTCTTCTGCGCCGCGGTCAGGCTGGTGACGAGCGATCCGGTGTCGATGCTCGCGCCGTTGGCGTTGAGGCTCGACAGGATGCTCGCGCCGATCGCCGCATTGCTCGACGTCGCGCTGGTCGTCGATGACGTCGACGACGACGACGTGGTGGTCGCCGCGGTCGATGTGCTGCTGGTCGCGCTGGTCGTCGTCATCAAGCTGTCCTTCGCCCTCAGAACGACCGTGCCGCAAAAATCTTTACAGCCCGTTCACTGCGTCCGGACCTTTTTCGTCGGCGACAAGCCGGCGCACGCTCGCCGCGCCAAGATGCGCCTGCACGCGCAGCGACATTTCGGCCTGCGCACCGATGCGGCGGGCGAGATCGGAGGCGGTTATCGTGCCGCGATAGCGGTCGTCCGCGGCGCCATCGACGGCGGCGTCCAATCTGCCCAATTCCTCGATCGTGCCGAGCGCGGCCGCGATGCGCTCGCGATTATCCTCGAGCAACGCGGCATCGCGCCGCGCCGCGGCCTCCGGATCGGGCGCCTCCTCCTCTCCGGTCGCGGCGCGCAGCGAGGCGAGCCATCGCAGCCTTTTCTCGCGACGCTCGATGCTCTGGCGCGCGGACATCGACGCGGCGACGGTCAGCGAAACCGCGTCCACCCCCGTCACTGCCGATAAAGCGTCGCTCATCGCCGTTCCTTGTTCCCAAGGGCAAGAACGGCAGGATCGGGGAGAGCTTAAGAGGGTGAATGCGACGTCGAGAAATTGCGGGATGTCCACAATTATCGATCGTCATTCCGGCCTTGAGCCGGGATCCCGCTGTCCGCCTGGCAAAAGCGGGACCCCGGATCGAGGCCGGGGTGACGGCGGGGACTATTATGCGCTTGGCCGACCGTTTTCGTCGAAACGCATCTCGCCCGGCACATCGACGACGGGCTGGGTGCGTCCTTCCGCCATGGCGCGATCGATGTTGAACACGAAGGCGAGGATCGTCGCCACCGCAATATAGAGGTCCTCGCGGATCACCTGCCCCGCGCGCGTCGTGAAATAGAGCGCGCGGGCGAGCTGGGGATAGCTCAGCATCGGCACCTTATGCTCCTCGGCGAGCGCGCGGATCGCGTCCGCCGTGGCACCGCGCCCGCGCGCGACGACGACCGGCGCGGCATCCTCGGCGGGGCGATAGCGCAGCGCGATCGCGAAATGCGTCGGATTGGTGAGCACGACGGTCGCCTCGGCCATCGCGCCGCGCGCGGACCGCCGCGCGACATCCATCTGCCGCCTGCGGATCGCGCCCTTGAGTTCGGGCGAGCCCTCGGTCTGCTTATGCTCGTCCTTGACATCCTGCTTGCTCATGCGGAGCTTGGCGGTGCGGCGGATCATCTGCGCGGGCACATCGACCCCCGCGATCAGCACCAGCCCCATCGCCATCACGATCACCGCGAAGACGAAGGTATGGCCGAGCTCAGTGATCGAAGTCGCGATGTCGCCGCGTCCCATGGTGGTGATCCGCGCCATCCGCGACGAGAGCAGCCACCAGCCGATCACGCCCATCACGGTCACCTTGGCAATCGCCTTGAGCAGCTCGATCAGCCCCTGCATGCCGAAGATGCGCTTGATCCCCGCCAGCGGGTTGATCCGCTCGGGCTTGAACGCGATCGCGCCCCAGCGGAAGCCGAAGGCGCCAAGCAGCGCCGGTGTCCCGATCGCGGCAATCACGGTCGCCCCGAACAGCGTCGCGAGCGGCACCGCGACATGCCCGAGCATCCCGAGCAGCGTCTGCCCAGGCTCGAAATCGTCGATCGCGCCGCGCCCGAAGCTCAGCGAACCGCGCAGCAGATCGGTCAGTGCGCCGACCAGCAGCGGACCGCCCAGGGCGATCCAGCCTGCGCCGACGATCATCACCAGCGCCGCGCCAAGATCCTTGGACTGGAGGACATCACCCTTCTCGGCGGCATCCTTGAGCCGCTTCTGGGACGGGGCTTCCGAGCGTTCGCCTGCGGATTCCTCGGCCATCAGCCCTTGCCCGTCGCCAGCGCGCGCGCGAGCGCGAGCCCGCGCTCGATCGAGGTCGCGATACCGTCGCCGATCGCCGGCGCGGCGATCGCGAGCAGGATCACGCCCGCGAAGATGGTGGCGGGCAGGCCGACGGAGAACAGGTTCATCGCGGGCGCCGATCGCGCCAGCATCGCCATCACCACCTGCACGAGGATCAGCGCGAAGCCGACGGGCAGCGCGATCGCCATGCCGGCGGCGAACATGTCGCCGCCGAAGGCGAAGACGTCGTGCAGGCTGCCCTGCCCCAGCCACGCCTGGCCGGGCGGCAGCGAATGATAGCTGTCGACGATGATCGTTGCCAGCATCAGATGGCCGTCCATCGCGAGGAACAGGAAAGTGCCGAGGATCGACAGGAACTGGCCGACCGCCGGCGTCGAGGCGCCCGATTGCGGATCGACCATCTGCGCGAAGCCGAGCCCCATCGAATTGGCGATCACCTCGCCCGCCATCATCGCGGCGGCGTAGCCGAGCTGCACCGCGAAGCCGAGCGCCAGCCCTGCGATCACCTCGCCCGCGACGAGGACGAAGCCCGAGATCGTCGCCAGCCCGCCATCGGGCAGCGCGAACGGGACTTGCGACAGCGCCGGGATGCCGACCGCGAGGCTGATGATCAGCCGCACCTGCACCGGCACGTTCTGCGCGCCAAATACCGGGGCGGCGAGAAAGGCGGCGCCGGGCCGGATCATCGCGACGAGGAAGATCCAGAGATTGGCTTCGATCCCGGCAAGGCCGATCGGAAGCATCGTCAGTGCAGCAGATCGGGGATGCGGTGGAACATGTCGCGGGTGAAGTCGGCGAGCAGCGTCATGATCGCACCGCCGAACAGCGCGATGCAGATCGCGACGACGAGCAGCTTGGGGATGAACGCCATCGTCTGCTCGTTGATCGAGGTTGCCGCCTGCACCATGCCGAGGATCAGTCCGGCGACCAGCGCCGGGATCAGGATCGGCGCCGAGGCGAGCGCAAGCACCCACATCGCTTGCTGCGCGACGCCGATGAAATAGTCCGTGCCGACGGCGGGTTCCATCAGCGGCGCTCCGCACCAAATAGGCCGTTCGTCCTGAGCGAAGTCGAGGGACGTGCGTCGAACGCGGCGCCTGCGACACGCACTTCGACTTCGCTCGGTGCGAACGGATTTGGGGCAGCGCGCATGACTATCCGAAACTCTGCGCGAGGCTGCCCATCGTCAGCGCCCAGCCATCCACGAGCACGAACAGCAGCAGCTTGAACGGCATCGAGATGATCGTCGGCGACAGCATCATCATGCCGAGCGACATCAGGGTGGTCGCCACCACGAGGTCGATCACGAGGAAGGGCAGGAAGATGAGGAAACCGATCTGGAAGGCGGTCTTCAGTTCCGACGTCACATAGGCGGGCAGCAGGATCGAGAAGGGGATATCGGCGGGCGTCGCGAATTTGGGCGCCTTGGCGATATCCGAGAAGAGCTGGACGTCGGTCTTGCGGACCTGCCGGACCATGAAGACGTGCAGCGCGTCGCCCGAGCGGCTGATCGCCGTCTCGAGCGGGATCTGCCCGGCGCCATAGGGGGTGACTGCGCCCTGGTTGATCTGGTCGATCACCGGCCGCATGATGAACAGCGTCAGGAACAGCGACAGCCCGACCAGCACTTGGTTGGGCGGCGTCTGCTGCAGGCCCAGTGCCTGTCGCAGGATCGACAGCACGATGATGATCCGGGTGAAGCTGGTCATCATCAGCAGCAGCGACGGCAGCACCGTCAGCAGGCTCATCAGGATGAGGATCTGCAGCGACAGCGACAGCGGCTTGCCGTCCCCCGACACCTGCCCGAGCGCCTTGTTGAGCGCGGACGTCTGCACCGCGCCCGGCGGCGTCACCGCGCCGGTGCCGGGGGCGGCTGCGGCGAAGGCCGGGTGGGCGAGGAGCAGGGCGAGCAGGATCGCTGCAAGGCACAGCAACGCGACCAAAACCTTCCGTCCCCCGGCAAAAGCCGGGGCCCAGGGTTTCAGGCGCGGCGCTTGCAGCTCCTGGGCCCCGGCTTTCGCCGGGGAACAGGATGCGCGAGCATCAACCCTCACCTACGCATCCCCGTCATCGATATAGCGCTGGAAACCGCCATCGATCGGCGCTTCGGACAGCACGTCCATCCGCCCGCGCGAGACGCCGACCAATATCCGCCTGCCCTCGAACTCGACCACCGCGAGCCGGCCGCCGGTCGCGCCCATCGGCACCGCATCGACGATCCGCACCAGCTTGTCGCGCTGGCCGCCCATCCCGAAGCCCGGCTGGAACTTGCGCAGCAGCCACAGCGTGCCGACCGCCATCCCCGCGACCAGCGCGAGCATCACGACGACGTTGAGCAGATAGGTCCAGGTCATGCCCGGCGTTCGAGCCCCGCCAGCCGCGCCTCGGTGGCGACGACATCGACCACGCGAATGCCGAAGCGGCCGTTGACCGTCACCACCTCGCCCTTGGCCACCAATGTGCCGTTGACGAGGATGTCGAGCAGTTCATTGGCTTGGCGATCCAGCTCGACCACCGAGCCCTCGTTGAGATCGAGCAATTCGCTCAGCTTGAGCGAGGTCGAGCCGACCTCGACCGAGAGGCGCAGCGGGATATCCGCGAGCAGCCTGAAATTGCGCCCCGCCGGTGTGCTCGGATCGTCGATCCCCGGAAAGGGCGCGTCGCTCATGTCGCTCAAAGTCCCATATCCCCGCTCAATTGCCCCCGCTGCGGTCCGGCGCGCCGATCGTCTCGACCTGGAACGCCGCACGCCCTTCCTGCTCGCCGATCGTGCCTTCCGCAAGCCGTCTGTTGCCGACGATGAGCGGAACCCGCGGCGCCAGCGTGATCGGAATGACGTCGCCCTCCTTGAGCGCGAGCAATTCGCTCACCGACAGCGTCGGCCGCGCGACCACCGAGCGCACCGGGAAGGAGACATTCTCGAGCGCGCGCGCCATGCGGTGGCGGAATTCGGCATCGACCGGCCCCGCCTCGGCGTGGATCTTGGCGGCGAGCTGCGCCTCATAGGCGCGCATCGCGCCGAGCGGGAACACCAGATCGATGCTGGTCGCGCCCGGCCCGCCGCCCGCGATCGAGAAACGCTGCACCACCACCGATTCGTCGCCGCGCACGAGGCTGGCATAGCCGGCATTGGTCTCGCGCGAGGCGAGCATCGGCTCCAGTGGCACGATGTCGGCCCATACCTCGACAACCGCGCCGGCGATCGCGTCGGTCAGCCGCGAGAGCAGCCGCTCCTCGGCGGCGGTGAATTCGCGTTTGCGCGGCGCACCGCCGGCACTGCCGCCGGTACCGCCGTAGAAGGCGTCGACCAGCCGGCTGACATAATCGGGCGCGACCGCGATCAACATGCCGCCCTTCATCGGGCGCAGGCGATAGAGGCTCAGCGAGGTGAACTCGGGCAGCGCATCGCGCCACGTCTCGAAGCGCGAGGTGAGCGCGGCCTCCGCCTCGACCTTGGGTTTGACGCGCGCGAACGGCTCGAACACGTTGCGCAGCCGCCGCGCCAGCCGTTCGCCGACGCGGTCCAGCCCGGCCAGCCGGGCGCCCGGCCGCAACGCCTCGCTGCCGAGCGCGAACGTCTGCACGTCCTTGCCCGCCAGATGTGCGTTCAGCCGCGTCTCGTCGTTCTTGCCGATCGGCTCCCTGGCCACGTCCGTCCCTTCGCCACTGCGTTCACCACCTTACTGGATGATGAAGCTGGTGAAATAGACATCATCGACGCCGCCGTAACCCGTCTTGTCGACGAGCACCTTGTTGATCGCATCGCGCAGCCGCGCCTGGAGCGCGGTCTTGCCTTCGGGCGTGCCGAGCACGAACGCATCCTGATTGGCCAGCGTCTCGAGCACCGCCGAGCGGATCGGCATCTCATTGTCCTTGAAGCCGTCGAGCACCTTGGCGTCGTAGAAGGTCGAGACGCCCAGCGAAATCTGCGCGATGCCGTCGGTATCGCGCAGGTTCGAGGTGAAGGGCTGGTCCATCGTGTAATAGGACGCCTTGTACAGGCGCGGATCGGGCGCGAAGCTGCCCACCGGCTTGTGCACGTCGCCGGGATTGGCGCTCTGGCCGTCGCGCGTCACCAGCTTGGGGGCATAGGGGTCGGTCTTCTCGCCCGCCTTGGCGCCGCCCAGACCCATGCCGGCCGCGACCATGCCGCCACCGACGCCGCCACCGACGAGCACGAGGCCGCCGACCAGCAGCAGGATCAGCTTCTTCTTGCCCTTCTTCTTGGGCGCGGGAGTTGCGTCGTCACTCATCGTTCAGTCCTCGGGGCCTCACGCATAAAGTCCATCGGTGGGTTCGCCGGGAGCCGGATTGGCGTCCGGCGACCCGGTACTCGAGACAGGCTTAGCGGCAAGAGGTTGCGATCGGGTTTGCGACTGACGCCCGGATTGCCCCTGCGCGTCCGCCTGCGCGGAAAAACCGCCGCTCCCCGACGAAGAATGCGCCGATGGCCGCGAATCATTCTGCCCGGACGACGGCTGGCGCGAATCGGACGAGCCGGCCTGCCCGTTGCCGACATCGATCTGCGCGCTGGCGATATGGATGCCGTTGCTGCGCGCCTCCGCGATGAGTTGCGGGCGCGCATCGGCAAGCGCGACGCGGCCGGCCTCGCTGCTCGCGGTGAGCGTGACGGTGGCACCATTGCCGTCGCGCGTCATCTCGACCTGCACCGCGCCGAGATGCTGCGGCGCCACCTCGAAGCGGAGCGGGCCGGAACCCGCACCGGCCGCCGCGATGTCATGCGAAAGACCGTCGAGCCATGCGCCCTGCTTGGCGAGATCGAGCTGGCGATCGGCCGCGCCGGCGGCGAGCTGGCTGGCGGCACCCTCCGCGATGGTGGCGGGCGCGTGGGCGACGGGCGCGCCGCCGGGGTTCGTCGCGACGGTGAGCGGTGTCACCGTGCCGCCCGTAGCAGGATCGCTCGTCGCGGCCGGCGCATCGGCATCGGCATCGTCCGCCGTCTTGCGGCTGCTGGCCGGGACGCGCGCATCGGCGCTGCCCGAAAAGGGCGCGTCCTTGCTGGGGAGGCGCGACGCCATCAGCGCGGCGGTAGCGGTGGCCGGGATCACAGGCGCGGCGACGGTGTTCTGGACGACGGGCGCTGGATCGGCGGCGACGGACGCGATCGGTTGATCGCTGGCCTGCTTGGCGGCGAGGCTGTCGGCGAGCGCGGCGAGCACGGGCGCCAGCTTGGGGTCGGTCGTGTCGATGGCGCTCTGCGTCAGATCGACGCCGGCTTCGGCGCGGTCGGTCGAGGTCGCGGCAACCGTCGTGGTGTCTCGCCCCGATCCATCGGCACCCTGCTTGCCCGGCTTACCGGGCGACGTATCGGTCGCGGCCGCGGCGGGCGCAGGCGTGAACGCGGGGATAGGTGCCGTTGCGGTCGCCTGGGGCGACGCGGGCGTCGTCCCGTCGGCGACCGCATCACGGTCGTCACCGTCGCGCGTCGAATCGTCGTCGCGCTGGGCATGGCGCGTCTTGTCGCCGCTGCGGGCGTCGCGCGATGTCGCGGCGCCGATCGTTGCGGGTTTCGCGCCCGCGATCATCGCGGCGAAGGCCGTGCCGGCATCCGGCTTGCCCTTGGCGGCCTTGCCCGCATCGGACGATGCCGGCGCCGGGCTGGCGAGACGGGAGACGGCGGCCACGCTCATGCCTCCCCACCCCAGCCGCGCGGCGGGCGGTGGCCGGTCGCGGACTGGCGGCGCTCGACGAGGATGTCGGCCTGCTTGACCGCACGTTCGGCGAGCCGCTCCGCGCTTTCCTGACGGATGCGCGCCTCGATCCGCTCGGCGGCCTTGCCCGCCGCGGTGGCGCGCGCGCCGACGATCGCATCGGCGAGGCCGAAACGCGCGAGATCGAGACGGTGCGCAAGCTCGCCCTGCGCCGCCAGCGTCTGCGAGGTCAGGCTGCCGATCCCGGTGGTGAGGCTGAGCCGCAGATCGAGCACACGTGCCGCACTCTGCTCGAGCGTCTGCAACTGCGCGTCGGCCGCCGCCGCCGCACCCGAGGCCAGCACATGCTCGACACGGCGGACGCGCGCGATGCGCTCGCGGCGGCGGACGAGATTGCTCATGCGCCGAACCGTTCGATCAGTTCGGCCGAGCTGTGCGCGAGATCGATTCGATCCTTGGGCTTCTGCTTGAGAAATTCGAGGATCTCGCGGTGGCGCGCGATGGCCTCGTCGATCGTCGCGTCCGAGCCGGCCTTGTAGGCGCCCATCAGGATGAGATCGCGATTCTCCTCGTAGACCGACCAGAGCCGGCGCAACGACGCGGCCGAATCGCCATGCTCCTCATCGACGATGTCCGACATGACGCGGCTCAGCGAGCGACCGACGTCGATCGCCGGGAAGATGCCCTGCTCCGAGAGCGTGCGCGACAGGATGATATGCCCATCCACGATCGCGCGCGCGGTATCGACGATCGGATCGTCGCCGTCGTCGCCGTCGGCGAGCACCGTGTAGAGCGCGGTGATCGAGCCGCCCGAGCGCGCATCGGCGCCGGCGCGCTCGACCAGCCGCGGGATCATGCCGAGCGCGGAGGGCGGATAGCCCTTCATCGTCGGCGGCTCGCCCAGCGACAGGCCGAGCTCGCGCTGGGCATGCGCGCAGCGGGTGAGGCTGTCGATCAGAAGAAGGACGCGCTTGCCCTGCGCGCGGAAATATTCGGCGATCGCGGTGGCGCGCATCGCGGCGCGCAGGCGGAGCACCGGCGGGTGATCGGCAGGCACCGCGACGACGACGCTTTTCTCGCGCACGCCCGGGATCAGCTTGGTCGCGAGGAAATCGGCGACTTCGCGCGAGCGCTCGCCGATCAGCCCGACGACGATCACGTCGGCCTCGGCGCCCTGGATCATCTGGCCCATCAGCACCGACTTGCCGACGCCCGAACCCGCGCAGATCGCGATGCGCTGGCCGACACCGGCGGTGAGCAGCGCGTTGATCGCGCGCACACCCATATCGAAACATTCGGTGACGCGGGCGCGATCGAGCGGATTGGCGGGCTTGCCGGCCAGCGGCCAGGTCGCCTGCGTGTCGATCGTGCCGAGCCCGTCGAGCGGCGCGCCGGTGGCATCGATGACGCGGCCGAGCAGCGCCTCGCCGACCTCGGCGATGCCGCCATTGGCATCGGGCTCGACGCGGCCGCCATTGCTATGCGGCGCATCGGCATCGAGCGCCATCAGCAGCGAGCGATCGCCCTTGAACCCCACGACCTCGGCACGCGTGGCATGGCCGTCGGCGTCGATCACGCGCACCGAGGCGCCGACCGGCATGGCAAGTCCGGTCGCCTCGAGCATCTGGCCGTCATAGGCGACGAGCTTGCCGATCCGGCGTGGGCCGGCAGCGCCGACGACGAGATTGTCGAGCAGGGCGGCGGCGCGATCCTGAAGGCTGCTCATCGTGTACCGGCCACCTTGTCGAGCGCGCCCTTGAGGCGATCGAGCCGGACGGCGGGGCCGTCTTCGATCGAGCCGGCGCCGGTCTCGAGACGCAGGCTGCCGGGCGCGAGCGAGGCGTCTGCCTCCGCCGTGACGGGCAGCGCGACGCCCGCGAGCCGCGCGAGATCGGCGGGATTGAGCTTGAGCACCGACGGGCGCGTCTCCTCGCCGATCATCGCGGCAGCGACCTGCGCCCGCGCGACGAGCGTATCGAGATCGACATCGACCTGGCCGACCACTTCGTGGAGCAGCCGCTCGACCGTGGCCGCGATCATCGCGCCCAGGCCCTGGGTCGGCTCGGGGCGCAGATGCTCGAGCGCGGTCGCGAGCGCACGCAGCGCCTCGCGCTCGGGATCGGCCTCGCGGCGCCCGGCCTCGATACCGGCGGCGAAACCCTGTGCCATCGCCTCGGCGCGAATCGCCTCGACGTCGATCGCGTGCGCCTCTTCCTCCTCGAAGACCAGATCGTCCTGAGGCACCTCGAATGCCTGGCGCAGCGCCGCGCCCCATGCGACGAACGGCGCCGGTGCGGGCACGTCGGGCTGCGTCCAGACGCCGCAGCGCTGCGCACCCGCGAATGGATTAGACATAATCTTCCCCCTTGCCGCCGAGGCTGATCGTGCCCGCTTCGGCGAGCTTGCGCGCGATCGCGAGCACCTGCTTCTGGCTTTCCTGCACCTCGGCGAGGCGCATCGGCCCCCGTTCGGCCATCTCGTCCTGGATCGACTGCGCGGCGCGGCTCGACATGCAGCCGAACATGCGGTTGCGCAGTGCCGGCTCGCAGCCCTTGAGCGCGACGATGAGAATCTCGTTGTCGATCGAGCGGAGCAGCGCGCCGAGATCCTTCTCGCTGAGCGCGGAGAGGTTGTCGAAGACGAACATCTCCTCCTCGATCTGTCGGGCAAGGCCCTTGTCGAGCTTGGCGAGCTGGCGGATGACGCGCTGCTCGACATTGGTGCGCGTGCCGTTGACGATCTTGGCGGCCTCGTTGGGGCCGCCGCGCTTGGGTGCATTGCCCTGGCCCGAGCCCTTGTTGACCTGACGAAGCAGCAGCCGTTCGAGATCGTCGAGCGCTTCCGACGAAACCGGGCCGAGCGTCGCGACGCGGTAGACGATGTCGGCCTGCGCATCCTCGTCGAGCTGCTGGAGCACGTCGGCGGCGATCGGCGGATCGAGGTGGGCGAGCACCAGCGCGGCGATCTGCGGATGCTCGCCTTCGACCAGCGTCGCGATCGTCTTGGAATCCATCCACTTGAGGCTGTCGAGCGCCGATTGGCGCGTCGGCGGGGTGATCCGCGCGAGCATGTTCTCGGCACGCTCGGAACCCAGCGCGCGCTCCATCATCGTGCGGATCTGGCCGTCGGCCGCGAAGCCGATGGTGGTGCGCTCGCGGGCGCGATCGACGAACTGGTCGAGCACCTCGTCGACCTGCTCCTCGGATACATCGGCGACGCCGAACATCGCATGGCCCAATTGCTGGACCTCGTCGGGATCGAGCCGCCCGAGCACCTGCGCGGCCTCGTCCTCGGCGAGCAACATGAGAAGAATGGCGGCGGCACTGGAGCCGGACGGGCCGGCGAAGCTGGGCAGCGCGATCGCGGGATCAGCCATTCGCGGCGGCCTCGGCCTTGGGCATGTCGGCGCGGATCAGGTCGCGGACGACGAGCGCGGCGCGATCGGGATCCTGGCGGACGAAGTTGCGGATCAGCGCGGCGCGCGCGGCATAGCCGGGCGCCGCCTCGATCATGTCCAGCGTCACGGCCTTCTCGCCCGCGGTCTCTACCTGCTGGCTGGCGAGGGCTCCCGCGATCTCGCGGCCGACGGTGGCGCGCTCCCTGGACTTGTTGGCGATGCGCTGCTCGGCCGCGACGGCGCGACGCTTGAGCATCGGGCGGCCGATGCCGAACACGACGATCGCGGCGACGGCGAGCGCGGTGAGATTCCGGCCGACGATCGGCAGCCAGCTCGCCTGGTACCATTTGGGCCCCTGCGCGGCGTCGGCGGCGACGAAGGTCTGCTGCGTGACGGCGACGATATCGCCACGCTGCTGATCGAAGCCGACCGCGCCCTTCACCAGATCCTGGATCTGCTGCTGCTGCTGCGCGGTCAGCGGCTTGGCGCCCGGCGCCTGGCGCAGCGCTACCGCGACGGTGAGGCGATGGACGGTGCCGACCGGATTCTTGGTCACCGAGACCTGGTGGCCGAGCTGGTAGCTGCGGTTGTAGGTCTCGTTGGTCTTGTCGGCCGCCGCGGCGGATGCCTGGCCGGGGGTGGCACCAGGAGCGGCCGGCCCCGCGGGCTTGCCGTCGGGGGTCGCGCCGGCCTTGGCCGCGGCCGGCGCCGTATTGGAGAGAGCGCCGGGGATGCCCGAAGCAGGCGCGTTCGCGCCGGTCGGGTCATTAGTCCAGCTGCCCTGCTCGGTCTGCACGACCTGCCCGTCCTTGGGATAGCTCTCGGTCGTCGAGGCGACCTCGGCGAAGTCGAGATCGGCATGGACCTCGGCGGTGAAATTGCCGTCGCCCACGATCGGGGTGAGCAGCTGCGCGATCGCCTGGCGGGTACGATCCTCGACCTTGGTCTGGATCGCGACCTGCTTGTCAGTGCCGTCGGCGTCGCCGCCGGCATTCTCGGCGCTGAGCAGATGACCCGACTGATCGACCACCGACACGTCGTCGGGCGACATGCCGCCCACCGACGAGGCGACGAGATGCACGATCGCCTGGACCTGGCCCGCGCTCAACGTCTGGCCGGAACGCAGCGTCAGCATCACCGAGGCCTGCGGCTTGTTGTCGTCGCGCAGGAACACGCTGGGCTGGTCGTCCGCGACATGGACCTTGGCCGACTGCACCGCGTCGATCGCCTCGATCGTGCGCGCGAGGTCCATCTCCTTGGCCTCTTGCAAACGCGCGCCTTCGACGGCGCGGCTGGCGCCCATCGGCAGGTTGGTGATCAGGCTGTCGCCATCGGGCGCCGACTTGGGCAGGCCCTGCTGCGCGAGCAGCATTTTCGCGCGATAATAGCTGTCCTCGGGCACGGTGAGCGTGCCGGTGGTGTTATCGATGCTGTACTTGATCCCTGCGGTGTCGAGCGCCGATACGACGCCCGCCTTGTCGGCATCGCCCAGCCCCGAAAAGAGATCGCGCTGCGGCCCCTGGTGGAGCACCATCCAGATCAGCGCGGCGGCGGCGAGCACGCCGAGCATGCCCATCATCGGCAGGCTCTTCGCGACGGCGGGCTGGCGCGCGAAGGCGGCTACGCGATCGAAGATGCCGCCCATCCCGCCCTTGCCGAGGGCGCCGAGCGGCACCGGCAGGCTGCGGCCCGAGGCGACGAGTTCGTTGGGAGTTGCTGCGAGTTCAGCCATATTACACCGACATGCTCATGATGTCCTTATAGGCGGACAGGAGTTTGTTGCGGACCTGCAGGGTCGCCTGGAAGCCGACCGAGGCCTGTTCGCGCGCCAGCATCACCGATGCGATGTCGGTAGTGTCTCCGCGCTCGTAGCTGTTCGAGACGTCCTCCGCCTTGGCCTGCATCCCGTTGACCTGCTGCAGCGCGCCCTTGAGCGCCGAGCCGAAGTCGGAGACCGGCGTCGCCTGCGTCGGCGTTGCGGTGGCGCCCGACGTGATCCCGGCAGGGCCCGTCGCCGCGGCGTTCTGCAGCACGCTGTTCTGCTGGAGGATCTGGTTCCTCATCGCCATCAGGCTGGCGGCGGTGATCGCGGTCATCGCTTAGATCCTCAAGCCGCCTGCCGCTCGCGCATCTGCGCGAGACGGTAGCGAAGGGTGCGTTCGGAGATGCCGAGCTTGGCGGCGGCGAGCAGACGCCTGCCGCCCGTCGCATCGAGCGCGGCGAGGATCGCGTCATTCTCGCTGTCGCGCGCCACTTCGGCGAGCTTGAGCGGCGCGACGTTGGTCACGACGGACAGCGTCGGTGCGACATGCACCATCTGCTCGATCGCGAGATCGTCGGCCTCGATCCGGTCGCCCATGCGCAGCAGCAGCGCGCGCTGGATGACGTTGTCGAGCTCGCGGACATTGCCGGGCCAATCGTGCGCCATCAATCGGTCGAGCGCATTGGCGGTCGGCCAGGCGACGCTTTCGCCCGAGCGCGTATGGCGCAGGATGAGCGCGGCGGTGATCGCGCGGATGTCGAGCCGGCGCGCCTTCAGGGGCTTGAGCGCCAGCGGCATGACATTGAGCCGCCAGTAGAGATCGGCGCGGAAGCGGCCTTCGGCGACTTCGGTGGCGAGCTCGCGGTTGGCGGCGGCGATGATGCGGACGTCGATCTTGACCGGCGTGGTCGCGCCGACCGGCAGCACTTCGCGCTCCTGGATCGCGCGGAGCAGCTTGGCCTGCAGCGCGATCGGCATCTCGGCGATCTCGTCGAGCAGCAGCGTGCCGCCCTCCGCGGCGCGGAACAGGCCGTCGCTGGCGCCCGCCGCGCCCGTGAACGCGCCCTTGGCATGGCCGAACAGGATCGCCTCGAGCATCGTGTCGGGCAACGCAGCGCAATTGACTGCAACGAACGGCTTGTCGGCGCGCGGGCTCGATGCGTGGATGAAGCGCGCGACGCCCTCCTTGCCGGTGCCGGTTTCGCCGAGCACGAGCACGGTCGCGTCGGACCCCGCGACCTTCTCGGCGAGCTTGAGATACATCGCGCTCTCGGGCTCGCCGACCGCGGGGCGGATGGCCGGGCGGCACAGTTCGGCGATCAGGGCGAGGCCGAACGCCATGTTTTCAAAATCGAACTTTATTTTCGCGGGCATGCCGTTCGACGAAAGAATGAGGCGTGGGGCGCCCTCGCCGGCCGGCTCGATCAGGATATCGCGCACCGTGGCGCGCGAAATCTCGTCGGCGGACAGGATTCGGATCGCGTCGCGATCGGGCGCCTGTGCGACGTCGATCGGACGCACGGCGATGCCGACACCGGCCAACCAGGCTATAATCGCCGGGTTTTCCTGGGTCGCGCGTGCGCTGATCCCGATCCTTGCCATACCTAAAAACCCCCGCTGCATTGCGCCTCTGCAACAATGTCGCGGATTGAAACAAACAAATGGTTAACGCGCCCGTGCGCGCTCGCACCCGCCCTCACATACGGGCGGAGAATCCCGACCGCACGATGTGCTCGCGCGAGCGATCCGATCGTCGTGGTGAGCGATCTTGGTTAACGCGGCGTTGGCAAAAAACTTGGGAACAGATCGCTAAATTCCCCGGCGGACCCGTCGTTACCCGGTTCGTAGCCGAGATGGAGTTCATCCGGACCGGCTCCAAGCGGGAAGAAGGAACTCCAATATGACCGTCATCAATTCGAACAGTGCCGCCCTGCGCGCCCAGAACGGCTCGCGTATGGCCAATAACGAACTGCAGACCGCGATGGCGCGTCTGTCCTCGGGCAACCGCATCAACTCGGCCGCCGACGA
>Ga0302314_10004015_pt1 | contig 27077 bp, 24 predicted proteins | sample III_Palsa_N2_3_FD_200533 | JGI IMG/M metagenome (GOLD analysis project Ga0302314, IMG submission 200533) | Peat permafrost microbial communities from Stordalen Mire near Abisko, Sweden - III_Palsa_N2_3 | ecosystem: Environmental > Terrestrial > Soil > Palsa > Peat permafrost | place: Sweden...
TACGCCACCGAACTGATGGGATCCAATCCATGGGCCGCCCTGTGCTCCGAACTCCTTTCCGGCGTCCTGTCGCCGCAGTACTGACCATGCTGCTGGCGCTGGCCACGGTCACGGCCTGCTCCAGCGGCCCGATGCGGCCGGCTGCCAGTCAGGCCAGTTCCCAGGCCCAGGCGGACGGATGGTCGGCGCCGCCGAACGGGACCGTCGGGCCCACGACGTCGAGCTCCACGCCTGTCGCCACCGCGACGGCCACCAAGCCCGCTCCCAAGCCCACGGCGACGTCCGGTATCTGGCGGCCGACCCCCGGGCTGACCTGGCAGTGGCAGCTGACCGAGCCGGTCGACACGAGCATTCCCGCGCAGGTCTACGACATCGACGGCCAGGAGAACAGCGCAGTGGTCGTCAGCGCGCTGCATGCCCTCGGCCGCAAGGTGATCTGCTACGTGGACGTCGGGTCGTACGAGAACTACCGGCCGGACGCCGGGCGCTTCCCGGCCAGCGTGCTCGGCCTGCCGAACGGCTGGCCGGGGGAGGACTGGCTGGACATCCGGCAGATCAAGGTGCTGCGCCCGATCATGGCCGCGCGGTTCAAGGTCTGCCAGCAGAAGGGCTTCGACGGGATCGAGGCCGACAACGTCGACGGCTATGAGAACGACACCGGCTTCCCATTGACCGCCGCGGACCAGCTGGTCTATAACGAGATGATCGCCGGGTTGGCCCACGCCGACGGCCTGGCGATCGGCCTGAAGAACGACCTCGACCAGGTCGGCCGGCTGCTGCCCTACTTCGACTTCGCCATCGACGAGCAGTGCGCCGAGTACACCGAGTGCAGCGAGCTGGAGCCCTTCGTGAAGGAGGGCAAGGCGGTATTCGAGGCCGAATACAACCTGCCGCTGTCCGAGTTCTGCGGCCAGTCCGCCGCCCTCGGCTTCTCCGCCATTCTCAAGAACACCGCCCTCGACGCCACCCGCCAGGCCTGCCCGATTACGTAGCACAGAATCTGCCGAAATTTCTGCAATGCCACCATGCGGAGTGACCCTCCTCTCTACAGCAGCTGTCCGTGCTCGTAGAAAGGAAGGTGTGTTTTGTCCACCCACAAGACGAGCGGCCCGACGGGCCGCCGCCCGCTCGGATTCGCCGGATTCGGCCGACGGACGACCGCGACCATATCGGTCGCCGCCACCACCGCGCTGGTCGCGATAGCCGCGGTCTCACTGACCGTGGCCCAGTCCGCGACCGCGGCTCCGGTCGCCCAGGCCCCGCTGACCCCGTTCAAAGTCTCCAGCGACGCGGGGGCCTCGGTCGCCGGGATGACCGAGTACCAGGCCGTAGGCCCGAACGCGTCCACGAACGGCAAGGTGATCGGCCCGGACTACACCCAGGGCGACCTGGCCACGGAGGCGTCCGGGCGGGAAGCGGTCCAGTTGACCGCGCAGGGCCAGTATGTGCAGTTCACGCTGACGGCGCCGGCCAACGCGCTCGACATCCACTACGCGCTGAGCCAGGGCGCGTCCGGGAACCTCGACGTCTACGTCAACGGCACGAAGTTCAGCCAGTCCCTGGCTCTGTCTTCGAAATACGACTACATCACCACCAGCGACATCACCGGGAGCAAGATCCACCACTTCTATGATGACGCCAGGCTGCTGCTCAACGAGAACCTCGGTGTGGGCACGGTGGTGAAGTTCCAGGTCGACTCGGGGGACACCGCAGTGCCGTACACGATCAACCTGGCCGACTTCTACCAGGTCCCGGCGGCGATCGCCCAGCCGGCCAACACCGTCTCGGTGGTCACCGAGGGGGCGGATCCGACCGGCGCCGCCGATTCGAGCAGCGCGTTCCGTACGGCGATCTCCGCCGCGAACGCCGCGGGCAAGGCGGTGTGGATACCTGCGGGCACCTTCCTGGTCTCCTCCGCGCTGCAGGTCGACAGCGCCACGATCGAAGGTGCCGGGGACTGGTACTCCCAGGTGAAGACGAACGAGCTGATCGACAACACCTCGGTGGTCCCGGGACCGGTGAACCTGAGCAACTTCGCGATCCTCGGTTCGACGGTCGGCCGCAACGATTCCAGCACCGAGAACGCGATCGACGGCTCGCTGGGTACCGGCGCGGTGGTCAACGGCCTGTGGATCCAGGACACCAATGTCGGGTTCTGGCTCCAGTACGGCAACACGAACGTCACCGTGGAGAACTGCGAGATCTTCGACACCGACGCCGACGGGCTCAACTTCAACGGCAACGCCAAGAATTCGTCCGTCACCAACAACTTCATCCGCAACACCGGTGACGACGGCATCGCCATCTGGTCCTATCCGGCGCTCGATTCCGGCATCACGATCAGCGGCAACACGGTGTCCCAGCCGAACCTGGCCAACGGGATCGCGGAGTATGGCGGCACTGACAACACCATCGAGAACAACGTCATCGCCGACACGAACGCGCTGGGCAGCGGACTGGACATCGCCAACGAGCAGTTCCTCTCCCCGGGCTTCACCCCGCTGGCCGGCACGATCACCGTGTCGGGCAACACGATCCTGCGGTCCGGGGCGGAGAACCCGAACTGGGGTCACCCGATGGGCGCGGTGCAGATCGACGCCTATGACTATGCGATCTCGAACGTCGCGATCAATCTGACGAACACCTCGGTGATCGACAGCCCCTACGAGGCGTTCGAGTTCACCAACGGCAACGGAACCGGTCTGACAGTCACCGGTGTGACCATCAACGGCGCGACTGTGACAGGTGTCGGAACGGTCGTGTTCCAGGCGGAGACCGGCGGCTCGGCGAGCGTCAGCAATGTGGTCGCGAATGATGTCGGGGTGGCCGGTACGTACAACTTCGGCTATCCGAGCAACACCGCGGGGCTCTTCTCCTTCAACCTCGTCGGCGGCAACTCGGGCTGGAGCACCACCCCGGTCTTGACCGCCTACCCGAAACCGATCACGCCCACGGCCTCGCCGACCCCTTCGCCGACCGGTGCCACCCCCTCGCCGACTGGCGCCACCAGCAAGCCGTCGAGTACTCCCACGCCTACTCCCACGTCGACGGGTCCGGCTCCGGGTACGAATCTGGCGTTGAACAAGGTGGCGACCGCGAGCGGTTCCGTGTCGTACCTCGGCCCGGCGAACGCGGTGGACGGCAATACCAGCACCTACTGGGAGAGCACTGACAATGACTTTCCGCAGTGGTTGCAGGTCGACCTCGGCGCAGCCTATTCGACCGGTTCGATCACCGTGGATCTGCCTCCGGCAACCGCGTGGTCGACGAGGACTCAAACCTTTTCGGTGCTCGGCAGCACGAACGGTTCGAGCTTCTCGACCATTGTCGGATCGGCGAACTACACGTTCAATCCGGCGACCGGCAATACTGTGAAGATCACCTTCCCGGCGACCACTACCCGGTATGTGCGGCTCGACTTCACCGCCAACTCCGGATGGCCGGCCGGCCAGGTCTCCGAATTCGAGGTCTTCCCGGCGAGCTGAGCCGAGTTACGGCCGATCCATTTCCGCATTGCCCGCCAAACTCGCCCGGGCGGCGCACAGGAGTTTCGTGACGCCCCCGGCGAGCGGCGTGCCGAGTCCGGTGGCCAGGTCGTATCCAGGGGCCGCCGGGAAATTCGGGCCGTCGTAGCCGGAGTACGACAGGACGTTGTTGCCGGTGGTGACATCCGTCAACGTGTCCTCGCCGCCGGCTTTCGCCGCGTCGTACAGGACGGGGTTGACCAGGCCGCCCGGCGAGGTGCCGGCGCAGGGTTTGGACGCGTCGGCCAGGGCCACGACCGCGGCCCAGAGCGGCGCCGCGCCGGAGGTGCCGCCGTTGATGCCGACGTACTCGCCGGCGCCCTGGCGGCCGAGGCTCGCGTAGACCTCGGTCAGGTAGCCCGACCCCGCGTCGGCCAGCGCCGACACATCAGGGACCTGGCGGCAGGCGTAACCGGTCGGGGCGTTGCAACCATTGCGGTAGCCGGTCGCGGTGAAGCCGCTCTGGTAACTGCCGCGCGGCAGCGCCCAGATCTGGGAGACGCCGCCGCCGGTGGCCCCGCCCTGGCCGTCGCCGCTGGTGTTCCACGCGGTCACGGACGGCGTGAACAGGCCCTTCATGCTGGTGCCGCCGACCGAGAGCACATCCGGCTGGCTGGCCGGGTCGTCCACGTTCAGCGTCGCGTCGTGGCCGGTCTGGTCGCCGTAGCAGCCGGTGGAGCCGGAGTCGCCGGCGGCCGAGACCACGGTCTGGCCCTGCGCGGCGGCCTCGGCGAAGATGCTGTTCTCCGAGGTGATCAGGGAGGAGTCGGAGTCGAGTTCGCAGTAGCTCCAGCTGGTCGAGATCACCTTGACGGTGTCCTCGGTGACCATCCGCTGGTAGTTGTCCAGGAAGTTCGTGTCGGTGGCGTGGGCCGCGTCCGGGCCCTCGTAGTCGATGATCGAGATGCCGGGGGCCAGGGCGGCGAGTGTCTCGACGTCCAGCGCGGTCTCGTCGCCGATGCCGTTGGAGGCGTCCACCGGGGTGGTGGACCCGCCGTCGGTCTTCTCGACGGCCACCGGGTTGGCGATCCCCAGGCAGGTCTCGAAGTCGCGGATGCCGGTGAGGTCGATGGTTTCGAGCTCGTACACGCCCACGGTGACGCCCGCGCCGTTGTCGCCCACGGCGAGGTCACTGGTCAGGCCGTAGACGCTCGACAGGGCAGCCGGGGAGTAATACTGGGTGCCGTCGTGCATGCCGCCGTTGTTCAGCTTGGTGGTGAGGCTGGAGCAGACCTTGGGGGCGGTGTACGTGGTCTGCGGCGCGTTCGGGCTGTCGTCCCCGTTGTCGTCCCCGTTGTGGTCACCGCCGTTCGCTGGGGCCAAGACCTCATGGCCGCTGGTTACCAGGTTCGACGTGGGAGTGGCCAGATTGTCGAGGCCGACGATCCCGGAGACGTTCGCGGCCACGGCGGCCGGCAGCAGCGGAGCGCTGGTGTTCGCGTAGACGGCTTTGCCGTTGGCCAGCCGGTATCCGGTGAAACCGGTGCCGAAGGCCGACCCGGCCGAAGCGACCGTGGCCGAGACCGGGATGTCCAGGCCGTCGGGCGACACTGGGCCGACGGTCAGGCCCTCGGCCCTGAGCGCGTCCTCGGTCGCGGCGATGGTGGCCGGGGCCGGGCCGAACCTGGCGGCGAACTCGCCCTTGGACAGGTAGCGGTGGTACTGCGCCGAGCCGGGTGTGGACACCGCCTGGACGAAGTCGTCGAGCGCGCCCTGGCTGCGCGGCTTGAGCCAGACGCCGAGGTTCAGCTCCCGGCTGCCGGCCGGCGCGGCGATCGGCTCCGAGCCGCGCGGCATGGTCGGCGGCCGGCCGATCCGGACCGAGGCCGCGGTGGTCCGGTCGCCGGGCGCCGCCTGCTTGTCTGCCGACTGCGCGTCGGCCGCCTGCGCGGCAAGACCGGCCCCGGCGGCCAGGATCACGGCCGCGGTCGTGGCGGCGATAATCCTTTTCCCGGGTCGGGAAATCCGTCTCCTGGACAAAGCCCCAGCTCCCTGCGCGAGAAAGTAGCCGTCGGTGTGGACGCCATTATTACCGGCTCAACGCATGAATAGACGAACCTTGCATATCTGCGGCGAGTCGCAGGGCTCAGGCGAAGTAGGCGACCGAGCCGATGCCGACCACGAAGCAGTAGATGGCGAAGGGCGTCAGGGTCCGGGTCTCGAAGTACTTGACCAGGTAGCGGACCGAGATGAGGGAGGCCAGGAAGGCGACCACGGAGCCGGCGATGGCCGGGCCGATGATCCCTGAGTTCGCCGGCTCGGTCAGCTCCGGCATCTTGTAGATGCCGGCCAGCATGATCACCGGCGTGGCCAGCAGGAAGGCGAACCGGGCCGCGTCCTCGTGGTGCAGGCCCTTGAAGATGCCCAGCGCGATCGAGGAGCCGGACCGGCTCAGGCCCGGGAACAGGCCGAGGATCTGCGCCGAGCCGAGCAGGACGCCGGTCTTGAAGCTCAGCCGGGACAGGCGCACGTCGCTGGCGATCGACTCCGGCAGCAGCTGCCCGTGCTTGTCGTATTCGGGTGTGAACTTCGACCCGTCGGCGGTGGCGGTAGCGGGGACGGGCGTGGAACCGCTCTTGCGGCGGTTGCTGCTGCCCGCCTTCTTCTTGTTCTCCGCGCTGCGCAGCCGCTCGACCGAGTACAGCAGGACGCCGTTGAGGGCGAGGAACGCGCCCGCGTACACGGGCTTGCCCAGGTGCTCGCGCAGGAGTTTGTCCAGGACCAGTCCGGCAAGTCCGACCGGGACGGTGCCGGCGATCAGCAGCCAGGCCAGGCGCTCGTACGGGGTCTCGATCCGCTTGTACTTGATCGAGCTGACGAAGCCCTTGAAGACCCGGACCCAGTCCCGCCAGAAGAACACCAGCAGGGCGAGCGCGGTGGCCACGTGCAGCGCGACCACCAGGGCCAGATACGGGGAGTCCGGCGCGGTCATGTTCAGCGTGGTGGCCCAGGAGCCGCCGATGAAAGCCGGGATGAGCACCGCGTGGCCCAGGGACGAGATGGGGAAGAGCTCCGCCACCCCTTGAACCAGCCCGATGACAATGGCTTCGGCATAGGTCACGCTACTCGACATGAAACGACCTTAGCTGGCGCGGCGGTTGGGGCGGGGGTGAAGCCGTGGGCTCAGCTCAGCATTGTAGTCAGTTCACGAGATTGTCCGGAGATGTGTACCAGGAATCCAGGGCCACCGGAGTGGTCTGCATGGCGGTGGCGACCTTCTCCCAGGGCATCGGGTCCAGGCCGCCGGCGGCCAGCCCGACCACCTCGCGCAGCATCGCGTCGACCACTCGCCGCGCCTTGACCAGCGAGGTCAGCGCGTTCTCGTAGGAGCTGCGGTCGACCTCGCGGATGGTCATCGGCAGCCACCCGTTGATCATGCCGATGAACTGTCGGCGCAGATCCTGGTCCAGCTCGCCCGGGATGGTGACCGTGCCGTCGCAGCGCACTTCCGCCAGTAGCAGGCCCTGGGCGTCCCGGACCACGGCGCGCACGGTCTGATAGCTGGCGTAGCGGTGCGCGGAAGTGTCCGTCTGGTGGTTGGCGAGCTGCTCGGCGAAGTCCCGCAGCCGGGGCGCGATCGACGAGGCGTAGGCGCGCAAGGCCTCACCGTTGAAGGAGCCGCCGCCCTCGATCAGGGCCTGTGGCGGGTTCACCACCTCGACCCCCGCGGTGGTCCACTGGCCGAGTCCGCGTTCGGCGTCGGGGACGACGATGTCGTAGTCGATCCGGTCCGGCCGATAGAATCTGGTCAACTCGCCACTCCCTTCACGTCGCCCCAGTCTTTCCAGAGGCGGGAAACATGGCATGAACAGTGGAGAACCGGCCGGTCAACTCGTCGCGGCGGCGGGATGCTCAGCGGACGAACCGGGCGCCGAGCCGCAGCGGTCCGCCGAAGCGGGCCGGCGGAAGTCCGGCCAGGGCCAGCCGCAGGCCGCCGGCGCCGTCCGGGTATATCTGTCCACGCATGTTCACGATGCTCGGCTCGACCTGCTCCAGGCCCAGGGTGGTCAGCTCCGCCTGGACGGTACACCGGCGGTTGCCCAGGGCGACGAAGTCGGTCAAGGTCAGGCGCACCGAGGCGGTCTTGGTCAGCGCCACCACGATCTCGGCGACCGACAGGTGCAGCGGGTGGCGGAACTCGAAGGTGCCGTCGATCATCGGCAGGCCGCGCGGGCGGCGGCGGCGCGGGAAGAGACGGCCGAGAAGTCCGGGACGGCCCAGGGCCACGCAGCCGTGGCCCTCATCCAGGCGCCAGCTGCCCACAGTCTCCAAAGAGCTCACGGCTACTCCTCCACAAAGTAGACAGGAGCCCCGGGCCTGCAGGACTTGTCACCACAGTGGTTCCCGGTTTTGGCTCCTGTACTTCCTAACTGTGGAGCATCTTTCTATGGATTGGTTAAGAGCAGAGTAAGTGTCTGGCTTCAATCCTGTTAGGTTTACGTTTCCACGATGTGGTGGCTGAACCGCTCGCGTGCGGCAGACCAGTGATCGTGATCGAAGTCACCGTTTCCGAGCGCGTCGGCGGCCTCGTAGCCCATCACCATCGCGTGGTGGGTGTTGTCCGGGGTGAACAGTCCGTGCCGGCCGAAGGTGGTCACCGTGCGCAGCCCCGCGACCCAGTCCTCCAGCACGGCCAGGTTCTCGCGGTACCCGCGCTGATATACCGGGTAGACGTTGCGCAGCCGCTTCACCTGCAGCCACTGCAGGTTCAGGGCCGGCAGGCCGTTGCGGTTCACCGCGTCCTTCACCAGTTCGGCGAGGTCGTCGTCGCCGGCGTTCCAGATCTCGTCCCCTATGTCGCAGGGCAATTCGAAGCACACCACCGAGCGGTCCTCGGGGTCCTCCGGGTTGATCCGGTGGTTGGCCGGCTCGGAGATCCGGCTGACCGGGGTCTGGCCGTCGGGCAGGTAGTGCACGTCGTGCTTGGTCCACCGGCCGCCGCCGTGCACCGCGTAGACCAGCACTATGGCCCGGAACTTCAGGTTCCCGCTGGCCTCCACCGCCTCGTAGGGGGCGCCGGGCGAGGTCATCCGGGCCAGCAGCGGCAGCGGCACGGTGGAGAAGACGTGCCGGGCCTGCAGCCAGCCGCCGCCGGCCCAGTGGTCGTCCCCGGACCAGCCGCCGCGGTCGGCGGCCATCGAGTGGAACTCCGAGCGGCCCAGGCGCACCGCGATGCTGTCCTCGCCCACGTCGAGCCGCTCGACTATGGCGCCCATCCGCAGCTGTGCGCCCGCGGTCACCGCGGCGTCGGCCAGGTTCTCGCACAGCTGGCCGAAGCCGCGCCGGGGGTAGAGGTAGGCCAGCGACTCGTTGGACATGGCCGAGCGGACCGAGCGCACCAGCGCGGCCAGCGCGGTCGGCGCCCCGGCCTTGCGCCGGCCCTGCTCGGCGTCGAGCTGGTCGCCGGAGATGCCCCAGAGCTTGCGCGCGTAGGGGGCGTAGACCTGTTCGTAGAGCGTCGGGCCGAAGCCGGCCCGCATCAGCTCGGCGTAGGTGTCCGGGTTCTCCGGCATCTTGGAGCGGCGCCACGGAGTGGAGATCGCCTCGATCGCGGCGCGGGCCATCGGCACCGCGGGCAGCGCCCGGGCCAGCTCGCGGGGTTTGAACGGATAGGTGATCCAGCGTTTGCCCAGCAGCAGCCGGCCGTCCCGGTAGCGGGTCTGGAGTTCCGCCCCCATCAGGAAGCGCAGATCCGCCAGCACGTAGGCCGGCATGTCCGGATTGAGCCGGTGGCTGCCGTAGTCGACCCGCATCCCGGCCACGTCGAAGGAGGCCGCCATGCCGCCGACCGATTCGGCGCGGTCGAGCACGACGACGGACAGCCCGCGCCGGGCGGCCCGCCAGGCGGCGGCCAGACCCGCGGGACCCGCGCCCAGCACGACGAGGTCGGTATTGCTGCTATTCACTACTGTCATCACCCATGCTCGTAAGCGTAGTGCGCGTCAGGGCTCGCCGCGGACCGGAATGCGCTGTGTCGCATTATCGCGTAGAAGGAGCCCGGATTTGCCTTGCCCCGCCGCCCGATCCGGTGAAGTCGCCATCCGGATCACCTTCCGTCCGCGGCGGGGTCAACTCTGGTTGAGCCGGGGCATCAGCACCTCGACCGCGAGCAGTTTCAGCGCCGCGGCGGTCGGGATGGCCACCAGGGCGCCGATGATCCCGAGCAGCGACCCGCCGATCAGCACCGCGACCACGGTGACGATCGGCGGCACGTTCACCGCGTGCCGCATCACCTTGGGCAGCAGCAGGTAGTCCTCGGTCAGCCGGAATGCGACATAGAAGGCCAGCGTGGCGATGGCCACCGGGACCGAGACCGACAGCGCCACCAGGGACACGATCGCGCCGCCGACGGTGGAGCCGACCACCGGGATCATGTCCATCAGGGCGACCAGCAGGCCGAGGGCGGCCGGGTAGGGGATCCCGAAGGCGGCGGTCCAGACGAAGGTCGCGGCTCCCGCGATCGAGGCGTTGACGACCGAGCCCAGCATGTACCGGCCGACCTGGGTGAGGATCTCGTCGCCGAGCTCCTGCACCCGGCCCCGGCGGGAGGCGGGCACGGTCCGGTAGGCGGTGCGCACGATGTTGGGCAGCCCGGCCAGGAAGTAGATGGTCAGGGCGACCAAGGCCAGGGTCGAGGTGAGGGTGGACAGCACGTACTTTCCGGTGCCGACCAGGTCGCTGACCGCGCTGCTGCCGATGCCGCGCGAGGACAGCGCCGCCTGGACCTTGCTCACCACGTGGTACTTGGCCTCCATCTGGCCCAGCCAGGTGGAGTGGTCCTGAACCTGCTGCAGCACGTGCGGGATCCCGTGGACGAGCGCGGTCACCTCGTCCGCCACCGGCGGCACGATCGCTGCCAGGAAGCCGGCCACCACGCCGAGCACGCCGAGCCCGACCAGCAGGACCGCGGCCGGACGGGGGACCGGCACCCTGGACTGCCGGGTCAGCGCGGTCACGATCGGGTTGAGCGAGACGGCGAAGAACGCGGCCAGCAGGACCAGGGTGAGCACGTTGCCGGCTTGGGCCACGGTCTTGACAAGCAGGTACGCGGAGAGGGCGCCGGCCGCCAGGCCGAAGGCGTAGGTGAAGTAGGACTGCTGCCGGGACTCGGCCGAAGGCCGCGCGGCGACGGCCTGCGCGCCGTCCTCTTCGTCAGCCATGGGGCCCCTCGCTCAAAGGTACAAGCCGGTGGCCCCGGCCGTGTCGCCCAAGCGCTCGGCGGCCACCGCGTGAATGTCGCGCTCCCGCAGCAGCACGTAGTCGACCCCGCGCACCTCGATCTCGGCGCGGTCCTCCGGGTCGTACAATACCCGGTCGCCGTTTTCCACGGTGCGCACATTCTGCCCGACCGCCACCACCTGGGCCCAGGCCAGCCGGTGCGCCACCTGGGCGGTGGCCGGAATCAGGATGCCGCCGCTGGAGCGGCGCTCGCCCTCGGCCCCCTCGGCCCGCACCAGCACCCGGTCGTGCAGCATCTTGATCGGCAGCTTCTCCTCGCGCGAACTCATCCTTTCAAGATACCTGATCAGCTTGGGCTAGCGCTTCGGCGTGTTTTATTCTGTTTTGGGCATTAACAGGTGACTATGGCGGCACACTGACTGACATGCGTGAAAGTTCCGATTCTCCGGACGGCGGCTCAGGACCGGTGGCGTAGTGCCCGCGCGCCTGCCAGCAAGGAGACCCCGGCGGCCGCGGCGCCCGCCGCGAGCGCCACGGGCATCGGTCGGGCCCGCCCGGTGCCCGGATCAACGAACCCGGCCTTGATCCCGCGCCCGGTCTGCCGGGCCAGTGTCCGCGGGCTGAGCCGCTCCTGGAGCTCGTCCAGGGTGCCGGTGAGCCGGGTCCGGGTCGCGTTCAGGTCCGCCTCGATCTGGGCCGGCGACCGGGTGTCCCGCACGGTCTCAGAACCCGATTTCGCACCCGGTCTGCCCGCGTGCGCCCCGTCCGGCCGCTCCAGGAGGTCGACGCCTCCGGGCAGCGAGTGGTACGGCGCCCGCACGGGCACCGGCGCCCCGTCCGGGCCGAGCAGCAGCACCGGGTTCGCCGCCGCCGTCCCCTTGTAAGCCTCGTCGACCACCGCTCCCGGCACAGTCCAGCCGGTCTTCTTGTCCACCATGCCGGTCACTCCTCCACCTGCTCGCTCGACTCTGACCGTTCGGCACGGTCCATACCCACGCTCTGCCCAGTTGGGACCCGAGTCCGCGCATAAATGTGCTAAATCACTCATATGGCCGATGCCGCGTAGGTATCCGGAGAAGACCGGGGAGGGCGGCCCGGAAGCCTCTAGTCTGGAGCCATGACCGAACAACTCAAGACGGGCGACGTCGCGCCCGCGTTCACGCTGCAGGACGCCGACGGCAAGCCGGTCTCGCTGGCCGACTTCCGCGGCCGCAAAGTGATCGTCTACTTCTACCCGGCCGCGATGACCCCCGGCTGCACCAAGCAGGCCTGCGACTTCACCGACTCGTTCACGACGCTGGAGGCCAAGGGCTACGCGGTGCTCGGCATCTCCCCGGACAAGCCGGAGAAGCTGGCGAAGTTCCGGGAGCGCGACGCGATCACCTTCCCCCTGCTGTCCGACCCGGACAAGGCCACACTGACCGCCTACGCGGCCTTCGGCGAGAAGAAGCTGTACGGCAAGGTGGTCGTCGGGGTGATCCGGTCCACCTTCGTGGTGGATGAGAAGGGGCTGATCAGCCTGGCCCAATACAACGTCAAGGCCACAGGCCACGTCGCGAAGCTGCGACGCGACCTGGGCCTTGACTGACGAAAGTCGAGCCGTGGGAAGTGGTGTCCACTGAGTGGGCACCACCCTGTCCATGGTGTCGGCCGGGAATTCAGACTCGTTCGATTTCGATGGCCAGGACTCCGAGCGCTTCCTTCTCGGGGCCGTAAATGCGGCGGATATTGGCCAACTGCTGGTCGCGGGGGGAGGTGGGGTTGACCTTGTCGGGGCCTTCGCCGTCGAGCATGGCGTCGAAGCTGTCGTAGGTGGTGACACGTTTGACCCGGGTCAGGCAGTCCTCCTTGCCGCACACGAACCGGATATGGTCGCCCGCCGTCAAGGTGCGCAGGTTTGGGTAGCGGACCCGGACTTCGATGGTTTTGGAGCCGTCGGCGACCAGGTCGAAGTAGCGGCGGTAGAGGTTCATCTCGCGGGCGCGGATCGTCTCGGCGGCCGGTGGGCGGGCGTTCATCAAGCGGTCCAGTTCGACGGTGGTGTAGGAGCGGTAGAAGTGTTTGGGGTCTGACAGCATCCGGCCGACCAGCCAGACCAGGGCGTCGACGTAGTCGTCGATGTCACCTTCCCAAGCGGTGGCGTCCAGCATCCAAGGCCGGGCTCCGGTCGGCGGCGGCATCGCGCCTTCGCGGATGAGGGACTTCGAAAGCTTCGCCCCGGTGTCGGTGAGCACCATCGGGGTGAAGATCCGCGGGGGCGGGGGCAGGCCGGGCAGCTGGGCGAAGGCCTCGTCGACCAGTTGGCAGCCGAATGCCCAGTCCCCGCCCTTGACCATGACGGAGAGGGTCACGGCGTCGCGGGCGGCGACCCGTTCCTTGACCAGGTTGCGCCAGGTCGTCGATCCCTGCCGATCCCAGGGCGTGGTGATAGGTCTGCTGGTAGGCATGGTGGGTTTCAGGGTCTCGTCGGATCGGTGAGGGGGCTCAGCCGGTGGGGGCGGAGACGTTGGCCAGGATCTGGTCGATCCGGCGGGACGGGTCGTCGGCGGGGATGAAGATCGGACGGTATCCGGCGTCGTAGTAGCCCTGCACGATCAGTTCGTGAACCCGGCGGATCTCCCGGTCCTTGGCGAACACCAGGTCGTCCTCGGACTCGAAGTCGTCGAGGGGGTCGAGGATGAACACCCCGTCATAGCGGTAGACCCTCGTGGCTTCTTCAAGTTCCGGATAAGGGCCCAGTCCGAAGAAGGCGTCCCAGCCGTACCCGTCGGGGATGCCGCGGTTGAAGAACCTCAGCCCGTGCTTGTGCTCGGTGTATTCCTCGACGAAGGCTGAGAGGACCTCCCGGGAGTATTCGCGCCGGTCGCCGACCTGTAGGTGGCGGCCGAGCCGTTCGCGGTGTTCGCGGTAGATCTCCCGCGCTGGTTCACCGTCGGTCGCGGGGATGGCCCGGTGGTGCAGCTCGTCGATGATCGCCTCCTTGCCGGCCGAGGGGCCGCCGGTGATCACGAAGCGGCGTGGTCGGCCGGTGGGGTCGATCAGGGTGGTCAGGTCCATCAGAGTGTTTCTCCGTTCGTCGGGGGAGTGGAGGCGGCCAGGGCGCGGCACCAGTCCTCGGCTGCTGCGGACGCCGGGCAGGTGTCGAGGTTGGTCAGGAAGTCCTCACGGGTGGCGAACCGGCCGGCCAGGGACGCAAGTTCCGATTCGCTGTCTTCTTGCAGGGCCGGGTGCCAGCCGGCCAGCAGCGCCAGGTGGTCCGGCTTGGTGGGCGGGTCCGCGCCCAGCAAGTGGGGGCCGTAGGCGGCGCGATATCCGGCGGCGGCGTCCAAGACCAGGGCCAGGTGCCACAGCGCCGTGCGAGCGGCCTGGGCCGCCTCGCCGGAGTCCGGGCCGTTCATGCTGGCCAGGCGAGCGGTGGCCAGCAGGCCGGCCCGCAGGGCGTAGACGGTCGACCACAGGCCGGAGAGGGATTCTTCGTGTTCGGCCGCCTCCCAGGCGAACACGTCGGCCGGCAGGCGCATGGGGCCGCGGGCCTGGCCCAAAACCGGAGGGATCGCGCGGCTGCGCAGGTCCTCGCTGTCGGCGCCGAGCATCCGCGCCAACTCCTGGCAGATTTCCGGCTCGATCCGTTTGCGGAAGTGGTGGACTTCGTAACCGGCTGCGGCGGCGGCCTTCTCCCGTCGCTCGGTCAAGGTGAGCCCTTCGGCCGGCCGGATGGCACCGAACAGCAGCCGGGCCGGCTCAGCCAGCCGCGGGTGTTCGAATCGGGCCAACTGCCACCGCAGCAACGAGTCCAAGGCGCGTATCCGGCTGGCCCGCTCACCTGAGCGGCCGGCTCGGGCGATCACTCCGCGCAGCTCCAGCAACTGCCCCGCCTGGGCCTGCTCCGGCAGCGGCAATCCGGCCCTCAGCAGGCCGCGCAGTGTGTCGGCCGGCGCCAACGGCGCGTTGGGCAATGCCGTCGTCTGCGCCATCGGACCTCCCGGTGAGTGAGTGGGCAACCTTCGCCCACTAGTGAACCACCGATGCCCAGTAATTGCCCAGTATTGATGCCCAGAAAATGCCCAGCAGCATCAAGGCCCAGGCCACGTCGCGAAGCTGCGACGCGACCTGGGCCTTGACTGACTTCGGCGCTGGTGGAACCGGGCCGGCGGCTCAGCTGCCGGCGTATCCGTCGAACCCGGGGATGTCCAGGGTGCCCGTGCTCATCATCGCGTTGTCGGCGTTGACGTCGGTGAACACGACCGGGATCGGGATGGTGAAGCCCTGGGCGATCGACAGCAGTTCGGTCGGAGTGGAGGTCGGCGTCAGGGTGACCTGGATCAGGCCGTAGACGTTCGCAGTCATCGAGGTGGTCCACAGGTGCACGTTGGTCAGCACCGTGGTCGTCCCGGATCCCGCGTTGTTGTACTGCCGCTGGCCGTCGGGGCCGCCCGGGTACGAGTACGTGACCATCGACTCGATCTCGACCCTGGCCACCGTGAAGTCGAGCACCTGCTCCGGGCCGTTCGCGGTGTCCAGCGTGGTGACCCCGTTGAAGGTCAGGCCGTACATGGTCATCGACGGGGTGGACAGGTGCCAGGGGATGATCGCCCCGCTGACCCCGGCGGCCGCGGCCGCGTCCTTCTTGAGCGGGGCCGCGGTGGTGGCGCACTCGGTGGCGCTGCTGCCGGCCTTGGCCGACTTGGTCGTGGACTCGCTAGTTGTGACAGTGCCCGACTTGGCGCCGGTCGACGTGGTGCCCGTCGCCTTCGCGGCGGCCGAATGGCTGGAGGCCGAGTCGCCGACCGGTACGCCTTGCATCGGGGCCGCGGCGGCGACCTGGGGCAGCGCGTCGGTGAGCTGCTGGGTGCCGTCGAAGATCCACTGCCAGACGCCGTTGAGCCAGCCCCAGAATCCGCCGCCGCTGCCGGCCGTGGCCGTCGGCGAGGCGCTGGGTGCGGGCTGGGTGGGCTGCGTCGCGGGCGGGGGCGAGGCCGCGGTGGTGCTCGCGGTCGCGGTCGGGTCGCTCGGCGCATGGGCTCCGCCGGTACTGTCCGCGGACGGCGAGGGCGTGACGCCTGGCGTCGTGGCACCCGCGCTCGCCGTGGTCGAACCGGTGGACGGGCTCGCGGTGGTGGGCGTGCTCGCACTAGTGCTGCAGGGGGTGGATCCGGTGGCGGTGCCGGTGGATCCGGAGGCGAACGCGGTGCCCGCCAGGGTGGCGGTGCACAGCAGAGCCGCCATGGTCGTAGGTACCGCCACGGCGACCAGCGCTCGGCGGGCGGAGACCGGCCGGGTGCGGGAATTGGCGAGCACGATGACTAGTCCTCGGGGTTGACGGGAGTCTCGGTGGACTCGGCGGGCACGGTGGAGGTCGCGGCGGCTTCCGCGGCGGCGATCTCCGCGTCGGTGAACCCGGACGAGAGGGGGCCGTCGGGAACGGCGGCCAGACGGGCCTGCTGCTCCTGGGCGAACTGCTCGGCGGCCTCGCCGGCGAAGTCGTCCGCGGTGAACAGCGTCGTGTCCGGCTCGCCGACCTCGGCCAGCCTGGCCGGCATGGTGGCCGGGTCGCTCGCCGGGTCGAAGGTGGTGACCAGGCCGTCGGCCCCGGCCAGCTGCCGGGCCTTGCGCCGCTGGCGGCGGGTGTCCGCGGTCATCCCCGCGCGCGGCGCCCAGGCGACCACGAAGGAGCCGCCGAAGAGCCCGAACAGGGTGCCGAGCAGGAAGCCGCCGAAGTTGGTGGCGGGCAGGGCGACCAGGGCGAGCAGGACCGTGGCGATCCCGGCGAAGACCCGGTAGCCGGGAGCGAACATGGAGGAGAGGCCGAACATGATCATGAGGGCGCCGATGAACATCCCGCTGATTCCGGCGATGCCCTCGTGGACCACGACGCCGATCGGCGAGTACGGGATCGAGATGATCTCGATGCCGCCGAGGACCGCGAAGAGCGAGCCCCAGAACGGCCGGCCCCAGCGCCAGTGCCGGAAGGAGTATCTGGCCCGGCCCGGGGTGGAGGGGTGGGCGTGATCTGCGTGGTGGTCCGAGGTAAGGGTGGTCATGACAGGCTCCGTCAGGCGGGAGTGTGAATTCGGCTTGGGAGGGCGGCGCACGGTTTCCCGGTCGTCCGGGCCGGCCCGCGCACGGGTGTGCGGGCCGGCCCGGACGGGCGCTGCGGCTGGGCTAGCCCGCGCAGGGGTCCGTGGAACCGGTGCTGAGCGACAGGGTCATGCCGTTGAGCGTGAACGTGCCGGCGTTGGTGGAGTTGGCGACCTGGTCGACGTCGGTCAGCGTGGCCGAGCTGGCCTGCTGGCCGAACAGGCCGGCGGTGCCGTCCGCGCCGGTGGCGCTGCCGGACAGGGTCGAGGCGTCCTGGCCGATGTTCATGTTGTCGAAGACCGCCGAGCCCGCCTTGAGCTGCTGCATGTCGATGATCAGGTCGGTGGCGCTGGCGCTGGTGGCCTTGATCGACAGCCAGACGGTGCCGAGCCCGTAAGAGCTCAGGTCGGTCTCGACCGACTGACACAGGTTGTTGATCTGCGCGCTCTTGAAGCCCGAGATCGCCACGGCCACGGGCTTGCCGTTGACGTAGGTGTCCACGGAGCCGTACTGGGCGAAGCCGTTGCCGGTGAGCGAGTCGGCGGTCAGATGGAAGGTCTGGCCGGAGACCGCGAACGACGAGGCCACAGCCCCGTTTGCCATCATCGCGCCGAGAATGCCGAATGCGGCGAGCGACGGCACCAGCACCAGGCCGAGCCTTTTCGCGGAGGTGCGTCCGAGCACTTTGGTGCCCGAAGTGTCCTTCATATCCACTCCACTTTGTTTCTGCGCCGTCGGGAATGAGCCGGCCGGCGACGACCGAGGGACCGCGCGAGCCCGGCCGTTCCCGGAGGGAAGCGTCAGGCGCGGCGGGGAATTGCCGTACGTGGGTTCCTGCGCCCGGTGGGGATCGAGCGGTCCGCGGCGCTGCGCTGGTTCTCCGTGGAAAGAGGCAGCGGCCTTGGCCGCTCGACCGGGTAGGCCCGATCGTGCTGGACACGTGGACGTAACACAAGAGCTCGTTACTGACCGGTAACCGCACATTGCCGAGTCTTGACCTGGTGTTCGCCCCGCCGAGCCCTCTGGTTACCCTGGGTAGGCAATATGATGTGGAGAAAAGGGGATAAAAAGGCCGGTCGACCCAGCGCTCGCCTGCGCTGAGTGACCGGAATCCGCTATGTGCGTAGAGGTAAAGACTTGGTAATGCGAACGTTTGTTAAGGGGGCTCAGAACAGTGCCGCGGCCAGTCGGCCGCGCCCCTTGGCCACCCGCGGGTCCTCCGGGCCGAGCAGTTCGAAGTAGTCCAGCAGCAGCAGCCGGGCCTGGTCCCGCTCCGGCCCGGCGAACTCCCGCACGCAGGCCAGCAGCGCGGCGATGGCCCCGTCCACGTCCCCGGAGGCGAGCAAGGCGTCGGCGGCCAGGCAGCGCGCGGTGATGTCCTGCGGCGCGGACTCGGCCGCCGCGATCGCCGCCGCGAGGTCCAGGTCCTTGGTCCGGCGCAGCAGCTCCACCTGGGCCAGGGCCGGCTTGGCCTCCGGGTGCGCCGGGTTGGCGCTGAGCACGTTGCGCAGGGCCTGGGCCGCGCCGTCGAGGTCGTCCGCGGCCAGCGCGTCGTAGGCGGCGGCCAGCGCCGGGTCCAGCGGCGGCTCGGCCCCGGGCCCGCCGGCACCCGCCGCGGCGCCCTCACCCGGCGGGTTGGCCGGCGGGGCGACCATGCCGAACTCCCGCTCGGCCAGCTCCAGCAGATCCTTGATGAGCTGGCGCACCTGCTCCTCGGGCGGGGCCCCGGCGAACTCGCCGATCAGCTCCCCGCCGATGATCACCTTGACCGAGGGCACCTGTTCCACCCGCAGCGCCATCGCAAGCTGCTGATTGGCCACCGCGTCCACCCGGGCCAGTACGAACCCGCCGTTGAACTCCGCGGCCAGCGCCTCGAGCACCGGGCCGAACCGGGCGGTCTGCCCGTCCCGCTCGGCCCACAGGTACACCATGACCGGGACCTGGGTGGAGCGTTCGAGCACCAGCTGTTGGAAATCGGCCTCGGCCACATCGAAGACCACGCCCGGCAGGGCCTGCGCCGCCGCGCCGCCGCGGGCGTCGGCCGCGGCGCCGGGCCGGGCCGCCGGCTGTTTGAACATGGACAGATCCACAATGCCGGAGGTCGAGAAGGAAGGTCGCATACGCCTATTTTGCCATCCGGGCGGCATCTGTGCGGACAGCCGGCGGACCTTCCGTGCGGCCAGTGGTTCCGCGGCGGACGGCCCCCTGCAAGAACCGCGCCGCGGAACCACGTTCCGACGCAGCGTCGACGCTCCGTGCGCCGGATCCCCACCCGGCCCATCCCTCGGTCGTCAGCCGTTGCGCTGCCCCACCCGGACCGGCCGTGGAGCGGGCCGGTCTGGACAGTTTTCGATACGAGTCGTAGCGTAGCGGAAACATCCCGACGTTAGGAAGTGGAACCGACGTGTCCCCGGTCACCGATCCAGGGTGCCTGCCCCCGCCGGCCGCCGGCCCGCGGGCCCAGGGCCGCCCCCGGTCCGCCGCCGTCGACGCCGCGATCCTGGCGGCCACCCGCGAGCTGTTGGCCGAGCAGGGCTGGGACCGGCTGAGCCTCGGCGAGGTGGCGGTGCGGGCCGGAGTGGCCAAGACCACGCTTTACCGCCGCTGGCCGGGAAAGGCGGACCTGGTCGTGGACGCGATGGCGGAGATCTTCGACACCCTGCAGCCGGTGGACGCCGGCTCCGTGCGGGCCGACGCGGCCGCGGTGATCACCGACCTGGTCGCCCTGCTCACCCTGCCGGAGACCCAGGCCGCGTTCCTGGCCCTGGCCGCCGAGTCGGCCCGCGACCCCCGGCTGCGCCAGGTGGTCCGGGAGAAGATCATCGACCGGCAGCGGCACCTGGTGCTCAGCGGCGCCGCCAGGGCCCGGGCGCGGGCCGAGACCCCGCAGATCCACGACCCGGCCCTGGTCTTCGACGTCATCACCGGCACGATCGTGCACCGGCTGCTGATCGCCGGCGAACCGGTGGACGAGGACTATCTGAGCCGGTTCCTCGACTTCCTGCTCGCCGCGCTCAACCCGCTGCCGGGGGCGATCGCGACATCTCGTTCCACAGACCCGAATAATCACCCGGAATAATGCCGCCGTTCTGCTTCGTTATCGGCTAGTGACCTGCAAAAGGCCTTGTCGGTATTAGCGTTCTCAAGCGTGGACGAACACACGACTACGACGCCGATCAATCCGGACGAGGCGCTGTCGCGCGCCTGGGCTTACCTGGAGGTCCACGGGGACGATCTCGACCGGTCGCGCTTCACCGGTGCCGCCGTGGCGTTCGAGCCGCCATTTCCACAGAACCCTGACGGAGGCTGGCCGAGTGACTGGTCGGCCGGCCTGTCGACGGTTTTCGAGACATGTCAGACCCTTGATCTGTTGGTCGGGGTCGCGGTGGACGGCGTGGACCGCCGCGCGGCCGTGCTCTTCCTGACCGGCGCCCAGCTGTCGGACGGCACCTGGAGCGAGTCGGCCGCCGAGGTGGAACGGGCCGGCGGCACGGTGCCGGACTGGCTGCTGCCGGGCGCCTCCGCGGGCCGGGCCTACCTCACCGCGTACTGCGCCAGGGTGCTGCTCGTCGCCGACGGGCACCCGGGCGACGAAGGGTCCGATGGGTCCGACGCCTCTGGCCTCGCGGCCGAGGTCCCCGGGACCGGAGCCTCCGAAGCGGTGGAGCGGGCCGCCCAGGCGCTGGAATGGGCCCTGGACCCGCACGGCCGCCTGCCCGGGCCGCTGACCGCGCACTGGCTCGCCGCCCGGGTCTTCCGGGCCACCGACCGGCAACTGCAGGCCCGGCGCCTGCTCGACGTGGTCGGCAAGCAGTTCGAACAGCTCGAAGTGGCCGAACTGACCTCCTTCGGCGCGGACGTGGACCCGAGCGACCGCTGGGCCAAGCGGATCGCCGCCAGGCTGCTGGCCCTCCAGGAGTCCGACGGATCCTGGTCCGCCGAGGGGTTCCCCACCCCCGCCCTCACCGCCACCGTCGCGCACACCCTCGTACGCCTCGCCTGACGAACGCCGCCAGAAAGCCGGCTGGCCCCCTCCGTTTCGACGGAGGGGGCCAGCCGGCTTTGTTCGTTCAGTCCCGATGACTCGGCGGGCTCAGAAGTTGAGCGTGGGCTGGGGCGTCGGGGTCGGGGTGGCTGCGGCCGCCGGGGCCGTGGTCAGGGTGACCTGGGTGGTCTTGGTCTGGCTGCCGCGGATATAGGTCAGCGTGACGGTCGTGCCCGGCTGGTAGGACCGGATCGCCGCGACCAGTGCGTCGCTGCTGTCGATCTGCTGGTTGTCCACCGCGGTGATGATGTCGTTGACCTGGATCCCGCCGTTGGCGGCCGGGCTGCCCGCGGTCACCGTGACCACGGTCGCGCCGGTGTGGGTCGCGGTCGCGGTCGGGTCGGAGACCTTCACGCCGAGCAGCGAGTAGCTGGCGTTGCCGGTCTTGATCAGCTCCTGGGCGATCGGCTTGGCCTGGTTGATCGGTATCGAGAAGCCGAGGCCGATCGAGCCGGCCTGGGAGGTGCCGTCACCGGAGTCGGAGCTGTCGCTGGCGATCGCCGAGTTGATCGCGATCACCTGGCCCTGCATGTTGACCAGCGGGCCGCCGGAGTTGCCCGGGTTTATCGCCGCGTCGGTCTGGATCGCGTCCAGGACCGCGCCGGTGCTCGTGCCGGAGTCGCTCTGCGGGTCCACCGGACGGTTCAGCGCGGAGACGATGCCGCTGGTCACCGTGTTGGTCAGGCCCAGCGGGGCGCCGATCGCGATGACCTGCTCGCCGACCGCGACGGTGGAGGAGTCGCCCAGGGTGGCCGGGGTCAGGCCGGTGACGCCGGTGGCCTGGATCACGGCGAGGTCGCTGGCGGTGTCCGCGCCCACGATCGTGGCCGGGGTGATCTTGCCGCTGCTGAAGGTGACCGTCATGGTCGAGCCGGTGGTCTCGTCGGCGGCGATGACGTGGTTGTTGGTCAGGATCTGGCCGGTCGAGGAGATGATGATGCCGGTGCCCTCGTCACCGCTGCCGTCCGGGGACTCGACGGTGATCGTCACCACCGAGGGCAGCACCTTCGCGGCGACCGAGGTGATCGCGGTGGCGTTGGCGGAACCCGAGTTCAGGCTGGTGGTCGCGGAGCTGGAGTTGGCGGTGCCGAGCGAGGTGGTGCCGCTCGTGCTGCTCTTGAGCGAGTACGCCACGCCGGCCCCGACCGCGCCGCCGACCAGGGCCGCGATCACGGCCGCGGCCAGCACGACCCGGGTGTTGCCGGACTTCTTCGGCCGGTCCGCGGTCGCCGTGTCCGGCTCTCCGGGGGCGCCGCCGAAGGGCGGCAGGCCCGCCGCGGTGGGGGTGGCCCAGTTGGGGGTCTGCGGCTGCGGCGGCGCGGGCGGTGCGGGGGGAGTGGGCGGCGGGCCGAAGTACGGCTGCGCCTGGTAGGGGGCCGCGGCCTGCGGCTGGCCGTACGGCGGCTGCGGCTGGGCGTACTGCGGCGGCGCCAGCTGCGGCGGCGGGGCCTGCGGGTACGGGGTCTGGGCTATCGGCCCGGCCGGGGTCGAACTGAGGGCCGGGCTGTAGTCCGAACCGGGGGCCGGAGCGCCGGCCGTGGCGGCCAGGGGCGCGATGGGCTCGGGGACGGCGGCCAGGGGCGTGGTGGGCTCGGGCGCCGTGCCCGGCTGGGGCGCGGAAGCCTCGAACCTGGTGGGCTCCGGCTGGGCCGCCGCGGGGGCGACGGCTGCGGGCTCGATGGCGTCGGCCGGTTCCCCCGGCAGGGCGACCGGGTCGGTCGCGTCGGTCGCGTCGTGTTCTGGCGTCTGGCTCATGGGAAAACCTTCTTCTATATGTCTGAGATCTGCCTGAGTAGCCCTGGAGAAGTGGGTATGAACAACTGCCCGTTACCGAAACGTTTTGTGCGCACTGCCCGTCTGTGTCACTGCTGGGCCCGCTGGGACGGCTGCGTCGGCGGCTGGGGGCTGCCCGGCAGCCAGACCCCCAGCAATGCGCCACCCGGCTTGCCGTCGGCGCCCGGCGCCCGGGCCGCGGCCACCCGGCCGCCGTGGTTCTCCGCGACCTGCCGGACGATGGCCAGCCCGAGCCCGGAGCCGGGCATGGTCCGCGCCTCGGGCGAGCGGTAGAAGCGTTCGAAGACGTGGCCGAGGTCCGCCTCGTCGATGCCGGGGCCCTGATCGGCCACCTCCAGCGCGCCGCCGGCCAGCCGGACCGTCACGGTCCCGCCCGCCGGCGACCACTTGGCCGCGTTGTCCAGGAGGTTGGTCACCGCGCGCTCCAGCGCGGCCGGATCCCCGTCCAGGTACCAGGGTTCCAGGGTGAGGTCGTAGCGCAGGTCCGGCGCGCGCCGCTGCACCCGCTCGATCGCCCGGTCCACCACCTCGGCGAAGTCGAGGTGCTCTATTGCGTGCGTGGGGTGCTCGTCGCGGGAGAGCTCCACCAGGTCGGAGATGAGCAGCGACAGCTCCTCCATCTGCGCCCGGACGTCCGTCATCAGCTCGCTCCGGTCGGTGGCCGACAGCCTCGGCCGGTCCGGCTCCTGCTCGGCCTGGGCCATGGCCTGGGCGAGCAGGTCGAGGTTGGTGCGCATCGAGGTCAGCGGGGTGCGCAGCTCGTGCCCGGCGTCGGCGACCAGCCGGCGCTGGTGGTCCTGGGACCTGGCGAGGGCTTCGAGCATGGTGTTGAAGCTGGTGGTGAGCCGGGCAAGTTCATCCGTTCCAGTGACCTCGATCCGGCGCAGATCACCCGTTTGGGCGATGTACTCGGTGGCCACGGTGAGCCGTTGCACCGGCCGCAGGGCGGTCTTGGCCACCGCCAGGCCGGCCGCGCCGGCCACCAGGATGCCGCCGAGCCCGACCAGGAAGAAGACCAGGCCCAGCAGGTGCAGGATCCACTCGGTGTTGGCCATCGAGGTGGCCAGCACCAGCGCGGTGTCCGTGCCGCGCACGGGGATGGTGACGACCCGGTAGGCGACGCCGTTCTCAAGCACGGTGCGGGCCGACGCCGGCGTAGTCCCGGCGGCGACGTGGGTGTCCGACTGCGCGTAGGGCGCGACGGCGGTCAACTGCGCCCCGGTGTGCGGGTTGGTGACGGTGACCGGCAGGTAGAGCGAGCCGTCGGCGCCGACCAGGGCGCCTTGCAGGCCGGCGATGTTCAACGCCACCGTGGCCGAACCGCTGTCCATCCCGGAGGTGTTCAGCGGGCTGGACGGACTGCCCAGGTTGGTGCTGGCGAGGAAGCGGGCCTGGCTGAACAGGTTGTTGTCGAGGTTCGAGGTGATCTGGGTGCGGATCGTGAAGAAGCTGATGATCGAGACCAGCGCGACGGTGAGGCCCACCGCCGCCATCACCAGCAGTGCCACCCGCGACCGGAGGGAGAATTTGCGCAGCACCGGTACGAGGCTGCGCGTCTTCGCCTTCGTGGCCTGGGCGGCTGTCACGGCGCGGTCTCCCGCAGCGCGTAGCCGATCCCGCGCACGGTGTGGATCAGCCGGGTCTCGCCCTCCGCCTCGGTCTTGCGGCGCAGGTACCCGACGTAGACCTCCAGCGAGTTCGCGGTGGTCGGGAAGTCGAAGCCCCAGACCTCTTCCAGGATCTGCGACCGGGTGAGCACCTGCTTGGGGTGGCGCATCAGCAGTTCCAGCAGGTTGAACTCGGTCCGGGTGAGCCGGACCACCCGCCCGTTGCGGGTCACCTCGCGGGCCGAGCTGTCCAGCGACAGGTCGGAGAAGGTCAGGGTGTCCTGGTCCGGCGAGTAGGCGGGCAGGGCGCGGCGCAGCAGCGCGCGCAGCCGGGCCAGCAGCTCCTCCAGCGCGAAGGGCTTGGGCAGGTAGTCGTCCGCGCCCGCGTCCAGGCCGGCCACCCGGTCGGAGACCGCGTCCCGGGCGGTGAGCACCAGGATCGGCAGGTCCTCTCCGGCCGAGCGCAGCCGTCGGCAGGCCTCCAGCCCGTCCAGCCGGGGCATCATCACGTCGAGCACGACCGCGTCGGGCCGCTGCCGGGCGATCGATTCCAGGGCCGCGAGGCCGTCGCCGGCCACCTCGACCTCATATCCGTTGAAGGCAAGGGAACGGCGCAGGGAGTCGCGCACAGCCTGGTCGTCGTCCACCACGAGAATCCGCATGCCGGAAGTCTGACGCCAACCCCTGAGAACCCCCTGAGACCAGGCTGGGACGAACGGGTGAAGTGGGTTATCCACAGCCTTGAGTTATCCACAGCTTGCTCGGAACGCCCGTTTTTGACGTGTTTGGTAGCGGATCGTGGTTTTCGGGCGGTTATACCGGCCGCTCAACGGGTGAGCACAGATCAGCACGGGGAAAGGCAGGTGCGGCATGAGTAGGCAGCTGGACGCGGCGGGCACAGGGAACACTGGGGAAACGGGGAGCACAGGGAACGTGGGGGGCACTGGAAACGCGGGGGATACGGGCAACGGAAGTAATGCCGAAAATTTAGGTAGCGCGGGTGTCAGCGGGGTCGCCGCAGGTCCCGGTCGCCGGGGTGTCCGTCGGCCGGACGACCGCGAGCCGGTCTGGCCGGCGGACCGTTTCGTCGGTTTCCAGTTCTCCGAGGAGCAGTTCCTGCCCAACCAACTCCTGCCCAACCAGCTCCCCTCGGAGCAGTCCTCCGCGGGCCGATTCCCCGCCGACCGGTTCTCCGCGGATCAGCCGGTCGCGGGCCAGTCGTCCGTGGAGCAGTTCCCCCTGAACCAGGCTCCGCCGGACCAGTGCTCCGTGGCCGCGGACGCCCAGCCGGGCACGGCCCGCCTGGCCACTCCGGGGACGGTCGCCGCCGCCGTCCCGTACTTCTTCGGTTTCCACCCGTCCGACAGCGTGGTCATCCTGGGACTGCTGCGCTCCGGCCACAGCCCCCGGGCGGCGATCGCGCAAGGGCTGCGGGTCGATCTCAGCCGGATCCAGCGCAATCCGGCCGGATTCGGCCGCTGGCTGGCCCGCCGGCTCGCGGCCGACGGCGTGACCGAGGTGCTTGGGCTGGTGTACCCGCCGGAGCCCGGTCCGGCCAGGCTCGGCGACTACCGGCGGACGATCGCCGGGTTCTGTGCTCCGCTGCGATTGGCCGGGGTGACGACGCTGGACATCCTCCTCGTCGCTCGCGGAAAGTGGTGGTCGTTCCTCTGCGAGAACGCGCAATGCTGCCCGCCGGACGGCTCGCCGATCGACTACGCGGGCAGTCCGGTGGCCGCGCTGAGCGCCTATACCGGGCTGGCGATCATGCCGAGCCGCCAGGCCCTCGCGCGGGCACTGGCCCCGTACGACGAGGAGGTGCGCCGCGCCGCGGAGCGGGAATGCCGCCGGGCGGTGCGCCGCGATCCCGACCTGCGGCCGCGCTCCTCGACCCGGGACCGGATCATCCTGCCGTGGGCCGGGGTGCTGCAAGCCTGGGCCGCGGCCGACCAGGTCGCGCAGCGGATCACCGAGGACGCTGTCCCGGTGGCCGAGGCGCTGTCCCCCGACCTCGCGGGAGTGCTGCTGGCCGCGCTGCCTGACGTGCGGGTCCGGGACTACCTGGCCGGCTGGTGCGGCGGCCCACGGGCCGGGCTGGCCCTGGACCTGTCCATCGAACTGGCCCGGCGCGCGGTGACCGAGCAGCAGAGCGCGGCCGGCTACAGCGTCGGGGCCTGGGCGGCCTGGGCCGTGGGCTGGGGCGCCTGGTCCCGGCTCTGCCTGGACCGGGCGCTGGCCGCGCTGCCCGAGTACAGCCTGGCCGTCCTGATTGAACAAGGGCTGGAACGCGGAGTGGACCCGGCGATGGTGCGCCAGGCGGCGGCCGGCACCGCGCTACAGCTCACTGACATGCTCGTGGATCCGCAGGCCTGAGCGGGCCCCGTTTGGGTCAACGTTGTGAGCCACCGTTTCGGCCGCCGCCCCAGGCTGCGGCCTTGGTTATCGTCACTCGGACGATATAGACTGTTCCGCCATGGCCCCCGCAGCTGAAACCGCCCCGGCCGGTTACGCCGCCGGGCAGTTTCCCCCCTTCGCCGTGACCGTCGACCTGGTGGTGCTCACAGTTCGCGAGGGCGCCCTGTGCGCCCTGCTGATCCAGCGCGGCGAGCAGCCGCACCTGGGCCGGTCGGCGCTGCCCGGCGGGTTCGTCCGGGTCGACGAGGACCTCGACGTGGCGGCCCGCCGGGAACTGTCCGAGGAGACCGGCCTGGCCCGCCTGCCGGTGCACCTCGAACAGCTCGCGACCTACGGCGCGGTCGGCCGCGATCCGCGGATGCGGGTGGTCTCGGTGGCCTATCTCGCCCTGGCCCCCGACCTGCCGCCCCCGCAGGCCGGCGGGGACGCGGCCGC
>Ga0302314_10004017_pt1 | contig 27075 bp, 21 predicted proteins | sample III_Palsa_N2_3_FD_200533 | JGI IMG/M metagenome (GOLD analysis project Ga0302314, IMG submission 200533) | Peat permafrost microbial communities from Stordalen Mire near Abisko, Sweden - III_Palsa_N2_3 | ecosystem: Environmental > Terrestrial > Soil > Palsa > Peat permafrost | place: Sweden...
AGCCCGCGCGCATCGTGGCGAAGCTCAACGCGCTCACCGAGCCGCTCATCATTCAGGCCCTGTACCGTGCCTCGCGGGCCGGCGTGACGGTCGAGCTCATTGTGCGCGGCCTGTGCTGCTTGAGGCCGGGCGTGCCCGGAGTATCCGAGCGCATCAAGGTGCGCTCCATCGTCGGACGTTTTCTCGAGCACTCGCGCGTGTACGATTTCGAGAACGCCGGCGAGCGCGAGGTCTACTGCGCGAGCGCCGACTGGATGGACCGGAACCTCTTTCGCCGCATCGAGGTCGCGTTTCCCTTGGAGGCGCCCGAGTTTCGCGCCCGTGTCGCCGAGGAGCTGAATCTCTACCTCGCGGACGATGCCCAGGCATGGGAGCTCGCTGCGAACGGCCAATACTCGCGCGCCGGGGGCAGCGGCAACCTCTCGGCACAAGCCAAGCTCTTGAGCCGCTACGACGAGCGCATCGCGCTCACGGAGTCTTGAGCATCGCCTCCGCGGCGGCGCGGCTCAACGATAGGCGGAAGCCGGCGTCCTTGAGATAGGCGCGCTCCTGTTCGAGATCCTCGAGGGTGAGCGGATGATCCTTCATCCATTTCTCCGGCAGCTCGAGATTCAAGCTGCGGCCCTTCACGGCGAGCCGGACGGCCTCGGGCAGGGGCTGGGGGCTGCGTCCCCTGTGGAGCAGCACCGCGAGGCGCAAGAGCACGATTAGGAACTCCGCGAGACGGTCCCAGGGCGGCAGCAGATCCTCGAGCGCATCGAAGGAGAGCTGCCGGCGATGCCCTCCCACCAGCGCGGCGAGCAGCTGCTGCTCCTCGCGGGGAAATCCGGGCATGTCCGCGTGCTCGAGCAGATAGGCGCTGTGGCGGTGGTACTTGGAGTGCGCGATGTCGAGCCCCGTCTCGTGAAGTCTCGCCGCGAAGCGCAGCATCAGCTCGGCGAGCGGATCCTCGAGACCCCACTCGGTCTCCACCTGCGCGAGCAGCGCGGTGACGGTAGACTCGACCCGATCGGCCTGCACCGCATCCACGTGGTAGCGCTTCTCCATGGCGCGTACGCTGCGCACGCGCGCATCCTCGTCGGTGAAACGTCCCATGAGGTCGTACAGAAGCCCCTCGCGCATGGCGCCCTCGGCCACCCGGACCCGGTCGATGCCGAAGTTCTCGACGATCTCCAGCATGATCGCGAGTCCTGCCGGAAACACCGGTGCGCGTTCGGCGTCGACGTCCTCGAGATCCAGGTCATCGACCTGACCCGCGGCGATCACCCGGTCGGCGAGGGACCGCAAGTTGTCGAGCGTGATGCGCGGCGAATCGGGATTGAGCCGGCGCACGACGTCGCCGATGACGCGCACCGTGCCGGAGCTGCCGAAAGCCTGCAGCCAGCCGAGCTTGCGATAAGCCTCGGAGATCGGCTCGAGCTCGAGCCGCACCGCCGTGCGCGCACGCTCGAAGCGCTTCTCGGAAATTCTTCCGTCGTCGAAATAGCTGGTGGTCAGGCCGACGCAGCCGACTGACAGGCTCTCGAGCAGCAGCGGATTGAAGCCCTCTCCGATCACCACCTCCGTCGAGCCGCCGCCGATGTCCACCACCAGCCGCTTGTCCGGGCTCATGGGGCTGGTGTGCGCCACTCCGGAATAGATCAGGCGCGCCTCCTCCAGTCCGGAAATGATCTCGATGGGATGACCGAGCGCGGCGCGCGCACGCTCGAGGAACCAGCGCTTGCGCTTCGCGCGCCGCAGCGCGTTCGTCCCCACGACGCGCACGCTGTCGGCCTGCATGGCGCGCAGACGCTGGCCGAATCGTTCGAGACAGCGCAGCGCACGCTCCGTGGCGGCATCGTCGAGCCGGCCGCTGTCCCCGAGCCCCGCGGCGAGCCGCACCATCTCGCGCAGCCGGTCGAGGATGACCAGCTGGCCGTGCGAGTAACGCGCGACGACCATGTGAAAACTGTTGGACCCGAGGTCCACGGCGGCGAGGACGTCCGGAACGACACGGCCCGCGCCGCTCATCAGGCGATCTGACTTAGGCTGAGAAGGAGGATCCGCACCCGCAAGTAGTCTTTGCATTGGGGTTGCGAATCACGAACTGGGCGCCCTGGATATCTTCCTTGTAGTCGATTTCCGCGCCCATGAGATATTGAGCGCTCATCGGGTCGATCAACAGCTGGACGCCGCGCTTCTCGACGCAAAAATCGCCCTCCTCGATCTTCTCGTCGAACGTAAAGCCGTACTGGAAGCCCGAGCAGCCCCCGCCGGACACGAACACGCGAAGCTTCAAGTTGGGATTGGCCTCCTCGCGGATCAGCTCGCCCACTTTTCCGGCGGCAGCCTCGGTGAACACCAGGACATTCGGCGGAGGCGGATCGATCTCGGGGAGTGCGTCGGTTGTAGCGTTCATGATACCCAGTGTACTCGGCGGGCCTCAGTCAATCAAAGCGCCCGGTCTCAAACTACGATCCTGGTTCGCCTCCAGGGGTTCCCGCCGGCGGCGCGGTCAGCTCCTCGCCCGCGGCGCCGGCCGAGACCTGCCCTCCGGCCGGACGTGAGATCTGCCCACCGGGCGGCCGGTGGTTCAATTTCCCATATATGCGGGCGCCGACCGCCGTTTCAATGATGCCGTAAAGCACGCTGCCGAGCACCCGGGCCTTGGCTCCGAGCTCGACGCGATCCGACGCGTCGATATTGCCCTTCACCGTGCCGTTCACCAGTACGCTCGCGGCGATCACCGATCCCTCGATGCATCCGGTCTCGCTCACCGAGAGGATCGCATGGCCGCCGGGAGCGCCTTTCACATCGCCGTTGATGTGCCCGTCCAGATGCAGCCCGCCCGCAAATTCCACGTCGCCGTGGATGCGCGTCTTGGCGCCGATCAGCGTGTCGATCTGGACGTCTTTACTCGGTTTCCGTTTGAACATCGGACTTTTCCTTGGATGCCTCGCCGTTCGCCTCGGTCTCGACCGACATACCCTGCGCTTTCCAAACGAACGCCTGCCGGAACCCGTGAGTTGAGTCTCTGGCGGTGAACAGCTCCACATCGATGCGAGTCGGCTCGAACGCGGGCGGTAACTGCACGGCTTCGTCGTAGTCCTGGAAATACCGGAAGGAGTATGCCAGGCCGCCGCGCCGATCGACCGAAACATCGCCGAGCCTCAGGCTCTGCGGCTTTCCGCCGAGGAGTCCGTCGATCACGATGGACGCGGTGCCTGCCACGGTGTTGTCGGGCTTGCCGGTCTGCATGAGCACGAATTTGAGATGAAACCGGCCCGGCGTGTCCGGCACGATCTGCATTTGCTGCACTTTGACGTGTACCAGCGAGTCGGGCTGCACCAATCCGCGATAGAACGACAGGTCCTGAGTGAGGCGGGCGATCTGGCTCTGCATGTCACCGACGCTGCGCTGGACCTGCTTGTAGCTTTCCCGGTCGATGCGTCGCCCGACGTCGGAAGCGGTCAGCTCGCTCCGCAGCCGCGCATTCTCCGCCTCGAGCTGACGCGCACGCGCGCTCTGTGCCCATGCGCCGCGCACCGAGTCGATGACCCGATAACCCGCGTCGTATCTGCCGAGCTCGAATACGCCATAAAGCAGAAGCACGGCGAGCACCGCCGCCGTGCCCAGGAACCAGGCGCGCCGCCTGGGCGAGGCGTACCCACGAACCACGAGTTTGCCGAAAAAATCCGCCATGATTCGTTATGATCCCGGTTTGCGCCGAGGGAGCGCCCGTTGCTTTGGCTCAAGGCCTTTCACGTCATGGCGATGGTGACCTGGTTCGCGGGTCTGTTCTATTTGCCGCGGCTGTTCGTCTATCACGCGGATGCCGGTGATCCGCCCGGCATCGAGCGCTTTCGCATCATGGAACGGCGCCTGTTCGCGATCATGACCGTGGGCGCGGCCGCGACCCTGGCCTTCGGAATCGCGATGCTGGTGGCTTTTCCTCCGTATCTGTCCATGGGCTGGCTGCACGTGAAGCTCGCTCTGGTCGCCTTGCTGATCGCCTACCATGGTTATTGCTACAAGCTGATGCGCGACTTCGCGCAGAACCGCAACGCGCACACGGCGCGCTGGTACCGCCTCTTCAACGAATTGCCCTCGCTCTTCTTGATTGCCATCGTCGCGCTGGCCGTGGTCAAGCCGTTCTAGCGCGCCGCGACGCGCACCGCGGGGATATCGATTTCTTGCCACCAGTCCGGATAGGGGGGCAGTCCATCCCGTGGCAGCAGTTTGCCGAGCTCGTGCAACGCGCGCGCGTACACCCGCCGCTTGAAATAGACGACCTCGCGTACCGGAGTCCAGTAGTCGACCCAGCGCCAGCGGTCGAACTCCGGTTGATCCGTCAGGTCGAAGCGGAACTTCGCCTCGTCGCCAGCGAACTTGAGCAGAAACCAGCGTTGCTTTTGTCCGATGCAGCGGTCGCGCACGTACTGGCGCGGCAACCGGTACCGCAGCCAGCCGCGCGTCGAGCCGATCACCTCGACATCGCCGACCCCGAGGCCGATCTCCTCGTTGAGCTCGCGAAACAGGGCCTCTTCCACCTGTTCGCCGCGGTTGATGCCGCCCTGCGGGAACTGCCAGCCCCGCCCGCCCACCCGGCCGCCGAGAAACAACTCCCCGCTCTCCCGCATCAGCACGATGCCTACGTTGGCGCGGAAGCCATGCCGGTCGATGTAGTCGTTGGCGCGCGGATCGGCCATGGCGCCAATTGTTCCACATCAACGGGGGATTGTGGTCCTATTCACGCCGGATGAGCCCGTGGCGCTTCCTGCCGATGCTGAGGCGCGCAGCGCCGCCTGAGTCCAGATCCGCTTCGCTGACGCTCGCGGTGACACTCTTGACGGTCTCGTCGTTGAGGCGCACGCCCCCTTGCTCGATGAGCCGGCGCGCGTCGCTCCGCGAGCTGGCGAGGCCAAGCGCCGCCGCGATCTCGGTGACGGCGGCACTCGTGCCGGCCTTGAGTGCAAAGGTCGGCAGCCCCTCCGCGGCGGCGCCCGAGAACGCCTGCGATGCCGTGGCGAGCGCCGCGGCGGCCGCTCCGGGACCGTGGCACAGACGCGTCGCCTCGTTCGCCAGTATTTTCTTCGCCTCGTTGATCTGCGCGTCGCGCAGCGCTTCGAGCCGCGCGATCTCCTCGAGCGGCAGCTCGGTGAACATGCGCAGGAAACGCCCCACGTCCGCATCCTCGGTGTTGCGCCAGAACTGCCAGTAATCGTACGGCGACAGCCGCTTGGGATTCAGCCACACCGCGCCGCTCGCGGTCTTGCCCATCTTGGCCCCCGAGGAGGTCGTGATGAGCGGCGAGGTGAGGCCGAAAAGCTCCGCATCGCGCACTCGCCGCCCGAGCTCCACGCCCTGAACGATGTTGCCCCACTGGTCGGAGCCGCCCATCTGCAACGTGCAGCTGTGGCGCTCGTTGAGCTCCACGAAGTCATACCCCTGCAGGATCATGTAGTTGAATTCCAGGAACGTGAGCGGCTGCTCACGCTCCAGGCGCAGCCGCACGCTGTCCATCGTCAGCATGCGGTTGATGGTGAAATGCCGGCCGATGTCCCGCAGGAACGGAATGTACTCGAGCTTGCCGAGCCAATCGTCGTTGTTCACCACCATGGCGCCGGTCGGGCCGCCGCCGAAATCGAGATAGTGCTCGAAGATCTGCCGGATGCTCGCGATGTTCGCGGCGATCTGCGCTTCGGAGAGCAGTTGCCGCGTCTCGTCCCGGCCGGAAGGATCGCCCACCTTGGTGGTACCCCCTCCCATCAGCACGATCGGCCGATGGCCGGTGCGCTGCAAGTGCCGCAACAGCATGATCGACACGAGGTTTCCCACGTGCAGGCTGTCGGCCGTCGCATCGTACCCGACGTATGCCGTCACCACGCCCCGTCGTGCCGCGGCGTCGAGCCCGGCGGCGTCGGTCTGCTGGTGAATGAAGCCGCGCTCGTGCAGCGTCCGTAAAAAGTCGGATTGGAATGCGTTCATGGAGTGCAGACTTTAGCCGCCCTCGCCGTCCTTTAGATAGTGCGCGAGCCAGCGGTGCACTTCCTCGTAGAAATGCCGGCTGTCCTCGGGCTTCAAAATCCAGTGCCACGCATCCGGCCACACGAGCAATCGACTGGGCACGTGCATGCGCTGCAGGGCGGCCCAATTCTGGAGTGTGTTGCCGAGGGGCACGCGGTAGTCGCGCTCGCCGATGCTGAGCAGCATCGGCGTCTTCCAGTTGGCGGCATAAGTGATCGGGCTCTGCTCGCGCCAGATGGGGTTGCCCGCCCAGGGTGCCCCGCCGTTCGCGAGCTCGCGGCCGTAGATGAAGTCGCTCTCGCCCCACTGCGTGGTGAGATCGACCTCGCCCGCATGGCTGACGATGCACTTGTAGCGGGTCGAGGTAGCCTCGATCCAGTTCGCCAGATGGCCGCCGTAGCTCGCGCCGGCCGCGCACATTCTCGATCCGTCGATGAAGGAATAGCGCTTCAACGCCTCATCCACGGCCTGGTCGATCTCCTCGCCGGGAGTCCGCAGGGGATCGAGCTTGATGGCCTGCGCGAACTTCTCGCCGAACGACGTCGAGCCGGTGTAGTCCGTCATGAGCACGACGTAGCCTGGCGCGGCGAGAAGATGGTAGTTCCAGCGCAGCCCCAGCTGATCGAGGTTGCTGCTCGCGGGTCCGCCGTGGATGAGGACCAGCAGCGGATACTTCCTGGCGGCGTCGAAGGCCGGAGGCCGCACGATCATGTTGTGAATGCGCCGGCCCTTCGAGCTCGTGAAATAGAAGTGCTCCGGCGGCTGCCAGTCGATTTCGGCGGCGGCCGCGGTGTCGACGTGAGTCAGGCTGACGTGGGAGCGGCTCCGCATGTCGATTCGCACCACCTCTTGAGGGCTCACGGAGCTGCCGTAGGCGGCGATGAGCAGCGGCCTCGAGCTTCTTTGTGGGATCGAGAGCGAGGTGTATCCGCCGGTCGCCGGCTCGACCGCGAGTCCGGGCTTGCCGCCGCTTGCGTTGACCTGGTAGAGGTTCTCCTTACCCGCTTCCTCCACGAGGAAGTACACCAGCCTGCCGTCCGCGGTCACCGCGTAATGGGTGATCTCGCCGTCGAAGTCGCGCGTGACCAGCGACGCCGCGCCGCCGGCGGGCCACGCCACGCAGTGCAGGCGGGACAGGTGGTAGATCTCCTCATCTTGAAGCGCGTACCGGAAGAAGAGCGATTTGCCGTCGGCGCTGAAGCGCGGCTCCTCGTACTCCCCCGCGGCCGGCGTCACCGGTTTGGGTTCGCCGCCTTCCGCGGGCATACGGTACAGATGCTGGTGCACGTGGTCGAATGCGGCGTTCCAGCGCTCGATCGTCGCGACGAACACGATCTCGCGTCCGTCCGGGCTCCACAGGGGATCGAGCGTCACGCTGGTATCGGTTTCCGCGCCGTAAAAGCCGCTCTCCTGCGCGAGCGCCGTCGGCGAGAGGACGTCCTTGGCCGAGTCGCTGTCGATCGATTGCACCAACAAGGTCGGCTGGCGCTCATCGAGCCACTCGTTCCAGTAACGCACCGGAAAATGATCATAGGCGCGCACGTTGTACTTGCGCGCCTTGTGATCCGCCGCGGCCTTCTTGTTCGCCTCGTCATCCGGCGCGTTCGGGTAGACGCGCGACTGGAAGAGAATCGCTCGGCCGTCGGGTCGCCACTTGGGACGCGAGGCGTCCGTGGAGACGCTGGTGAGCCGCCGGGCCTCGCCGCCGCCCGGGGACAGATCGAGAATATAGATCTGCGTCACCTCGTCGCCTTCCCGCTTGGTCGCGAAAGCGATGCGCGTCGAGTCGGGCGACCAATCGACGTCGTCCTCCGCTTCCTTGGTATGGGTGATCCGGCGCGGCGCAGTACTGCCGTCGGTCGCGGCCAGCCACAAGTCGCTGACCGCCTTGTCCGGCTCGTACGAAGGCTCGAGCACGGAGTAAACCGCCCACTTGCCGTCCGGGCTGACCGTGGGAGCACCGACCCTCTTCATCATCCAGAGCGTCTCGTGCGTGATGGCCTTCCTCGCCGCGCCCGACACCGCAGAGGCCGACACCGCAGAGGCCGACGGCGCGGCGGCCGTCGCCGCGAGCGAGCCGAAGCAGAATGCCGCGAGCGCAATCACGCAAAGCCGGAGTTGCCGTGTCATTAGTCCTCCCTATCTTGAGAAACGTCGAATTCGATTGCCGCGCCCGCTCGGTCAGCCGGCGCCCACCTGCACCCGATTTCGCCCCAGCGCCTTGGCTCGGTACAGCGCAGCGTCCGCGTCGGCCATGAGCCGATCGGCAACCGCCTTCAAATCCGCCTCGTGGCGTGCGGGCGCTACGGCAGCGACGCCCACCGACACGGTGAGCGTGCGCTGGATGTCGTCGGTGAGGGCGACCGGAACCCCGCCGATGCACTCGCGAATGCGCTCGGCGAGCTTGGCCGCCTCGACCGTGCTCGACTCGGGCAACAGAACGGCGAGCTCGTCGCCCCCGAAGCGTGCGGCGGTATCCATACTGCGAATCTGGGACTCGATGCGTTGCGCGATTTCCTTCAGGGCGGCGTCGCCCGCGAGATGCCCGTAGCCGTCGTTGATCCCCTTGAAGCGGTCGATGTCGATCATCAGGCACGCGATCGTGCCGCCGCGGCGCTGGGCGCGCGCCAGCTCTTCCTTCATGCGCTGCTGCAGATAGCGCCTGTTGTGCCAGCCGGTGAGAAAGTCGGTGATCCCCGCGCGCAGGAGCCGCGCCCGGTTCACCGCATTCTCGATGCAAACGGCGGCGACGGCGCCCAGGTGCGCCAGGAAGTCGGTGCCGTGATGCCGGGTAAAACGCCCGGAGTCGCGGCTGCCGAAACATAGCGCGCCCGTGGCGATATCCTTGCGCGGCAAGGGCAGCAGCGCGGCGCTCTTGAGGCTCTGGCTGCCGGGAAACAGCAAGTGATGGTCGGCGCCCACGAACGGCCCGAGCCACGGCCTGTGTAGATTGGCGAGCTGCGGCGCGAGCCCGACCAGGGAATCGACGAAGAATATCTGCTTGAACTCCTCCGGACGCTCGCCCCCTGCGATCAGCAAGTGACGGATCTCATGCTGCGGATCCACGAGTACCACGCTCACCGCATCGAGGCCGTAGGAGTCGCGCAGGCCGTCGACCATGGCATGCAGCAGCTGACCCAAGCTGTCGGCGCGCAATAGCGTGAGCTCGCGGGCCTGCGTGCGCTTGAGAATGCTCTCGTTGTTGGCCGCCTCCGCGGTCATCTCGGCGAGGCTCTTCTTGAGCGCCTCGTTCTCCAGACGCAGATCGTCCATGGTGTTCCCTTGAGCTCAGCCGGCCCGTGCTTGCGCGCGCACGTCGAAATAGGCTCGGCCCTGATTCATGAGCGCGGTGAACGCGGCGCCATCCTTGGTACGCACGGCGGCAAGCACCCGCTCGACGGCTTGCTGGAGCGCGAGCAGCGATTCGCCGCCGTACTCGTTCAGGCTTTGGATCTCGAAATAAAGATCCGGGCTCTCGGCCGCCACCCGGCTCGCGACCTCGGTCTGTGCATCGAAGGTCGTGCTCGACAGGCGCGCGAGGCGCGGCGCCGCCTCGCCGCTTTCGGCGAGCGCAGTGAAGAACGCGATGTTGAGCGCGTGCGACAGGCCAAGCACGTAGGCGATCAAACGGTCGTGCTCGTCGAGGCTCATCACGACGCGCTCCGCCATGGTCGATGCGAACAGATCCTGCGCTTCCTTGAGCGCCTCGGCGTGCCCCATGTCGATGAATATCACGTGCCGGCCGGAGAGCAGCTGCGTGTCCGGTCCGAACATGGGATGGAGCGAGGTGACGCGGCATCCGGCCCGCGCGAGTGCGTCGAGCCCGGCGCGCAGAGGCGTCTTCAACGAGCCGAGATCGAAAATCAGCCCGCGCGGTGCTCGTGCGGCGAGCTGCTTCAGGATCTCGGCCGTGGCGCTCAGCGGCGTTGCGAGCACGATGAGCTCCGAGTCGAGGGCGTGGTCTTGCCAGTCGTCGAGCTGATCGAAACCGGGCGGAGCGCCGCGCGGATCCGCGATCGTGACTTGAAATCCCTGCGAGGACAGAAACTCCGCGAACCAGCCGCCCATCTTGCCGCGGCCGCCGATGACCAGGGCGCGCTTTCCCGAGCCGTGCCCCTGCGCCGCAACACGCGCCGCCTCCTGCGTGGCCAAGGAGGACTGGATGAGCTGGCGCAGCAGCGACTCGGCCAGATCGGGCTCGAGACCGATTCGTTCCGCCTCCGTGCGCCCGCGCAGGATCACGTCGCGCTCGCGCGCGAAATCGCGCGTGGCGCGTCCAGTCGCGCGCTTGACGGCGGCCACCTGCTCGCTCAGGGCCTTGCGGCGCGCCACCAGCGCAAGCAGCTCACCGTCGAGGTCGCTCAGCGCCGCGCGCAGCTCTTCCAGAGTCATCGACGGCTCGGCTTTCATTCGGCTCCTTTTTACTCAGCGCGCCCGGCTACCGCAAGTGCGGCGGCGCGGCTACCATGCCTGCATGAGCCCGAGCACAGAGCCGCCATGGATCGAGTCGCATCGCAATGGCTGGCACAAGCCCGGACCGACGCCGCTCAGCCCAACCCGAATGCCATGGTGCTCGCGACCGCCGACGAGAACGGCCAGCCGTCGGCGCGCGTCGTGCTCTGCAAGGATATCGTTCCCGAGACCGGCCACATCGTCTTTTATACGAACTACCAATCCCGCAAGGGCCGCGAGCTGCGCAAGAACCCCCGCGCCGCCATCGTCTTTCACTGGGACCATCGGCATCGGCAAGTCCGCGCCGAGGGGCACGTCGAGCCGCTGGACGAGGCGCGCAACGACGCCTATTTTCGCACTCGACCGTGGCAAAGCCGCATCGGTGCCTGGGCAAGCCGGCAAAGCGAGCCCGTCGCATCGCGCGCCGAGATGGGCGAAAGCGTCGCCGCCGCCGCGCAGCGCTTCGGCATCCCTTACGGCGGTCCTGGCAGTCCGGAGCCCGCTGAAGTCGCAATCGAGGTACCGCGTCCGCCCTACTGGGGCGGCTTCGCGCTCGAGGTCGAGGCGATCGAGCTCTGGGTCGAAGGCGAGTTCCGCATTCACGACCGGGCGCGCTGGACGCGCGAGCGGCGCGCCGCTCGCCCGCGTTGGACGGCGACGCGCCTTCAACCCTAGGAGCAGCGCGGCATGGATTTCATTCAAGGACATGAGGCCACCTGTCCTCATTGCGGCGAGCGCATCGACTTGACCCTGGACCTGTCCGTCCCCGAGCAGTCCTATATCGAGGACTGCCCGGTCTGCTGTCGTCCCATGACTGTCTCCTACGCATCCGTGGACGGCGAGCTGACCGAGCTCAGCGTCGAATCCGCCGATTGACCGGGCGTCGCCACGCCGGGCCTCGCCACGCCGGGCCTCGCAACGCCGGGCGTAGCCGCACCGCCGGCCCGCAGAACTCCGCAGCACGCTCCGGTACGTTCCGGCAGCTGCGCATCTTCTTCTTGCTCATCGTATTGCTCGTCGTCGCCGTAACGACGTGCGAGAGCCGCTACGCGAGCACGCGCTGGCGCTCTCCACTCTACGTGGCGATTTACCCGATCGCGGCGGACGAGAGCCCCGTCACGCGCGCTTATGTCGAAGCGCTCGACGGCGAGCGCTTCAAGCCCATCGATCGCTTCTTCGTGCGCGAGGCGCGGCGCTACGGCGTGGAGCTCGACGATCCGGTGAAGACGCGCCTGCGATCCGAGCTCCACGATAGACCGCCGCAGCGCGCGCCTGACGCCTCCATCCCCATGACCATGCTCTGGAGCCTCGAGCTGCGCTTCTGGGCCTGGCGCATGAGCGGGCACACCTCGGACCCCGAGGACATCCGCATGTTCGTGCTCTACCACGATCCGGCGCTCACCCCCGTGGTACCGCACTCGCTCGGCCTGCCGCAGGGACTCATCGGCGTCGTGTACGCCTTCGCGGCGCCCGACATGGACGGTACCAACGACGTGGTCATCGCACACGAGCTTCTGCACACGCTCGGCGCCACCGACAAGTACGACCCGGGATCGAATGCGCCGTCGTTTCCGAACGGCTACGGCGATCCCCGGCAAGTGCCCCTCTATCCGCAAGCCACCGCCGAGCTGATGGCCGGCCGGCGCATGCTCTCCAGCTCCCGGTGGGAGCAGCCGCGCGATCTTGACGAAGTGGTCGTGGGACCGGCCACCGCGGTCGAGATCCGCTGGCTGAAGGGCGCGAGCCCTCACCCGGACGACCCTGTGGCACACGCCCCCTGAAATCGATAGTCTCGGCACAGGTATTGCGCTGCTGCGGACGATGTGCAGCCGTTTATTGCAAAGTGTGATCGCCCGCGGGTACAAATTGGCAACAGCTTTGTTGGAATCATCGATCTCGAGTTGCTTGATTGATCACGGGTCGAAGCCAGGGAGGCGATGATGCAACAGCGCAATCGTGTTTTCAGGAACTGCATCGCGACGGGTGCTCTGCTGGCGGCAGGGCTGGCCGTCATGGGGTGCGGCGGAGGCTCGACGAGCGGAAGCGCACCACCCACCACATCCTTGAACTCCGATGCCGTTCCAACCGCCGTGGCAGCCGCGCAGAAGGCGGCCGTTCCGGTGGGTCCGGCGATAGTGACCGCAGACAACGCTTTTGGCTTGAATTTGCTCGATACCTTGCTCGCCGGAAGCGGCGGCGACAACATCGCGATCTCGCCTTTGAGCGTCGCGCTGGCGCTGCAGGTCCTTTACAACGGTGCCGCCGGTTCGACCCAACAGGCGATGGCTCAAACCCTAGAGCTCGGTACTCTCAGCGACTCGGCGCTCAACGGCGACAACGCCGCGCTGCACGCATCGTTGATTAGCGCCGATCCGAAGGTCCAGTTGACCGTCGCGAATTCGCTTTGGATCGACGAGAGCCGGGGTCCGGTATTGCCGTCGTTCACGCAAACCGACGAGACCTACTACGGCGCGACCGTAGCAGATCTGGCCGGAGCGCCCGCCGACATCAACGCCTGGGTCGACAGTGAGACCCACGGGCTCATTACGCAGCTGATGCCGCCGGGCGAGTACGTGGCGGCCATCATCGCGAACGTGCTCTATTTTAAGGGTCAGTGGACGACGGCGTTCGACCCCGCCAACACGGCTGCGGCACCCTTCACGTTGAGCAGCGGGAGCCAGATGTCCGCGCAGCTGATGAACCAGACCGGTTCCTTCGCCTACGCCGAGGGAAATCTGCACGGCGTCAACTTTCAGGCGGTGCGTATCCCGTACGGCCCAGGGCGTCTCAGTATGCTCGTCGTCCTGCCGGGCGCCGGCGCCAATGTCACGAGCTTCGTCGCCGGCATCACGCTCGACGATTTGAACGGCTTGATCGCCCAGCTCAATCTTTCCACGGTGAGCAGCGCGTTGCCGCGGTTTAACGCGTCGTACGGCAGTTCATTGACGGGAGCCCTGACATCCATGGGCATGGGCGCCGCTTTCGGTCCGTCGGCGGACTTTTCTGCGCTCGCACCCGGATTCACGGTAAACGTCGTGGAGCACAAGACGGTAGTCGAGGTCGATGAGACAGGTACCGTAGCCGCTGCTGCGACGGGAGTTGGCACGACGGTGGGCCTGGGCCAGATGTACACCATCACCATGGACCACCCGTTCTTTTACGCCATTCGGGATGACAAGACGGGGAACTGCTGTTCATCGGCGTGTTGATGAATCCGAGCTGATCTGAAGCGACAGCGGCTCGACCCTCCCTCTCAATCCCCGCCGAGCCGCGCGAGCAGCTTCTCGTGCAGCCGTCCGTTGCTTGCCAGCACCGAAGCGGTGTTCAAGCCGACGGGTGCGCCGGAAAGATCCGTAAAGCGCCCGCCCGCTTCGATGATGATGGCGGCACACGCGGCGATGTCGAGGATATTCACGTCGCTTTCCACCACAGCATCGATGTTGCCGGCCGCGAGCAAGTGGTAGTGCAGGAAATCCCCGTACCCCCGGATGCGATCCACCTCGGCCACGACCCGGCCGTAGCGCGGCCATCGATCGCCGGCCGCGAGCGACTTCAAGTTCCCTGCTGATAAGGTCGCCGCGGAGAGCGTGTCGATCTCGCTCACCTGGATAGGTCGGCCGTTCAAATACGCGCCGCCGCCTCGCTCGGCATGGGCGAGTTCGCCATAGACCGGAGCGCTGGATACCCCGAGCACGATCTCACCGCCGCGCATGAGCGCTATCTGCGTCGAGAAGAACGGATACTCGCGCACGAACGCCTTGGTGCCGTCGATGGGATCGACCAGCCATACGCTCTGCGCCGACAGGTCCCGCGGGTCGGTCTCCTCTCCATAAAAGCCGTACGCAGGGAAGCGCGCCTCGAGGACTTCCCGGATCGCTATCTCGCAGCGTACATCCGCCTCGGTGACGGGGGTTCGGTCCGCCTTGATGCGCACCTCGATGTTGCTCGAATACAGCGATCGCGCGATGTCCGCCGCCCGGCGGGCGGCCTCGAGTGCGGCCTCGAGCTCGGCTGAAGGATTCATTGCACTCCGTGGGTTGCGTTGCCAGACCGCGTGATCCCTGGCGCTTCGTTATGCTACCGTCGCCTCACGCGAGGAGTCGAGCATGGGCAATCGGTTGAGCAAAATTTACACCCGGACGGGCGATGACGGGACCACGGGCCTCGGCGACGGCGGCCGGGTCGCGAAGGAAAGCCTGCGGGTCGAAGCCTACGGTGCGGTGGACGAGGCGAATAGCGCCGTCGGCATGGTGCTCGCCGTCGCCGGGCTGCCCGAAGCGGCGCGGCGCTGCCTCACCGAGGTGCAGCACGATCTGTTCGACCTCGGCGGCGAGCTCTGCATTCCGGGGCACCGCATGATCACGCCGGCCTATGTGGAGCGGCTCGAGAGCGAGCTCGACGCCTTCAACGAAACCCTGCCGCCGCTCAAAGAGTTCATTCTGCCGGGCGGCGGCACGGCAGCTGCCGCCTGCCACGTGGCACGCGCGGTGTGCCGCCGCGCCGAGCGCCGCGCCTGGTCGCTTGCGCGCGTCGAGGATATCGCTCCCGACGCGCTCAAGTACCTGAACCGCCTCTCGGATCTGCTCTTCGTGCTGGCGCGCGTGCTCGCGCGCCACGAAACGGGCAGTGAAGTACTTTGGCGCCACCGGCGGTGACTCTGGCGCTACCAGCGCTGACTTTGGCGGCGCCTCGCGGCCGCGAAGCCGCCGCTCGCTGACGCCCTACGCCACCACCGCGCCGCGGTGTTGGTTCGAGAGCAGCCAGTCCGTATGCCAGCGTTCCAGATCGATGACCGACAAGGGTCTGCAGAACAGATAGCCCTGAACTTGATCGACGTCGCGGTCCGTGAGGTATTGCCACTGTGCATTCGTCTCCACGCCCTCGGCGACCGTGGCGAGCCCCAGGCTCTTGGCCATGGCGACGATCGCATCGACCAGCGGCGCACTGCCGGCGGTTCTGGAGGCGATGTCGCGCACGAACAGGCGGTCGATCTTCAGCGTGTCGACGGGAAAGTGGCGCAGGTACGACATGGAGCTGTAGCCCGTGCCGAAATCATCCAGTGCCGTGGCGACGCCCAGCTGCTTCAGCGCCGTCACGGCCTTGCTGACCGCGCTCGAGTATTCGATGAGGGCGCCCTCGGTGAACTCGAGCTCGATCACTCGCGGGTCGATGCCGGCCGAGGCGATCGCGTGCTCGACCCGGCGCACCAGGCTTCCGTCCCGGAACTGCACGCCGGACACGTTGACCGCCACCTGCCAGGACGATGTGTCGGTGTCCTGCCAGCGCTTGGCCTGCGCGCAGGCTTCGCGCAGCACCCAATCGCCGATCTCGACGATCAAACCGCTCTGCTCGGCGATGGGGATGAACTCATCCGGGGGCACCAGGCCGCGCTGCGGATGAGGCCAGCGCAGCAGCGCTTCGACGGCCTCGACCTGCAAGGTCTCGAGCGACAGGCGCGGCTGGTAATGCAGCACGAACTCCTGCCGCTCTACCGCCTTGCGCAGATGCGATTCGAGCGACATGCGCTTGGCGGCGCGCGTCGAGATGGATTTCTTGAAGAACTCCATGCCGCCGACGTGCGCTTTTTTCGCGTGATGCATGGCCGCGTCGGCATTGTTGATGAGGCTCTCGGCATCCGCGGCGTCGAGCGGGTACACGCTGATCCCGATCGCGGCCGATAGCGGATACTCTTGATCGGCGATGATGAAGGGGCGTGCGAGCGCGAGCTGCACTCGCCGCGCCACGCCGTCCGCGGCATCCGCCGTGGATACCCCGGGCAGCACCAGACCGAACTCATCGCCGCCGGTGCGCGCGACACTGTCTTTGATGACGCCGGCGGTCGCCGCGGCCACCGCGTCGAACAGCGTCCGGTCGCAATCCCGCAAACAGTGCTGCAAGCGGCTGGCGACTTCCTTGAGCACTGCATCGCCCGCCGCAGGACCTTGCGTGTCGTTGATGCGGGAGAAGTTGTCGACGTCCAGCATGAGTGTCGCGACGCCGCTCCGCCGCAGCATCGCCCATTCGACCTGATCCGTCAGGATCTGCTTGAGCCGCTGCCGGTTCGGCAAGCCGGTGAGCGGATCGTAGTAGGCGAGATAACGCACGCGCGCCTCGCTGGCCACCAGCTGGTCCTGCGTGCGCTTGGTGCGCACCAGGAATTTCACCCGCTGCGCCAGCAGCATCGGATTGATCCCCTTGGAGGAAAAATCCGTGGCCCCCGCGGTGTAGGCGCGGTTGACGGAATCCATGTCCTCGAGGCTCGTCTGCATCAGGATGGGCACATGCTGGCAGTGAGGCAACGCACGCAGCGCGGTGCAGGTATCGAAACCGTTCATCCCCGGCATGACCACGTCGAGGATGATGCAATCGACCGGCTGCGCGCGAAATTCCGCGAGTGCGCCGACGCCGCCGGCCGCGCAGGTCACGCGAAATCCCGCCATCTCGAGGGCCGTGCCGAGCAACAGCCGCGCCCCGGGATCGTCGTCGACGATGAGCACGGTGGGGGTCGGCTCGACGGTGGGGGTCGGCTCGACCGTGAGGGCGGGCTCGACGGTGAGTACCGGCTCGGCGGTGAGAGCCGGCTCGGCGGTGAGGACCGGCTTGACGCTGCTTTCGGGAGTGATCATCGCGTTTGCGCCTCCTACGCCGCCGTCGCCGATCGTTCGCGGATCAGCGCCTCGCAGAATTCGTGATAGGCCGCGGACAGGCGCGCGAGTTCGGGCGCGCCGGCTGCGCCGCGCTCCTGCGCGTGCGCCTCGCACTCACGGAGCAGCGCGGTGAGCCGCGCGCCGCCGAGATTGGCGGTGCTCGACTTGAGCGTGTGCAGCGCCTCGACCAAGCCGGGCGGCTCTTGCCCCTGTCCCGCCGACTCGATCGTTTCGACCAAGGGACGGGAGTGCTCGAGATACAGATCGATGAGCGAGCCGAGAAGCGCCGGGCGCCCCAGGGCCGCGATGTCCCGCAACACCTCCGCGTCGAGCACCGAGACGTCCGCGCCCGCGACCCTCGCGGCTTCTCCGCCCTCGCGCGCAGACTCTCGATCGTGGCGCGCCGCTTGCGCCGACGGTGCCCAGCGCCCAAGCACCGCCTCGAGATTCGCCTGCGTGAAGGGCTTGGGGAGAAAATCGTCCATGCCGGCCGCGAGGCAGCGCTCGCGGTTCGCTTCCATCGCATTGGCGGTGAGCGCAATGATGGGCAGCCGGCGGTTCGATGCTGAGTCACCGGCCTCACGACGGCGGATCTCCTGGGTGGCGGTCAAGCCATCCATGACCGGCATTTGGCAATCCATGAGCACCGCCGCGTAGGTCGATTCGGCGATCGCCTCGAGCGCAAGCAGTCCGTTCACGGCCGATTCCGACCGATACCCGAGGTTCTCGAGCATGCCGGCCGCAACCTCCCTGTTCACGGCGTTGTCCTCGACCACCAGGATTCGCGGCCCGACCGCGACGGCCGTCGTGAGCCGGGGCACCGCGGCGACCGAGCCCTCCGCCTCGGCAAGCGCGGCCGGCGCGAGCAGCATAGGCGGCGCGGCCAACGCAGCCGGCAGGCGAAGCGCCCTGGGCTTTGGGAGAACCGTGGGCGCCGCGACCGGCTCCAAGCCGATTTCGAACCAGAACCTCGAGCCGCGGTTCAACTCGCTCACAACGCCGATGGCGCCGCCCATGAGCGCGACCAGCTGGCGGCAAATGGCGAGTCCGAGACCGGTGCCTCCGTACTTGCGGGTGGTGAAGGAGTCCGCCTGGGTGAAGGCCGAGAAGATCTGGCCCTGCACCTCCGCTGCGATGCCGATGCCGGTATCGCTCACCTCGAATCGCAGTCGCCCGCCCGCGTCCAGCGCGGTCACGCGCACCACGACCTCGCCGGCCTCGGTGAACTTGATGGCATTGCCGGCTAGATTGATGAGCACCTGCCGCAGGCGCATCGGATCGCCGCGCACGGTGGTCGGCACCGAGGGCGCGATCTCGCAGCGCAGATCGAGTCCCTTGGCGCGTGCGCGCAGCACCAGGATCTCGATCGTCTCCTCGATGATCTCGCGCAGCGCGAACTCGATGTGCTCGAGTTCGAGCTTGCCTGCCTCGATTTTCGAGAAGTCCAGGATATCGTTCAGGATCTCGAGCAGGCCCGCGGCGGAGCGAGTGATGGTCTCCGCCAGGCGCCGCTGGCGTGCGGAAAGCTCTGTACTCTGCAAGAGCTCCGACATTCCCATGACGCCGTTCATCGGAGTGCGGATCTCGTGGCTCATGCGCGCGAGAAATTCACTCTTCGCGCTGCTCGCCCGCTCCGCCGCCTCCTTGGCCGCAGTCGCTTCGGCGATTGCCCGCTTCAGGTCGCGGTTGGCGTTGCCGAGGTTGATCGTGCGCTCGGTAACCTGCTGCTCCAGGAATTGCCGGTATCGCTCGAGCCGCGAGTCGCGATGACGAATCTGGCTCAGCATCTGGTTGAAGCCCTCGATGAGCGAGCCGATCTCGTCCTGGGCGCAGCCCTCCACCCGCAGGGTGTAATCCTCCTCGGTCGACACCCGCTTCATCGTCTTGGCGAGGTTCACGATAGGGCCGGATATTTGATGCTGCAGCCGGGCCGCGACCCAATAGGAACCGATCACGGCCGCGACCAAGCCGGCGATGGTCGTGAGCATGAAGGCGAGCCAGTCGGGATAGACGGCATCGAGCGGCGCGATGATGCGCACCACGCCCAGAACCTTGCCGTCGGCGACCGCGGCAGCCGTGATCCCCACGCGCCCGTCATGCAGCGAGGCTGACGGGTGTTGCTGCGGATCGAACGCGGCGGGCGGGGGAAGCTCCCCCGCCGTAAGGGTCTTGTAGAGCGGGTCCAGCTCGATCTCCGGCGTGCCGTCGGGGCCCCGGCGATAGGTCGCGAGGGAGCGGCCGTCGGGCAGCGCGATCTCCACGCTGGCCGCCTCCGGCTCCTCCCGCAAGGCGTGCAGCGCCTTGACGGCCGCCTTATCGTCCCCGGCCTCGAGCGCCTCGATCACGTTCACGCCCGTGACCGCGGCGACGCGCGTGGCAAAGCGGCGCAGCTCCTCGCGCGAGTGCAGCACGTTCGTGACCATGGGCATGATCACCGCCAGTGTGAACGCCGCCACCGCCGGCGCTCCGATTACGATGCGGAGCTTCCGCTCGATCGGGAGGTCGGCAAACCAACGGATCAACCCGACCTCCAATGAATGCACCAAAAACGCAACGGCCGCTCCAAACGCGGGGGACACGGCGCCCCCTACGGAGGATGTCGGCTTTTCAGCGGATTTCTGCTGGCTGCAAAGGTGAAATACATCACGTTGTGCCCAAACCTAATGCGCGAGGCCGGGGCGGCGGACGCCGTTGTGGAGCAGCCCACGGAACGGCCCTGATTATGTTTTATGGGGCGTGCGCAGCGGCGTGCCCGGGGACGCGCCCGGCGGCGGTGCGGCAGCGGCGCAGGCGGACGCGATGTAGCGCTGCGCGAGCGGCCAGTCGAAGGCGGCGCCGGGATCGGTCTTGCGCCCCGGCGCGATGTCGCTGTGTCCCGCGAGGCGCGTCGGTCGCAGCGCCGGATAGGCGCCGCAGAGCGCAGCCACCACCTCGGCGAGCGCCTGGTACTGGCGGTCGTCATAGGCCACGGTGTCGGCGCCCTCGAGCTCGACGCCGATCGAGAAATCGTTGCACGCAGCCCGGCCCTCGTATTGCGATACGCCCGCATGCCAGGCGCGATCGTCGAATCCGACGTACTGGGTCACCGAGCCGTCGCGATATATGCAGAGATGGGCCGAAACGCGCTGCTCTGCGATCTCGGCGAAATAGGGATGCGCATCGGCCGGCAGTGAATTGGTGAACAGCCGGTCGATCCAGCCACCGCCGAATTCTCCCGGCGGCAGGCTGATGCCGTGTACCACGATGAGATCGGCATCGACGCCCGCGGGCCGCGAATCGAAGTTCGGTGAGCGCACCTGGCGCGCTTCGCGCAGCACTCCGGTTGAAGGGTCTACGTGCAATTCAGCCGTCCGTTTGAAGAGGTCTCGCAAGCATATGCGACAATCGCGCCGACATGAACGGCGAGCTCGTAACGTGCGTCTGAATCGGGTGTATGTGGATGCCGTCCTCGGCGAGGGGCTCCGCCTCGAGCTGCCCCCCGCCGCGGGAGTTCATCTCGCCAAGGTGCTGCGGGTGCGCAGCGGCGATGAGCTGGTGGTGTTCTCCGGTGACGGCTTCGAGTACCCCGCGAGTGTCGAGAGCGTCCGCGGCAATCGGGTGGCGGTTGCGATCGGCGAGGCGCGCGCCGTCGACCGGGAGTCGCCGCTCGCCGTGACGCTGGTGCAATGCATGGCACGCGCCGACCGCATGGACGTCATCGTGCAGAAAGCGACCGAGCTCGGCGTCGCTCGCATCGTCCCCGTACAGAGCCGCCGCGGCGTCGTGCGCCTGGACGCTGCGCAGGCGGAATCGAAGGCGGCGCACTGGCGCGCGATCGTCGTGAATGCGTGCGAGCAGTGCGGGCGAAATCGTCTACCCGCCGTCGAGACACCTCGCCGCTTGCTCGATTACCTCGGGGCGCTGACGGCCGGAGGCGCTCGTCTTTTGCTCGAGCCCGGTCCAGAGGCTCGACCTGCGGCGCCGATCGGCGGCGAGGTGACCGTCGCCATCGGCCCGGAGGGCGGACTCGACGAGGAGGAGATCGAGGCGTTTCGGCTGGCGGGGTTTCAGACCATGAGGCTCGGGCCCCGTGTGCTGCGTACCGAGACGGCAGCCATCGCGGCGCTCGCTTATCTCCAAGTCCGTTACGGTGATCTGGAAGACGGTTAGGACTAACCGCGACGCCAGGCTCCGGGCGTCACATCGTGATAAAGATATGCTGCCAGGATTAAAAAATCGCGATGTCTCAGTCATCACCCAAATCGCGACCGGTTCCCAGAAGCACCGCGACCCACGATTCCCGCCGTACGCCTTCACCGAACACGGCGCCATCATGGCCGCCACTATCTTGAGCAGTCGGCTTCACCGCCAACATCGACGAGAAGCCGTAGCGACTCCGCAAAGCCGCCATGACTCGCAAGGCCGACCCGCCGCTTCAGGTCATGACCGAGGTTTCGTCCGCGATCATCTGCTCGAGCCGCTGCAGATCCGGAATGAGCGGCGTCTCGTTGACCATGCGCACCTGACAGATCACGGGTGCGCGCTCCGGGAAACTTCGCGACACGTCCGGGAGAATCACGTCCGCGTTGACGCGTACGAGCTGGGGAAAGCCCTGCGTCAGCATGCCGAAGCAGCCGCCCGACAGGAGTCCCGCGGCGGCGTGGAATATCACGATGCGCGTGCGGCTCGACACGCTCGGCAGCGGCTGTCCCATGGTGCCTTCGAACGAGACCACGGGGACGCTGCGCCCGCTCCAGGTGACGAGGCCCGCATACCACGGCGGGGCATTGGTCATCTGCGCGGGTGGCTGATAACCCATCACCTCGGCGACGCAGGCCCGGGGCACGATCAGCCTCTCGCCGCTCAAGGGCACCAGCAGGCTGTAGAGCTCGTCGCGCAGATCGGACATGCGCTACCGTGCGATGGCGCTGCGGCGGTTCACGAGCGGCTCTATGGCATCGAGCAGCTGGCTCTCCTGATAGGGCTTGCCCAGATAATCGTCGACACCGAGCTCGATCGCCCGTGCGCGATGCTTCTCGCTCACCCGCGAGGTGATCATGACGATGGGGATGTGCTTGAGCCGCGGGTCGCTGCGTACGTGGGCGGCGACCTCGTAGCCGTCCATGCGCGGCATCTCGATGTCGAGCAGAATGATGTCGGGCAGGTTCTCCTGCAGCAACGTTACCGCATCGACGCCGTCCTTCGCCGTGAGCACGCGCATGCCGTTGCGCTCGAGCAAGCGCTGCGTGACTCGGCGCACCGTGATGGAGTCGTCGACGACCATCGCGAACGTGCGCCGGTCGCGCTGCTCGAGCACTGTGGTGTCCGTGGGGCGCGCGCGCCATTCCGAACGCACCAGCGATCCCATATCGAGGATGATGACGATGCGCCCGTCGCCGAGGATGGTGGCGCCGGCGATGCCGCGGATGCCCGAGATCTGTGGCCCCAGCGATTTGACCACGATCTCGCGGCTGCCGACCAGCTCGTCCGTGACCAGCGCGGTCGAATGCTCGCCCGCGCGGATGAGCACGACGGACATCGACACGTCCGTCTCCGGTAGGCGAGTGGCGCCAAGACCGACGAAGGTGCCGAGCTGCTGGAAGCGATACTTCTGTCCGCCGTACTCGAACAGCGGCGCGTCCTTGCCGAGGTGCCGCGCCACGATGTTGCGCGGTAACCGCACCACGCCCTCCACGGTCGCGAGCGGCAGCGCATACACTTCTTCGGCGACGCGCACGATCAGCGCCTGACTGATCGCCAGCGTGAACGGCAGGCGGATCGTGAAGCGCGAGCCCTTGCCCGGCGTCGACTCGATGAACAGTCCCCCGCCGAGCTTCTTGACCTCGGTCGCGACCACATCCATCCCCACGCCCCGGCCCGCCGCCTGCGTGACGCGTCCCGCCGTGCTGAACCCCGGCTCGAGGATGAGCTGCATGGCCTCCTCGTCGGTCAGCTTCGAGTGGCGGTCGGCGAGACCCAGTGCCACGGCCTTTTCGCGAATCAGCTTGACGTTGATGCCGGCGCCGTCGTCGGTCACCACGATGACGACCTCGGCCCCATCGCGGTTGAGGCTGACCGCGATGCGGCCCACTTCCGGTTTACCGAGCGCCGCGCGGCGCTCGGGCGCCTCGATGCCATGCACGACGGAGTTGCGCAGCATGTGCTCGAGCGGCGGCACCATGCGCTCGAGCATTTGACGATCGAGCTCGGCGGCGGCTCCCTGCACGACGAGCTCCGCCCGTTTGCCGGTGTCGTTGGCCGCCTGACGCACGAGCCGCGTGAGCCGCTGCACGTGCCGCTGGAAGGGCACCATGCGCGTGCGCATCAGGCTGTTCTGCAGCTCGGTGATGGTGCGGGCCTGCTGAGTCAGCAGGTTCTGCGCCTCGCGCGTGAGCGTCTCCAACAATCCTTGAATGCTCGCGACGTCGCCCGAGGTCTCCGAGAGCGCGCGCGAATATTGCTGGAGCGAGGAGTAGCGGTCGAGCTCGAGGGGGTCGAAGTCATCGCGGCGAGGATTCTCCTCGTCCTGATGCCGGTTCAGCACCTGCGCCTCGGTCTCGATTTCCAGCGCCCGCAGCTGGTCCTTGAGACGGGTCACCGTACGCGCGAGCTCCGCCAGATTGAAGTCGATGGAATTGACCTGCTGATCGAGCCGCGAGCGGAAGATGCTCACCTCGCCGGCGTTGTTGAGCATCACATCGAGCAAGTCCGCGTCCACGCGCGCCATCTCGACGCGCTCCGCCGGCACGCTCTCGCGTCCCGGTAGAACCGGTCCGGTGGTCAGCTCCAGGTGGGAGAGGGATTCCTCGGACACGGAGATCGACGGCTGCGATTCCTCGCTGATCGCCGGAGCACCAGCCGCGGGAGCGGCCGGTGCCGCGGGCGTTGCGAGCGGGCTCCTCGGAGCGGCAGCTTGCACGGCCGGCTGCGCCGGCGCGGGGGGTGCCGGCCGTAGATCGTAGGCAGCGGCCGCTGGCGCCGCCGCCGCAGGCCCCGCAGCCGGTGCGGCGGCGATGGGCGTCGCGCGGGCCTCGCTCGACGCGACGCCGCCGCTCAGGTGGCGGACCTGGGCCAGCAACGCTTGTGCGGAAGTAGGCAGCACGCCCGTGCTCACCAGATCGCGCATCCGCGCGAGCTCATCGAGACTTGCCTGCATCACTGCGTGAGCGTGATCATCCCCGGTCACGATGCCTCCGTCGATCGCGATCACCAGCGTCTCGAGCTCGTGACTCAGATCACCCATGGCGGAGATACCCGCCATGCGGGCGCCGCCCTTCAAGGTGTGCAGCGTGCGCTGCAGCTCGGCGACGGGCTGCTTGTCCTTGCGATCGCGATCCCAGGCGGTGAGCGACAGCTCGGCCGCCTCGATCAACTCCGTCGCCTCCTCGCAGTAGATATTGGCGATCTCGTGATCGAACTCGTCGTCGGCGGAGGCAGCAGCCTCTGGGGGAGGAGGCGCGTGCGCGGCGGCCACGGGTGCCGGAGGGGCCGCTACAGGCACGGCCGGAGCGCTCGCCACGGGCGCCGATGCCTCGACCGGCAGCTGGGGCACTATCGCGGACGCGCTCGTCTCGATCATGGTGGCGAGCTCGGCGTCGAGCTCGGCGTCGAGCACAGCCAAACGCTCGAGCAACGAGGGTTGCTCCGCGAAGAACGCGCTCGATTCGTTGATGTGCGACACCACGTTGTCGATGGCACGAACCGCGTCCGCGAGCACGACCAGCGCCGCAGCCGACATGCCGCGGCCGCTGTCGAAAACCTTCCGCATGTAGTGGTTGAGCGGCTCCGCGACACGGATGCCGTGGCGAGCCTCGGCCATCTTCGAGCTGCCGCTCAAGGTATGGATGGCCCGGTACACGGACTCGGGCAGCTCGTGCGGCGCCGGCAGGCCCGCGCGCTTATTGAGGTAGTTGCGAATCTCGGCCAGATGGCTCGAAACTTCCTTGCTGTAGATCTCGTGCAACTGCGGATCCATGGCGGGGACGGCCGCGACGGCCGGAGCCACGGGCGCCTTCGCCGGCGCAGCGCTCGTTGCAAGTGTCGGCGCAGAGTGCGGCGGCTGTACAGGCACGGCCAGCGGTGCGGCCCCCTCGGAGCCCACCGCCGGAATCGAGGTCGTCGCGACATCGCGATCCTCGGCCGCGAGCGGGGGCGCCTGATCGGCTTCGCGGCCGTCGGCGAAGGCGAACGCGCGCGACATGAGGGCCTCGACCGACAGGTCTCCGCCGTGCTCCAGCTGCTCCACGAGCTGGGGCAGAGTGGCGACGGCGTTGCGTAGCAGCCCCATCATCGCCGGTGTGCGCGAGAGCGTCTTCTCGATGATGCGGTTGAGCAGGTTCTCGATCGCCCATGCGAACTCGGCGATCAGTCGCGCGCCCACCATGCGGCCGCTGCCCTTCAGCGTGTGGAAGCTGCGGCGCAGGGAGGCGAGGGACTCGAGATCCATGGGATTCTGATCCCACAGCGGGAAAGCCCGCTGAATGGAGGTGATCTCTTCCTTGGCCTCTTCGATGAACAGCTCCACGAACTGCGGATCGACGGCTTCAGCCTCCGCTGGGCTGATCACCGGCTGCGTCGCCGCCTGGGCGCGCAAGGTGCGGTCCTCCAGCACGGACGTGGCCGCCACCGAGCCGGCCTCGAGAGCTTTTGCGACCTCGGCGTCGGAGAGGGGCGCGTCCTCCGGGAGTTCGACGCTCGGCACGTGCGGGGCGGCCTCGGCATTCAGTGCCCGGATACACATCTCGGCGTTGTCGAGCATGTACCAGGGGTCCGCGCGGCCGTTCTGCAGAGTCTCCATGTAGTACTCGATGCTCACGATCGCATCGGCGATGCGCTCGAGCCGCAGCGCATCGGGTACGCCGGCCCCCGGCTCGATCAGCTTGCGCACCTCGCCGCCGATCGCGTCCATCAGCTCGACCGCGCGTCCCTTGCCGAGCATCAACAGGCCGGCGGTGATGCCGCGCAGAAGCTGCGGTACGTTGTCGAGTCCCTGGGGCGAGAACTCGTTCGGCTTTTGCACGGCGATCGAGACGGCTTCCTTGATGCGCGCCAGATTGACGATGCACTCGCGCAGTACCGCCTCGCTCACCTGGCGGAAATCGAAATCATGCTCCTCCGCGCCGTCTGCCTTGCCCGTGCCTCCGGACGGCAGGATCAAGCGCACCAGCTGATCGTCCAAGCTGTCCTCCACCGACAGCAGCACGCCCGCCACTTTGACGAGCGAGGATTCCGAAAGCGCGCTGCCGTCGCGCAGACTCCCGGCGAGCTCCGCAATCTCCTGCTGGACACGTTGGCGCAGCTCGCCGAGCCCGAGCACCCCGAGGGTGTCGCTGATCTTCTTGAGTAGATCGAGCTGCGGCACGAGGTCTTCGGGCCGGCCGCCGCCGCGGCGTACGAAAATATCGAGGACATCCTTGACCTTCGAGAGGTCTTCCTTGATGGCGGCCGCCACCGTACGCATGAGTTTGACGCTCGGCGCCGACAGGCTCTCGCGTTCCTGCTCGATCGAGTCGTCGACCGGCAGCATCTCCGCGAGCTTGAATGAGGCGCGCACGGCGGCGATCCGGCCGTCGGCGCTCGTGGCACGCGCCACGTAGTAGAGCAGGTTATTGAGCAGGTCTAGGGGCGGATCCTCGCAATAGCGATCCTCGCCGAGCTCGTAGAGGAGCTTGATCTGCCGATCGGCCTGTCCGAACAGCCGCTTGAGCGTGGCGCTCCCTTCCAGGCCGTTGGCGCGCAGCGCCTCGAGAACCGCGCCGATCACCCACCAGAGCTGAAATATGGGCTGGGTGGTTGCGACCTGCTCGAGCTTCTCGGCCACCTTCGCGAGAATCTCGAGATTCTGCACCGGACGCTCGCCGCGGATGTAGCCGAGCAAGCCCACCTGGAATCGCGGCCGCAGCCGTCTCGCCCACTGGGTCACGCTGATCGACTGCTCGTCGCGCTGCTGCGGTTGCGGCTGCGCCGGCTGGTCGGACTTCAAATTGAGCAG
>Ga0302314_10004018_pt1 | contig 27075 bp, 21 predicted proteins | sample III_Palsa_N2_3_FD_200533 | JGI IMG/M metagenome (GOLD analysis project Ga0302314, IMG submission 200533) | Peat permafrost microbial communities from Stordalen Mire near Abisko, Sweden - III_Palsa_N2_3 | ecosystem: Environmental > Terrestrial > Soil > Palsa > Peat permafrost | place: Sweden...
GCATCCGCAGCGAGAAAGGCATCCGCTGGGGCGGACGCCCACTCCTCGCCGTCGCGTAACCCTCGACACGGCGAAGTCACCCGGTCAACGCACTAGCCGGGTCACGGCAACGTGACCCGGCTAGCCGACCGCGGCGTAACGGCATCATCGTCGCCGCAGACCGGTCCTGGCTCCTCACTCTGTACTTCGACGTCACCGGGGCCGAACTCCTGGCGTGCGGCGGCCTCAAACGCAAGCACCTCTTGCCGGAGGACGCTCAGTAACTCCAGCTGCAGAGGCCGCCACCCGTGTCCACCGCAGCCAGGAGATCATCGTCGGTCATATCGTCCCCGTTGTGTCAGTGCCTGTCAGTGCCTGTCAGTGCCTCCTGCCAGGATGCGCGGATGACGTCAACAGACCGCCCGATCACGACCCCTGACGATCAGCCCCGTGCCCACCTCATGGAGCTCATCGGCGCCATCGAACCGTGGGACGACCTGGAGCGCAGCCATCTCGAAACCGCTGTGCGGTGGGTCGCCGGCAAGGCCCCGGTCTACCGGGTGCGCAGGCCGGATGTTCCAGCAACGCACTTGGTGAGCTACTTCGTCGTCCTCGACGACTTGCGCGGGCAGCTCCTGCTTGTCGCGCACCGCAAGGCGGGCCTGTGGCTGCCGGCCGGCGGACACGTCGAGCCGGGCGAGGACCCGTGGGCCGCGGTGGTCCGCGAATGCCGTGAGGAGTATCGTCGCCCGCGCGGAGCGCGAGCACATGACCTCGATCCGCTTCTGAAACTGAGTAGGAACGCGGATGGATCCGTCGCCGCCTCCCGCATACGGTCGTCTCATGACCCTCCTGCGGATCGTCCTGCTCTGCCTGTGTCTGGTGGCGGTGACAGCCCAGGTCGCCTTCAACATCCTCCTGGCCCGGATGGCACGTCGGGGGAAGTCCGGCACCGAGATCCTCGCGCTGGCCTTCATGCCGGTCACACTCGTGGTGCTCTTCGTCGCCACGCCCGGTGGCGTCTGGCTGGCCTTCGACTTCGCAGCCGCTGCCAAGTCGGCGTCGACCCGGTTCGGCTTCGGCGCCGTCGGGTCGGTGTTGACCGCATACCTGGCAGTCATTCTCCTCGCCCCCGCGTTGCAGGCGGCCAGACAGCGCAGGGACCGGCGCGGCTAAGAGCGGGTGAGGAACCGGGAGGAGACCCTCGGTCTCATCAACTCCCAGGTGATCACCGCTGTGCACCGGTTTCCTGACGGCTCGGTCACAGTCCTGTACGTCTCGCGACCTCGGCGGGTTCGCAGGAACCCCAAGTTCGGCGGCCAGATCCGCCACTTCGCCCATAGCCTCCTGACCGGCACGCCCCCCACTCCACGACCACGTCGAGGGCATCGCCGTACTCGGGCATCATCCTTGCTGCCTACGAGTCGTTGTGGGGGCGAGGGGGCTTGATCAGGAGCACGGCGCAAGGCAGGGAGTCGGTGTGCTGGCTGTGACGGTCAGCTGGAAGACTGCGTGCCTGTGACGAATTTTGATCTTGCTCGCCGTATCCACGCCCTCTCCCATCTGACCGGGCAGTTCACGCTCCGGTCCGGACGCACTGCCACCGAGTACTTCGACAAGTACCGGTTCGAAGGCGACCCGGTTCTACTGGACGAGATCGCCCAACGGCTGGCCCCGCTCGTGCCGTCCGGCACCGAGGTCCTGGCCGGCCTGGAGATGGGCGGCATTCCGGTGGTGACCGCGCTCGGCCGACACACCGGTCTGCCCTGCGCGTTCGTGCGCAAGCAGGCGAAGGGGTATGGCACGTGCCGTCTGGCCGAGGGCGCCGACGTGGTCGGCCGCCGGGTGCTGGTGGTCGAGGACGTGGTGACCAGCGGCGGACAGATCGTGTTGTCGACCGCCGATCTGCGCGGCTTGGGAGCCGTCGTGAACGAGGCTCTGTGCGTGATCGACCGTGAGCAAGGTGGTGCCGATGCCCTCGCGGCGGAGGGCATCAGCCTGCTGTCGCTGCTGACCGCAGAGGACTTGCGAACCGCTGCCGCCGGCTGCTGACAGGGTCGTCCGGCAGTCACCCGCTCGTGCGGGTCCCAGTGCCCTTCTCCTGGGTGAAGGCGGCGACGAGGGACTGCCGGGCGATGTTGTCGACCGAGCGGGGCAGGCCGTGGCCGGTCAGGTGGATCAGCTCGAAGTCCTTTCCCGACGACAGGCCCGCCGAGGGCTGCGGGGCCCTGCTGTCGGCGGGTTACCGCCGCCCTGAACCAAGCAGACGCCCCGGGGAAGCCGCTCCCGCGCGACCACGACCGCGACCGCGACCGCGACCGCGACCGCGACCGCGACCGCGACCAACGCTGCCAGTGGCTGCCGGGGGTCACGCCACGGCTGCCCTGGCCTTCCGCTGCTCACGTGCGGCCTCAGGGTCGGGCACCGGGGCGGCGGCGAGCAGCGCCCGCGTGTAGGGGTGGGAGGCGTCGGCGAGATCTGCGGCGGCCAGGGTCTCCACGACCTGGCCCTGGCGCATCACCGCGATCCGGTCGCTCACCTGCCGCACGACGGCGAGGTCGTGGGCGATGAACACCAGCGTCAGGTCGAAGTCCGCGCGGAGCTGTGCGAGCAGCGCGACCACCTGTGCCTGGGTCGTGACGTCCAGGGCCGACACCGGCTCGTCGCAGACGACGAGCTGCGGCTTGAGGATCAGCGCGCGGGCGATGGCGGCCCGCTGGCGTTGGCCGCCGGACACCTGGTGCGGGTAGCGGTCGTAGAGCGCGCTGTTCAGGCCCACGCGCTCCAGCAGTTCGCCTGCCTCGGCCCGAAGCCGCCGGGGGTCGCGGAGGCCCTGGACCCGCAGCGGTTCCGCGACCGAGTCGCCGAGGCTGCGGCGCGGGTTGAGCGAGGAGGTGGGGTCCTGGAACACCATCTGGAGTTCGCGGCGCGAGTGGCGCAGCGTCCGGCCGCGCCAGGCGCCGATGTCCTGTCCCCGGTAGAGCACGCGGCCCTCGGTCGGTTCGAGCAGTCGGACGAGAGTGCGTCCCAGGGTGGTCTTGCCGCTGCCGCTCTCCCCCACGATGCCGAGCGACTCGCCGCGCCGGACCGTCAGGTCGACGCCCTTGAGGGCGTGGACGTCCGAGCCGCCCCGCGAGCCGCCGGGGTAGCGGACCGTCAGTTTCTCGACGCGCACGAGCGCGTCCTCGCCCGCACCCTCACCCTCACCCACACCGGCGGACGCGCCCTGCCCATCGGTCTCCTCCGCCACCGCGCCACCGACCTCGGCCTTCGCCGGTACCGGAGCCGACACCGGAGTCGGTACCGAAGCCGGCAGCGGTGCCGACTTGCGTTGCGCGGGCAGTACGGAGTCCAGCCTCGGAACGGCGGCGAGCAGAGCCTTGGTGTACTCGTGCTCCGGTGCTCCCAGGACGGTCATGGCCGGCCCGCGTTCGACGACCTCTCCGCGCCGCAGCACCAGGACGTCGTCGGCGATCCCGGCGACCACACCCAGGTCGTGGCTGATCAGGACCAGGCCCATGCCGGTCTCGGCACGCAGGCCGTCCAGCAGGTCCAGGATCTGCGCCTGGACGGTGACGTCGAGCGCCGTCGTCGGCTCGTCGGCGACCAGGACGCGCGGGCGCAGCACGAGCGCCATCGCGATGAGGGCGCGCTGACGCATGCCGCCGGAGAACTCGTGCGGGTAGGCCCCGTACCGGGTGGCGGAGTCGATGCCGACGCGGTCCAGGGCCTCGGCGGCGTGTTTGCGGGCCGTCGCCCGGTTGGAGCCGTTGTGCAGCCGGTGGACGGCGGCGATCTGCGTGCCCACCCTGCGGTAGGGGTCGAGGCTGGTGAGCGGCTCTTGGAAGACCATGGCGAGTTCGCTGCCGCGAACGCGCCGCAGTTCCTCGTCGCCGACGGTGGTGACGTCCATCGGCGGCAGGCCTTCGCGGTGCAGCCGGATGGCGCCGCCGACCTGGGCCGCCGTGCCGCGGTGCAGGCCCAGCAGGGCGAGTGCGGCGGCGGACTTGCCGGAGCCGGACTCGCCGACGATGCCGATGACCTGACCGGGCGCGAGGTCGAAGGACAGGCCGTGCAGCGCCGTGACCGCGCCCTGGTCGTCGGCGAGTGAGCCACCGGGTCCGGGGAACCGGATGCTCAGGTCCTCGACCTGCAGGACGGGGAGCGGCGCGGCGGGCAGCACGGAGGCTGGGGGCGGGACGGACGTGCCCATCAGATTCTGACTCTCGGGTCGAGCGCCGCATTCAGTACGTCGGCGGCGGTGTTGGCGAGGATGATCAGGGTTCCGGCGAGTAGCGTGATCCCGCAGACCACCGGCAGGTCGAGCGAGGACGCGGAGTCGACCACGAGCTTGCCCAGGCCGGGCAGGCCGAACATGGTCTCAGTGAAGACCGCCCCCGCCATGGTCGTGCCGATGTCCATGGCGGCCATCGTCGCGAGGGTCGGCAGTGCGCCGCGGATGGCGTGCCGGGTCACGATCCGCCGCTCGCTCCAGCCGTAGGCGCGCAGGGTGCGGATGTGGTCGAGGCTGAGGGTCTCCAGCACCCCGGACCGGGTGAGTCTGGCGTAGGTCGCGGCTGAGACCAGTGCGATGGCCAGCCAGGGCAGGATCAGGTTCTGCGCCCACTGGCCCGGGTCCTCGGTGATCGGGACGTAGTTCGGGAAGGGCAGGACCTGCAGCCAGACGCAGGCGACCACGAGCAGGAACAGGGCCAGGATGAACACCGGCGTGGAGCTGAGGGTGAGCACGGTGAAGGTGGTGGCCCGGTCGCGCAGCGAGCCGGGGCGGCGGGCCGAGTACAGTCCCGCGCCGATGCCGAGGAGGAGCCACATGACGGCCGCGCCCAGGGTCAGCGAAACGTCCACCGGGAGCCGCTGGAGCAGCATCTGGGTGACCGGCTCGGAGCTCTGGTAGGAGTAGCCGAGGCAGGGCGCGGAGCACCAGACCGTGGTCGGACCGGTATTGAAGCTGTGCCCGGCGACGAGGGTGGTCAGGAACGTCCAGTACTGCACGACGATGGGCCGGTCAGTGCCCAGGGAGTGCCTGACGGCTTCCAGCTGGGGTGCGGTGCAGCCCTTGCCGCAGGCCAGGACAGCGGGGTCGCCCGGGATCAGGTAGAAGATCGCGTAGACGACGGCGGAGAGCGCGAGCAGCACGCCGAGTGCGCCGAACAGGCGGCGGAGCAGGAATCTGGTCATCGCTTTGCCGCCTTTCCGGTGATGCGGAACCTGCCGGGCGTCTTGGCGCTCTTGACGGTCCTGACCGCCTTCGGGTCCAGTGCGACACGCAGCGACTCGCCGAGCGCGGTGAACGCGAGCACGCACAGCAGCAGCGTGAGCGCCGGGATCAGCACATAGGTGGGGTCGACCTGGAACCAGGTGGTGGCGCCGGACAGCATCTGTCCCCAGGAGGGCGTGGGCGGCTTGACCCCCAGCCCGAGGAAGGACAGGCCGGCCTCGGCGACCATGTTGGCGGGCAGCGCCAGAGCCGTGTAGGTGACGACGGGCGCGACCAGGCCGGGCAGGATCTCGCGGCGGGCGATCCACCAGCTGCTCGCGCCGGTGAGCAACGCGGCGGACACGTACTCGCGCTCGCGCAGCACCATCGTCTCGGCGCGGACGATGCGCGCTGTGGGTGCCCAGCCGAAGGCGGCCAGGATGATGCTCAGCAGCAGCGGCCGGGGGAACGAGGCGGGGACGACAGCGAGCAGGGCGATGGAGAAGAAAAGGCTGGGGAGCGACAGTGCCAGGTCGGTGAACCTGCTGAGCAGGGCGTCGATCCGGCGTCCGGCGAGCCCGGCGGAGAGGCCCACGAGCAGGCCGAGCAGCAGTTGGCCGATGGTCGCTCCGGCGGCGACGGACAGTGAGATCCGTGCGCCGTAGACGAGCCGGGCGAACAGGTCGCGCCCGGTGGTGGGTTCGACGCCGAGCCAGTGGTGGCTGCTGATGCCGCCGAAGCTGCCGAGGGGGCTGCCGCCGGTGACGGAGTTCAGCAGTTCGTCGTGGTAGCTGTCGGGGTCCTGGCCTTCGAGACTCGTGAGCAGCGGCGCCGCGATGGCGGCCAGCACGAGCAGGATGACCGCGACGAGAGCGATGCGCGAGCCGGGTCGGGCCCAGAGCCGGCGCAGCACGGCGGCGGCGCCGCCCGCCGAGCGAGTGCTCGGCGAGACGGCGTCGGCGGGTACCGGGCCCGGCTGGATGCCGGAGTGCGGGGTGGTGCCGGTGGTGGTCATCTGCGGATGATCACTTGACCGAGACGGAGGCGATGTCGTACCAACCGCGCCACTGGTCGACGTAGGTGTTCTTCACATGCGAGCCGAAGAGCACCTGGTCGACGCCGGTGTAGAGGGGGACGGTGAGCGCGAGCTTGCCGAGCTGGGCGTCGAGGTCGCCCCACTGTGCCTGGGCGGTGGCGTAGTCGGTGATCTGGTTGATCTTGTCGATCTGGGCGTTCACCGAGGCGCTGTTGTACTGGGCGAGGTTGAAGTTGCCGCCGCCCTTGACGATCTCCCGGCCGTCGAAGATCGGGGTCAGGAAGGGCGCGCCGCTCGGCCAGTCCGCTCCCCAGCTGGTGAGGGTGAGCGCCGGCTGGGTGGCGGTGTTGCCGACGTCGGTCAGGAAGTCGGAGTCGTCGATGCCGTTGAGCTGGAGCGTGATCCCGGCCTTGGCGTAGGCCTGCTGGAGCGCGGTGGCGTCGGGCGCGTTCAGGCTGGTGTCGTACGCGAGCGACACGGTCAGGCCGTGGGGGTAGCCGGCCTGCGCGAGCAACTGCTTGGCCTTGGCCGGATCGCCGGTGGCGCCGGCCGGGAAGTAGTTGTACGGGTGGTAGGCGGCGGTGAGGCTGGTGGGGTTGAAGGTGGTCGCCGGGGTGGCGAGCTGCGATCCGCCTTCGCCGTTCACGATGGCGGTGCGGTCCACGGCATAGGCGAACGCCTCGCGGACGAGCTGGTTGTCGAAGGGCTTCTTGGTGAGGTTGAACGCCAGGTAGGTCGTCTGCGCGAAGCTGCCGCTGATAGTGCGCTTCTTCAGCGAGGGGTTGCCCGCGATCTTGGCCAGGGTCGCCGGGTCGAGCGTGGTGTCGGTGGTGATGGCGTCCGCGTCATTGCCGATGGAGGCGCTCAGCCGCTGGTTGATGACGGCCGGCGACAGGCCCAGGCTGATGTCGATCTTGTCCGGGCAGGCCAGCCGCTGGCTGTCGGTGGTACGCGACCAGTTGGGGTTGCGCACCAGGTCCAGCGACTGCCCCTTGGTGAAACTGGAGATCATGTAGGGGCCGGAGGAGACCGGGTCGGTGTTGTAGTTCTTGCCGGTGTCCTTGGCCTTGGGGACCGGAGCGAACTGGGTCTCCGCCGCGAGGTAGGGGAAGTCACCCTCGGACTTGCGCAGGTGGAAGACGATGGTGCTGGGGTCGGGCGTGGTGATCGAGGCCAGGTCCGGGTTGCTCCCGTAGGGGCCCTGGTAGCTCTCGCCGCCGATCAGCCAGTCCCGCAGGTACGGCGGGCCGCCGGCCAGCTGCGAGGAGAAGGAGCGCTCGACGCCGTACTTGATGTCGGCGGAGGTGATCGCCGTGCCGTCGGAGAACTTCAGACCGGGCTTGAGGTGGTACGTCCACACGGCGGCGTTCTCGCTGGGCTCGCCGGTGTCGGTGGCGAGGTCGGGGACGACCTTGGTGCCGGCGGTGCCCGAGGTGCTCTGCCGGGTGGTCAGCGTGCGGAAGAAAAGCCGCGGGATGGCTCCGCCGCCGGAGGTGTAGAGCTCAGCGGGGTCGTAGCCGGTGCTCTCCTTGCTCTGGTCGAGGACGTAGAGCGTGCCCCCCTGGCAGGTAGCCGCATTGAAGGACGCGGCACTCGTCGAGGTCGTCGAGCTGTTGCCGCCGCAGGCGGTGAGCAGACCGCCGACGAGGATTGCGGGCAGGCCGAGGAGAGCTATTCGGGCAGGGCGGAGCATCGTGGAGAGTCCTTGTACGGAGGGAGCGCCCGGCAGGGGGCGGCGCGCGACGAAACGCACGCGTGGGGTGGCCTGAAATGACCCATAAGGGGACAGCTGAGTGGGGAATATCAACCCAAAAGGGACATCAACACAAGATGTCGGCAACACAGTGCACACACACGGCCAGCAGTACGACCCTGTGGGTCGCCTGCTTGAGTGGTGTGCCGTTCGTGTGCATGGCAGTGATGCTAGGCAGCGGGACAACGTCCGTCAAAACCGGCAACCCATGGTCATTGGCAGCTCATACCTGAGCGATCGTCAACCAGGTTAGTCAGGAGCATGGTTGACATTTACTCCTGTCCTACAGGCGTCTCATGAAACTGTCCACCAGTTGGACGCCGCCTGCCCGGCCCGAGACGACCTGGGCGGTGCGGCAGGTCTACCCGGCGGGTGTGGGCATGGACGGTAGGTCGACGCCGTGTCCGGCGAGCAGGTCGAGGAGGGTGGGGTGGCCCTGTGCGTGGTCCCACTGCTCGGCGGCGAGCCCGGCGGCACGGGCACCGTCGATGTTCCTGGCGCTGTCGTCGATGAACAAGATGGTCTGGGGCGGGGCCCCGATTCGTCGGGCGGCTTCGGCGAAGAAGACTGGTTCGGGCTTGGCGACACCGAGTTCGCAGGAGTAGCAACTGACGTCGAAGAGGTCGTCGTATCCGAGGACGGTACGCATGTGCGTGGCACGGTGTCGCTCTTGGTTGGTGCCGAGGTGGACGCCGTAGCCGCGGCGGCGGAGTGCGTCGGCGATCTCGAAAGTCCCCTTGACGACGGCGATGTTGTGCCAGACGTTCTTGTAGACGGCTTCGACCGGTGTGGTGACGCCGTACTCGACAAGAGTGGCCGCGAGGAGGGACATGTAGTCGCCCTGCCCGGCGAGAGTGGGGAGTTCGTCCTTCCACGCCCGGTGGAGGAAGTCATGGGTACGGTCGCCGAGGTAGGGCTCCACGGCTGCGTACCAGCCGCCGGGGAGGTACTGGAGCACGCCGTCGGCATCGAAGAGCACATGCTGGATACGGGTCACGTGGTGGCCTCCTCGTCTTTGCGGCTCCGCGGCCTCGGCGCGCGGACCGCGGTGATTGCCCGGACCGCATGGTGGCCGCGCAGACGATCATCGCGTACCCGAAGCTGACTCAACACCCCCGTATGTGGCCACGGTGGGAGCAGCCGCCGCGTACCCGGGCCCGACGAGCCCGCACGGTGGTTCCGGCCCCGCGGCGGACGCGGCCCGAGCCCCCGGGAAACAGGGGACGTTCGGACCGCGAAAGAGGTCGCGTGGACCCTCACCGACCCGGTCGGCCACGCGCACCCTGGTGGCATGCGGTGCACAGGCCCGCGGAAAGCGACAGGGAGCCTTGCCATGAGGGATTCTGACGATGCGAAAGATCGCACTCCACCCACCGGGCGATCCGACGCGGATGAGCGCGTGTTCCTGTGGTGCCTCGAACGTACCGTCACCGTCGCTTCCTGCCTCGCCAGCCCGGCGCTGGCCACGGCGCTGGTCGAGGACACCTGCCTGCGGATCGCCGTCGAGGACTGGTTCACCCGCCCGCTGTCGCGCTGGCGCCGTACCGAACGGAGCCGATGGCGGGCCGAGGGCGCCCGACTCCGACGGGAGAGTGTGCGGGTCCGGGCTGCGACCGAGCTGGCGCTGGCCGAGTCGGACCAGCCGCCGGATCCAGGGCTGTGACGGTACCCGCCGGCGGCGGCGCCGGGACCTTCGGCCCCCCGGCAGGGACCACTCGACGCTCCCAACACTCGTGCCACAGAGGGACATTGGAGCCACAGCCGACGGGGCGGGCAACGAGCCCGTCCCACTCTCACCTGAATGGATGGGCATGATGGCAGTCCAACAGCACCACCCCCGCCAGCACGCAGGCTTCCACCGCCCCTCGTGGCACCGTCGACAGGACACGTCGATACCCGCGTCGATACCCGCGCCGGACCAGGTCACCGGCACTGCCGTCACCACCTCGACAGCCGCCTACGCCCTGGCCGGCACGCGGTTCCTGCTCGGGTTCGTCTTCCTGTGGGCCTTCTTCGACAAACTCTTCGGCTGGGGCTACGCCACCTCGTCCGGCCAGGGCTGGATCGACGGCGGCTCGCCGACCAAGGGCTTCCTCAGTGGTGTCTCCGCCGGGCCGATGCAGTCCACCTTCCACGCCTGGGCCGGCTCGGGCGTGGTGGACTGGCTGTTCATGCTGGGCCTGCTCGGGATCGGCGCGGCTCTGGTCAGCGGAGTGGCCCTGCGCCTGACCGCCGTCGCCGGTAGCGCGATGATGGCGTTCATGTGGATGGCCGAGTGGCCGCCGGCCCGGCATCTGGCCAACGGCTCGCCCAGCCAGTCCAGTAACCCGATCGTCGACTACCACGTCATGTTCGCCGCGATCATGATCACCCTCGCCGTCACCGCCGCAGGCAGCACCTGGGGCCTGGGACGGCACTGGGCCCGGCTGTCCCTGGTCAGCGAGCACCGCTGGCTCCGCTGACCCCGACGCCCTGCCGCTCCGGTTCAACCCCTGTGGAAGGAACCGCACCCGCGCGGGCGCGCCCCACGGCGGTTGACGCCCTGGTAGACGTTGATCATTGAGTCAGGCGGCTGCCCGATTCAATGATCAACGTCTATGACATCCAACTCCCACCTGTGGAGCCCAACTGACCGATCAGTACCTGCCCTGGGGTGTCAGCTGTGGCGTAGACACAGGGTGCCCCAGTGGAAGCCTGCGCCGATGGCGGACATGACGTAGGTGTCGCCGGGGCGCAGGGTCCCGTTGGAGAGGGTGTGGTGCAGGGCGGTGAACAGGCCGGCGGCTCCGGTGTTGCCGAGGGTGTCGAGGGTGATGGGGGCGCGTTCGGCTGGGACGGCGAGTTCTTTGAGGGTGTGGTTGAGGATGTTGAGGTTGGCCTGGTGGAGGAAGAAGTGGTCGATGTCGGTGGGGGCGAGGCCGGCCCGGCGGGCGGCGAGGGTGATGCTCTGGGGCAGGCGGGTGGTGGCGGTGTCCCACACGGCGGGACCGTCCATGAACAGGTAGTGGTCGCCTGCGGCGAGGGTGTCGGGGCTGGTGGGTAGGCGGGAGCCGCCGGCCGGGATCTGGACCTGGTAGGAGAGCTGGGATCCGAGGTCGTAGGACAGCAGGCCGGCGCCGGGGGTGTCGGTGGTGGTCAGCAGGGTGGCGGCGGCGGCGTCTCCGAAGAAGATGCCGGTGGTGCGGTCGCCGGGGCGGGTGACGCGGGAGGCGCAGTCGGCGGCCAGCACCAGGACGGTGTTGATGGAGGGGTTCTGCAGGAGGTGGGCGGCCATCAGCATGGCGTGGACGCCGGAGGCGCAGGCCGCCTGGGTGACGTCCAGGGCCAGGGCGCGGGTGGCTCCGAGAGCGTCCTTGACGATCAGTGAGGTGGAGGGCAGGGGCTGGTCATAGGTGTAGCTGGCCACGATGATCGCGTCCAGGTCCGCGGCAGCGGTCCCGGCGGCTTGGAGGGCGGGTACGGCGGCGGCCAGGCACATGTCGGAGGTGGCCAGCTCCGGGGCCAGGTGGCGACGCTCCCGGATGCCGGTGCGGGCCACGATCCACTCGTCGGTGGTGTCCAGGGTCCGGGTGAGGTCGTGGTTGGTCACCACGGTGGGCGGTAGGTGGACCGCGGTGCCGACGACGGTGAACGGCACGGACAGGCCGGCTCCGGTGTGTGTGTCGGCGATCCGCTCCTCGGCGACGGTCATACCAGGGTGCTCCGCTCCGCGGCGGTGGTTGCTTCCAGGTCGGTGTAGAACCGCCCCGACGGACGGGGCTGGCCCAGCAGGATGCGGCGGGCGGCCTCGGCGCACAGCGCGCCGCCCAGGGCGACGCCGGAGGCCAGCTGGGGCCAGCTGCTGAGAGTCTTGCCGATCTGCGGGATCGAGGCGGCCAACTGCGGGCTGATCCGGGTCCGGTCGACCATGGCCAGGATCAGGTCGACGGTCTGCTGGAAGCTGAGGTCGCGCAGGTCGGCGGAGGTGGTCTCGCCCAACAGGCCGTGCAGCAGGGGGCGGTCCGGTTCCAGGTCGAAGCGCTCCACGTCCAGCAGGCCACGGTCGTTGGCGTCCATCACCACCGGCAGGCCCAGCTCGCGGGCCCGCTCCCGGGCTGCGATCTTCACCCACGGGCTGTCGCACTCCTCGACCAGCAGGTCGATCGGACCGTGGCCGCCGGTGAAGAACTCGTCCATGCTCTCCTCGCTCAGGCCACCGGGGTAGACCTCGATGTCCAGCCAGGGATCGATCTCCAGCATCTGCCGGGCCGCGATGACGCACTTGTTCAGACCTAGGTGGTGCACCCCGGCCCGCAGCCGGTTCAGGTTGGACAGGCTCAGGTCGTCGAAGTCGGCGAGCTTGAACGCACCGCCGATTCCCTCCATCGCGAAGGTCAGCGCCGCGCTGCTGCCCACCGACAGGCCGATCACACCCACCCGGCGGGCCAGCAGCTCCCGTTGCTGCGGACGCTCGATCCGCCCCCGGTTGCGATCCGTTCGCACCAGCCGGAACTCCTCGCGCGGCAGCAGGTGCACCAGCCGACCGGACCACGGATACCAGGCCCACACTCCGTACTCGCCCGGATCCACACCGGCCAACTGCGCCTGCACGGCCTCGGCCAAGGCCGCACCGGCCAGCCCCTGGCCCGGGTCACGGCTCTTGACCAACTCCTTGAGCTGGTCGCCGATCGTGTCGAAGACTTCGCGGACCTGACCCGAACCGAGCAGGGCGTCCAGCGCGCCACGGTCCTCGGTACGGTGCGGCTCGAACAGCACGGGCCGCCAGCACGCCGCATCCGCGCTCTCGCCCGGGGCCACTCCCCCGGTCCGTGCCGGTGGCACCGGCGCGGACGTCACCGCCTCGTCCAGGCACAGCTGACCGGGTTCCACCACGATGGCGGGAAATGAGTGTTCCAGGCGCTCCACCAGGCGGGTGTGCTCCCCTGCTCCGTCGGCGGCCCGGTAGAGCATGATCACCACGTCCTCGGTGTAGTGCTCCACATACCGCCGCGTCCCGGGCACCGGCCGGAACCCGAACCGTTCGTGGAAGCGGTCCTGGCCGTCCGCCGTGCCCGAGGTCCCGATCATCGCCTTCGCCCCCAGGTGTCGGGCGGCGGCGACCGCCACCGCGTTGAGGTGGATGCCCAGGCCCAGCTTGCGTGCGCGGTGCTCAACCACCAGTCGGCTGTGCTCAAACGTTTCTGCCGCCCCCAGCCCCTGCTCCAGCAGCAGGAGCTCGAACTCCTCCGCCCCCAGGAACGCCCGAGACTGGAACAGTGTGCCGACCTGCGGCGTCGACAGCCGCACATACCCCACCGGCGGACCGCCGGCCCGGTGCCAGGCAACGAAGTGCCAGGCACCGAAGTCCAGGTCCTGCTCATCCACGTACTGCTCGGCATCGCGGAACTCCGGTCGCCGGCCGCCATCGAACAGGATCCGGGCCCTGAGCCGACGGATCTGCCCCACCAACTCGACCGCACCCGGCTCCTGCGGCCCAACCCGGAACGCTGAAACACACCAGGGCACCTCGGAGCCCACCCCGTCGGTCTTCACTCGTGACAACTCCTCGTGCACAGACTTACACCTCATCACAATCACGGAACGTCGGGGCTGCGGACATCCCCTGATGATCAACGCCAGTCGCCCAGAAAGGTTTCTCCCCAAGGCGGCACCGGGCACGACCCACCCGGGGCGCCACCGGCGGGGCGCACGGCCATCAGGCTTTCGCAGCAGCCCGATTCCGCCGGATCCCGCGTGATCCGGGCCGGACCGGGAGGGTCCTCACCTTGCCGAGTGGAGCCCGCTCGGCGATCGCCGCCCTGAGCGCGAGCGCGCCGGATGCGGCGCGGCTGGCCTTGATCTCCAGGTAGCGCTGACCGTCCCGCCCGGATCCGTGCGCCGGAAACCAGAACTCGTCTGTGCAGCCGGCCTTACGGAACAGCACTCGCTCCCCCGTGCCTCCGAGCGATGCGGCCATGGCCTGATAGACGCTGTGTCCGGTGACCTCGGCGAGCGTGGTGCGCACCGGAAACAGGAATGAGCGGCGACAACGCGGTGTCCGCGGTCCGAGGTCTACGGCGGCCAGGAGCGCCGACGTGGCGAGGGCGACAGCCCAGCCGAGCGCCTCGCCGGAGCGGGGCAGGGCCGACGGCGAGTGCACTCGCACCGCCGCACCGGCCCCACCCGCCAGCGCGATGAACCCGGCGCGGGCCACGGCCCACCGCGTTGTCGCGCTCTTCCCCGGGGAGCTGGGGCGTCGGCGGGCCACACAACCGCAGTCCCCTGGAATGCGTTTGCGCATGACGTAGCTGAGCAAGGCTACGAACAGCATCCCCTGACCTGCCATCAGCGCGTCGGCGGCGGTGTGGCGCGCTCCCGCGCACACGAGCAGGCCGACGGCGAGTTCCGCGGCTCCGGCGACGGCCTGGAAGTTGCGCCAGCGGACGTCGCCCAACCGCAGCGCCTTCTGCACCGCGGTGCCGCCGCCGGTGCCGCGGGCGGTCCGCACGAGTTTGGCCGCGCCGGACAGGGCAAGCAGCGCGCCGCAGCCGGCCACCGCTCCGCAGAGCGGTGGCCAGGACTGCGGGTCGATCACGGCTTGGCGGTGAGGTGCAGGCAGTAGTTCGCGTAGTTGTAGCCAGGCGCGCCGAGATCGAGGTCGACGTTGGCGCTGTACCCGCAGACACCCTGCTCGACGTACTGCCACAGCCGCGTCGGGGCGTCGGCGCACGACTCCGCCTGCCAGGACGGCGGGCTCGCCAGGCCACCGGAGCAGGAGGAGGTGTACTCCGGCTCATTGGACCAGACCGCGTTGCAGATGGACGAGGTGCCGTTGTAGTTGTCGATGACGGAGCAGTTGGGCGGCGCGGCGTCCGGGTCGCAGTACAGCGCCGAGTACGTCTGCTGGGCGTAGTTGTAGACGTACGAGGCCCAGCCCGTCCAGTAGCCGTCGCTCAACGACGTGGACGCCTCCTGGTCCAGCCAGCACCACAACTCGCTGTTCGACGGGTACTGCAATTGGCTGACGCTGGAGCGCACGTACGCCAGGCTGGACATGTACTGCTGCGCGTCGGCCTGGCCCTGCGCCGAGGAGCCGCTGAGGTGGGACTGGTCCGGCGCGCTGATCACGCCGAGACTGGGCGAGGTGCTGTAATCCCACAGCCCGACGCACTCGTTGACGGCTCCGGAGGCGGAGCTGTTGACGCAGTCAGCCGCCGGGGACGGGCTGAGGTAGCGGATCCAGAAGTTCGGATTCTCCTTGAATTCGGAGAGCGCTCCCGGACCCACGGACTGGATGGTGCCCGCGGTGTCGTAACCGGCCATCTACCTTGATCCTTTCTTGGCGGGGGTGGGCGGCGTGGTCCGGGTCGGTCAGTACACCCCGGCCACGAGCACGTCGGTGGCCGCGGTCGCGACGGGTTCGAATCCAGGGGTGAAGAAGCTCAGGCCGGTCTGCTGGCCGGCGGTGAGCGTCAGCAGGTTGCCTCCGGCCATCCGGTAGACGCCGGTGTAGGTCTCGCCGTGGGTGTAGGAGGCGGTCAGCGAACCGTCGCTGATCCGGTAGGCGTTGAGGCCCCCGGCGCCTCGGGCTCCCAGCGTGTAGAGAGTCCTGCCGTCGGCTGACACGCTCGCCCCGCGCACGGGGTACGGCACTCGCGGATAGTCAGCCACCACGACAGTGGCGAACCGCGCCGCGGGGTCGACGACGATCGCCCGGCCGAGGGCCGAGTTGGTGATCAGCGCGTTGCCGTTGGGAAGGGAGTCGAGAGTGATCGCCCCCGGCTTGGCCGCCCCCACCTCGTGCATCGGCGCGAGGGACACGGTGCGCAGGGACCCGTCCGCGGGCGAGTAGAGCTCAAGGTCGCGTCCGGCGAGCACTCGGGCGACGTGGCCGGTGGCCAGGATCCGCGCATTGGCGCCGCTGGGCCACGGACCGCGGGAGGCCGCGACCACGGCGGGCGTGCCCGACCCGAGTGGGATGGCGAAGAACTCAGTGGTGAGGGACGTAGGTGCGGCGCCCTTGCCCAGGACGATCCGCGAGTAGTCCTGAACCGCCCAGAGGTAGAGATGCGTGGAGTCGGCCGCCGCGTCGGTCAGGGCCAGGTAGGGGTTGGCGCCGAGGCGTACCGGATGAGGGCCGCTGAAGGTGGATCTACCGCGGTCGAAATAAGCGACCTGGTGATGGGTCGTCCACGTGTAGCCGGTGGTGACCGTCTCACGTCCGGTGGCAGGGGTCTTGCGCACAGCTCTGGGCTGGGACGGCTCGCTGACCGCGACGAGCAGCACGACCGTGTCCGGCCCGGCGAACACCGGCCTGGTCAGGATCGAGGCGGCTGACGAGGCCCCGGGTAACGCCAGCGCCTTGCGCGCCGTGGTCGCTCCGCTCTGCGTGTCGACCAGGGTGAGGGTCACCGAGCGGGAGGCACCCGTCGAGCTGGTGGACACCAGCGCCAGGGTGCTGCCGTCCGCGGACTTGACCGGAGCGAGGTCCAGACCAGTGACCACGTTCGACGCCGAACTCGATCCGGCGCCGGGTGACTTGCGATCCTCGACCCCCGCGTGTGTCCGGGGACCCGTCGTCCCGTAGAGGAAGAAGTGCGGGGCGGCGGGTGTGGAGCTGCCGACCGCGGTCTGCTGCGCGGCGTAGGCGGGAGAACCGGCGAGCACATCGGGAAGTGCGATCAAGGCTGTGATGCCGAGGCCGCCGGCCAGGACCGCGCGGCGGGTGGGTGTCGGTGCGGTGAGCGGGTTCTCCGGACCGCTTCGGAAGCCTCTGGAACCCTCCGTGACATGACGTCTGATAGCCACGCATTCGCCCCTTTCAGGGTACGCCAATTGCGCGTTTCGGATACTGGTTCAGTGCGACAGGCAGCCTCTCGGCAGGGGGCACCGACACGTGGCCTGGGATTGACATGCCCATTGCAGCACACGGAGAAGCCGGGCGGAAGAGTGACTGGGCGAGCCACGGGCGACCTTGCCGCTTGTCGTTTCACCTCCCGGTGATCATCTTGTGTTGCGTTCGGGCGAGCGTGGGCGGATGACCAGTCAGGCACCGCCCAGCCCCGCTACCAACCGCGCGGTACTCCACCTCTCGCCGAGGTCAGCCAACGCAACACGGCTGAAACCCGCACGAGTTCAGCCGTGGTGGCCGCCACCGGCATCGTGACCGCCGCCGAAACCGCCACCGTGGTGGTCCGCGCCACCGAATCCACCCGCGTCATGCCCTCCGTGCCGGTGACCATCCGTGTGCGAGGTCAAGTCGCTCCGACCGAGGGAGAATCCGTCCTGCTGGTACGGCGGAAGGCCAGAACCCGTACCTCCGCCGGGGTACCGACCGGCACGCCTGGCCACGGCCCTGACAAACCTGATGACGATCAACAGGGCGACGAATCCGATGAAGACGCCCGGAACGTACACGCTGGACATGTGGCTCCCCCGTGATGCACTGACCGGCCTACGGCTGGTTGCCGGGCCGTCGTGGGCCCAGCGTGCCCACACCACGGACCACTGTCACGGAATTTGATCGAGTTCAGAGCTTGCGGGTCACCAGCACCACCCCGACAGCTGCCGGCAGGGCGGCCGCCGGGGCGACGAACAGACCGAGCCGCGGGACAGGTCCTGGATGTCGCCGGCGCGTAGTTCGGCGAGCATGAGTTCGTGTCGTTACTGCCACACGCCGGCCTCGCACTCCCAACTCACACCAATGTGAACAGAAACGCGCATTGACGCACAGTCACGCACCACGCAGTTGAAATGCCGGTGACCCTCGCATTGCTCAATACGTATGTCGTCCGTACCGACCGCGAGACCGCGGTGGCCGAAAGACGTTTGCGGCGTGCCGCGGGGGTAGGCGCACAGCTGTCCGCACGACCCTTAACGACCCTCTTGGACGGCCGCCATGCTGCTGCTCGGGTTACTACTCCTCGGATCCACCGCAGCCTTCACCGGCCTGCTGATCGCCGACAACTACTCCGGGGGCCCGGAGGCCACCGTCACGCTGCTGGGAAACCATGTCGCCACCATGGACAGCCTGCGGATCTTCCTGTCCGGTGTCGCGCTGGCCCTGATCTTCAGCCTGGGCTGCGCGATGGTCCTGGTGGCCGGCGGCCAGGCACGGCGCCGCCGTACGGAGCTGGTCCGGGTCCGCGCCGACGCCAGGCGCACCGCGGCCGAACGCGACGCCCTGGCCGAGCGCCTGGAGGCGGTCGACACCGCGCCCGACCTGCACCCGCAGGCAGACCAGCCCGCGGTGGAGCCGACCGCCCCGGCGGACGAGCCGACCGGCTGGACGAAGTCGGGAGTCAGCCTGCGGCGACGGTTCGGCAACTGAGTTCCCAAGGCAGGCGCGACACCCCCGCTGCTCCACACGGACTTCGCCGTGTGGAGCAGCGGGGGTGTCCTGTCTGGGTCCCGTGCGGGAGCGGCAGACGACTTGGGCGAGAAGAAAGTCGGGCAGGGGAATTCGCTGTCAGCGGGCAGGTGTTGGTCATGGATCTCCTGTTTTGGTCGGCCCGGTTCCCCTCTCGCCTGTCCTCAGCGGCCCGCGCCGCGCTGCCGCCCCTGGTGTTCACGGCGGCGGTGCTCGGGCTGGCCTCGTGTTCGTCTCCGGCGGCGCTGCCCGTGCGCGGGGCACCGGCCGCCCCGGCGGCCTTTCAACTGGCCTCGGCGCAGCGGCTGCTGATCGTCACGGACGGCGGGGTGGCCCTGCGCGCCGGCGCCGCGGGTGCCGCGGGTGCCGTGTCGGTGGACGTCGGCGGCGCCGGCGGCAGCGTGGTGAGCAGCTGGCACAGGACGGTCTCGGAGGCGACGTTGAGCCTGACCTGTCCGGCGGATCCGGCGCCGGGCTCGGGGCCGTGCCCCGCGATCACCCAGGTGTCGGTGCCGCGGAACGCGGCCGTCACCGTGCGGGCCAGGAACGCCGGCGTGTCGGCTACCGGGCTGGACGGCCCCTTGAACCTCAGCACGGTCAACGGCGATGTGACCGTCGTGTCGGCGGGTGCGGCGGGTGCGCCGGTGCAGCTGACCACGCGCAACGGCTCCGTGCGCGCCAGTGGCCTGCGGGCGCCGACGCTGGCCGCCTGGACGGTCAACGGCGACGTGGATCTGACCTGGGCGAGCGCGCCCAGCCAGGTCACCGCCACGACCACCAACGGTTCGCTGGACCTCGTGCTGCCCGCCGACTGCCCCCAGTACGCGATCACGGCCCGGACCCGCAACGGGCAACCACGTCTGGGGCTGCCGACCGACAGCGCCAGCGCCGACCGGATGGCCCTGACCACCGTCAACGGCGACATCACCGTGCGCGCCGCGCCCTGAGGAACCGCCGAGCGCCCACCACCGACAACGCCGCCTGACTTCACCGCGCAAGGACACGCGGCGACCTTTTTTGCTTGACAACCATTTGTGCGCGAGCCGATAGTACCGGGTGGTTAGTAAGGTTTATTAACTCTCCACCTCGGAGGAGCGCCCGTGCCCGAGTCTGATCGGCTCTCAACTCCCTTCTTCCGCCGCACCGTTGGCGCTCGGTAGCGGCACCGCGTCCTGATCCGCGACCAGGGAGATACCGGGCCGGCTCCGCTCGCGGGGCCGGCCCGAGCCCTGGGCGACTGAGCGCACCGTTCCGGCTGGCACGAGCGTGGTTGTCAAAGCCTGTCCCGGACTGCGGAGCTACGCGGGGCGAAGAACGGGGTTGATCTCGGCCAGGATTTCGTGCAGCTGACCGGCCCCCAGGGCAACGCGGTCGTCAGCCTCACGCACCAGGTCCTCGCACAGCCGCATCGCGTTGTCCCGGTCCTCGGAGAAGACGCTGAACACGTCGACGATTGCGGTGTCGAGCCAATCGCTGTGATTCGGGTTGGCGACTGCCAGTGCGGAGGCGACTATCGACAGCCCGATCCTGTCCTTTCGCCGGAGCAGGGCTTCCGCGGTCACCCGGGTGACGAAGGTGTTGTCCGGGTCGAGCACGAGCTCCAGCAGTGGCCCGAGAGCCTCTCGCATGTCGGCGAAGCCTGCCAGGCCGTGACCGGCATCCGCCCGGTCACCGTAGTCATGGCTTCGCCCCAGCTCGCGGAGCGCCACGAAAGCGGCCTGCCGCCGGTCACTGTCTCCTTGCAGCATGGCGCGCAACCGCCTCACCTCAGCGATCAGGCGGGGCATGTCCTGTCGCGCGGCGGCGATGAAGTCGAGATCGGCGTCCAGTTGCAAGTCCGGACTGACCTGGACCCGCTCTCCGTTGGTGAACCGACTGAGATGGATCTCATCGTCCTCCACGGCAGTGTCTGGGGCGATCTGGATGCAGCTCGCCCCGCCGGTCGCACCGCGAGTCTCCAGCACGGGAATCCACGCACCCGTGGATGCGGCCGCGACGCGCGCCTCCATGGCATCGAGCTCTTCTTCAGTCGACATCACCGGATCATCCACCCTGACCGGGCAGACCGTCCACGGGAAGGCCCGCCCCGCTCGGCACCCGGCCGGATGATCCACCGGCGCTCGCGAAGACGCTGGGGGCACCCCCCATAACCATCAGGGTCAAAGCAGGTAAAGTCGGGAATTTGCCGGGGCCCGTGCTCAAAACGAGCAGAATACATGCACACTTCAAGCTCGGATATTGGCCAGAAGTTCGCCGACCGTCATGCTGACGCACGTGCTTTGAACTTCCGTGAGACCTACACCCGTTTCCGTACTGGAGAGTTCATGAAGAGGCTGACGCGCGTCTTGGCGGCCATGGTGACCGCAACTCCGCTTTTGCTGGTCGGCACCGTTGTCACCGGTCCGGCTGCCCGAGCGGCGACCGTCTATCCACCCGGCGGTCCTGACCAGACGCCCGTCATGGGCTGGAGCGGCTGGAGCTCGCTGCGGCTGGGCGCGAACACCGCCCAGGTCGAGGGCGAGGCAAGCGCCCTGGTCAGCACTGGCCTGGCTGCGGCCGGCTACAACTATGTCGATATCGACGACGGCTGGTACCAGTGCCCGGGGTCGCAGGGACCCAATGTCGACGCCAACGGCCGGTGGGTCGTGAACACCACCACTTACCCGGACGTCGGCTCGGAGAACGGTATCCAGGCCCTCGCCGCCTACGTGCACAGCCTCGGACTGAAGTTTGGTATCTACGAAACGGCAGGCATATCGAGCCAGGCCGTATCCGCGAACTCCCCGATCCTGGGCACCTCCGACACCGCTGACGGAATCGCCACGACGACGTCGCAGAACAACTACAACTGCGGCGGCATGGTCGGGATCGACTACAGCGCCGCGGGCGCCCAGGCATACGTCAACTCGGAGGTGAATGAGCTGGCGTCCTGGGGCGTGGACTACATCAAGCTGGACGGCATCACCAACAAGAACGGGGCCGATGTCGAAGCCTGGCAGACCGCAATCCAGCAGTCCGGCCGGCCGATGGTGCTGGACGCGACCGAGGGCAGCTTCACCACCAAGCTCGCCCCGACGGTGCAGTCGTACGCCAACCAGTGGGAGTTCGAACCGGACATCGAGATCAACGGTCCCGACGAAGGCTCGGGGAGTACCTGCGACACTGCGCCCTACACCGGCTGCACCAGTGTCTTCCCGCTGACCAGCTACGCGACCTGGGACGACCGGTTCGACGGCGTTGCCACCTGGCAGCCCTACGGCGGCCCCGGCGGCTTCAACGACTACGACTCGATCGAGGTCGGCGACGGCAGCACCGACTCGGGCATGTCGACCGCCGCGTCGGAGTCCCAGCTCAGCCTCTGGTCGCTGGGCTCGGCGCCGCTCATCCTCGGCGGCGACCTGACCAGCTCGGTGACGAACGCCTACGGCAGCAGCGCGGCGCTCGACCCCACCGACCTCAGCCTGCTGACGAACGCCCAGGTCATCGACGTCGACCAGGACTCGATCGACGCGTCGCAGATCGCGATCGACGGTACTCCCGGCGCCAAGGCCGGTGACCAGGTGTTCGCCAAGGTGGAGCCCGGCGGAGACGCGGTCGTCGGACTGTTCAACACCACCACCAAGCTGACCTCCAGCCCCGTCGCCATCTCCACGACGGCCGCCGCGCTGGGGCTGCCGGCCGACCCCGACGGCTATGAGGTACAGGACCTCTGGGGCGGCCAGTCGGTGGCGGTCGGTGGCGGGACCACCTTCGGCATCTCCTCCGCCGGACAGATCAGCGCGACAGTTCCCGCCGAAGGCGTGGCCCTGTACCGGGTTACACCACTGTCCTGACCCCCGCCCGAACCGCAGGTAGCAGCCACCCAGCCCACCGCCACGCCCACGCAGACCAGGGCGTAGACGAAGGTCTGGGTGGCTGCGCCCGTCGCCACCGCCGGCGAACCGGGCCTGGCTGTCTCGGGCTTCCCGGGTCGGCGCTGAATCCCGCCTCGATGTCGACGGTGACCGGACGCGGCAACCGGACCAACCTCCTGGCCAGCGCCAGGGTCTCATCGCGGGCCAGTCCCTCGGCGTCAGGCAGCCCGTGGGCCGCGGCCACGCCGAGGCTGGTCGTGCCGACAGCGGCGAACCCGGCCGCGGCCGGCGCCGCAGCCGACGCGAAGTCCCAGGCGTTGGGCAGCAGCAAGGGCCGGTCCGCGTGATGCAATGCGTGGAATACGCTGTTCAACGGGTCCCCGCTTCCACCAGGCCGGCCGTGAGCCCGAGTGCGTGCTCACGACCAGGGCATGCGTGGGGGCCGATCCCGAAAGGCACCTCGGCGAGGTCGACCTCCACGAGCGTGCCGTCCGGCGCTACTCGGCGTGTCAGGGCACCGGCGGATCGGTTCGACCAGGCACCGTGTCCGCCACCAGGGCCTTGGTCGCGTCGCACGCCTGAACGAGCACCCCGATCCGGTTGGCCGTGGCTTCGTCGGCGATGTCGGCAGGCAGGCCGAGTGCTTCGGCGAGCACCTCGACCGGCCCGTCCCCGCGCTCGGCTGCCCGCAGCCGAAGACTGCCCGGGTCAACGGACGCCAGCGCGGCCACCGCCGGTGCGCGCCTTCGCCGGTGAACTGTGCCACTGCTGAAGCGCGCGACGGACGGCCTCAGCCAGGTGACGCCACCGGGCGGAGAGTCGGGCACCGGCGGGACGCTGAACTCCGGGTCGGTCAGCACGGTGTGGCTCATCAAGGGCATGACGCCAGGTTAGCGGGAGGGTCCGACATCGCCCGGCAAGGGCATGGCTGGTGCAAGCCCTACTGACGGATCGTCATCCCGCGGGGAAGCGCCGACGACGCGGAGAAGCTCATACCGCTGAGCGTCCCGGAGATCCGCCGACTGGTGGGGCACATCGTCGTTGCACCCCACCATTGTGCCGACGAACAGTATCTGTACCGGTCACGCTGTACCGGTCACGCTGTACCGGTCACGCTGTACCGGTCACGCTGTACCGGTCACGCTGTACCGGTCACGCTTTCGACGACGAAACCAGGATCAGCCGGAGATGCTGATGTCGTCGATGTAGCCGCGATAGCCGCCGCTACTGCCCGGCTGGTCGTAGCCCACGTCGATGCGGGAGATCGTCTTTCCGGCCACGGCGCCGCCGATGTTCGCGGTGACGTGGTTCCACTGGTCGAGGGTGAGATGGCCGCACTGGTAGGCGGGGTGCAGCCGGTTGCCGTTCTGGTCGACGGCCGCGGTGTTGCGCAGTGCTGTGCCGTCGTTGAATATGAGGTCCACCGCGACGCAGCTGCTGTTGTCGCCGCTGACTCCTGTGGTATTCGAACTCTGTGGATAGATCCAGTACGACAGCGTGGTGTTCGCGTCGGTCGCGGGCGGGTGGGCCGAGGTGTCAAAGACCTCTGAGTACGCGTAGTCGGCCGCAGCACCATCCGCCGAGCCCGAGTACATCAGGGCCGTGGTTCCGGTGTGGGCGGTCTCCTGGCGTATCCCGGTCTCCGGGGCGGTCAGTCCGTAGCCGGGGAAGCCGCCGACGTTGCTGATTCCGCCGCTCTGGTTGCCGCCGCTGTCCACGTGGTCGACCCAGTCCGGCAATCGTTGGCCGGTCTCGAAACTGGTGGAGGTGAACGGTGCCTGGGCGCCGGCCCGCAGCGGTGCGGTCGCGAGCGCGATCACATGGTCGGCCGCACCGTAGTACATGTACCACTGGCCGTTGTGGAACAGGATCGAGTTCATGAACACGGTATTCGCGGTCTGCCCGGTGAGCTCATAGGGTGCGGACGGGCTCAGTGCCGCATCGGTGAGCTGGCCGATCTGCTGGGTCAGGTTGGTGCCGGAGTATTCGACCTCGCTGATGCCGTAGTACCACTTGCCCTGGGCCATCAACGTGCCGGCCACGAACATCACGACGTTGTTGTTCACCGGACCGTTCTGGACGGTCTGGTAGTTGGTGACCGTCACGCAGATCTCCCACGGATCGTAGTTCGCGGGGAAGTTCATGTCGATCGGGGTGTTGTCGGTCCAGTGCAGCATGTCGGTGGAGTAGGCCACGAAGCGGCCCTTGGCGGGATCGCTGTCGCCGTAGTACATGACGTATCTGGGACCGTACTGGGTGTTCATCAGTACGGGGGTGTCATTGGCGTCGGTGACCACCGCGGGATCGTAGTTGGTGTTCACGACCGGCACCGCCGTGGTCCAGTGGACCATGTCGGTGGAGGTGGTCTCCATGATGGTCTGCGGCGGACTGTTGGACCAGTCGTAGCCGGCGACGAAGCTGTAGTAGGTGCCGTTGAGTTGGTACAGCCGCGGGTCCATCACACCGCCGCTTTCGTACGGCAGCACGCTGTTGGGGATGACGGGGTTGCTCGCGGATTGGGTGAAGTTGATCCCGTCGGTGCTGGAGGCATAGCCGACCTGGGACACCCCCGCGGAGTTCTGGCCGCGGTAGAGCATCTGGAAGGCCCCGTTGTTGTAGACCACGCCGGGGTTGAGCACGTCGGCGGCTTCCCAGCCGCTGCCCGACGGGCTCAGCACCGGGTTCTGTGCTGCGCGGGTGAACGGACCGATGGCCCAGTCCGGCAGGTTGGACGCGGTGTAGTCGGCCCGCGCGGCGCCGCCGGTGGCGACCAACGACGCGGCCAGCAGACCAAGGATGGTCATGACCCGTACCGCCAGGTGCCGTCCCGGCCGGCGCGGCCTGGCCGCACGCGGCGAGGCCGACCGCGCGGTGAGATGCGAGATGAAGAGGCGGAGCGGGTTGCCGCGTCCTGCTCTCTTGCCTTCATGTATGCGGCGCATGAAACGCTCCTCGGACTCGACTCGACTCGACTCGGACTCGGACTCGGACTCGGACTCGGAACGATGGTGCGAGCGGACCACCCCGGCGCCTCCGGCGCGGAATCGGGGAGAGGGCATGGCTCAGTGAGCCTGCCGGGCGCCGACGGGCAGCGGGCCACGGACCCCGCCGGTCCCTGACAGCGTTGTGATGTCCGCCACTTGGACATTGCCTCCATGGTCGTGCTCTGTCAAGACAAAAGAGCTGACCTTTACTCGGGATCTTCCAATACCGACGGCCCATCAGCTGCTCGCCGCCCGGCCTGCCATGCACTCCGAATCACCGTCCCATGCCTAGTCATTGGGCAAAACGTCGACGTTCGGACGATGCCGACAGGACAGGCGCGGGGGCATCGGGGCCCAAGTCATTCATCCGATCTCTGTGGACACTGCTGCACTCGCCTGCTGAGGTTCAGGACACAGGTCTGGAAGTCTGCACATTCGGGTGACGTGTCTCGCTCCCGTCGGCATCATCGTTCAGTTGCTCTGCCACGTCTGACTTTGGAGGTCCACCACGTCCATCCACCAAGATCTGCACGCCTGGTCGCTGCCGTGGTCCGCCGCTGACCCTCGCCGGAACGCCTTCGAATGGGACGACGACGAGGCGGCACGGCTCACAGCGCTGGTCGCCCCGATGACACCCCCCGCCGATGTCGATGGGATGGCGAGCCACCGGTTCATCCACGAGGTGACCGCGTTGCTGGCATCCCGATACGGCCGCTGGGCGTGCGGCTGGGACTGGTCGATCCACAACGGTGGCCCTGTCGCCGCCTGGTGCTGCGCGCATTCGGTCGGTGAGGCGCAGGAGACCGCCGCGCGGGTCGTGGCCTCCTTGCTGGAGTGGCGTGACTGGCTGGAGGACTTGGCCGAGCGGTTCGAAGGGCTTGCCCTGCCGCCCGATGCGGAGGCCGAGGACCGCAGCTGGTATCTGGAGCGAGCGGCAACCCGCTTGGTCACCAAGGTCGTGGACCGCACGCAGGCCGAGTCGTGCTGGTACGGGCTCTGCAACACGACACTGACGTGGTTCCTGTCCTCCACCGGCATGGGACCCGAGGAGGCACAGAAGGCGGTCTCAGCGGCGATCGGCGGCCGCTTCAAAAGCTGGGCCGAGCCCGCCCCGACCGTAGTCGTTGCGGTTGGCGAGGACCTGGCGGTCCATCTGACCGGCCGCGGGTTCTACCGTGAACGGTGATGCGCTGGGCGCGTGGTGCCGGGTCAGGAAGGAGGTCGACTGGTCCTCGGCTGCGGCGGCCCCAGACCCTGTACGACCGGTCGCCGACGGACTCGCCGCCTGGTTCGACGGGCCGGTCCGACACCGCGACCCGGACCGCGCCGACCGGCTGCTCGCCGCGATGGCCCTGTCCCGTGCCGCGGCCTCACGGGGGGAACCGATCACCCCGGCCCTTCTGGACGGCTGGCAGCAGGTGGTCCTCGGCGTACCCGACCTGCGCTTGCGTCAGGGCGACGCGTTCGCCAAGGTTCGCCCGTCGCCCGGACCGCGAGCCCGCCGCCGCCCCCTGACAGGCCACCCCGCTAGGCTTCCGGCGCACCCTCCGCGTCCGGGTCCGGGCCCGGGCCCGCTCCTTCCCCGCAGGCCTCGGCACGGGCGAGCAGCAGGGCGCGTTCGCGCTCGTTTCGGGTGAGCGACGCCGCCCGTTCGAACTCGGCGCGGGCCTCGGCCGGGCGGCCCAGCCGGACCAGCAGGTCACCGCGCACGCTCGGCAGCAAGTGGTAGCCCCGCAGCGCGGGTTCCGCGCCCAGCGCGTCCACGATCGGCAGCCCGGCCGCCGGGCCTTCGGCCATCGACACCGCCACCGCCCGGTTCAGCTCCACCACCGGCGAGGGCGCGACCGCCGCCAGTTGGCCGTAGAGGGCGGCGATCATCGCCCAGTCCGTCTCCTGGTAGCGC
>Ga0302314_10004020_pt1 | contig 27070 bp, 10 predicted proteins | sample III_Palsa_N2_3_FD_200533 | JGI IMG/M metagenome (GOLD analysis project Ga0302314, IMG submission 200533) | Peat permafrost microbial communities from Stordalen Mire near Abisko, Sweden - III_Palsa_N2_3 | ecosystem: Environmental > Terrestrial > Soil > Palsa > Peat permafrost | place: Sweden...
TCAGCGCTCCCGCATCGGTGAACTTCGACACACTCGATCCATTCGTATTGATCGACCATACATAGCCGTTCGAATCCACAGCCGCCCCAATCCCGCCGCCGCTCGTCGCCGCACTGGCATTGCCGCCGCTGTTGTAGTCCGAACTCACCGTCCCGCCAGAGTTGATGACAAACGGATTCATGTTCTGCGCCGTGATGCTCTGCGTCATCGTCGCCGTCGTATTGTTGACCCCATCCGTCGGCGTAAAGTTCGCCGTCAGCGTGTAGCTGCCCACGGCCAGCGTCGAAGCCGCCGTCACCGCAACCGGAGATCCATTCGCAATCGTCGCCGTATAGGCAAAGGTTCCCGCTGTCGTGCTCGACGCATTCAACACACCCGCCCCAATCGCCGCACCGGAATACACCTTCACGGCTGAGGGTATCCACGTAATCGCCGGAACAGTCTGGTAGATGTATTGGTCTGACGAACTCGTCGCCGACGTATAGCTCGCGTTGGCCACCGTAATATCCACCGTACCCGACGACCCCGCCGGCGAAACTGCCGTCAGCGATGTGTTGCTGCCCAGAATGAAGCTGGTCGCATTCGTCCCGCCGAACTTCACTGTGGTGATGCCCGTCAGGTTGGTGCCGGTAATCGTTACCGTTGTGCCGCCCGTAATCGCTCCTGCTGCCGGAGAGACGTTCGTGATCGTCGGCTGTGCATAGGTACCGGTGCCCGCCAGAGTGGCTTGCTGTATGCTTCCCGTCGCATTCAGGCTGTTGTCGGTCACATTGAATGTCCCGCTCAGCGAACCCGCGGTCTGCGGCGTGAACTTCGCCCCGATATTGCAGGTTCCCGCAGAGGCGAGCGTGCTGCCTGTGCTGCACGTAGTCGTGGTTGCGTCGAGTGTGAAGTTCGTTGACGACGTCGCAAGCGCCGAGAACGTCAGCGCCGACGTGCCAATGTTGTTGACCGCTGCCGTCATCGCGGAAGAGCTTGCACCCGCTGCCGTGGAAGCAAACGCAAGCGTCTCGGGCGTACTGACCGCAATCTTGACAATGCTGTTACCGCCGGAGTCGTTCGTTATATATAGGTTGCCGGAGCCATCGACGACAACCCCATTCCCCCTTCCAATGTTGCCCACCGATGCCAGTTGTGTATAGCTGCTGCCACTGGGCGCATACCGCAAGACCGCCGTAGTCGTTCCGTTGGCTACCGCATACACAGTACCCGCCGCGTCCACCGTAACTCCATTGCAGTTGGAAAGACCCGTGGCGATGACGCTGAGCGCATAGCTGCTTCCGGAGTACGTCTCCTTATACAACGCGTTATACGAACTGTCGCAGAGGTACACGTTGCCGGAGGCATCCGCCGCCATGCCGTTGATGCCGCCGAACGCCGAGCTGATGGTGGTGGCAGTATACGTTCCACTGCTGGTCGGCGTCAGCTTGACCAGCGTGCTGCCTGCGCCGTTGTATACGTTCCCTGCGTTATCTGCTGTAACCGAGTAGCTGGTGCTGCCGCTGTAGATGGTGCTTTGGGTATAAGTCTGGCTGACAGGGTTCAACGTCTCCCTCACGATGGAACTTCCCGACGGCGCATACACATTGCCGGCGCCATCCACGCCGAAGCTCCCTCCGCCACCGAGGCTGGAGCCGAGTGACGTTGCGCTATAAGTCCCGCTCCCGCTGTTATACGTCTCTTTGGTAATGGTCGAACCCTGGAACAGATACAGGTCGTTGCTGGCGTCGATAGCGATACCGAAGGCATCGCTCGAGAAGCCACTGAGCAGGGTGGTCTGCGTCCCGGGATAGATCACAGCCTCCGGCCCCGTTCCAGTGCCTGCCACGTAAGCGGTGCCCAACACCGTGCCTGCGCTGGTGGACAGAGTGACTGCACCTGCGCGGTTGCCCGCGAACTTCGGAGAGAAGGTGTACAGCACCGTGCAGCTCTGGCCGATGACGTAGGCGGTAATAGTGGAGCAGGTACCACCGCTCACGTAGGCGAAGTCCAGCCCGGTTGCGCCTTGCGTGACGACGCTGATCGTACTCGGCGTACCTGCGGCAGTGAAGGTCACGTTCGCTGTCTGCGTCGCGCTCGTTACACCCAGATTGGAGGTCAGCGATGACACGACAATCGTGCGAGCAACCGGCGTCGCCGCCGCATACGTCGCATTGCCGCCCTGGTTCGCCGTCACAACCACCGAGCCCGTGCCGGTAAACGTAAGCGTCGACCCCGAAACCGTCGCCGGCCCGCTCGTCACCGTGAAGTTCACCGCCAGCCCTGACGTCGAACTCACGCTCAACGTGATCGGGGCTGTACCGAACACCACCGGCGTCGACGGCTGCGTAAATGTGATCGTCTGCGACGTCGCGCCCGAAGCCGCCGTGGCCGTGCCGCTCAGGTTCTCCGTCTGCGATCCGGTCATATTCAGGCTGTTGTCCGTCACAATTAACGTCCCGGTCAACGACCCACTCGTCTGCGGCGTGAACTGAGCACTTAGCGTGCAGTTGCCAGCCGCGGCCAGCGGCGTGCCCGTCGAGCACGTCGTCGCGCCGTTCAACGAGAAGTTTGTCGTCGATGCCGCCAGCGAAGAGAACGTCAGCGAGCTGCTGCCGATGTTTTCCAGCAGCGTGTTCATAGTCGACGAGGTGCTGCCCACAGCCGTCGACGAGAACGCCTCCGTCGGCGCATCCGCTACATCGACGATGTAAACCGTACTTGAGCCGTTGTTCACGAACAGATTTCCGTTCGGCGACAACGCGACGCCATTGATCCCGCTCACGCCGGTGCCGATCACACTCGCGTTATAGCCTCCCGACCCGTTCGGCGTCAGCCGTGTTATACCGGTGTTCGTGCTGCTCGAGATGTAAATATCTCCGGCCCCATCCAGCACCAGTCCGTTCGGATTCGTATATCCCGTCACCAGGTTCGCAGCGGAGTAGCTTCCACTCGAATACGTAGCCTCCTCCACATATCCCTTCTCGGCATCCACGTAGTAGATGTTTCCACTCAGATCGACGACCATCTGCGTCACCAAAGTACTGCTGGTGCCCCCGTTAACGATGTTGACCGCCGATCCATAAGTTCCCCCGGAGAGCGTTGCCTTATAGATGTTGCCGTCGCAGGCCCCGTACACGTTGCCGGCGGTGTCCACCGCGGCGCCGAAACAGTCGGCTACACCCAGGTTGACCAGCGCAGCCGGCGTTCCATACGCTCCAGTCGCCGGGTTGTACACTGACCGGTACACGCTGTCGTAACCGATGCCCGCCATATAGACATTGCCCGCGCCATCCACCGCGACCTCACCCATCGACTGTGAGGGAAGGGTGAAGGTGTTTACCAGCGTCGCTGTTGTTCCGGAGATCGTATATTTCTTCACGTCCCCATTGCTGAAATCGCCGACATACAAGTTGCCCGCCCCATCGGTCACCATCGAGAAAGTAGTGCCGAACCCGGTGATGGCCGACAATTGCGTCTGCACCCCGGGGTAGATCACCGCCTGCGGGCCGGTCCCGACGCCACCCATATACGCGGTCCCGATAATCGCGTTCGAGCTTGTGGTCAGCGAGATCGCACCCTCCCGCACACCAGGCGCGGTCGGCCCAAAGGTGTATGCCACCGTGCAGGTCTGGCTGGCGGTGTAGGTCGTTCCGATTGCACAGGTTCCGCCTGAGACCAGCTTGAAGTCCAGGTTGGATACTCCCTGCGTCAGCATATAGATCGCATTCAGCGTACCGCCGGTGGAGATGGTGACGGTCGCCGTCAACGTCGCACTCGTACTCCCAACAGGAATCGTCAGTGCTGTAATCGTCACCCCATCCGGACCTGCTGTCGCCGCGTTATACGTCGAGGTCGCCGCTGAGTTCGCCGTCACCCTCACCGTTCCAGCACTCAGGTACGTGATGGTCGACCCGATAATCGACGCCGTCCCCGTCACATTGTTCACAGAGAACGTCACCGGATCGCCATTGCTCGCCGTCGCCACCAGCGTGGCCGTCGTACCGGCACTGGCAGGAGAAGCCGGAGCTGTGAACGAGATGGTCTTGGTGCCGATCGTTCCCGTTCCCGTCAAAGCCACCGTCTGCGTGCTGCCTGTCGTATTCAGGTTGTTGTCCGTCACCAGGCCGTTCGCGCTCAACGCACCCACGCTCTGCGGCGCGAACGTCGCCGAAAGCCCGCACACCCCGCCTGAAGCCAGCGTCGACCCGCAGGCCGCGTTGCTTCCCACTACCGCGCCTGCATAACCGAAGCTGCTGGTCGAAGGCGCGATCGACGCGATCGTCAGCGATGCGTTGCCGTCGTTCTCCAAGGCGAGCGTCTGCGCAGCCGCGGTCGCGCCCACCGCCGTGCTCGCAAACGACAGTGCCCCCCCCGTCGTCCGCGTATAGCTCACGATCTGGCTGTTGGAAGGGTCGCTTACATACATCGTCCCGTTGCCATCCAGCAGCACATAGAACGACTTCGATGTCGTACCCGTCAAAATCGTGCCCGTATACGTCCCGGCCGCGAACTTCTCCACATACCCCGCGTTGAGGAACGCCACATACAGGTTCCCTGCCGCATCCAGGCTCATGCCGGACGGCTGTTGCGAAGAGAGACCGGTAACCACTGCGGTTTGCCCGGTTCCGTCGCTGTTGAACTTATAGATATTGCCACCCGAAAAGTCGGTGACGTACACATGGCCGCTGGAGTCGACCACCGCGTTGTATACCGACGGCAGACTGCTGCCATACACCGTCGAGGCCGTAAACGTTCCGGCCAGGAACTTCAGCACCGTGTTCGACGAGCGCGAGCTCACATAGATATTGCCCGACGTGTCCACGCACAAGCCTTCCGGATCGCTTACCGTAGCGACAACCACAGGCAACCCCGAGCCGCCCACCAGCTCATACACCTTCCCCAGCGCGACATCGTTATAGAAAACATTCCCCGCGCCATCCACGGCGATTCCTGTCGCAACAGTCGTGCTGCCGTACAACGTAGTGATCGCGCCCCCGCCCGCGGCGATCTTATATACGCCCCCGGGGTTGCTGTACGTCGTGTAATAGATATTCCCCGCGGCGTCGATCGCGTTCTCGTTCTCGGTGGTCGTGCCGATGGCCTTGTAAACGCTCTTGGTCCCATTTTGGTAAAGCGCCTGCGGGCCACTTCCCAGCCCGTAGAAAAAGTCTGTCAGCACAACGGCCGGCGTCGCTGCATTGTTATAAAGCACAACCGCACCCAGCCGCGGCCCTGCCGCCTTGGGCGAGAAGGTGAAGTTCACGGTACAGGTTTGCCCGTTGGTATAAGTAGTGCCCGCCGCGCATGTTCCGCCCGCCACATATTGGAAGTCCAGATTCGTAACGCCCTGCGTGACTACCTGGATGGCCGTTGACAAGGTACTGTTCAGCGTCACGGTAGTAGTGAACTTGAACGCCACCTGCTGCGTCGCACTCGTCGACCCCACCGCCGTCGTCATCACGCTCACCGTGATCGTCACCGTGTTCGATGTACTGCCCGTGTCGCCGCTGTCGCCGCTATAGATTGCCGTAACGCTGTCTGTGCCGATCGGCAGACTCGTCGTCACCAGCGTCGCCACGCCATTGGTCACCGTGCCGGTCCCCAGCAGCCCCGTGCTGGTGTTGAACGTAACCGACCCGCCCGCCGCCGTGTTGTTCACCGTCGCCGTCAGTGTCACATTCGCGCCATAAGTGCTGCTCGCCGGGCTCGCCCCCAGCGTCAGCGTCGAGGTCGTCTGCGTATACGTGAATTGGTCCGCACTGCTCGTCGCGCTCGTTTCTCCCGGATTCGTTACCGTTATGTCCACTGCCCCGCTGGACGCAGTGGCAGGCGCAACGGCCGTGATCGATGTACTCGAGTTCACCACAAAGCTGGCCGCCGCAGTGGTGCCGAACGTGACTGCCGTAGCCGCGGTAAAGTTCGTGCCGGTAACCGTCACGCTGGTGCCGCCGCTGCTCAGCCCGCTCGTTGGGGAAACCCCCGTGACCGTGGGAGCGTTGTAATCCTGCACAGTGACAACGCTGGACTCCATGCCGCCGCAGGTCAGCGTGTAGGTATAGGTTCCCTGCGTCGAACTCGCGGTCGGCGACACGCTCGCGTTCGAGGGGCTGCCGCTGAGGATGCCCTTCCAAACGGTAGTGTCGCCGGCCGTGTTGGTCGCAAAGCACTGCTCCAGAGTGCCGTAACCGCTGCTGGTGTTGTAGGCATTCGCCACCGAGTACGTCAGCGTAAACGTTCCTCCAGGCGTCACCGAGGCAGGCACGCTAAGTGCCACCGGCGCAGCCAAAATGGAGGCCGGCGTCTGCTTGAAGATGACGCCATCGCTGCTCGAGCCCGCCGTGTATGCGGTCCCATAGAAGTTGCCGTCCGCACCCTGCACCAGGCCCGCATAAGGCCACTTCCCATCCGAGGAACCGCCCCCCATGGAGTGCAGCAGCGTGAACGTGCTGCCGCTTGCATTGATGCTGAAGACTGTCCCGTAGTTGTTGGCACCCCCAGAGTACGTCGTTCCGTAGAAGTTGCCGTCCGTACCCTCCACCAGGCCCGCATAGGGGGTCGACCCGTCCGTCGTGCCGCCCGCGAAGGAGCGCAGCACCGTATAGGTACTGCCGCTTGAATTTATGTTGAACACCGTCCCGTCGCCGTGAGCGCCGCCCCCTTGCGTCGTGCCGTAGAAGGTGCCGTCCGTGCCCTGCACCAGGGCCCCAGTGGCGTACGACCCGGTCGCACCCGCGAAGGAGTGCAATTGCGTATACGTGCTGCCGCTTGAATTGATGCTGAACAGCGTCCCACCCCCGCTCGAGCCTTCCACGGTCGTCGTTCCGTAGAAGTTGCCGTCCGTGCCCTGCACCAGGCCCGCATTGGGCCACTGCCCGTCCCCGGAGCCACCCGCGAAGGAGTGCAGCAGCGTCACCGTATAGGGGCTCGCCGAATTCATCTCGAACACCGCCCCATCGCTGTGGGCGCCGCCGGCATACGTCGTGCCGTAGAAGTTGCCGTCCGTACCCTGCACCAGGCCCCCATTGGGGCCCGACCCGTCCGAAGTGCCACCCGCGAAGGAGTGCAACAACGTTACCGTCCCGCTTGAAGTGATCTTGAACACCGTTCCCAAGCCGCCGCTGCCACCTTGACCCGTCGTGCCGTAGAAGTTGCCGTCCGTACCCTGCACCAGGCTCCCATTGGGGCCCGACCCGTCCGAAGTGCCACCCGCGAAGGAGTGCAGCAGCGTGTACGTGCCCGTCGAACTGATCTTGAACACCGTCCCGTCGCTGCTGCTGCCGCCTATACTCGTCGTTCCATAGAAGTTGCCGTCGCTAGCCTGGATGAGATTGCCATACCCCGGATTTTTGCCTGGCGCCGCGCCCGAGGTGCCGGTCAAGTTGACCAGCACGCTCTCCGTTTGCGCCCACGCCGGCAGGCACACACCCACCATCGCCGTAACCGCGAGACACACCACCCCCGCAACACCCAGACGCCCAAAATTCACGACGCGGCATGGCCCCGGCTGATCGGTCTTCGCTGGCTTTTGGGACGGGCTGGCAACAAGAACGACGCGCAAAGCGAGAGGAGGAGGCAAGGGGGGTCCCTTTCAAACAGGTCTCCAGCTCAGCGCGCGGCGGCCTATTTTTGGTTCAAAGGCATGAATTTTTCGAACTCGTTTACGAGATTTTAATGTCCAATATTTCGAAAAATCCTTTGAAAAACCTACTTTCTTCGTAATTTTTTCCTATCGGCGGCCCTGCCTCACCCTGTAAAACCCATTTTTCAGCCCGGAAAAGCCTGTACACTTTAAAAAACAAAAACACCTCTTTCGAGTCGGGGCCCCATCGAATTGAATCTGCTGCGATCCAACTTGGGCAAGACCGCGCCGCAACCAGTCTTCCTCGTGTGCCACGCGCCGGACTGGACGATAGCCTGATGCGCTACGCCCTGGGCCCCCTTCACATCGACGTCGACCAACGCGCTGTCTTCCACCACAGCGAGATTCTTTCCCTGCCCCCTAAATCCTTCGACATCCTTCTCCTGCTCGTACACAATGCCGGTCAGATTGTCAGCCGCGACACCATCCGAGATACCATCTGGCCCTCCTCCTTCATCGAAGAGGCCAACATCAACAACAACATCTCCAGGCTCCGCGCTACCCTGCGCGAGCATCTCGACGATGTCGATCCCATCCAGACCGTCCCCAAGCGGGGCTACCGTTTCACTGCGGACATCTCCCGAGAAACAGCTTTCGTGCAAAACCCGCAGCCCTTTGCGCGGCGAGCATCCGATATTCACCCCGCCCTATCCATTCAATCGAGTCAATCGACTCAACCGAGCGCGGCTGCCATGCCGCTTTCGCCCTCTACCTATTCGCGAGTCTCAAGTGCAAAACTGGCTATCGTTGCGGCACTTATCGCCATCCTGCTTGCTGCCGGCGCCGCCCTGGAACACTGGCGGCCTCGCCCACGCCACCCAGACCCTCCAGGCCCTTCAGACCGAAGCCGCGCAGCGCGGCTTCAACCTCATCGCCCAAAAAGCCCACAACACGCTTTGACATAGAACGCTTGAGAGCAAGTATTGGAGTGGCGCCTGCCTTGGCTGCTTTTGGTAACAGGTGGCATCTCCTGCACAGGGACACGAAAGGGCTGGCGACGCCGGCCCTTCCTTACCCCGGAATTGCTTAGCGAATGCAGCCTGCGGAATGGATCTTTGCGTTACTGCACTGTGATCGCTAGCTGCGCAGAGACGGCTGCCCCTGGGTTGGTCGCCACAAGCGAGGCGGTTCCCGAACTGACGAGGTCAGAGGCGGGGATCGCGACCGTGACCTGCGTAGAGCTGACAACGGTGGTAGTGCGGTAGCTGCCGTTCCAGGTGACGGCGACACCTGGCAGGAAGTTCGTGCCTATCAGCGTCAGAAGGGTGTTGGGGCTTCCGTGCGCCAACGTTGCGGGCGAGCTGGACGTCAGCGTCGCGGCCGTGTTGGTGGACAGCAGACCGGGAACCACCATGGGCCCGCGCACCAGGAATATAGTGCCCCCGCTGCTGAGAATCGCCAGCCCGTCTTGTCCCCAACGCACCATGTCCACGCCGGTAAAGCCGGGGCTGGTGTCGTACGTGGAGAACGGCAGCATGACCACGCTTGAGGGCAGGTACGTTGTGACGTCATAGGCCGTGATGCTGTCGAAGATCGCAGAGTAACTGTTGGGAGTCTTCGTGGTCAGGTAGAACGATCTGCCCAGTGACGCATCCCCCGCAAAGTCCGTGATGCCGGCACCGTAGTTGGAGACTGGCGGCATGCCTTCGAGGGTGCCGAGCTGTATCGGATAGGTGCCGGACGTTGCAGCCACACCACCGGACTGTCCAAACAGCAGGTCCCCGTCAACCTTGGTGCAGTTCATATACTCCATGCTGTCCCCCGCATAGGTTGTAGGAAGCCCAGTGGACGTCACGGGATAGATCTTGAGGAAGATGCCGCTCGCGTACAGATCGGTGACGAACAGCCGGGACGCGTCGGGGAAGTTAAGGCAGGTGCCGCTGTAGAGCCCTGTTGGGGAGCCGCGGCGTGTAGCCACCTTCGTCGTGGAGTTGAAGTCGAAGATGGAAGTGCCGGGGTACTCCCCTTCATCCACGGCGATCGTATTGGGCGATCCCGGCTGTGTGGCCAAATCGCGGAGACCCACGTTGTAGCCCGTGGCTGGAAGCCGGTGGCCGTGAAGTCGATCTGCTGTGTGCTCAGGTTAAAGCGGGTGACGGCAGCCGCCGTTGCGCTCGGCACCAGCGCATAGAGGTACGAGCCGTCGGAGGTGACCGCCATTCTCGAGGGTGTACCACCCAGAACCACCGGTGTGCCGACGCTCGCGGTATCTGGCGTAATCGCCGCCAGAGAGTTTGCCGCGAGGCTCGATGTCCCCATCCCAAGCCCCGCCATGAGCTTGCGCGAGTAGGGATCGAAGGCAATGTGGCTGGCGTTCACCTGCAGCGCGGAGAAGACGTACAGCGGCACCGCGTTGGATGTGCCGCCGCCCGGCGCCGGGTTGGACACAGTGATTTTGGCCCAGCCCAGCGTGGCGAGATCCGCCGCCGGAACCGTCGCCGCCATCTGCGTAGATGAAATAAAGCTGGTCTGCACCGTTGTCCCGTTGACCTGCACGGTGGAGCCGGCGGTGAAGTTGGTGCCCGTCAGCGTGATTCCCGTATTGGACGACCCGCTGACAACGCCCGCCGGCGAGATGGAGCTGACCGAAGGTATCTGATTATAGGTGCTGCCGCCGACCGTGGTGGATGCGCTCGCACTGTTGTTAGTAGGGTTGGGATCAGTTTCAGACGCGCTGACCTGCGCGGTGAGCGTCGCCGTACCGGCGCTGATCGGCAGAACCGTGAAGGTCACCGTTGTGCTGGCGCCGGTGGCCAACTGCCCCGGGTTGCACGCAGCTGGGCTCACGGAGCAGGTTCCTGCCGTTGCCGCGGCCGAAACCAAGAACTTGCCGCGTGCGAACAGTGGACTGCGTTGCAGTTTGGCAGAGCATTGAAGCTGCAAACCGCCGGAGCCAAAAGAGTCGAACAGATCATGATCGATCGCAAGGTGAACGAAATGGATCCAGACTTCTCGTTCAGCGAGAAGATGTGGAATCAACCGATGCCGAGCTTGCTTGGCCGAGAGCACCCGAAATAGGGTGCTCTCTTTTCTTTTGCCTATGTTCTTCGTAAGTGTTCGCGGCTAGTAGATACGCAGTTGCGGAACTCGCTTCGATTGAATGACATCTGCCTTCGGAGCGACGCATGTAGAGGTAGATACCATGCGGCTCTCGTGCAACGAGAGGGTCGACGACCTGTATGCCTTGCAGCCTTTTGGACTGAAGCAGAATCAGGGGTTTGCAGGATTCAGTAGAGGTGGCAGAGAGAAGGGGGAAGCCCGACCAAAGCGAAGCGGAGGGAGGGCTGGGAATAGCCCGCGAGTGGTGGATGCTTCAAGGCCGCGCTGGGCGGCATGATCGAAGGTCGCGGCGGTAGATAGCAGTAACCGACCGCTGGCTCTTGGCTGGGAAACAGCCGCCCTCGAAGCCGATGCGCGCGAACTTTTCGCTGGGCGCGAAAAGCTCGGTATCTAGCTGAATTTAAATGGTCGGGGCGGAGAGATTCGAACTCCCGACCCTCTGCTCCCAAAGCAGATTACTCGATTTTAGCTAAATCATTGAAAACATAGACTCGACAAGCCCTTTGGAATCAATGGAACTTGTAGTTCTGTGAGGTTCCACTTACATCGGCGTGGTTTTGAAGAACACAATTTTGACTACACCGACACAGATTTAGAGAACCTGGTCTTCGGATACCCTCTTGGCCCAGCCGTGAAGTTCCCCGTTCGAGCTGACCGGTTCGCCATTTGACAACACGACTTCTTGGTCATCGATTGTTCTTACGAACCTTTGAGATCGTCTTAGCACCCGGATCAACGCTGACTTGTCAAACGGATGAAGCTCGGTGAGGCGCTTCTTCTAGCCTATGTCACTTGGTCTGGCCACTAGGGCCCGACGTTAGCGGCCAGTGGCATAGTAGCTGGGGCAGCGATGCCCACAAACTCCGAGATGCTGTTGTCGCCTGCATTGGCGGTCCACACGCTGCCCGATGCATCTACGGCGATGGCGGAAGGAGAGTTCAGCACGCCGTAGCCCGTTGAGGGCGAAACCGGAGCGCTCTGGGAGTACACGAGTTTGGAGATACTTCCCGCCGTCTGGCTGTTCGCGACCCAGACAGTTCCCTGCCCATCGACGGCAACAGCAGCAGGCATCGAAAGACCGCCGCCAGTATACGGAGTCGCCACGGTTGCATTCAGGCCGTTAAAAAAATAGCTGGCTGAGTTGGTGCCTTGGTAGGCGATCCATGCTCGCCCATTCGCGTCGATGGCGATGCCTTCAGGGGCGAGGATAGCGCTGTCGGTATTGCCGCTGCCGCTAAGCAGTGATTGGTTGTTGCTGAACTCAACCACGTCGGAGGCAGCGTTATCTGTCACCCATGCGTTACCCCCGGAATCGATAGCAATCCCATACGGTGCCTGCAATGTTCCTCCTGCCGTCAGCGGGCTGCTGCCCAAAGAAGTTCCGGCGCTGTTCAACTCGGTCACCGATGCTCCCGCGAAGTTGGCGACCCAGACATTATTCTGGCTGTCGATGGCGATACCGATCGGCCCACTGATCCCTCCGCTGGTATAGCTAGCACTCGACTGGATAGCACCTTTGCTCATGTTGAGTTCAACAATAGAACTTAGCAGCGTATCCGCAAGCCAAACATTCCCGGATTTGTCGACTGCGATTCCCTGGGCCCCGAGTATGTTGTCGCTGCCGCTGTATCCACTGGCTCCGGTGAGGAGTGTGCCGTTGCTGCTGAGCTCCGTGACGCTATTGCCGCCGGCGTTGGCTACCCATGCGTCGCCAGTGGCGTCCATCGCGATGCCGGTAGGCGCACTAAGGCCTCCGCCGGTGAAGTTCAGCGCAACCGTCCAGTCGTTCGGCGGCGTGTTCAATGCTGGTTGAAAAGGCGGCTGGGTCGAACTGAGGACTAAAAGCGGGACAACGTTATTCCCGGGGTTGCTATTGATATTGAGCATCGCGGCAATCGTGTTGGCGGGTGCCGTTCCGCCCGAAGGCGTTGCAGCATTGAACAATCCCGTGCACGAGCTACCAGTCCCGTTCGAGTTGACGCATGCGGCAACGATATTGGCTAGTGTGTTGATCGCTGCAACAGGCACCGTCACTCCGGCGGGCAGGCTTCCCGGTGTAGTGCCGGTTCCCATGTTGGCCAGCAGATTCGCTGTGATGAAGGCGTTCGCCAGTCCTGTAGACAAGAGGCTCGATGCGCCGACATGCGCGATGTCCGCCATGAATGGAGTGAGCGCTACGACGGACGCCACGGTTGTGACTTCGTTGATGGTGATGAAGCTTGCAGCAGTGAGATTGCTGCATGAGCCTAGCGCTGCCATCATGGCGAGGGCTGAGTTGTTGACGTTGCCGCTGAAGCCGGGATTGCCCCCGGTAGCCACTATATAGAGCTCCGGGTTGGTGCCGTACGCCGCGGTGTTCGAGGTGCAATCCCAGTCGCCCGTAATGTTGAAGCCGCCGTTGGCGTCGGTGGTGACCGTGGATGCGATCAGTGGCGTCGCCGCCGATTGAATGCCCACGGTCCCTGCGGCATAGAGCTGGATGGTTGCCCCGGAGACAGGCTGCTGGCCGCCATGTACTCTGCCGGCGATAGTGGGCTTCGCGGATGTTGTCACGCTACTGCGTGTCGCTGGTGCGAGCCCCGCGCTGCATCCGAGCAAATCCATCGCCACGATTGAGAATATCGCGACTGCCGGAAGCGTCCACGGATTGAGGGAGTTCGTTGGTTTCATCTTCATGGCGTCACCGTAAAGCTCTGCGAAACGTTCTTTGCAGGAGAGAAGGTTGTGCTGCCTGCTTGCGAGGCGGTTACCGTCAGCGTGCCGGTTCCGGTCAGAGTCAAGGTGCTTCCGGAAACCGTCGCCGGTCCTGTCGTCACCGTGTAGGTAATCGGCAGCCCGGAGGTGCTGTGTGCCGTCAATGTGATGTGCTGAAGCACCGCAATCGATAGCGTCGGAACGGGTGGGAATGTAATCGTCTGGGACGAGTTGCTACTCACCGTCAGTGTGCCGCCAACGAAGTTGAGGCTGTAGTAGGCCGGCGCGACAAGCGTTCCCTGGCTTATCGAGATGGGATATTGGCCAGCCGGTGAGTTGAGCGTAGCTCTGGTAGTGAAAAAGGGTGTGCCGGTTAAGATGGCCGCGGTGTCGGTGTTGATCAAACCGCTGACGGTGTAGGTGAAGGCCGAGTTGGCGACGCCGAACTTGCGCGAGAAGTTCTGTGCGGTAATGGTGAGCGGCGTCTGGACGATGACCTCCACGTTGCTCGAGGTGCTGGCCAGGAACGTTCCATTGCCAGAGTAGACAGCATTGAGGAGGTGAATCCCAGCGCTGAGTCCGGTGGTGCTGTAGAGCCCCGTTCCATTCGACAGCGAAAGTGTGCTGACTAATGTCCCGTCGTCATAGAGGTTGACGGTGCCGGTGGCCGAATTGGAAGAGATCTGGACGATAAGCGTTTCCCGGGCGCCAAGCAAGATCGGCGAACTGGAAATGGCCAGGGATGTTGTTGTCGCCGTCTGGAGTGGCGTCGGCACCGGCGCGTCGCTGAGATGGAGCGTTTCAAAGACGGGCAACTGCAACGCAACTACCGGCAGCGGCACATCGCTGAGGCTGAGCGTCTCGAAGATGGGTAGCTGTAGTGCCACTACCGGCACCGGCGCATCGCTGAGATGGAGAGTTTCATTGATCTTCAAGGGGATGGGGCCTACCCCGGTGCCGCTCAAAGGCACCGGTGCAGGCGTTTCATTGGGATCGTTGTCGACAACAGTCACAGTTGCGGTGAACGGAGTGATGCCTCCCACCAGCGGGTCGACGTAGCTATCGGTCAGAGGCGTGAACTCGACCGAAACAGTGCATGTAGCCTGCGGCGCAAGCGTCGCGTTTGTGCAGGTGGTGGCGCTGATCGTGAACTGGGTTGGATTCGTCCCGCCCAGCGTCACGGTGGAGATGGCCAGCGGCAACGTCCCTGTGCTGGTAAGCGTAAGGACTGTTGGAGCGCTGGTCGTATAGATCAACTGCGTGCCAAAGGACACACCGCTCGCGCCTGCGCCGAAGGTCCCGGATGCCGTGCCTCCCACGCCGACCAGACCTGCTGAGGCAACACCAGTGTAGCTGCCCTGTCCGGGGTCGAAGATGTAGTTCACCTCGAACGTATCGCCCATGTCTGTTCCCACAATGTAGGGGGTGAAGGCCACGGGGATCGTGCAGCTGCTGTTGGGCTCGAGGACCGCCGGGCAGTTGCTCGTAAACTGAAAGCCCCCGTAGCTGACGGCAATGATGGACATGCCGGTGATGTCGATGGCGTTGGCGGTGTTGTTGCTCAGGGTGAGGTTCGCTGGAGGTGACGTATCGCCCACCACCGTGGTGAAGCTTAGCGGCGAAGGGGTGAGTGTCACGAGACCGCTGCCGCCTGTACCAGTCAGGTTCAGCGTCTGCGTCAGGGTTGTGCTGGAGGGTGTCTCGAAGAGGCTGGTGCTGGCAGCGACACCGCCCGAGACCTGCGGGGTGAAGACCATCGACAGAGTGCAGAAGCCGGCCGGGTCCAAGGGAATGCTGGCCGTCGCCGTTGCCAGCGAGCAGTCCTGCCCGGAGAGCGCTGGCGTTGTTGCAAACGGCGAGCTCAAACCGCTGAAGTAGACCTGTAGCGGGTTCGCGGAGGCTCCAGCGGGTGTTGCGATATCGCCGTTGAAGAGCTGCACGCTCTGGGTTGCCGACGGCGTCAGCAACGGCGATGCACCGAAGCTTACCGGCACTGGCAAGGCGCCTGTGCTATCGACAAAGCGCACCCCATCGGTCTCCAGGATGTAGAGGCTGCCTGTGCCATCCACGACGACGGCGACAGGAGCGTTCAATCCGCCAAGGGTCGCCGGGCCGCCATCGCCGGGACCGGTGCCGGTGCCGTTGTTTCCGCAACCGCCTGCGAGGCTGCCCGCAACGATGATGGCGCCGGGTGGATTCACGCTCGCCGGTTGCGGCTGCTTGTAGACGATGCAGCCGGCCGTGTAATACAGCGTGTCGGATGCGTCCAGCGCAATCCCCCCGGGAGGGACGCCGGAGGTGGGAATATTGGCGATGGTCTGCGCCACGGCATCCACGCGCCACAGATTGTTGCCGCTGAACACATCGGTGATGTAGACATCCCCGAGGGAGTCCACGGCAACCTGCTCCGGCTGCTCGAAGAGAAAGCTGGTGGCCGGAGTCGAGGAGACGGGCCCGGTGACCTCGCCGCCGGGATAGCCCTGCACGCCCGGCACGCCTGCGATGGTACGGATGACGCCGGTACCGGCCTGCACCTCGCGCACGATGTAGTTGCCTGTGTCCACGATGAAGAGATCGCCCGCGCCGTCCACGGCGATGCCCTGCGGATTGTTCAGCAGCGCCTGGGTCGCCGGACCGCCATCGCCGCCATAGCCGGCAACGCTGAGAGTGCCCGCCACGGTGGTGATGGTGCCCGTGGCCGCATTCAGCATGCGCACGGCCGAGTTTGCGGAGTCGGCGATGTAGAGGTTGCCCGCCGTGTCCAGCGCGATGCCGAAATTATTGCCAAGCGGTGTGCCCGTCGTACCCGGCGCGCCCGTGTTCAGCGGGATGCCGAAGTGATTGCCAAGAGTCGTGGCTGTCGCAGCCACGGCATGGGGAGTTCCCTGCGTACCTCCGGCGCAGTCCTGCTGTATGCCCGCAACGGTGGTGGTCGTCTGCGACAGCTTGTCCACGCGCAGTACGACGCAGTTGCCGGTGTCGGAGATATAGATGTTGCCGGCGGCATCCACTGCCAGGTTCGTCGCGACGCTGAAGGCGTTGCTCCCCACGGTCATGTCGTTGCCCACGATGTCGGTGATGATGCCCGGCACCAGCACCGGCAGCGGCTTCGTGCCGGAACCCACCAGCCCGAAGGCGTACTGTTCAAGCGTGCCGTTCTCCACATCGCTCACCAGCAGCGGGGCCGAGCGCGCCAGCGGCGCGGACGCACTCGCATTGCCCGGCAGTTTGGGCGCGAACGTCACTGGTATAGTGCAAACTGTCCCGCTCGGATTCGGCGTGCTGCCATCGACCACGCAGCCCGTAATCGTACCCAGGGTGAAGTCGCCAAAGCCCGGCGCCAGTGCAATCGTGTTGAACACAACGCTATTGCCGCCAGTATTGATGGTGATAGCGAAGTCTTCCGTGACGCTCTGCCCCACCGGCGTCAGCGGAAACGTCATCTGCAAACCACCATTAGCGGTAACGCTGGTGTTCGGTCCTCCGTTCAAAGAAAAAGAGAGGACCGGGGCAGTACCTGTCCCTTGGAGGGTGATGCTTTGCATGGCGTTCGCTGCGTTGAACGTGTCGTCGGTCACAACAGCCGATGTCACAAACGTGCCGGCCAACGCAGGCGCAAAGCTGATGCTCATATTGCAGCTTGCTCCCGGCGCCAGCAGGAAGCTGCCAGTGCAAGTAGAAGGGACGCCCAGGCCTGTACCCAGAGTGAAGTTCGGGCCCGCGCTCAGGCCGGGCGGAACGGCGGCCAAAGGTTCGTTGCCGGCATTCTGTATGGCGACCAGCTGCGGGCTGTCCGTGCTGGTGTATGCCACTTCGGTGGAGGCAAAACTCAAGGTAGGTGGCTGCGATCGCGGGAGCTCGAAGACCTGCGCGCTCCCGAAATCCGTAAAGAAGACATTCCCGGCTCCATCCACTGTCAAGCCGTAAGGAGTATTCAGGCCGCTGGCGATCGGGATCGGGGGAACACCAGCCGCTGGCAATTCAAGCACCTGGGACGTCCCGGGGTTTTCGAGTTGGCTGATGTAGATCTCTCCGGCGGCATCCAGCGCCACACCCGTCACCTCATACAGTCCGGTGTACAGTGTGGTTTGCGCACCGTCTGACGCCCGCACCTCTACCACCCGATCATTGCCGGTGTCCGCGATGAAGACGTCGCCGGCTGCATCCACCGCGACGCCAGCGGGATATTGGAAGCCTTTTCCCACCGCTACCTTTGGGCCGCCACTGGCCGCGACTTCCGCTACGCCAGTGCCAGCGTCTGTGATAAAAACATCGCCCGCCGCATCTACGGTCAACCCAGTGGGGTGGACGAGCCCGCTGGCGATCGTGACCTGGGGGCCGCCGCCTGCCGGCACCTCGACCACGTTGCCGCTCGAGAAGTTCGAAATAAAAATATCGCCTGCGCCATCCAACGCAATACCGACGGGGTGAGACAGTCCGCTCCCGATTGCGATCGGGGGGCCACCACCGACGGGTATTTCCACGACCCCGCCGGTGAGGTTGGTTTCGCCGAAATCCGCGATGAAGACATTCCCCGCGGCGTCCACCGCCACGCCAGCGGGACTGTTGAACCCGCTGCCTACCGTCGCCTGCGCCACTGACCCAAAGGCAATCGCAGGGCCGTCACCCACACCGTAAACGAACTCAGTGCTGACCAGATGCTGGGAGCTGTCCATGAGTTGGACCGCACCCATGCGCAGGCCAGGAGCCAGCGGGGCAAACTGCACCTGGACGGTGCAAGCAGTCGGGGCCGTCAGGGACCCTGTGCAAGTAGTGCCGGCCAGAGTGAAATCCAGGTTGGGTATTCCTTGCGTCACGACCTTCACCGCACCAATCGTCGTGCTGGACAAGATGGGAAAATTCAGCGTCTGCATGTTGCTGCATGGAGTCGGAGCACCTTGCCCAAGCGGACATACGTTAGCGTTGCCGAAGTTCTGCGGGCTAAGTGTGTTCGCCACCACCAGCGAAACGGCGGCGGTTTGGCTGGTTGTGCCGGACACCCCGGTTACAGTAATCGTATAGTTGCCGGGAGCGGTGGACGCGGCGGCGGTGACCGTCATCGTCGAGCTCCCCTTGCCGCTGATCGACGGCGGACTGAAGCCGATACTGACGCCGGCGGGCTGTCCCGACGCCGACAGGGCGATCGACGCATTGAATTCCGCACTGACTACGCTATCGACGAGGACCGTGGCCGAAGCGCCGGGGCTGACCGAAACCGCGCCGGGCGAAGCGGTCAGTCCGCTGAATACGGGAGCCACGCCATAGTTCGCGAGCGCATTGAGCAGGCCGGCCCCGTTCGGGCTGCCCCAGCCGGTCGCCAGATCATAGCCGACCGTGGCCTGATTCGGTGTCGCTCCATAGCCCGTAATTCCCGTGGTGATGTCATGGAAATCGTCGTTATAACTCGAGCTTGCGCCAATGGCATAGAGGGCTGGATTGATGAAACCCACTGTGCTGTTGCCGTTGGCAACCGACTGCTCATTGACCAGCGCCAGATAACCGGCCCAAATGGGCGCGGCAAAGCTGGTTCCTGCGATGACATGACATGCGCCGTTAGCGCAGACGGCGATGTTGAGGTCGGCATCGGCCGAGACGTCAGGACCGTCGCGATAGACCTGCGAACACTGGCTGCAACCCGCCGCCGCGGCTACCTGCCACGACGGAATCGGAAAATGGTCCGGCGCGATGCCCCCGCCTCCACCCTGCCAAGGGGTCTCAGATTGCCACGGACCGGCCGCCGAACTTGTGACCAAAGTTGTTCCACCCACAGCCGTTACATAGACGTCTTCCTGGGGAAAAACAAGCTGGAGGGAACTCCATGGGCCGTGATCTCCAGCTGCTACAAACAGGTTCTGGCCCTGCGCTGCGAACTCCTCAAAATAAGGATCGTCCGTGAGCGGATCTACGGGACTCCAGAACCACGAGCAGCTCAGTTGCGCGTTGAGCGGATCGGCCGTTGCCATGGCATTGAAGATGGATGCATCGTTGCTGCCGATGTACATCACCAGGCTGGACAGCCCCGGGGCCAGGCCGAGGGACTCAATCATGTCGCCGGTAGGTTCGGTGTCGTCGCAACCGTCCGACGCGGGACAATCCGTGGGGGTGCCGTCCGTGGAGAGCAGCGTGATGGGAACATGATTGGTTTGTCCAGCGAAGGTAAAGTATTGGTTCAGGTCGTCCAGATTTGTGCCCTGAAGTTCGAACAAACCCAGCGTTTGGCCGCTGCCAGTAAGCGTTCCACCGTAATAGGCGGCGCGCATGTCGCTGCCCAGAAAAAGGCCGCCGGGTGCGGAGCCGGTATAGACGGGCGGCGGGTCGTCCGCATACCTGTGCATGGAGGGTTTCGGAATCGAATAGTTTTCCAGCCCCGCGACGTGCCACAGGGCAAACGGCAAGTCTGTAGTGGGCTCCCGGTCCGGTGAGAAAAACGTCCGGTCCTCCGTTGGGTGTTGATAGATACCCATGGTCACGTTGAAGGCATGCTCAATGGCTCCTACGTTTCCTTCTACCGCCAGGTTTAGACGGTTGCGAGAGGTGTTCACGACGGTCAGGCCATTCTCGGCAGCGAACTTCGTCACGGTGTCATAGTCGTCTTGAGTGGGTCCATATTGCTCTGCGAACTGCTCTACCGTGAGGTAATGCCGGTAGGCCGGTTTGGAAGGGTCGTAGACATCCTTAAGGAACTGACCGAGCACCGCCTGATTGCGCAGCGGCAGGACCATGACCAGGCGCATGGTCTGGTTTGCCGGAGGCCTTCCGACCAGCCGCGCCTTACCGTTGATCACCTCCTGACGCACATGGTGGGTCAACAGCGGTCTGGCCTGCGCGGTCTGCGCCGTCAGCGGAAGGCCAGCGCCGGGGAGAGCGAACGCCAGCGCCGCCGCTATGAGCACCGCTCGTTGCCGGGTTGTGAATGCATGGGGATTGCCGCCCGTCATGGCTGTTCTCCTGGGGTCGTTCGGTGCGCTGATCCGAAGGGCTAGGAGAACGAGATCGTGACGGTGACCTGCACGATCTGGCCAGAGCTGACGCTCAAGGGCGAACTCAGAAGCGTAGAGGTGAGTGGACCGGCGTGTGCCGAAAAGTAAAGGGCGGGGTTACCGGCGGCTACGGCGGCACTCTCGCCACTTATGTTGCACGACGCCGGACTGGTGTTTCCACTACGGGTTGAAAGTTTGCCCGTGAAGGACTGATTGTTGTTGTAGACAAAGCCAGGGTTTGCAACAGGTGCGGCAACGCAGACTGCCATCAGCGTTTGTACCGTTCCGATCGTCGTCTGGCCTGTGACCACGGCATAGTTCCCTGAGAGGACCCAGGTCACCGACGGCGCTAACGTGAGCAGCGTTGTCAGGCCCGTTTGGATGACATTGCTCGAAGTACCAGCCAAATAATTGCTAATTGCAGTGTCAAAAAACGACGATGCCGTTGTCGTAAGGCCTGCGCAGGCAGGGCCTCCAGCTGAAAAGAAATAGCCACTCATACAGAGAGTGGTTGGATCTGCGAGCGGTGTCACGTTGTTGCTGAAGATGACTGCCGGGTCTCCAGCAGCAACACCGCCGGCGAGCAAGAGTCCAAGGATCTGGTCGCCCGAAATATCGGCGCCCACTGTGGTGAGAGAGTTCTCAAACTCCCTGCGTTCGCCGAGCGTGCCGTCCGCGTTCTTCACCTGCAGCACCCAGTGGCCATGCACCTTGATGCCCTGGTGGCCGGGCTTGTCCGGCTTCGCTGACTCGTCTTCCTCCGCGGACTTGGCCGCAGGACGGGCCTGCACAGCACCCGGCAGCAGCGACGACAACGGCGTCGATACGAACTTGCTTGCGTCAACCGCGCCCGTCGCCCCACCCACCGTCGAAGCCTGCTGCGCCGCACCAGCCTGCGCTAGCATCAGGCCCATCGCCAAGCCACACGCGCCCAAACGGCGCATCGTAACTCCGTCACTACCCTTCCTCATCGTCTTCATACCGCACCTCGCTTGAAATGAACTTCGTCCTTCCAATCTGTTCGCGCTGCCGTACCTCTATTCCAGCTTCGTTGTCGCAGGCAACTCCAGACCTGGCGTCTCCGTGGCCTGCGTTCTGCCGCCGCGATGCTCACCGGAAGGGACCGAAATCCACTCCCGCTCCACCGTGATTTCGATCTCGCGATGGACGACCCTGCCTTCTTCCCGTACCGTCTCCGTGGCTTTCACCTTGCGGTGCAGGAATTTCATCCGTTAAGCTCCTCAGTAAGACCTGCCGCTGTTCGGCTTGATTCGTTCTGGGCTTGATTCCACCGCACATCGTTCTGAAATGTCCTAAAATCGCTCTGGGAAATTCTTAAAATTTCTAAGGCCGGGTTATGCCTTTGCCTTTCAAGGGTTTGTACCGCTTCGACGAATTCGAGATCGACCTCTTCCGGCACTCGCTGACGCGGAACGGCGTCCCCATTCCCCTCTCGTCCAAGGCATTTCAGTTGCTCGGCTACCTCGCGGCCAACCCGGGACGAGTGGTGACCAAGGACGAGTTGCTGGAGGCGGTGTGGCCGGGGTCGTTTGTCGAAGAGAGCAACCTGCCGGTATACGTCTCCAGTCTGCGCAAGGCCCTGACGGACTGCGCCGGTTATATCGTCACGGTCTCCGGCCAGGGGTATAAATTCACGGCCCGAGTGCAGGTTGAAGAACCCCGCGAACTGACATCCGCCCGCCCGCTGGAGGAGGTTGAAGCACGACCGATTGAGCAACTTTCGGTGCTGCGTGAGACGACCCACGTCCGAATCCGCGAGACCTCATCGCCCATCCTCGCGCTACCCGCTCCGAAGCCGCTCCTCCGCCGCTGGGCTTTCTGGTTCCCGGTCACTGTGGGGCTGATTCTGAGCGCTTGCGCAACCTATGCCGTCTGGAAGTACAGGCATCGCAACGAAGCGCCGCCGCTCGTGGTGTTGTCGGACTTCGAAAACGCAACCGGCGATTCTAACTTGGACCGGGTTTTGGACGGCGCGCTGGAGATCGACCTCAAGCAGTCGCCCTACCTGAGCTTTCTCTCCAACGCACAAATCCAGCAGACCCTGGCGGAGATGCAGCACCCGAAGACCGCGCCTTTTTCTCCCGAGGTTGCGCGCGAAGTGTGCCAGCGCAACAACGCGCAGGTATTGCTGCATGGCTTGGTGGCCAAATTCGGACAGCGGTATCTGTTGACGCTCAATGCCATCGACTGTCAGAGCGGCGACGACCTGGCAGAGACCAAGAGCGAAGCATCCATCGCAGACGACATCCCGCACGCGATCGATGTCGTGGCCGCCGATATGCGCAAGCGCCTGGGCGAATCGCGCGCGTCGATTCGGCAGTACAACGTGCCGCTCTTTCCAGCAGCCACCAACTCGCTGGAGGCACTGCGGCGATACTCCGACGCCACCAATTTGGGTCTGCAAGGAAAGTACGGCCAGGCGATCGAGATGTATCAGCAGGCCATTCAGCTTGACCCGAAGTTTGCGATTGCCTATGCCTCCATGGCGAGCGCCTATGGGAACCTGGGCGACCATGATTCTCAGGTAGCGAACCTGAAGAAGGCATACGCCCTGCGCGACACCGCTGGGCAGCACGACAATCTCTATATCAGCGCAAGATACGCAGAGACCGTGACCGGCGACTTGAACGAAAGCGTTCGCAATTATCAGGTATGGGCGACGATCTATCCCAGGGACGCAGCTCCCTGGTCGGCGCTGGCCAATGCGTACACGCAACTAGGAGAAGACGAGTTGGCGATCGATCCGGGCAGGCGAGCGCTGGCCCTCGGCCCGGGTCTGCCTACGGCGTATGTGATCCTCGCCCGCGCCCTGATGCATGCGGGAAGACTGGACGAAGCCAAAGCTGCCTGCCAGCAGGCCGTCGCCAAGGGTGTGGCCGGCGGCGATTTGCACTCGCTACTGATGGAGATCGCCGCGGCCAGCCATGACGCCAGCGGCATCGACGCACAGCTCGCCTGGGCGCAGACCAGCTCCGACCCCTCACGTTTAAAACTCAATGTCGCGCTTCTGGCCTTTGCCGGCGGCCAGTTCCATCGCGGGCTCGAGTTATTGACCGAAACCGCGGACTACTACAAACAGCATGGGCTGGACCGCGTCGGCGCACGGTATCTTCTCGCCGGCACCCGCATGATCGCGGAAGAGGGCCATGTGGCGGAGTCGAAGAAGCTCCTCGATACGCTTCCGCCCATTCCGGGTATGACGGACCCAGTGGTTGCCATGGCGGAGGTTAGCGAGCAGGACCGTGCTGCCAAGATACTGTCTCAAGAGTTGTCGCTACACCCTCAGGACACCTTGTGGAACAGTTACCGGGGCCCGCAAATCCAGGCTGCCATCCTGATCGCCGGACACAAGCCGCAGAACGCCCTTGACGCCCTGACCCACGCAGCGGCACTTGATTATCGCGGCTACGACGTGCTGTCTCTGCGCGGCAATGCTTATCTCGCTGCCCAGCAGCCCGTCCCTGCGGAGCGAGAATTCCGCAAGATTCTCGATCGCCCAGGCCTCGATCCGTTTTCGTATGAGTACCCAATGGCGCAACTGGGCCTGGCGCGCGCCTTAGCTGCTCAAAAGAATCTCCCGGCCAGCACCGCTGCCTATCAAACCTTTTTCAAGATGTGGAAAGATGGCGACCCAGACCTGCCGGTCCTTCAACAAGCGCATATCGAGTACAACCGGCTCGGAAACCCAACCACCAAACCCTGAAAGCGTGTAGCCGTAGACTGCGAACGCGACAGCTTTAGGGCTAAGCGTAGCGTCGGACGCATGACCAGGGGCACCCAGTTGCTCGGGCAGATCAAGGACAAGAAAAGCATCAAGTGGGTCCTTCTCGCAACCAAGGCAGGATCGCCCACGGCTGCGGACGCGTTCCTGAAGCTGCCCAACGAATACCCCCAAGGCACCATCGCGAACGAGGTCCTGACGCCGGAACTGAAGGCCGTCATCGCCCTGCGTCGCAACGACCCGCTGGCGGCTATTGCTTTGCTCGAACCGAGCAGGCCGTATGAATCGGCATTGCCGGAGGTCATCGACGTCCGCGCTCAAGCCTACCTCGCGGCAAAACAGGGCGCGAAGGCCCAGCAGGAGTATCAGAAGCTGATAGACCACCCGGCCGTCGAAGAACCTACCATGCCCAAAACCATACTCGCGCATCTTGGCCTGGCCCGCGCCGAGGAGTTGCAAGGCAATCACACCGGCAGCCGCCGGGAATATGAAACCTTTCTGAGCGCATTCAAGGATGCCGACCTCGATCTACCGGTCTTGAAGCAGGCGCGTGACGAATATGCGCACCTTCCTAGGGGTGCCACAGCAACTCTCGATCCATCCCAAATTCTCAAGTTTCCTACCAGCCAATTGCATCCCGGAGTTCCAGAAGCGAATCCTACAGCCGTATTGTGACCGGCGCATCTGCCGTGACAGCAGAGGGTCTACCGATTGAGGGCCCTTGCGATGACAATACCAACTTGCTTTAAATGAGACAGATGTGGCGATTCTCCTAGCGCATCTGTTGTTTCAGCACTCTGATTGTAGTCAAAATTGTGTGCATCAGAGCCTCGGGGTTCAGCGTAGAACAACACGGAACCACAACTTCGAGGATTACGAAAAACTAACTCATTGATTCAAATGGTCGGGGCGGAGAGATTCGAACTCCCGACCCTCTGCTCCCAAAGCAGATTACCGCCTTTTGGCTAAATTATTGAAAACATAGACTCGATAAGCCTTTTAGAACCAATGGAACTTATGGTTCTTTGAGGTTCCGTCTACATCGGCGTGGTTTTGAAGAACACAATTTTGACTACAGTGCCAGAACCTTTGTCCTCGGCTCAAGGTTGAAGACGAAAATAGGTCCGCTTCGAGACGTAGAAATGGGGCCTAGGGTTTGGTGCCTACGGTGCTGTTCTTGACGGCCGCAGCTATCGGCGTCGTCACCGGCGTGCCTACACCCAGGATGTGCGTCACGCTGCTGCCGGTTTGCGAGGTGACCCACACGCCGCCGGTGTTGTCGATGGCGATGGCGCTCGGCCCGGCTCCGATGGGTGCGGTGCCTGCAGGCGAATAGCCCGGAACTTTGGCTCCCAGACCGTATGTTCCGCCGAGAGCTGTTCCCGTGTTCTTGAACCCACTTATTGAGGCGTTGCCAGAGTTCGCCACCCAGATATATCCCTGCCCATCGACCGCTACAGCTACCGGCGTGTTCAGGCCGCCGCCGCTGTAAGACGTAGTTGAGCCACCCGCACTCGTTGCGAAGTACAGCATGTTACTTCCCGAACCAACACTCCAGGCGTTGCCGCTGCTGTCGAACGCCACGCCGCCATGCGTCCCCGCCGTCCCGCTCGTTCCGATGCCGGTCGTTATTGGCGTAGCCGCCTCATTCAGCTTCACGAGCGTACCTGCGGCGTTCACCAGCCAGATCGCATCGCCGGCCATGATGCTTGCCTGCAAGCCGGACACACTGCCGCTCGTCGCTGTGATCGACTGCGTCCCCAGGGTGTTCAATGTCACAGTGAAGACATGCACGCCGGCGTCGGAGCTTTGGAAGGTGTAGGCCGCGGGCAGCGTCGCATGAGCGTCCGAGCTGGTCAGCGTCACCGTGCCGGTAAATAGCGGATCGGTGGTGCCATTCGAATTCTTCGCCGTCACCGTCACCGTGCCGCTCTCCGTAAGGGTAGCAGTTGTGATGTATCCGCCCACCGAAAGGCTGGCAAACGCGTCCGCCGTAATGCTGAACGAACCGCTCGTCCCGGTCGCCGAGTTGTAGTTGGTATCCGCCGTCAATGCGGTGGTAACGATGTAGGAACCCACTGCAAAAGCCGCAATGGTCGCCGCAGGCACCGCATACGAGCAGGTCTCCGGGCTTCCAGCCGTAGTGCAGGTCGCGGTGTAGGTGACGCTGTGCAGCACGAACTTCACCGCGCCCGTGGGTTGTACGCCACCATAGGTCACCGTGTCGCTGATGGTAACGACCTGGCTGGTGCCTTGCCCCTCAATGGCTGCGGGCGAGAAGCTCATCGTCCCGAAGGTCGCCGTGCCTTTTGTCGAGACGCCGCTCACGGGCACCGTCTGCATACTGCTGCTGTTGTTCAGCGAGTTGTCCGTCACCACAGCTGTACCCGCCAGCGGGTTGGCTACGCTCGACGGCGCAAAGACCACACCCATATTGCAGGTCGCGGCGGTTGCCAGCATCGAGCTGGTACTGCACGTCGTGCCTGTGCCGCTGAAGTTCGCGTTCGACTCACCGGCAGTGAGCGAGCTTATGGTGAGAGCGGCATTGCCATCGTTCTCAAAGACAACGGACTGCGCCGCCGAGCTCGCGCCTACAACCGTGCTGGCGAACGTAAGCGAAGGGGCAGTGGTGCGCGAGTACTGCGTAAGCGTGTTGCCGACGATGGTGTAGATGGAACCATCCGGTCCAATGGCAAGCCCTTGCTCTGCCTGCACGCTGAGCGTGGTGGGCGTGGCGCCATAGCTGCCCGCGGCGAAGCGGTACGCATAGGTGCCGCCCACGTTGGACACATACACGTTGTCTGCCGCATCGACCGTGACCGCATGGGGGTTCGCGAGCGGGGTACCCGTGTACAGCGGCGTCAACGACGTCGCATAGGTGCCGCTCGTGCATACCAGCTCCCACAGCTTGCTGTGTGTGTAGTCCGCCATAAAGAGATTGCCATTGCTGTCGATGGACATCCCGATAAAGCG
>Ga0302314_10004021_pt1 | contig 27068 bp, 20 predicted proteins | sample III_Palsa_N2_3_FD_200533 | JGI IMG/M metagenome (GOLD analysis project Ga0302314, IMG submission 200533) | Peat permafrost microbial communities from Stordalen Mire near Abisko, Sweden - III_Palsa_N2_3 | ecosystem: Environmental > Terrestrial > Soil > Palsa > Peat permafrost | place: Sweden...
GTTCTGGATCGTGCTGGCCCCGGTGTTGATGACCAGCGCCGCGGTCGTGTCGCCGGTGATTCTGCCGGCCGCGTCGTTGACCAGCACCATCTTGCTGCCGCCCAGCTGGCCGCCGCCGGATATCAGGTTGTCGACATTGGTCAGGGTCCCGCTCGCCAACGTGCTGCTGATCTTATTGGTGGCCGCGTTCGTCAGACTCAGCGCGCCGCCCCCAGTTAGCGTCGCGCCGAGCCCGGCGCCAACGAGCAGGCTGGTCGTGGTCGCCGTGATTGTCCCGCTGTTCTTGATCGTCCCGATAAGCGTCACCGCCGCGCCATCGATGGTCAGGCGGCACGCGAGCGTGGTCCCGTTCAGGCGATCGGTCCCGCCATCCAGCGCCACCGTGCCCGCCCCGCCCAGCGCGCCACTGAAAGCGTCGCCGGTCCCGCTGAGCCCCAGCGTCTTGCCGGCGCCGATCATGAGAACGCCGACGGTCTGTGTCCAAGTCCCGGCGTAGTCGAGGTCGGCGTTAACCGCTACGACCGAGCTTCCGCTCTGGCCGACCTTGGCGACCGTCAGCGTCGCCCCGGAAGCGAACGCGGCGCCCCCGCCGGTGAAGTCGAGCGCGCCTTCCCCGCTGACCGTGGCGGCGATGATCGTGTCGACGCCGCTCAGGGCAAGAGAATAGGTGGCCCCGATGGCGATCGAGCTGCCGGCCGCGGCCGTCACTTTGCCGGTCGCATCGACAACGCCGCTTACGGTCACCGCGGCGGTCTTTCCGATCGACCAGGCGGCGGTGTCGATTCCCACGCTGAAGGACGGGCCAAAGCCGAGCGTCTCGGCGCCGCCGGTGAAGGCGAGGGTTCCCGCGCCGCTCACCGTACCCAGGATTTCGGCAGTGCCGGACAGGCTGAGCCTATGGCCGCCGGAGATCGTCACTGTGGTCGACTCGAAGGACACGAAATCTCCGGCGTAGGTCAGATTCTCGTTGAGGCTCACAGTGTCGCTCGGTCCGCCGGACAGGGCGCCGATCCACCAGTCCGCCACGCTGAGTTGGGCGCCGCGGGCGACGGTCTGACTGCCGCCTTGGAACAGGAGCGCGCCCGCCCCGCTCACCGTCCCGGCGAAGGTGGAGCCGGCGCCCGTCACTTCGAGCGACTCATCCGACACGATCCCGATCGAGACGCCGGCTGCTTCCGTCACGCGGCCAGTCGCGACGAGGCCGGCGTCCACCGTCACCGCGGCGGCGTTGGTGATCGACCAGTTGGCCGCGTCGATGGCCGCGCTTCCGTGGATGTTCTCCATCCCGCCGGCGAAGGCGAGCGTCCCCGCGCCACTGATCGTGCCGGAGATCGAGGCTGTGCCCGACAGGCTGAGCCTGCGGTCGGCGATGATCGCGAGGCGCGTCGCCGCGCCGTCGGTGAAGTCGCCGGCATAGGCGAGGCTCGCGTTGAGCCGCAAGGCGTCGCGGCCCGAGGTCGACCAATCCGCGACGCTGAGCACGGCGCCGGTCGTAATCGTCTGGCTCCCGCCGGTGAAGTCGAGCCTTCCGGCCCCGCTCACCGTGCCGGCGAAGCTCGAGCCGGCGCCGTTCAGGCTCAAAGACGCGGAGGCCGCGATGGCGAGCGAACTGCCGCTGGCGGTGGTGAGCACGCTTGCGGTGTCTTTGGATCCGGTCAGGGTCCAGGTTCCCCCTGAGTCGACCACATACGAGCCGAACCCCGTGTATTGGGAGCCGATCGTCCCGGTCCCGGCCGCCAGTTCCAGGGTCCCGCCGCCGCCCATAACCTTGCCGACAAACGTCGAGCCGGCCTCGACGATCAGCCGGTCGGCCGCCGACAGGAACTTCACCGATGTTCCCGATGTCCCTTCGATCGTGCCGAAGTTGGTCACGGTCGTCGCGCCCAAGGACTGGGCGTAGATGCCGACCGCACCCTCGATCAGAGCCGCGGACGACGTCGCCGATCCGTTGGTGATGTGGCCCCCGGCCACCAGCCAGACCCCGTCACCGGTCGCCAGGATGGTCCCCTGGTTTGCAACCGCGAGGGCGCCAAGGCTCGATCCGAATACCCCAGTGGCGCCTTTGATCAGGGCCGAGGTGTCGCCCGTGCCGCCGTTCGTCACTGTGCCGCCGTCGGAGCGATCGACAATGCCGCCGATCGTCCCCTCGATCGTGCCGTAGTTGGCGACGGTGGCCGAAGCTCCGGCCACGGAGTTCCCCACCAGGACGCCGAAATAGCCGCTGATCGAAGCGGCGGTCGAGGCGGCGGCGGCGTTGGTGAGGCTCCCCCCCGCCTGCAGCCACACGCCGTCCTTGCTGCCCCCCTCGACGGTCCCGAAGTTGGTCACAGTGGTCGCGTGCGCCTGGCTGTAGAGGCCGTTGGAGGTCCCTTCGATCAGGGCGGCGGTGGAAGCGGCGGCGCCGTTGGTCACCGTCCCGCCGCCGGCCAGCCACACCCCGTTGCCGCCCGTTCCGGCGATCGTTCCCTGGTTGGCGACCGCCAGGCCGCCGAGGCCCGAGCCGAAGACCCCCGTCGCCCCCTTGATCAGCGCCGAGGTGTCGCTCGCGGCGCCGTTCGTGACGACGCCGCCGTTGGAGCGGTCGACGACGCCACCGCTCGCCCCCTCGACCGTACCGCAGTTCGCCACCGTGGCTGACGCGCCGGCCGCGAAAGCGCCGGCCAGGACCCCGAAATATCCGCCGTCTATGAGGGCGGTGGTCGACGCGGCGGCGCCGTTCGTCACTGTCCCGCCCGCCAGGAGCTGGACGCCGTCGCCGGTGGATCCCTTGATGGTCGCGAAGTTGATCACGCTGGCCGCGCTCTCGGTCCCGCCATAGACCCCCGTCGCGCCCTCGATCAGGGCGGTGGTCGCCGCCGCTGCGCCGTTGGCGAGGCTGCCGCCCGCCATAGCCAGGGCGTCGCCGACCGCGCTGGTGATCGAGCCGAGATTGGTGAGCGAGCCGGCCAGGGTCAGGGTCCCACTCACCGCCACGCTCTGGGCCGCCGCCAGGGCGTTGGTCCCGGCCAGCGTCCACGAGGCGCCGGCGTCGACCCCGTACGCGGCGAAGCCGCCGAAGGTCCCGGCCTCGGCCCCGCTGAAGGTCCCGGTGGCGCCCAGGCCGGTGATCGTCCCGGTCTTGGCGGCCAGTTCCAAGGTCCCGCCGCCGCCGGCGACGGCCCCGACGAAGGTCGCGCCGTTCTCGACGATCAGCCGGTCGGCGGCGGCGCCCAACAGCACCGAGGTTCCCCCCGTCCCCTCGATCAAGCCGTAATTGGTCACCGTCACCGCCCCGGCGGCGGTGGAGGAGACGCCCACGGCGCCCTCGATCAGGGCCGTCGCCACGCTCGCGCTGCCGTTGACGATCGCGCCACCGGCGGTGAGGTCGACACCGTCGCCGGCGGCGCCGGGCGGGGCGCCGAGGACGCCAGTGCCGGCCGCGCCGCCCGAGCCGCCGACGATGCTGCCGGTGTTGGTGATGCGGGCGGCGGCGAGGAGCGCGGCCCCCGCGCCGCCGGCGCCCCCGGCGCCGCCTTCGACGCCCGTAGCGTCGCCCCCGGCGCCGCCGGCGCCGCCGCCGATCGCGCCACTGTTGGCCAGGGTTGCGGCGGCGGCCAGCACCACACCGGCTCCGCCGATGGCGCCCGAGTGTCCGGCCTGGTCCGGGCCGGAGTGCTCCGCGCCGCCCTGGCCGCCGGTGATGACGCCAAAGTTCGAGACATTCGTCGACGCGGCCAGATAGGCGCCGAGGCCACCAGCGCCGCCGTCGCCGCCGAAATATCCTCCCGGGCCGCCCATGCCGCCGGCCCCGCCGGTGACCACGCCGGTGTTGGCCATGCCGCCGGCGCCCAGGAAGTCGACCCCGGCCCCGCCAGCGCCGCCGGTGCCGCCCGCTGCCTCGTTGTAGTCGCTGATGCCGCCGATCGCGCCCTGGCCGCCGGTGACCGTACCGCCGTTGGCGAGATTGACGCCGGCGCCGAGCTGCGCGCCCACGCCCCCCGCGCCGCCCGTGCCGCCAGGGAAGTGACCACCCTCTCCACCAACCCCGCCGGCGCCGCCCGCGATCTTCGAGGCGCTGTCGAGGCTGATCGACCCGCCGCCGGAAAACGTGAGACCCGCGCCCCCCTGACCGCCGTTACCGCCATCTTCGGCGACTGGCGCGGAGATCGCCCCGGCCCCGCCGGCGCCGCCCGAAACCGTCGCGGCCGCGGTCAGGGCGATCGTTCCGCCGCCGGTGAGCGCGATGCCGGCGCCGCCCGCACCGCCGGCGCCGGCGGTGCCGCTATGGCCGCCTGCCTGCCCGCCCCCGCCGCCTGCGCCGCCGGTGATTGCGCCGCCGGTGTCGGTCACCGCGCCGCCGGCCCCCAGGACAAGGCCACCACCGCCGCTACCGCCGGGTCCGCCGCCGCCATACTCCGCAATGCTGCCGTAGCCGCCGGCGCCGCCCACGATGGCGCCGGTGTTGGAGACCGATCCGCCCGCGGTGAGGTTGACGCCGATCCCGCCCGCGCCGCCCGGAACATTGACAGACACATTTTCGCATTGCCCGGCCTTGCCGCCGGCGCCGCCGGTGATCGCGCCGGCGTTGGATACCGTACCGCCCGCGGCCAGGACGACGCCGGTCCCGCCGGCGCCCCCGGCGGAGGGGTAGAGCGTCGCCGAGGCGCCGTAGCCGCCGGCCCCGCCGGCGATGGCGCCGGCGGCAGTGTTGGTCACCGAGCCAGCGGCCTTGAGGGAGATCCCAACGCCGCCCGCGCCGCTGACTCCGGCGACAAAAGTACCCAGGCCAAAGCCACCGTAGCCGCCGTCGCCCCCGGTGACGGCGCCGGAATTGAGGAGGGCGGAGCCGGTAGCCGCCAGAACGACGGCCGCGCCGCCGACGCCGCCGCTCACTTCGACCGTGGAAGCGATCTGGCCCACCACTTCGCCACCGGCGCCGCCGGTGAGCTTGCCGGCGTTGGTCACCGTGGCGAGAAACGGCACGCTCAGTCCGATCCCACCCGGCCCGCCGCTGGTGTTGCTGCTGCCCGAGCCGACGGTTCCGGTGTTTCCGAGGACGCCGGTGATCGCACCGGTCGAGGTGACGCTGAGCGCGTCGAACGTCGCCGACAGCACATAGCCGTTGACGATCGTCGTCCCGGAAAGGATCTTGGTGGTCATGGCGCCCCGCAGGCCTCGCGCCACATGCCCAAGCGCCGCCAGGGACCAGCAATCCCCAACCTAGCGCCACCGCGGCGAACGGCGAAATGTTCGTAGTGGCAGCCCGAGGCCTGTCAAGTCGGCCGGCGAGGCAGTCGTGGGGCAATTTGAAGTCCGACGCCCTATCGTCGGCTTCGGCTGAAAGAGATCGGCAACGCCCATCGCCAGCAGACGGGCCGGCGCCTCAACAATCGAGCCGAAAACTCACACCAGCCATTCCGACGACGAGGAGCAGCAGGCGCCACGATTCGGACACCCATAATTAGCGTGATTGAGGGCGATCAGGCGGGTCGACCGAGCTCCTAGAACGCGCGCTTCAGTTCGTCGGCGAGGTCGGTGCGTTCCCAGGAGAAGCCGCCGTCGGCTTCGGGGGTGCGGCCGAAGTGGCCGTAGGCGGCGGTGCGGGCGTAGATCGGGCGGTTGAGGCTGAGATGTTCGCGGATGGCGCGCGGCGTGGCGCCGCCGATCATCTCCGGCAGCAGCTTTTCCAGCTTCGCCGGATCCACCTCGCTCTTGCCGTGCAGCTCGACGTAGAAGCTCAGCGGCTTGGCGACCCCGATCGCGTAGCCGATCTGGATGGTGCAACCGTCGGCGAGGCCGGCGGCGACCACATTCTTAGCCAGGTAACGGCAGGCGTAAGCCGCCGAGCGATCGACCTTGGTCGGGTCCTTGCCGGAGAAGGCGCCGCCGCCGTGCGGCGCCGCGCCGCCGTAGGTGTCGACGATGATCTTGCGCCCGGTCAGGCCGCAGTCGCCGTCGGGGCCGCCGATGACGAAATTGCCGGTCGGATTGACGTGCCAGACCGTCTCGTCGGTGATGAATCCCTCGGGCAGCACCTTCAGGATGTAGGGGCGGACGATGTCGTGCACGTCGGCCGGCGTCAGGCCTTCGCGGTGTTGGGTCGAGAGCACGATCTGGGTCGCGCGCACCGGCTTCTCGTTCTCGAACAGCAGGGTGACCTGGCTCTTGGCGTCGGGCTCCAGGCCGGGCTCGGCGCCGGAATGGCGCGCCTTGGCCAGGACGGAAAGAATGTTGTGCGAATACTGCAGCGTCGCCGGCATCAGTTCCGGGGTGTCGTTGGTGGCGTAGCCGAACATGATGCCCTGGTCGCCGGCGCCCTCGTCCTTATTGCCGGCCGCGTCGACGCCCATGGCGATGTCGGCGGACTGGGCGTGCAGGTGGCAGGCGAAGTCGGCCTTGTCCCAGTGGAAACCTTCCTGCTCGTAGCCGATGTCCTTCACCGCCGCGCGGATCTTGGCTTCGAGGCTGTCCACGATCCCCTCCGGACCGCGAACCTCGCCGGCGATGATGATCCGGTTGGTGGTGACCATCGTCTCGCACGCGACCCGGGCATAGGGATCGGCGGCCAGGAAGGCGTCGACCACCTCGTCGGAGATGCGGTCGGCCACCTTGTCCGGGTGGCCCTCGGACACGCTTTCGCTGGTGAACAGGTAGCTGCTGCGATGGCTCATAAGGGATCCTTGACTGATCAGGCGAGGCCGTTGGCGGCGGCGAGCTCGGCAAGCGAGACCTGCGGCCGGGGGCCATAGTGGGAGATGACTTCGGCGGCGGCGAGACCGCCCAGGCGGCCGCAGGCGTCGAGCGGCTTGCCGCGGGCGAGGCCGAGCATGAAGCCGGCGGCGTACTGGTCGCCGGCGCCGGTGGTGTCGACCAGCTGGGCGACCGGATAGGCTTCTACGGTGTGGCGGATGGTAGGGGTGATCACCACCGAGCCCTTCTCGCCGCGGGTGACGGCGGCGATCCTGGTCAGGCTCTGCGCGGCGCGCGCGGCCTGCTCGAAATCGGTGGTCTCGAACAGCGAGGTGATTTCGGCTTCGTTGGCGAACAGCAGGTCGACCTCGGCCTCGATGAAGGCCAGCAGGCCCGCCCGATGACGATCGACCACGAACGAGTCCGACAGGCTGAGCGCGATGGTGCGACCGGAGGCGCGAGCGAGGCCGGCGGCCTTGGCGAAGGCGCGGCGCGCCTCGGGCGGGTCGAACAGATAGCCTTCGAGATAGACGATCTCGGCGCCCAGGATGGTGTCCGGATCGACGTCGGCGGCGGTCAGCTCGACCGAGGCGCCGAGGAAGGTGCACATGGTGCGCTCGCCGTCGGGCGTGACGTTGATCAGGCAGCGGCCCGTGGCCGGACCACCGGAGAGCCGGCCGGTCTCGAAGTGGACGCCGATCTGGCGGGTGTCGTGGGCGAACACATCGCCCAGCTGGTCGGCGGCGACCTTGCCGACATAGGCCGCGCGGCCGCCGAGGCTGGCGAGGCCGGCCACGGTGTTGCCGGCCGATCCGCCCGAGGTCTCGATGGCGGCGGACATATGGCCGTAGAGCTCGTGCGCCCTCGCCTCGTCGATCAGCATCATCGCGCCCTTGGTCAGGGCGTGGTCGACGAGGAAGGCCTCGTCGGCGGGTGCGATCACATCGACGATGGCGTTGCCGATGGCGGCGACGTCGTAAGAAGCTGACATGCGTTTTCCGTTATATGATTTCGAGGGGGGCCGTCCAGCGCGTCGAACGCCGCATCAGGATGGGGAGCGCGAACTGGTCAGCTTCACGTCGGCGCGGGCCCAGGCGATGTCGAACTGGCGGCGCACGTCGGCCGCCTCGGCCGTCTTGCCCTGGGCGTCCAGGGCTTGGGCGAGGCCGAACAGGGCCCAGCCGTCGCCGCGGTAGGTCTTCAGGCTCTCGCGGTAGACCGCTTCGGCCTCGGCGGGCCGGTGGTTGTCGAGCAAGGCCGCGCCCAGCAGATGGCTGACCGGCTGATGCCACCAGGGTGGCTCGGTGTAGGGCAGGCTGACGAACAGCGCATTGGCGGCGCGCAGGTCGCCGACCGTGGCCTGTTTGTCGCCCTTGGCGCGGGCGATCTCGGCGTCGAGCAGCTTCAGGGCCAGAGTCGCCATCGGCTTGGCCGGCAGGCCGTTGGCCTCGTAGCGGCCGAAGTCGGAGACGGCGATCACCGCGTCGAGCTCGCCGCGGGCTGTTTCGGCGTCCTTCAGATCGCCCTTGGCGGCGAAGGCGACGCCGCGGGCGTAGAGGGCGAAGGTGCGGTCGATGAGCAGCGCCTTTGGCGGCGGCGGCTCGGCCAGCACCGCATCCCATTTCTCGAACCGCAGCTCGGTGGCGATCGGGGTGAAGGCGTAGATCTCGACGCTCGGGACTTCGGCCGCCAGCTTGTAAGGATCGACCGCCTTCACCAGCCGGCGCGCCGCATCGAGGGCGCCCCGGTAGCGGCCGGACATCTCGCTGGAGGTCCAGAGGAAGTGGATGTTGTGACCGTAGTAGCCGACCGGATAGTAGCCCTGCGCCTTGCAGGCGGCGATGTAGCGCTCGTCCACCTTGGCGGCCATCTCGTTGACCCGCTCGGCGTCGGCGTAGCGGCCGACGCGGTAGTAGATGTGCGAGGGCATGTGCACGATGTGGCCGGCGCCCGGCATCAGCTTGAGCAGGGTATCGGCCGCCGCCTCCGCCCGCTCCGGTTTGGTCGTGGCCTCGACGGCGTGGATGTAGAGGTGTAGCGCGCCGGGGTGGTTCGGGTCGCGCTTGATGATCCCTTCGAGGGTCGAAACGATCTCCAGAGCGTGGCCTTTCGGCGTGACGCCGTCCTGTTCCCAGTAGTCCCAGGGCTGGGTGTCCATCATCGCCTCGGCGTAAAAGGTCCCGGCGTCGAGATCGTCCGGATAAGCGCGCCAGAGCGCGCCCATGGCCTTGGCGTAGGCCGCGTCGAGCGCATGGCGATCGGCCTTGGGGTCGGCGGAATAGCGGGCGGCCAGCGCCTCGATCCAGGCGCGCTCTTCCGGGCTGGCCTTGGGCTCAAGCGCCCTCGCCTTCGCGAGCGCCGCCCAGGCTGGCGCGACCGCGTCGGCGGGCATCGGCAGGTTGATGTTCGGCCCCAGCGCCACCGCAACGCCCCACCAGCACATGGCGCAGTCCGGATCGAACCGGGCGGACTCGCGGAACGAGCGGATCGCCTCGGCGTGATTGAAGCCGAACAGCAGGTTGACGCCCTGGTCGAAGAACAGCTGCGTGCGCGGGTTCTTGCTCGAGATCGGATGGTGGTGGTCGCCCAGCCCCTGGAACACCGGCGCGCCCGGCTTGTCCGCCTCGCCGCCGTAGATCGCCGGCATCGGCCCGATCATCAGCATGCCGCCCGGCGCCATGCCCGGCATGGCGGCCATCGGATCGGCGAACGCGGCGCGCGACAACATCGCCAGCGCGATTGCAGGCAAGCCAAACTTGTTCATGATCGGACCCCCGCCCCTAGAAGCCGGAGCCGAACTTAGACCCATCCGGCGAAGGGTCCAGCGCTGGGATTGCTATGACGCGCCCTATGACCGATGACGTCCCGACTTCCCCTCTACCCCTCGCCGGCCTGCGCGTGCTCGATCTGACGTTGGCGCGTGCGGGACCCACTTGCGTCCGCCACCTCGCGGACTGGGGGGCGGAGGTAATCGCGGTGCTGCCGCCGGGCGAGGGCCGCGACGTGATCGCCCGCGACGGCTTCGACTTCCAGAACCTGCACCGCAACAAGCGCTTCATCAGCCTGGATCTGAAATCCGCGAAGGGCCACGCGGCGTTCCTGAAGCTGGCCGCGCGCGCCGACGTTGTGGTGGAGAATATGCGGGCGCCGGTGAAGCACCGGCTGAAGATCGCCTACGAGGACCTGAAACCGATCAATCCGCGACTGGTCTACGGCTCGATCAGCGGTTTCGGCCAGGATGGACCCTATGCGGCGCGCGCCGGCGTTGACCAGATCGCGCAGGGTCTGGGCGGGCTGATGTCGATCACCGGCGAGCCGGGGCGCGGGCCGATGCGCGCCGGAATCGCGATTTCCGACGTCGCTTCAGGCACCCTGCTGGCGCTGGGGATCATGATCGCGCTCTACGACCGCCAGCGCACCGGCCAGGGGCGCTATGTGCACACCTCGCTGCTGGAATCGCAGATCTTCCTGCTCGATTTCCAGGCCGCGCGCTGGCTGATGGCCGGCGAGGTTCCCGGCCAGATGGGCAACGACCATCCGACCATCTGCCCGATGGGCGTCTTCCCCACGGCCGACGCGCCGATCAACATCGCCGCCTCGACGCCGGCGCAGTTCGAGCGTTTCTGCGAAGCGGCCGGACGACCGGATTGGCTGCAGGACGCGCGGTTTTCCGGCACGCGCCGCCGGACCGAGAACCGCGAGGCGCTGAACGGCGCCATCGCCGAGCAGACCGCGAAGCATCCGAGCGCCTGGTGGATCGAGCGGCTGGAGGCGGCCGGCATCCCCTGTGGGCCGATCCTGAGCATCGACCAGGTGTTCGACGACCCGCAGGTCAAGCACCTGGGCATGGCGACGTCGGCGGTGCATCCGCGCCTCGGCGAGGTGCGCATGGTCGACACGCCGATCAACATGGATGGGGCCCGGACCTCGATCCGCCAGGTGGCGCCGCTGACGCCGGGCGACACCGACGACGTGCTGGCTGAGATCGGCTATTCCGCCGCCGAGATCGCGGCGATGCGCGACGAAGGCGCCATCTAAGCGCATTTTTACACTTGGCTTGAGCACGCCTGGGTCGCTATGAGGCGGGCGAACATGAAACCACCGAAGTTAGGCAGCTTCGCCGAGCGCCAGGCGCACTCCGCGGAAGCCAAGAAGGCCCTTGTGGCCAAATTCAAGCCGAAGCCGACCATCGTCGATCCGGAATTCGAGGAACGCCGCCTCGCCCGCCAGATCGAGCTGGAGGAATTGCGCACCCAGCGGGCCACCGAGCGCGACGCCAAGCGCGAGGAATCGGCCAAGAAGGTCGCCGAACGCCAGGCGCTCGAAGCCGAGATCGCCGAGGCGATGGAGCTGGAACTGCGCGCCAAGCAGAAGGCCTCTCGCGATGCGCGGTACGCCGCGCGGAAACAGCGTCGGAAGTAGCCCGCAGAGCCTAGATCGGGGCGGAGGCCGCTCTGGTCTCCAGGCTGATCTCCCGCAATTGCGGCGCACTTAGGATGTTGAACGTCGCAACGCCGTCGTACTTGGCCCTCACCCTTCCCGCCATCGCCAGGAATTCCTCGACGGTGACAACCAGGGTCTTCATCAGGGCGTGATCGGCCAAAGGGCTGGCCGGGCGATGCATGACCTGTCTGAGGTTGAAGATCGAGACGCCAATCTCAAGTCCTGAAGCGACGAGGTCATCGATCGAGTCGATGTTCATTCGCGTGATCGTGGCCACGAAGGCGATCTTCACCTCGGGACAATGACGGTGAAACGCCGCAACGTTACGATAGACCTTCCGACTGCTGGTTCCGCCCCGGAGTTTCTTGACCAGCTCGGGATCGGCCGAATCCATCGACACAGTCAGGAGCGTAAGCCCCGCGATCCGCATCGCCTCTGGATCGTGGCGATGAAGCAGGATGCCATTGGTCTGAAGGCGGAACATCCCATGCGGTTTCACCTGAGACTCGCCCACGGCGCCCAGAAAGCTGGTCAGGCGCGGATCGAGAGTCGGCTCCATCTGGCAGCCAAGCTGAAAATGGCCGAGCGCCTCGACCTTCTCCGCCAGGAATTCGCGAAAATCGTCCAGGTTAATCTGGGCGTCAGAACGCGGGATGTCGCAGTAGGCGCAGTGGATGTTGCAATCGAGATTGGAGTCGAACCGAATAACGTCGAATGCCTGCCGCGGCCGTTTGCGCCAGACGTCGAAGTTGTTCACGTTCAGGTTGATCTTCAGGCCCATAGGCCGCCCCTCCACACTTCCAGATTCAACTAGACTCCTCGGAACGCCGGCGTGCGCTTCTGCATGAAGGCGGTGCGGCCTTCCTTGAAGTCGGCGCTGTCGAAGCAGGCGGCGACGGCGGCTTCGACGTCGGCGAGGCGGCGGCGGTCGGGATCGCGCAGCACCTCGCGAGCGGCGATCTTGGCCGCGCGGACCGTGAGCGGGGCGTTGGCGCCGATCATCGCGGCGTACTCTCGGACCAGCGGCTCCAACTGCTCGCGGCTCGTCACCCGGTTCACGAGGCCGATGCGCAGCGCCTCGTCGGCCGAGAACTGGCGGGCGGTGAACAGGATCTCCTTGGCGATCGAAGGGCCGACCACATCGATCAGCGCGCGCACCCCGGCGAAGCCATAGCCAAGCCCCAGCCGCGCGGCCGGAATGGCGAAACGCGAATCGTCGGTGCAAATGCGCAGATCGCAGGTGAGCGCCACCGCCAATCCGCCGCCGATGCAATAGCCGCGGATCATGGCGATGGTCGGCTTGGAGATGCCGGCCATCGCGACGTTGGCCGCCGCGGAGGCCGACGAATAGCGCGCCTCGGCCGAGGCGTCGCTGCGCTCGGCCTCGAACTGGGAGATATCGGCGCCGGAGACGAAGGCGCGGTCGCCGGCGCCGACAAACACCACCACCCGCACCTCGGGGTCGGCCTCGAAGGCGCCCAGCACATCGGGGATCGCGCGCCACATATCGAGCGACACCGCGTTGCGGCGCTCGGGGTTGTTGAAGATCATCCAGCCGATCGGGCCTTCCTTGCGGCCGATCAGTTTTTCGACGCCCAGATCCATCGCGCTCCCCTCGATATGCGCGACGACGTTGACAACCGCATCCGGGTCCCGTCAACCGCAGGACCATGAACGGCAACCTCTACGCCCGCCTCGTCTCGCGCTTTCCGGAAGACCGGACGCAGCCCTTCATCGAGACGCTGGACGGCAAACGCGTCAGCTACGGCGAGCTGGAAGCCGGCGCAGGGCGGCTGGCCGCGCTGTTGAGGGCCAAGGGACTCGCGCCGGGCGAGCGCATCGCGGTGCAGGCGCCGAAGAGCCCCGAAGCGGTAATGCTGTATCTGGCCGCGCTTAAGGTGGGGGCGGTATTCCTGCCGCTGAACACCGCCTACACTCAGGCCGAGATCGACTATTTCGTCGCCGACGCCGAGCCGGCCCTCTTCGTCACCGACGCGGTCGCGCTGGCGGCGGAGGCGGTGGTCCTGGCGCCGCTGGAGGCGGTGCACGAGGCGGCTGGCGCCGATCTGGCGGCCATCCTCTATACCAGCGGCACCACCGGACGTTCCAAGGGCGCGATGCTGAGCCATGGCGCGCTCTACTCCAACGGCCAGGCGCTGACCGACGCCTGGGGTTTCGCCCGGGACGACGTGCTGCTGCACGCCCTGCCGATTTATCACGTGCACGGCCTCTTCATCGCCCTGCACTGCGTGTTCCTGGCCGGCGCGCGGCTGCTGTGGCTGGCGAAGTTCGACGAGCCGGACATGCTGGCCGCCCTGCCCCGCTCGACGGTGATGATGGGGGTGCCGACCTTCTACACCCGCCTGCTGGCGAACCCGGCGTTCGACGCGGCGGCCGCACGGAACATCCGACTATTCATCTGTGGCTCGGCGCCGCTGCTGCCATCCACCTTCGCCGAGTTCGAGGACCGCATCGGCCAGCCGATCCTGGAACGCTACGGCATGAGCGAGGCGGCGATCATCACCACCAATCCGCTGCACGGTGATCGCATCGCCGGCAGTGTAGGCTATCCGCTACCGGGCGTGGCGCTGCGGGTCGCGGACGACGGCATCGTGCAGATCAAGGGGCCGAGCGTCACCAGCGGCTATTGGCGCAAACCGGAGAAGACCGCCGAGGCGTTCACCGCCGACGGCTATTTCATCACCGGGGACATCGGCCGGCTGGAGGGCGACGGCCGGCTTTGGCTCTCGGGCCGCTCCAGCGACATGATCATCTCCGGCGGGCTCAACGTGTACCCCAAAGAGATCGAACTGGTGCTCGACGAGATGGCCGGCGTGGTCGAGAGCGCGGTGATCGGCTGCCCGCACCCGGATTTCGGCGAGGCGGTGGTGGCGGTGGTCGCCGGCGAGGGCGACGAAGCGGCGATAATCGCGGAAATGCGCATCCAACTGGCGGTGTTCAAATGCCCGAAGCGGGTGTTTTTCGTGGGCGACCTGCCACGCAACACCATGGGCAAGGTGCTGAAAGCCGAACTGCGGCGGCGGTATGCGGACGTGTTCAAGCCGACCTAGCTTGGCTTTGCCGGCGCGCTGCCGATAGGTTCAAAGGATTCAACACGAAGGACACGAAGGAAGAGAAGGCGCGCTTTGCGCGCTGGAAGGTCATCAAGACTCGTGGGGATTGGCTGGGCGCGAAGCGCCCCTTCGTGTCCTTCCCTTCCTTCCTGAGCTTCGTGTTTGCTTATGTGCGCCCGCTGTTCGCTCAAACCGCCGCGAGTATGTGACGTTACGGCAATTTTGCGGTGCAATACGCTGCGATCGCATACCGGCGTCATCTGAAATCCTTTGCAGCATAGGGGTTCTGCCTGGATTTCGCGCCTGCTCTGAGCATCACGCGGGCACAGACATGGTGCGTCGCAATATTGATTGCCGCGATGCAGAATCAAGTTGCAGCTCCTGAGTGACCGGCGATAACTGAGCGCAACGATCGGTTCAAAAGCATCTCTGGAAGCGTTCGGGCGACGGGTTTTCGACAAACCTCAAGTCTGGAAAATCACTCATGTTTCGCACTTTCGTCCTCGCCGCCGCCCTTGGCGCCCTCGCCCTTCCCGCCGTCGCCGGCACCGCGGTGACCGTCAATGTCGTCGGACTGGACAGTAAGGCCGCCCACGCCGTGATCTATCATGCCGCCCAGCAAGCCTGCCGCGCCGAACTCGCGGACGACACCCAACAGGTTCAGTTCTACAATCGCCCGGCCTGCATCAGCAGCGCCGTGGCCACCGCCGAAGCCAAGCTCGCTTCGATGCGCGGGCTCGCCAGCCGCTAGTTCAGGCCGGAGCGTGGCTGTCACGGCCTTAGCGGCGTGACGGCCACGACCGCGGGGGGTGCGACATCACCCGTGGGCGCCCATATCGGCGCCATGGTCCCACTTTCCGTTCTCGATCTCTCGCCCGTCGTAGAAGGCGGGGACGTTCGCCAAGCGCTCGACAACAGCCTGGACCTGGCGCGCAACGCCGAACGGCTGGGCTATCGCCGCTTCTGGCTCGCCGAACATCACAACATGCCCGGCGTCGCCAGCGCCGCGACCTCGCTGGTGATCGGCCACGTGGCCGCGGGCACACGCACCATTCGCGTCGGTGCGGGCGGGATCATGCTGCCCAATCACGCGCCGCTGGTGATCGCCGAGCAGTTCGGCACGCTCGAGGCGCTTTTCCCCGGCCGGATCGACCTGGGCCTCGGCCGTGCGCCGGGTTCGGATCAGCTGACCGCGCGGGCGTTGCGGCGCACGCTGGTCGGGGACGTCGATCGCTTCCCGCAGGATGTGATCGAGTTGATGGCCTATTTCCAGCCGCCGCGGCCGGGCCAGCCAATCCAGGCGGTGCCTGGAGCTGGACTTGCCGTGCCGGTGTGGATTCTCGGCTCAAGCCTCTTCGGCGCCCAGCTCGCCGCGGCGCTGGGCCTTCCGTTCGCCTTCGCCTCGCATTTCGCGCCGGCGCAGATGGAAGAGGCGAGCGCCTTGTACCGCGCTCGGTTCGAACCCTCGGCTCAACTCGACAAGCCGCATCTGATGCTCGGCCTGAACGTCGTGGCCGCGGAGACGGAAGCGGAGGCGCGGCGGCTGTTCACGTCGCTGCAGCAGGCGTTCCTCAACCTTAGGACCGGCCGGCCTGGGCGGCTGCCCCCGCCGGTGGACGACATCGAGGCTCGGTTCGCCGCGTCGGGGCTGTCCCCCGACATGCAGGGCGCGCTCGCCACTGCCGTGGTCGGCGACAGGGCGAAGGTGCGGGCGGGGCTTGAGGCCTTTGTCGCCAGGGCGCGGCCCGACGAAATCATGGTCACCGCCCAGATCTACGATCATGCCGCGCGCGTGCGATCGTTCGAGATCGCCGCCGCCGCGCGAGACGAACTGGCGAAGGCGGCTTAGCCGGGCGATCTGTCCGACTTACCGGCCGGAGCCGTTGCCCTCGCCCGACGACGGGCTACAAGACGGGATGCTCGATCGGTTCGACCCACGGCTGGACGGCGCTTTCGATCCGCTCGACCGGGCGCGGCTGATCGGCCGGCTGGGCGCGCTGCTGCCGCCGGACCGGCTGATCGTCTCCACCGAGTCGATGCGGCCTTACGAAAGCGACGGCCTTGCCGCCTACCGCAGCCTGCCGGTCGCGGTGGCCCTGCCGGTCGATGCGGACGAGGCGGCGGCGGTGCTGAAGGTCTGCCGCGAGCTGAACGTGCCGGTGGTGGCCCGCGGCGCCGGCACTGGCCTTTCCGGCGGCGCCCTGCCTTTTCCCGGCAGCGTGCTGCTGGCGCTGGGCAAGCTGAACAAGATTCTCGCCATCGACCCCATCGCCCGCACCGCCCGAGTGCAGCCAGGGGTGCGCAACCTGGCGATCTCCGAGGCGGTGAAGCCGTACGGTCTGTTCTATGCGCCGGACCCGTCCTCGCAGCTGGCCTGCTCGATCGGTGGCAACGTGGCCGAGAACGCCGGCGGGGTGCACTGCCTGAAGTACGGGCTGACGGTGCACAACATCCTGAAGCTGGAGGCGCTGACCATCGAGGGCGAGCGGCTGACCGTCGGCTCGGACGCGCTCGACGCGCCCGGCTTCGACCTGATGGCGCTGATGACCGGCTCAGAGGGCCTGCTGGCGGTGGTGACCGAGATCACGGTGCGGCTGCTGCCGCTGCCGGCCGACGTGCAGGCGCTGCTGGTCGCCTTTCCCGACGCCGGCTGCGCGGCCCAGGCGGTGGCCGACATCATCGCCGCCGGGATCACACCGGCCGGCCTTGAGATGATGGACGAGCTGGCGCTGACCGCGGCCGAGAAGTTCGCCCATGCCGGCTATCCGCTCGACGCGGCGGCGATCCTGATCTGCGAGTGCGACGGCGCGGCTGGCGACGCCGAGGCCGAGCTGCGGCACGTCGCCGAGATCTGCCGCGCCGCCGGGGCCAGCGAGGTGCGGCACGCCAAGGACGAGGTGGAGCGGCTGCTGCTCTGGGCCGGGCGCAAGGGCGCCTTCCCGGCGATGGGCCGGATCGCGCCGGACTACTATTGCATCGACGGCACCATCCCGCGCCGCCGACTGCCCGAGGTGCTGGCGCGGATCGGCGAGCTCTCACGCCAGTACGGCCTGGCGGTCGCGAATGTGTTCCACGCCGGCGACGGCAACCTGCACCCGCTGATCCTCTACGACGCTTCCGCCGATGGCGAATTGGACTGGGCGGAGGGTCTTGGCGGGGCGATTCTGGAGCTGTGCGTCGCGGTCGGCGGGACCATCACCGGCGAGCACGGCGTCGGGCGCGAGAAGATCAACCAGATGTGCGTGCAGTTCTCGACCGCCGAACTGGTGGCGTTCGCGGCGATCAAGGCGGCTTTCGATCCGGTGGGATTGCTCAATCCGGGCAAGGCCGTGCCGACCTTGGCTCGCTGCGCCGAGTTCGGGGCCATGCATGTGCATCGGGGCGAGGTCGCGCACCCTGAGCTGCCGAGGTTTTGAGGATGCGGGTGCTTCTTACTCCCCTCCCCCTTGCGGGACCCCTGCGGGGAGGGGAAGTTGAGCTCGCCGACCAGATCCGCCGCGCCGCCGAGGCGAAGAAGCCGCTGCGCATCGTCGGGGGCGGCACCAAGGCGTTCTACGGACGGCAGGTCGCAGGGGAGCCGCTGAGCCTCGCCGGACATCGCGGGATCATCGACTACGATCCGAGCGAGTTGGTTGTCGTCGCGCGAGCCGGCACGCCGCTGGCCGAGATCGAGGCGCGGCTGGCCGAGTGCGGCCAGCGGCTGGCGTTCGAGCCGCCACGGCTCGGGCCAGCGAGCACAATCGGCGGCGTGGTGGCGGCCGGGCTCTCCGGGCCGAGGCGGCCGTTCGCCGGCGCGGTGCGGGATTGTGTGCTCGGCGCGACGATCCTCGACGGCCGGGGCCAGGTGCTGCGGTTCGGCGGCCAGGTGTTCAAGAACGTCGCCGGGTTCGACGCCTTCCGGCTGCAAGCCGGGGCGCTGGGCTGTCTGGGCGTGATCCTGGAGGTGTCGATCCGGGTGACGCCTGACCCGCGGCGCGAGACGGCCCTGTGCTTCGAGATCGATTCCGACGCCGCGCGGCGGCGGCTGTGCGAGCTGATGGGGCGGCCGACGCCGATCAGCGGCGCATTCCACGACGGACGGCGCCTGCACCTGCGGCTGGCGGGCGGCGAAGCGGGGGTGGAAGCGCTGGCGGCGGAGCTCGGCGGGGACACTGAGCCGCTCGGCTTCTGGGACCAGGTCCGCGACCTCACCCACCCTGCCCTCGCGACGGGCCCGCTCTGGCGGCTCTCGCTGCCGCAGACCGCGCCGATTCCGACGCTCGGCGAGGTGCTAGCCTGGGACTGGGCTGGATCGCAGATCTGGCTGCGCTCGGATCGGCACGCGACGGAGATCTGGCAAGGCGCGTCCGCGCTCGGCGGCCATGCGACGCTGCTTCGAGGCGCCGAACTCGGCGCGGAGGTGTTTCAACCGCTCGCCCCCGCCCTGCTCGCCCTGCATCAGCGGCTGAAGACAGCGTTCGATCCGGCCGGGGTGCTGAACCCTGGCCGCATGTACGAGGCGCTATAGATGCGGGCTAAGGTCATCGGGCCGCTGGCCGACACCGTCGCCGGGGCCAGGGCCGAGGCGGTGCTGAAGGCCTGCGTGCACTGCGGCATGTGCAACGCGGTCTGCCCGACCTTCCAGCTCACCGGCGACGAGCTCGATGGACCACGCGGCCGGATCTACCTGATGAAGGGCGCGCTGGAGGGCGAGCCGGTCGGGCCGGAGACCCTGCTGCACCTCGATCGCTGCCTGGAATGCCGGGCCTGCGAGAGCGCCTGTCCGTCGGGGGTGGAATACCACCGCCTGCTGGATGTCGGGCGGCCGTTTGTCGAGGCGAAGGTCGGGCGGCCGTGGGGGCAGCGGGTGTTCCGCGATCTGATCCGGTGGGTGACGATTTCGCCGGGCGTGTTTCATGCGGTGGCGTCTCTGGGGCGGCTGTTTGCGCCGGTGCTGCCTGATGGACTCCGGCGGAAGGTGAGTGTGCTCAATCCCCTCCACCCTGCGGGGCGGGGGCAGGGGGTGGGGGTGCAAACTCCGGCCCATCCGCTCGACCCGAACGCTGCGCCGCTGACCAAGGCGCAATTGACACCCCCACCCCCGACCCCTCCCCGCAAGGGGGAGGGGCGCATGACTTTGCTGGCCGGGTGCGTGCAATCGGCCGCGGCGCCGCACTTCAATGCCGCGGCACGTCGCGTCTTCAATAAAGTTGGCATCGATCTGCGTGAAAACCCCGCCGCCGGCTGTTGCGGGGCGGTGAGTTTCCATCTCGACGCGCCGCATGAGGCGAAGACGCAGGCGCGGCGCAATATCGACGCCTGGTTGGCCGAGATCGACGCCGGCGCCTCGGCCGTGGTGGTGACCGCCAGCGGCTGCGCGGCCTTCATCAAGGACTATCCCGATCTGCTGGCCGAAGACCCGGCTTATGCCGACAAGGCCCGGCGCGTCGCCGATCTGGTCCGCGAACCGGTCGAGGTGCTGGACACCGCCGCGTTGGCGCCCCTCCGACAGCCGGCCGAGCCAAGGATCGCGGTCCACGATCCTTGCACCCTGCGTCACGGCCTGAAGCTCGGCGGGCGGGTCGAAACGTTGCTGCGGTCGTTGGGCTACGAGCCGCAGCCGGTGCGCGACGCGCATCTGTGCTGCGGTTCGGCCGGACCCTATTCCCTGCTGCGGCCCACTTTCGCCAATGCGCTACGCGCCAACAAGCTCGCCGCCCTCACCGAGCACGGGCCATCGACGATCTGCACCGCCAACATCGGCTGCTGGATGCATCTGTCCGAGACCTCACCGACGCCGGTTCGCCATTGGATCGAGGCGGTGGACGATGTTACCTAAGCGGGACGGAGGAACGCAGCGATGACCATGCGACCATTCCGACTTGCGGCGCTCGCGGTTGGCCTTCTGGCCGCCCCGGCTCTCGCCGCGCCGGCGCCAACCACCCAGGCGCCGATCGTATTCTTCGACATCGCCGGCCCCGACCTCACCAGCCAGTCCGATTTCTACAAGGCCATTTTCGGCTGGCAGGTCGGCCCGACCGGCAGTCTCTCGGTGCCGACGACCAATCCCCTGCCCGGCAATCTGCGGGTCGAACGGCCGACCCAGGGGCCGCTGGCCGAGCGGGTGTTCTACGTCGGCGTGCCAGACATCGACGCCACCCTGGCCAAGATCACCGCGCTCGGCGGCTCCACCGTGTTCCCGAGGACCGAGGTTCCGGGCGTGGTGGTGCTGGCGCTGTTCAAGGACCCGGCCGGCAACCGCATGGGCCTGGTCGAGATGGACGGCGACGCGCCGATGGTCCCGAAGGGGCGGTGACCCTTTATGTGGTCACAGCCGGGCGTCAGTCCCGGCTGCCCAAGCCCACCGTCCGAGCCCTGTCCGCGCCGGGCGCGGCCACCCACAATTCCGCGTGCTTGGGTCGCCGGGACTTACGCGCGGCGATGACCGACAGTTAGGGGAATGACCGAGAGTCGGGGCAGCAGGAGGCTACCTACAGCCCCAGCGCGCTCGCCACCGCGGGGTACCTGATCTTGCCGGCCATCACGTTCAGCCCCTCGCCGAAACCCGGATCGTCGGCCAGCGCCCTGTCGACGCCGCGGGCCGCGAGGGCCGAGACGTAGGGTGTGGTGGCGGCGGCGAGGGCGTAGGTCGAGGTCAGGGGCGCGGCGCCCGGCATGTTGGCGACGCAATAGTGGACCACGCCCTCGACGGTGAAGGTGGGTTCGGCGTGGGTGGTGGGGTGGCTGGTCTCGAAGCAGCCGCCCTGATCGATGGCGACGTCGACCAGCACCGCGCCTTCGCGCATCCGGCCCAGATCGGCGCGGGTCACCAGCTTCGGCGCCGCGGCGCCGGGGATCAGCACGCAGCCGATCACCAGGTCGGCCGTCGGCAGCAGTTCGGCGACCGCGTCGTGGGTGGAGAAGGCGGTCTTCAGCCGACCGTCGAACTGATCGTCGAGTTGCTCGAGCCGGGTGGCCGAAATGTCGAACAGGGTGACGTCTGCGCGATGGCCAATGGCGATCTCCGCCGCGTGCTTGCCGGCTACCCCGCCGCCCAGGATGATCACCCGTGCGGCCGGCACGCCCGGCGCGCCGCCCAGCAGCACGCCGCGGCCGCCGTGCGGCTTCAGCAGGTGATAGGCGCCGGCGTCGACGGCCATGCGCCCGGCCACCTGGCTCATCGGCGCCAGCAGCGGCAGGCGCCCCCAGCGGTCGGTGACGGTCTCATAGGCGATGGCGGTGCAGCCGGAGGCCATAAGCCCCTCGGCCTGGGCCTTGTCGGCGGCCAGGTGCAGGTAGGTGAAGAGGATGTGGTGCGGCTTCAGCCGGGCGATCTCGACCGCCTGCGGCTCCTTCACTTTCACGATCATTTCGGCGGCGTCGAACACCGCGTCGGCGTCCGGCAAAATCTTGGCGCCCAATGCGACGTAGGCGTCGTCGGATATGCCGATGCCGGCGGCGGCGCCCCGCTCGACGAACACCTCGTGTCCTTCGTGCACCAGTCGCTGCACCAGCCCGGGGGTCGCCCCGACGCGGAACTCCAGGGTCTTGATCTCTTTGGGAACACCGATGCGCATTACGCCCCCTCGACGCACGATGAGTTCAAGCCGGACGCCGCTGACGTCGAAATCGTGCGCTCGACGCCGCTCGGGGATGCATTCCAACCACGAAGGCGGTCGCCTTCGTCGAGACGCGCTCTAGCAGGCGCCGCCCTCAGCGGATAGAGCGCTCCGACGCATCCTTTCGCCTCCCAGCCGGGTTGCCACAAGCATGATCCGAAAGCGCCGAACGCGCATTGTCGCTACGCTCGGCCCCGCCAGCCGCACGCCGCAAATGGTGCTGGCGCTGGCGCACGCTGGCGTCGACGTATTCCGCCTGAATTTCAGCCACGGGACCCACGAGGACCACGCCGCGGCGATCAAGGCGGTGCGGGCGGCGGAGGCGGACCTCGGCCGCCCGCTGGCGGCGCTGGGCGACCTGCAGGGGCCGAAGTTCCGGCTGGGCGACTTCGCGGGCGGCCGCATCGACGTGGCGCCGGGCCAGATGCTACGGCTCGATCTCGATCCGGAGCCGGGAGATCGACGCCGAGTTGGCATGCCCCATCCCGAGGTGTTCCGGGTGCTGCGGCCGGACATGACGCTGCTGGTCGATGACGGCAAGGTGCGGCTGAAGGTGCGCCGCGCGGACGCGACCTCCGCCGACGTCGAGGTGACGGCCGGCGAGGCGCTCTCCAACCACAAGGGCCTGTCGGTCCCCGGCGTCACCATTCCCGTGCCGGCCCTGACCTCCAAGGACCAGACCGACGCCGAGTTCGCGCTGCGGATCGGGGTCGACTGGCTGGCGCTCTCGTTCGTGCAGCACGCCGCCGATGTCGCCAGCTTGCGCAAGATCGTCGGGACGCGCGCGGCGATCCTGGCCAAGATCGAGAAGCCGGCGGCGGTGAACGAGCTGGAGGCGATCCTCGACGTCAGCGATGGCCTGATGGTCGCGCGCGGCGATCTGGGCGTCGAACTCGCGCCGGAAGAGGTGCCGGTGGTGCAGAAGCAGATCGTGCGCGCCGCGCGTCGCCGCGGCACGCCGGTGATCGTCGCCACCCAGATGCTGGAATCGATGATCTCCAACCCGGCCCCGACCCGCGCCGAGGCGTCCGACGTCGCCGGCGGGGTCTACGAAGGCGCCGACGCGCTGATGCTGTCGGCGGAGTCGGCGGCCGGCGCCTATCCGCTCGAGGCGGTGACGATGATGGACGCGATCATCCGCCGCGTCGAAGCCGATCCGAGCTGGCCCAGCCTGATGCGCGCCGAGCATGGCGAGGACGCGGACGAGGACGTGGACGCCCTGATCGCCGCCGCCAGCCGGGCGGCGGAGGCCCGGTCGACCGCCTGCATCGTCGCCTATACGACCACCGGCGGGACGGCCAAGCGCATCGCCCGCGAACGGCCGCTGCACCCGGTGCTGGCGATCTGTCCGGACGAGACGGTGGCGCGCCGCCTGGGCCTGGTCTGGGGCGTTGAACCGCGCGTCGCCGCTCAATCGCGCAACATCGACACCATGACCGACGCCGCGGCCGCGCTCGCCGCGGAACTCGGCCTCGCCGGCGCCGGCGAGCGGGTGCTGATCATCGCCGGACCCCCGCTCGGCTCGCCCGGGGCCGCCAATCTGTTGCGGATCACCCACGCGCCGCAGGCGAGGAGTTGAGCGGTGATCTCCATTTTAGCCGGTCATAGCCGGGCGTAAGTCCCGGCTACCAAGAACGCCGCCTCAGCCTTAGCCGCGCCGGGGCGGCTACCCACCAGACGGTGCGCTTGGGTGGCGGGCACAAAGACCGGCCATGACCGATCTGAAGGGGAAGTTATTGAATTGTTTCATTTCCGCCCGGCGTCGAGACTAGTCTAAGCCCGCATCCGATCCGGCTGGGCCCTGAAAATCACCAGCTCGACGAAGCGCCAAAGGTTGGCGACTTCCTCCGCCGCGGGGCCGCCGGCGCCGAATTCCTCGGCCGAGCGGCCGCTTTCCAGGGCCTGCTGGTAGGCAGTGCGGGAGCGCAGGACGACCGGGGCGAGCGGCAGGCGCATCAGGCGCACGGCTTCTTGCGCCTTGCGGACCAGCGGCGGCTCGACGCCGGCCCTGGCGACCGGCGCCTGGTTCAGCACGATGACGCCCAGCTTCTCCATCCGCCGCAGCACCGCGGCGGTTTCGACCGCGGCGGCGAAGTCGAGAAAGGTCGGACGGATCACCAGGATGGTCAGGTCGGCCAGGACAATGGCGTGCGACAGATCTTCCTCGGCGCCGGCGGACGTATCGATCACCATGACGTCTGTCTTGCGGTTCACCGCCACGCGCTGGAGGCGGCAAAGCTCGGCGCCCGAGGTCTGGGCGAAGCTCGGACCGGACCCGCCGCGGCCGCGCAGGACCGTGCTGGACGAGCGTTGCGGATCGGCGTCCGCGAGCAGGGTCTTCCGGCCCCGCAGATGAGCGGCGATGGCCAGATGAACGGCCACCGTCGTCTTCCCCGATCCCCCCTTGCGGGCGATGACGGCGATCGTCCTCATGCCCCTTAATCCTTCCGTCCGGCGACGAGCGAAGTCAACTTGGCGAAAGCGGCCGCGCGCCGGCGCGGTCTACGCGCGCAATCGTTCCGCGTGCTGGGCAGCGGCGGCGCCAAAAGTGAGCCGCTCAACGAACGCCCAGAATTCGGCGATCTCCTGAGCGGCCGGGCTGGCGCCGAGTTCCTCGGCCGAACAGCCGCTCTCCATCGCCTGCTGGTATGCCCCACGGTAGCGCAGGATGGTCGGCGCCACGGTCAGGCGCATCAGCCGCAGCGCCTCGTGCGCCTTCTTCACCAACGGCGGCTCGGCGCCGTTGCGCGACACCGGGGCCTGGTTCAGCACGATCACGCCCGGCTTCTTCAGGCGGCGCAGCACGTCGGCGGTGCGGATGGCGGCGGCGAAGTCGAGGAAGGTGGGCCGAATCACCAGCAGGCAGAGGTCGGCCAGCACGATGGCGTGGGCCAGCTCGTCCTCGGCCCCGGCGGCGGTGTCGATCACCATGGCGTCGAAGTCGCGGCGCACCGCCGCCAGCTGCAGCGCCGGAAGCTGGACTCCGCAGGTCTCGGCGTAGTCGGGGCCGGCGGCGCGGCGGCCGCGCAGCACGGTGCTGGAGGAGCACTGTGGATCGGAATCGGCCAGCAGAACCCGCTTGCCGCGCAGGTGCGCCGCGATCGCCACATGCACGGCCACCGTGGTCTTTCCCGATCCGCCCTTGCGGGCGATAACGGCGATCGTCCTCATGCGTCTCTCCCCACGCCCGGTGGTAGACGAGGTCGAGTTGAGTCGCGACAGATGTGCGGCCTTCGATGGCCAAGATTTCGGCGCCAGCATCACGGGCGATGGAACCCCGTTATCGTGCAAGAGATTCGTCTGCTAGGGTTGGGCGAAGTGGGGAGTTCCGAAGACAGATGGCTTCGCCGGCTGACTTCAATTTGAGCCAGGGTGAGGGCGGCCGCGTCGCCCTCATCACCGGCGACTGGACCGCCGTCCTGATGGGCGAGGCGAACGAGCGCCTGGAGTCCGCCATCGACGGCGAGGCCGATATCACGCTCGATCTGAGCCAGATCGGCCGTTGCGACACCGCCGGCGCCTATGGCCTGCTGAAGGCCGCGGGCGGCGCCAAGTCGCCGCCGAAGTTCGTCGCCCGGCCCGAGCTGACACGCCTGCTGGAGCTGGTCGACCGGGCGGTGAAGACGGAGCCGACGCGGATCGTCGAGCAACCCGCAGTCTACCAGCTGTTCGAACGTATCGGCCGCGGGGTGATCCACCTCGGCTATGAAGCCTTCGACACCATGGTGTTCTTCGGCCACCTGCTGGTGGCCACCGGCCGGGCGATCGCCAATCCGCGCCGGGTGCGCTGGGCCGCCTGCTTCGCCCTGGCCGAGCGCGCCGGTCTCGATGCGATTCCGATCGTGACCCTGACCACCTTCTTCATCGGCGCCGTGGTGGGCCTGCTGGGCGCCAACATGCTGACCACCTTCGGCGCCCAGGTCTATGTGGTCGAACTGATCGGCGTCGCGGTGCTGCGCGAGTTCAACGTGCTGATCACCGCCCTGCTGCTGGCGGGCCGCTCGGCTTCGTCGTTCGCCGCCGAGATCGGCTCGATGAAGATGAACCAGGAGATCGACGCGATGCAGGTGCTGGGGGTCGACGCCTTCGACGCCCTGGTGTTCCCGCGCTTCTTCGCCCTGTTGATGACTATTCCGCTGCTGGTGTTCGCCGCCACCATCGCCGGGCTTGCCGGCGGTCTGGTTGTGGCCTGGAGCCAGCTGGGCCTGGGGCCGGTGTTCTTCTTCCAGCAGCTGGTCGACAACGTCGGCCCGAAGCAGTTCTGGGTCGGCATGTCGAAGGCGCCGGTGCTGGCGGTGATCATCGCCGGCATCGGCTGCCGCCAAGGGATGGAAGTCGGCGGCGACGTCGAGAGCCTGGGCCGCCGGGTCACCTCGGCCGTGGTGCACGCGATCTTCGCCACCATCCTGGTCGATGCGGTGTTCGCGATCATCTACATGAAGCTGAACATATGAGCGTCGAAGAGGCCGGCGGGCTCGACGAAAACGCACCGCCGATCGAGGTCAAGGACCTGACCTCGGCCTACGGCGACAACGTGATCCACGAGCACCTGAATCTGACCGTGCGGCGCGGCGACGTGCTCGGCGTGGTCGGCGGCTCCGGCGCGGGCAAGTCGGTGCTGCTCAACACCATAATCGGCCTGAAGCGCCCCGAGGGTGGCTCGGTGCGCATCTTCGGCGCCGACATCCAGCACGCCCGGCGCCGGCAATGGACCGCGATCGAGCGTCGCTGGGGGGTGCTATTTCAGCAGGGCGCGCTGTGGTCGAACCTGACGGTGCGCGACAACGTCGCGGCCCCGCTGTTCGAGCACACCGACATGAAGACCAAGGAGATCCACGAGCTGGCCGACCTCAAGATCGCGCTGGCCGGCCTGCCCGTCAACGCCGGCGCGCTGAAGCCATCGGAACTCTCCGGCGGCATGATCAAGCGCGCCAGCCTGGCCAGGGCGCTGGCGCTCGATCCCGAGCTGCTGTTCCTCGACGAACCCACCTCCGGGCTCGACCCGATCAGCGCCGCGGCCTTCGACGAGCTGATCCGCGATCTGGCCGACAGCCTGGATCTGACGGTGTTCATGATCACCCACGACCTCGACAGCCTCTACGCCATCACCGATCAGGTCGCCGTGCTGGCCGACAAGCACGTTGTGGCCCAGGCCCCAGTGCGGGAGCTGGAGCACTTCGACCATCCCTGGATCCGCGAATACTTCCTGGGTCCGCGCGGCCGCGCCACGGCTGAATCCCGCGCTGCCGCCGCGCCGCAAGGAGCTCACTGATGGAGCGCAACG
>Ga0302314_10004022_pt1 | contig 27068 bp, 28 predicted proteins | sample III_Palsa_N2_3_FD_200533 | JGI IMG/M metagenome (GOLD analysis project Ga0302314, IMG submission 200533) | Peat permafrost microbial communities from Stordalen Mire near Abisko, Sweden - III_Palsa_N2_3 | ecosystem: Environmental > Terrestrial > Soil > Palsa > Peat permafrost | place: Sweden...
TGCTGCGGGAGGCGCAGGTCCGCGCCACCCTCGACGGGCTGCGGGCGGCGGCCGCGTCGGTGCGGTACCACGCCGCCGACGTGCGCGACGCGGCCGCCGTCGGCGCGGTTCTGGCCGACGTGTACGACCGGTTCGGCCGGCTCGACGGCGTGATCCACGGGGCCGGGGTCCTAGAAGACCGGCTGATCCGGGGCAAGACACCGGAGTCCTTCGCCCGGGTCTACGAGACCAAGGTCAGCGGGGCCCGCGCCCTGGCCGCCGGGCTGCGCGGCGACGCCCGGTTCCTGGTGCTGTTCGGCAGCGTGTCCGGGGTGTTCGGCAACCGCGGGCAGTCTGACTACGCCGCCGCGAACGACGCGCTCGACGCGCTCGCCCGCCAGTGGTCGGGCACCCGGGCGGGACGGGTGGTGTCGGTCGACTGGGGCCCGTGGGGCGGCGGCGGCATGGTCTCCCCCGAGCTGGAACGGGAGTACGCGCGGCGGGGCATCACGCTGATCGACTCCGATGAGGGCGTGGCCTGCCTGCTCGCCGAGATCGCCGACCCGTCCGCGGGCGCCCCGGCGCAGGTCGTCTACATGTGCGGCGGCGTCCCGGGGGCCGTCGCCGAGTCCGGCGGCGCGTCCGCCAGCGCATCCGTCAGCGGGACCTTCGGTGACTGAGGTCGCGATCGTCGGCACGGGGGCGGTGTTCCCCGGGGACGGGGACGCGCCGGCGTTCTGGCGGAACATCCGCGCGGGCACCGACGCGATCACCGACGTCTCGCCTGACCGCTGGGACCCGGGCATCTACTGCGATCCCGACCAGGCCGGCGCCGGCCTGGTCTACACCCGCCGCGGCGGGTTCCTCGGTAACCTGGCGACGTTCGACCCCGGCTCGTTCGGGATCATGCCCGCGGCCATCGAGGGCACCGAGCCCGATCAGCTGCTGATGCTGCGGGCCGCGGCCGAGGCCATCGAGGAGCGGCTCGGCCCGGACAACCCGCAGGACGCGGGAGAGCCCTGCGGGTGCTTGGCGCCCAGGCCCGGATGCGGCGGATGCAGTACCAGAACGGACTCCTCGAGGGCTTCCTAGCCGGCACCCCGCACGTTCTCACGCCCCTCAGCGACCCCCGCAATTGAAGATCGTTGGACACGCCCGACGGAAGGTCCCGTAGGCCGGCGAAATCGGCTCGCATGTATGGCGTAACTGGCGGACCATGGACGCGAGCGGGGGGTGATGCCGTGAAGGAGGCAGGATGAACCGAGCCGGGCGCCGCGTGCGGGCCGCCGTCAATCCGCTGTCCACCGGGCTCACCCGGTGGTGGTGCCATTCGGCCGTGCGTCACCTGCTGACCGGGCACGGCCCATCGGCCAGGCAGCGGGCGGTCATGCGGCGCGGGATGGCCCAGGGCACCGTCCAGGCGCCGTCGGCCGCGACAATGACGGCACGCGCGGCGGCGGTCGACGAGGTGCTCCGCCGGGACGGTCACGGACTCTAGCCGCCCGCCCGCTGGGTTCCGGGTTTTCCGGTGAGCGCGGACGAGGCGAAGCAACGGCCCGTTCCCCCTGTCGTTCGGGCCAAGGCGCTCGCGGCCGGGGCGGAGCAGTGGCTCCGCGACCTGCCTGGTCTTGTCGCCCGGCTTGAGCGGGAGTGGTCGATCACCGTCGGCCGGCCGTACGCGGACCCGACCGAGGCGTTCGTCGCCGAGGCGACGCTGGGCGACGGCCATTACTTCCCCGCCAGCTGACGGCAGGGACCCGAATCGCAACGAGCCCGGCCAATGACAAGGGCGCGGCTCTTCTGGAGGGACGCTGAGAATATGACGACTGTGGGATTCATCGGAAGCGGCAACATCGGCACTGCCGTCGCGCGGCTCGCCGTCGAGGCCGGGCACCAGGTCGTGCTCAGCAACTCGCGCGGTCCGGAAACGCTCGCGGACACGGTCGCGGAACTGGGGCCGCGGGCGTCCGCGGCGACGAGCGGGGAGGCCGCCGCGACCGGTGACATCGTCGTGGTCACCGTGCCGGTCAAGGCCTTCCCCGACGTGCCCGCCGCGCCACTGGCCGGGAAGACGGTCATCGACACGTGCAACTACGGTCCCGAGCGTGACGGGCACATCCCCGAACTCGACAGCAAGTCGCTCACCTCGAGCGAGCTGCTGCTGCGGCACATCCCGGACGCCATGCTCGTGAAGGCCTTTAACAACATCTTCTTCAAGCACCTGCTGTCACTCGCCCGCCCGGCGGGGGCGGCCGACCGCTCCTGCCTCCCGATCGCCGGGGACTCCGCGCCGGCGAAGGCGGCGGTGACCGAATTCATCGAATCCATCGGGTACGGCGTGGTGGACGCGGGACCGCTGGCCGATAGCTGGCGGCAGTCGACGGGCACGCCAGTGTGGGGAACCCCGTACGGGCCGTACTCAAACGAGAAGGGCCAGCCGGCCGGCGAGAACGCCATCCGCGCGGCACTGGCCACCGCAACGCGGTAACCGTAAGCTGGCGCGGGCTGGTCCGGAACTCGTTGCCGACGGGGTGGTCAGCTCAGAGCACCCGAGTCGAGTGTTACGCACGCCGTCGCGCTCGGAACGAGGCGATGACGTACCAGGCCAGTGGGGCTAAGATGCCCAAATTTGGGCATGTTGTCATTGGTATCCCCTTGTCGCGGGGTCTAGGAGGCGATGGGGATGAGCAGACGCAATACCAGGCAGGGCAAGACCTCGCGCCGCGCGGAGCGTGAGCGTCAGCGGCGCTCTATGATCTCGGGCGAGGCTCCTGGGGCCGTTGAGGTTCAGGCGGTTCAGGCGGCTCCGCGGCCGGACGGTGCTGGTCCCCGGGACCCGGGTGAGCACGGTTCTGGGGTAATCCTCGACGTCGGCGGCGGCCTGGCCGCGATGGAGCCCGGCGAAGCTGACCTGGATACCGACGCGGATCTGGATACCGACGCGGATCTGGATACCGACGCGGATCTGGAGAACGCGGATCCTGGCGATTTCGACGGTCTCGACGCCGACGATGCCGGCCTCCAGGCCGCGCTCACCGTCCTCGCTGTCCTCGGCGACGACATCAGCGATGTCGCCGAGGCGGCCGGCGACCCGGCCGGCGACGCGGACCGGCTGGAAGTACCCGACGTACCCGGGTCCCTGGGGGATCCTGAGACGGGCCAGCCGTCCGCTCAGCCCGTCGGCGAGGACGAGGAGATCTTCGTCTTCAGTGACGGTGACGACGATCTTCCCGCCGCGCGGGCGGCGATCGTCGGTGCGACGGCTGACCCGGTCAAGGACTACCTGAAGCAGATCGGCAAGGTCGCGCTGCTCAGCGCCGAGCAGGAAGTGGACCTCGCCAAGCGGATCGAGGCGGGCCTGTTCGCCGAGGAGAAGCTGGCCGGGTCCCAGGGGACGAACGCCGACCAGCGCATCGACCTCGAGTGGGTCGCCGAGGACGGCCGCCGGGCCAAGAACCACCTGCTCGAGGCCAACCTCCGCCTGGTCGTCAGCCTGGCCAAGCGGTACACCGGCCGCGGCATGCTCTTCCTCGACCTGATCCAGGAGGGCAACCTCGGCCTGATCAGGGCCGTGGAGAAGTTCGACTACACCAAGGGCTACAAGTTCTCCACGTACGCCACCTGGTGGATCCGGCAGGCGATCACCCGGGCGATGGCCGACCAGGCCCGGACGATCCGCATCCCGGTGCACATGGTCGAGGTCATCAACAAGCTGGCCCGGGTACAGCGCCAGATGCTGCAGGACCTCGGCCGCGAGCCGACTCCGGAAGAGCTCGCCATCGAGCTCGACATGACCCCGGAGAAGGTCGTCGAGGTGCAGAAGTACGGCCGCGAGCCGATTTCGCTGCACACCCCGCTCGGCGAGGACGGGGACAGCGAGTTCGGTGACCTGATCGAGGACTCCGAGGCGATCCAGCCCGGCGAGGCGGTCTCGTTCACCCTGCTCCAGGAGCAGCTGCACTCCGTCCTCGACACGCTCTCCGAGCGCGAGGCGGGCGTGGTCTCCATGCGCTTCGGCCTGACCGATGGCCAGCCGAAGACCCTGGACGAGATCGGCAAGGTCTACGGGGTCACCCGTGAGCGGATCAGGCAGATCGAGTCCAAGACGATGTCCAAGCTGCGTCACCCGTCGCGCTCCCAGGTCCTCCGGGACTACCTGGACTAGCGTGTCTTTGCCTGGCTGAGCCAGGCAGGATACGCGTAGGCCCCCGGCGACAACTGGTCGCCGGGGGCCTACGCGTATCTGCTGACGGTTTAGTTCTCCGTCTTGGTCAGTCGCTGGGTCTCATCCTGGATGTCAACCGCGACCTTCGCGAGCGCCTGTGCGTGTTCCCGACCGTGGTGCGCACAGAAGAGCAGCTCACCCGAGTTCGGAAGCAAGACACGGACGTACGCTTGCGCGCCGCAGCGATCGCACAGGTCCAGTGCGTTCAGCGGCTTGGTGGGGGCTATAGCTCCGGTCACGTCGCCTTCTCCTGGTCTCATGCCTCCGGCTGCTCCGTCCGGCTGGCTCCGGTTATGCTGCACTTGTTTTTCATCTTTGCCCTACAGCACAGCACAACACATACCCCGGCGTCAGGCTTCCCGTAGCCGGATGGTGTACGCCACAAGCGAAAAACCGCACCAGACGCGCGACTGGCCAGGCCAGCATGCGCGTCGTCGGTGACCACACCACCGTTTGGGTAGTCACCGATGAGGTACCCGTGCGGTTCGTGTGTCTAATACCCCTCAACTGGGGCCATGACACATTTGTCCCTAACTATCCGCAGCGTATCGCGGGGTACCGCGGGGTACCGCGGGAGGTACGGAGGGTCACCCTCCGGGAGAAAACGGCGTGGCTGCGTCTCGGCACTGGCGGAGGGACGCTACTCTTTCGAATGAGGCAGCCCCCGTGCCGCATAAACATTCGAGAGGAGACTCGCCGCCCGTGACCCAGCTGGCCGAGACCGCCCGGGCGGCGGCCGACACCTCCGACTCCTACAGCGCCCGGCACCTGTCGGTCCTTGAGGGCCTTGACGCGGTGCGCAAGCGCCCGGGCATGTACATCGGCTCGACCGACGGCCGCGGCCTCCAGCACTGCCTGTGGGAGATCTTCGACAACGCCGTGGACGAGGCGCTCGGCGGCTTCTGCACCGAGATCTCGGTCATCCTGCACGACGACGGGTCGGCCGAGGTCCGCGACAACGGCCGGGGCATCCCGGTCGACAACGAGCGCAAGACCAAGCTCTCCGGCGTCGAGCTGGTGCTGACCCGGCTGCACGCCGGGGGCAAGTTCGGCGGCGGCTCCTACACCGCCTCCGGCGGCCTGCACGGCGTGGGCGCGTCCGTGGTCAACGCGCTGTCCGCGCGGCTCGATATCGAGGTCGACCGGGGCGGCGTCACCTGGGGCACGAGCTTCCGGCGCGGCGTCGCCGGCGAGTTCGCCGGGGCCGGACCGGCCGCCGACTTCAGCCGCAAGTCGGGCCTGCGCCAGCTGGCCAAGGTCCCGGCCAGCCGGACCGGCACCAGGATCAGGTTCTGGCCGGACCGCCAGGTCTTCCTGCGCGACGCGTCCTTCAGCTACGACATCCTCGCCGAGCGCGCCCGGCAGACCGCCTACCTGGTGCCCGGCCTGGCCATCGCCGTCCGCTCGGACTCGGCCGAGTCCGGGGCCGAGGACGCCGGCGCCGAGTCCCGGGTGGCCGAGTTCCGCTTCGCCGGCGGCATCGGCGAGTTCTGCGAGCACCTCGCGTCGGGCGAGAAGGTCACCGACGTGATCAGGCTCACCGGCGACGGCACGTTCACCGAGACCGTCCCGGTCCTCGACGACCGGGGCCACATGACCCCGACCGAGGTGGAGCGCCGGCTCGACGTGGACGTCGCGATCCAGTGGAACGGCGGCTACGACACGATCACCCGCTCGTTCGTCAACGTGATCGCCACCCCGCACCACGGCACGCACGTCACCGGCTTCGACCGCGCGCTCGCCCGCACGATCAACGAGCAGCTCCGGGCCACGAAGCTGCTGAAGAACGGCGACGAGCCGGTGGCCAAGGAAGACATACTCGAGGGCATGACCGCGGTCGTCTCCGTCCGGCTGCCCGAGCCGCAGTTCGAGGGCCAGACCAAGGAGGTCCTCGGCACCCCGGCGGTCACCAAGATCGTCCAGCAGGTCGTCGGCACCCAGCTCAAGACCTACTTCGAGAACCCGCCGCGCGGGGCCAAGCAGCAGGCCAAGGCCGTTCTCGACAAGATCGTGACCGCGGCCAAGACCCGCATCGCGGCCCGCGAGCACCGGGAGAACCAGCGGCGCAAGTCCGCGCTCGCGTCCTCGAGCCTGCCGGCCAAGCTGGTCGACTGCCGGTCGGCCGACGACCGCAGCGAGCTGTTCCTGGTCGAGGGCGACTCCGCCCTGGGCACGGCCAAGATGGCCCGCGACAGTGAGTTCCAGGCCCTGCTGCCGCTGCGCGGCAAGATCCTCAACGTGCAGAAGTCGTCCCTGGCCGACATGCTCAAGAACGCCGAGTGCGCGGCGATCATCCAGGTGCTCGGGGCCGGGTCGGGCTCGACCTTCGACCTCGACGCCGCCCGCTACCAGCGGGTCATCCTGATGAGCGACGCCGACGTGGACGGTGCGCACATCCGCACCCTGCTGCTGACCCTGTTCCACCGCTACCTGCGGCCGATGCTGGACGCGGGCCGGGTGTTCGCCGCCGTGCCGCCGCTGCACCGGGTGGAGCTGACCAGCCCGCGCAAGGGCCAGCAGAAGTACCAGTACACCTACTCCGACGCCGAGCTGCGCCGCACGCTGCTCGAGCTCGAGAGCAAGGGCCAGCGCTACAAGGACCCGATCCAGCGCTACAAGGGCCTGGGCGAGATGGACGCGTCGCAGCTCGCCGAGACCACCATGGACCCGCGCCACCGCACCCTCCGCCGGATCAGGATCGAGGACGCGGCCGCCGCGCAGGACGTGTTCAGCCTGCTGATGGGCACCGACGTGGCCCCCCGCCGCGACTTCATCGTCGGCGGCGCGGCCGAGCTCGACCCGTCCCGCATCGACACTTAAGAACCGCACCGAGGAGCAGGACCCCGCATGCCACCACGCCGCGGCGCCGCTACCGCACCGCCTCCGGAAGAGTTCGAAGAGAACATCGTCGACATCGACGTCACCGAGGAGATGCGCGGCTCGTACCTGGAGTACGCCTACAGCGTCATCTACTCGCGCGCGCTGCCCGACGCCAGGGACGGCCTCAAGCCGGTCCAGCGCCGGATCCTCTACCAGATGAACGAGATGGGCCTGCGCCCGGACCGCGGCCACGTCAAGTGCGCCCGCGTGGTCGGCGACGTGATGGGCCGTCTCCACCCGCACGGCGACTCGGCGATCTACGACGCCCTGGTCCGGCTGGCTCAGCCCTGGGCGATGCGGCTGCCGCTGGTCGACGGCCACGGCAACTTCGGCAGCATGGGCGGCGACGATTCCCCGGCCGCCATGCGGTACACCGAGTGCCGCCCGAGCGAGGCGGCGATGGCCCTGGTCGCCGACATCGGCGAGGACACCGTCGACTTCGGCCCCAACTACGACGGCCAGGAGACCGAGCCCGGCGTGCTCCCCGCCGCGTTCCCCAACCTTCTGGTCAACGGGGCCGCGGGCATCGCCGTCGGCATGGCCACCAACATGGCGCCGCACAACCTGTCCGAGGTCGTCGCGGCCGCCCGGCACCTGCTCAAGCACCCGGACGCCACGCTCGAGCAGCTGATGCGCTTCGTCCCCGGCCCCGACCTGCCGACCGGCGGTCACATCGTCGGCCTCGACGGCATCAGGGAGGCGTACCAGACCGGCCGGGGGATCTTCCGCACCCGGGCGACCGCGAAGATCGAGCAGCTCAACGCGCGCAAGACCGGCATCGTCGTCACCGAGCTGCCCTACAGCGTCGGTCCGGAGAAGGTTATCGCCCGGATCAAGGACTTGGTCCAGGCGAAAAAGATCGTCGGCATCTCCGACCTCAAGGACCTCACCGACCGCACCCGGGGCCTGCACCTGGTCATCGAGGTCCGCAGCGGCTTCAACCCCGAGGCGATCTTGACCGAGCTCTACCGGCTTACCCCGATGGAGGAGACGTTCGGCATCAACAACGTCGCCCTCGTCGACGGCCAGCCGCGCACTCTCGGCCTGCGTGAGCTGCTCTCGATCTACGTCGACCACCGGCTCGACGTCACCCGGCGGCGGACCGAGTACCGGCGGCGCAAGCGCCAGGAGCGGCTGCACCTGGTCGACGGCATCCTGATTGCCCTGCTCAACATCGACGAGGTCATCGCGGTCATCAGGACGAGCGATGACACGGCCGCGGCCAAGAGCCGCCTGCGCCAGATCTTCGACCTGTCCGACGTCCAGGCGCAGTACATCCTGGACACCCCGCTGCGCCGCCTGACCCGGTACGACACCCTCGAGCTCGAGCGCGAGCAGGACACCCTGCGGTCCGAGATCGCCGAGCTCACCGAGATCCTGGAGAACGACGACACCCTCCGCGCCCTCGTCGGCGGCGAGATGGCCGAGCTGGTCAAGAAGTTCGGCACCCCCCGCCGCACCGTCTTGATGGAGGCGGGCGAGGCGGTCACCGCGGCCGTCCCGCTCGAGGTCGGCGACGACCCCTGCCTCGTCGTGCTGTCTGCGGCCGGCACGCTGTCGCGCTTCGCGGCCGGCTCCGCCCCGGGCGGTGCCGACTCGAGCTTCCGGCCCGAGGACATCGCCCGCACGTCGCTCGCGACCACGGCCCGGGCCGCGATCGGCGCGGTGACCACGGCCGGCCGGATGATCAGGTTCAACGTCATCGAGATCCCCGTGACCCCCTCGGAAGGACCGGGCGCGCTGTCGGCCGGCCACCCGGTCGACGAGTTCGTGCCCGGCCTGGACGACGGCGAGACCGTGCTCGCCCTGGCGTCGCTCGACGGCGGCGACTCGTCCGGGGTGGCGCTCGGCACCGCGTCCGGCATCGTCAAGCGGGTGCTGCCCGACTACCCGGCCAACCGGGACGAGTTCGAGCTGATCACCCTCAAGGACGACGACCGCGTGGTCGGCGCCGCCTACCTCACCGGCGACGAGGCCGAGCTGGCCTTCATCACCGCCGACGCCCAGCTCCTGCACTTCCCCGCGTCCAGCGTCCGCCCCCAGGGCCGCCAGGCCGGGGGCATGGCCGGCATCCGCCTGGCCGACGGCGTCGGCGTCGTCTGGTTCGGCGCCGTCGGCCCGGCCGCGGCCGAGCCCGAGGCTACCGCCGTCGTCGTCACCATGTCCGGCCGCTCGGGCGCGCTCCCCGGCACCGGCGGCGGCTCGGTCAAGGTGACCCCCTTCGCCGAGTACCCGCCCAAGGGCCGGGCCACCGGCGGCGTCCGCTGCCAGCGCTTCCTCAAGGGCGAGGACGGCCTGACCCTCGCCTGGATCGGCCAGCCCCCCGTCCTCGCCGCCACCGAATCAGGCGTCATGGTCGACCTGACCGACATGATGGGCAAGCGTGACGGCTCAGGCACCGCCCTCACCCGCCAGCTAGCCCGCCTAGGAACGACCTACCCGCCCTCCTAGCCCCGCCGCGGCCACTACCCCTCTACGACCCCGTAGAGGGGCTAGAACCGCGAGAACCCCGCCACCGCGGGCATTCCATCGGGGTCCGAGAAGATTGGGTGTCGCTGACCGCGTTATTCGCGGCTGGCAACACCCGATCATGCGGACCCACGGGGCCTCGGGGGCTCCGGCGGGCTACGTGACTGAGAAGCCGCCGTCCACGTAGATGGTCTGGCCGGTGATGTAGTCGCTGGCCGTGGAGGCCAGGAAGACCGCCACCCCGGCGAAGTCCGACGGCTCGCCGTTGCGCCCGATGTGCGTCCGGGCGGCCAGGGCGGCCGAGCGGGCCGGGTCCGCGGCCACCTCCCGGGTGAGCGTGGTGGCGACGAACCCGGGGCAGACCGAGTTCACGCGGACCCCGGACGGCGCCCAGGCCTCGGACTGCGCCCGGGTCAGGGCGGCGAGGCCGCCCTTGGACGCGCCGTACCCGCCGCTGTTGCCGAACGCCCGCTGGGCCTGCTGCGAGGTGACGTTGATGATCCGGCCCCAGCCGCGCGCCGCCATCAGCGGGCCGAACCGCTGCCCGAGCAGGAACGGCGCGGTCTGGTGGACCGCGACCATCAGGTCCCAGTGCTCCTCGGACAGCGACCCGAGCGGCGGCCGCAGGTTGACGCCCGCGCAGTTGACCAGGATGTCCGGCTCGCCGAACGACGCCGCGACCGCCGACGCCGCGCGCCGCACGTCCGTCCGCTCCGACAGGTCGGCGCTCACCCAGGCCGCCTCGCAGCCTCCCTCGCGCAGCGACTTGCAGGTGGCCGACAGCCTGGTCGGGTCCCGCGCCACCAGCACGACCCGCGCGCCGGCCAGGGCCAGCGCGGAGGCCATCGCCTCTCCGATCCCGGAGCTGCCGCCAGTTACGATCGCCACGCGGCCGTCAAGAGAAAACAACTCGTTAAGAAACCCGGTCATGCCGGACTACCTATCACAGCGGCCGCCGTCACCACGAGCACAGTCAACAACTGTGCGCAAATCCGTAACACCTACAACATTGGCCGGGCGCCGATCAGGTTCAGCGCGTGCGCGGCGAGTCGGCAGCCGCTGCCGAGCGCCTCGGTCGGCGGCTTCTTGTCCAGCCACGCGGGCAGGAACCCGGCGGTGAAGGCGTCGCCCGCGCCCGTTCCGTCGATGACCCGCTCGACCGGCGGGGCGGGCACCCGCACCGGCGGTCGGCCGTTGGCGAAGAACAGCGCGCCCTCGGCCCCGAGCTTGATGACGACCTGGGGGTACCAGGCGGTGAGCACCCGGGCCGCGGCCTCGGGGTCGTCCCGGCCGGTGAGCACCTTGGCCTGCGGGACGTTCACGAACAGCAGCACGGCGTTGCCGGACAGCTCGAGGAACGGCTCGGCGCCGACCCGCTCGAGCGGCGCGGCCGACGCCCCGTCCACCGAGGACGACATGCCGACCCGCCGGGCGAAGTCGAGCGCCGCCAGGGCGGCCGCGCGCGAGCCCTCGGACAGCAGCGTGTACCCGGATACGTGCAGGTGGGCGCCGGGAACGAACAGGTCGTGGGGCAGGTCGTCGGGGGAGAGCGCGGCGTTGGCGCCCGGGTCGGACATCATCGTGCGCTCGCCCTTGTGCGTCACCATGACCACGCAGGTTCCCGTCGACCGCTCGGGGTCCATGACCAGGCGGGCGTCGACGCCGTAGCCCATCAGCTCCATGTCCCGGTTCCGGCCGGCGATGTCGGCGCCGCGGCGGCCGATGAAGGCCACGTCGGCACCGTCCGCGGCCGCCCACGCGGCCACGTTGGCGCCGGAGCCGCCGCCGTGCGTGGTCACCTTCGCGGGCGTGTCGCTGCCGCGCGCGAGCGGCAGCGTCGCATGCGCGACGGTGTCCGTCATCAAGTCGCCAATGACAACAATGCGCGCCATGGTCGCCATCACCTCAACATCAACGGACATGAGCCTGAGCCGGGGAACCCTACCGTATCCGTATCGGCCCGTCGCTTGCCACCGGCTCGGCCGGGAGTTATCCCATTGGTAACGAGCGAAGTCATCCGGAGGGACGGCCCCGCGGACCGCACGGCAGCAAAAGTGTATCGAGCGCAATCGATCGCATCACGCTTAGCGGCGGCGAGACCGCCAACTGGCGGGCCGGCATCGCGCGAGTCGGCCGGCGATGGCCTACGATCCGTAGTCATGACGGACGGACCGGCCATGACGGGCGCGGGGCTGCGGCTCGCCCGGCAGGCCCGCGGTTTCTCGCAGCAGCAGCTCGCGGGCATGGCCGGGGTCAGCAGGCAGGCGGTCTCAGCCGTCGAGTCGGGGCACTCCGACCCCTCGCTGCGGGTGGCGCTGGCCATCGCGCAGGCCCTCGGCCTGTCGGTGGAAGAGCTGTTCGGCCCGGGCGAGCCGGCCGCGCCGGTGACCGCGACGAGCGTCGCGCCGCTGTCCGGCCACGGTGAGCGGGTATCCCTCGCCGCCGTCGGCGACCGGTTCGTGGCCCTGCCGCTGCGCGGCGACGCGGGCGCCAGCCTCGGTTTCCTCCCGGCCGGCGGCCTGGCGGCGACGCCCACCGAGATCCGCCCGCTCGGCCCGCCGCGGCCGACCCTGGTCGTGGCGGGCTGCGACCCCGCGCTCCCGCTGCTCGGCCCACCGCTGTCCCGGCTCGACCCGCCGGTCGCCTTCGCCTGGTGGCCCTGCGGCTCGGGGGAGGCGCTCCGCCTCGCCCGGGCCGGGCTCGTGCACGCGGCCGGCGTGCACGCCGGCGGGCACGCCCGGGCGGGCGACGGCGAGAGCGGCATCCCCGACGGCGCGATCATCGTCGGCTTTACCGCCTGGCGCGAAGGGCTCGCGGTCAGGAAGGACATGCGGTCGGCCATCACCGGCCTCGACGCGATCGCCGTCAACGGGCTGCGCCTGGTCAACCGCGAGCCCGGCGCCGAAGCCCGCCGCCTGCTCGACCGCGAGCGTGTCCGGCTCAAACTCGACCCGGCCGACCTGATCGGCTACGGTTCCCGCGCCGCCGGCCACCTGCAGGTCGCGTCGGCCGTCGCGGCCGGCCTGGCCGACGCCGGCGTGGCCAGCGAGCCCGCCGCCCGCGCCTACGGCCTCGGCTTCGTCCCGCTGGCCCAGGAACAGTTCAGCCTCATCATCCCGGCCGAGCACGCCGGCTCCCGCGAGGCACAGGCGCTGCTCAAGATCCTGCCCTCCCCATGGCTACTCGCCCAGCTCGCCAGCCTCCCCGGTTACGACGCCGCCACCTGCGGCGTCCGCGCCCGCTAGCTCCGCGCGTCATCTTTGTACCCGAGATGACCACCGACCGCGTCTTTGTACCTGAGATGACCACTTTCCTGCCCGATTTGCCCCTTATGGGGGTACGGCTTAGGTACAAAGATGACTCGGGCGCGGCACAGGCGCGCGGCGGGCGCGCGGCGGACGAGAGACGGACGCGAGACCGACCCCAGATCCGCCATCATTGAAGACCCGGGACGGTGCGCCTCAGTCGGCCCGGCCCGGGGTGACCGCGCCGGTCTCGTAGGCGAGGATGACGGCCTGGACGCGGTCCCGGAGGTCGAGCTTGGCCAGCAGGTGGCCCACGTGGGTCTTGACCGTGGCCTCGCTGACCACCAGCTCGCGGGCGATCTCCATGTTGCTGTTCCCGCGCGCGATCAGCCGGAGAATGTCCCGTTCGCGCCGGGTCAGCGAGGCCAGCCGGGAAGGCGCGGGCGCCGCCGACGCCGGGCGGCGGGCGAACGCCTCGATGAGCCTGCGCGTCACCGACGGCGCGAGCAGCGCGTCCCCGGCGGCGGCGATCCGGACCGCGGCGATCAGGTCGGCCCGGGGCGCGTCCTTGAGCAGGAAGCCGCTGGCCCCGGCGCGCAGCGCCTCGTAGACGTAGTCGTCCAGGTCGAAGGTCGTCAAGATCACGACCTTGGGCGCGCCCGCCCCGTCGGCGATGATCCGCCTGGTCGCCTCGAGGCCGTCCATGACCGGCATCCTGATGTCCATCAGCACCACGTCGGGCCGGGCGTCGACGGCCAGGGCCACCGCCGCGGCCCCGTCCCCGGCCTCGCCCGCCACGGTGAACCCGGCGGCCTCGAGGATCACGCAGAACCCGGCGCGCACCAGCTCCTGGTCGTCGGCCACGAGCACGCGCAACGGCGGCGGCGGCGTCAGCCCGGAAGCGGAAGCGGAAGCGGGAACGGGAACGGAAGTCACGTCACTTCACCGGCAACCGGGCGGTGACGGCGAAGCCGGCGGGCGGCAGCGGCCCGAGCGTCAGTGTCCCCCCGCACGAGGCCACCCGCTCGGCGATCCCGGCCAGCCCGTACCCCGGCGTCAGCCGCGCGCGCCCGGCCGAAGCAGGCCCCTCGCCGCCCACGCCAGGACGAGCGGCAGGCACGAGCACCGCCCCGCTATCGGTCACCCGCACCGTCACGTAATCACCTTCGTAGGAAACGTCCACGCACGCCGACGACCCCGGCGCGTGCCGCAGCGCGTTGGTCAGCGCCTCCTGCACGATCCGGTACGCGGTCAGGTCCACGACCGGCGACAGTACCGTCGGCTCACCGCAGATGTGACACGTTACCGGGAGCCCGGCCTCGCGCACGACCGCGAGTACCTCGTCGAGGTGGGCAATGGAAGGGGCCGGAGTCAGCACGGCCCGTTCATCCGCGGGTTGATCCCCATCGACACCGTCGGGCGCGTCGGATCCGTTGAAGCGAAGCACCCCGAGCAGCCGCCGCAGCTCGGTCATCGCCTGCCGGGCGGTCGCCGCGATCAGGTCGGCCGACCGGGCGGCCTCGGCCGGGCGGGACGGCAGCAGCGCGCCGACCGCCTCGGCCTGCACGGCGATCAGGCTGACGTTGTGCGCGACCACGTCGTGCAGCTCGCGGGCGATCCGCAGCCGCTCGGCCGCGGCCGCCCGGGCCGCGGCCGTGTCGAGCGCGGCCTCGGCCCGCTCGGCCCGGCGCGCGACCTCGGCCATGCTCTCGCGGCGCAGCCGGCTGAGCGTGCCCACCACCCAGGCCGCGCCGAAGATGAAGACCTGGATGAGCAGGTCGTACGGCTCGTCCGTGTGCCCGGGGGTCAGCTGCCCGCTGTAGATGCCGAAGCCGGTGAACGCGATCGCCGGCCAGCGGATCCACCAGCGGCTCCGGTCGGCGATGGTGGCGAACGCGATGGCGTTGGCCAGCGGCAGCGGCGCGTAGCCGTACCCGAGCGAGTCGTAGAGGGTGCGCGGTATGCCGGTGAGGATGCCGGCGGCCACGGGGGACAGCCGGCGGATGGCCAGCGGCAGGCACTGCACGGATACCAGGAAGAGGGCGAGCCAGGCCGGGTGCAGCGTCGACCGGTAGGGCACCAGCGTGAGCAGGTTCAGCACGGCCAGGGTGAGCGCCAGCGCGGTGTCCTGCGCGACCTCCCGGCGCCGCCGAGGCAGCGCGGCGTACCAGGCCGCGGCCCGGGCCGCCAGAGCCTGGGCGCGGGCGCGGGCCGCCGCCGCTGTCCCCACCGATGTCACCAGCCGATCGTAAGACGGCGGGCGGCCGCGCCACCATCGTCCGCGGGAGTGAGCTGCAAGTTCATCCCCGGGGCCGAATCGCCCGGGGCAAGCCGCCGCCGAGCATGATGGCATGGACCTCACGATGAGCATCGCGGTAGCGGCACCGCAGGCGCCGCCGAAGACGAAGAGCCGGGCGGTCTGGCTGGTGGCCGCGGCTGCCTTCGCCGCGGGCGCGACCGCGCTCCCCGCGCTCGCCGGGCGGCCGCTGGTGCGGCGGGCCGCGCTCGCCTGCGTCGCCGGGGCGATCGCCCTGCCGATCTCGCTGCCGGTGCTGCCCGCGGCGGCGCTCGCCCGGTTCCCGGTGCAGAAGATCAACCACGACCTGGGGGAGGAGATCGGCTGGCCGTCGCAGGTCAAGCTGCTGGCCCGCGCCTATGATGGCCTTCCCGAGAATGAACGGGCCGGGGCGACTGTCATCACGGCCAACTACGGCGAGGCCGGCGCGGCGGACCGGTACGGCCCGGCCTTCGGGCTCCCCCAGGTGTCCAGCGGGACAACAACTTCTGGCTCTGGGGCCCGCCGCCGGCCCGCGATACCGTCGCCGTGGTGATCTGCGACGACCCGGCGCTGCTCGAGCGGTACTTCGCCCAGGTGCGGAAGGTGGCGGTGTTCACGAACGGCCTGAACGTCGCCGACGACGAAGAAGGCGCGGGGATCTACGTGGCCACCGGACTGCGCGGCTCGTGGGCGTCGGACTGGCCCGCGTTCCGCAACTACTCCTAGGCGCGCTGGCCGGCCCCGTGCTTGCCGGCACAGCGGATGCAGGTGAGGGCGGCCGGGCGGGCGGCGAGGCGCTCGGCCGCGATCGGGCCGCCGCAGTCATCGCAGATCTCGTAGCGGCCCGCGGCGAGCTTGCCCAGGGCGGCGTCGATCGCGGCCAGGTGGGCGCGGGACTGGGCCAGCAGGGCCGCGACGTGCTGGCGCTCGAACGCGACCGTGGCCCCCTCGGGGTCGTGCTCGTCGTCGCCGCCCGCCGAGCCGCCGGACGCGCTGGCCACGATCGCGGCGAAGTCACGCTCGAGCGCGGCGACCTGACGATGAGTCTGGTCCCGATCGCAATTCAGCCTAAAATTTGCCGTTTTCGGTTCAGTCACTTGCGTCACTTATTATTTGAGGTAAGAATACGCAGCGCCGGGCAGAAAAATTGCCCGGCTCACCCGGCAATTGTGAAGGCTCATGACCCGCTCAGCAAGCAAAAGCTTCCCCGTTACGGTGACGCAGCTCCCCGTTACGCGCTGTGAAATATGTCAGCGCACCGTCGCCTACCGTCCCGGCGAGGCGAGCAATGCGCTGACCAAGCACTACGAGATCAAGCACAAGGACGCGCTCGGCGGTCCCGGCGCCAGCGACGAGGAATAAGTCGCCCCGCGCCGCTGGCGCCGGGCGACTTTAATACCCGTAAACGGGGATAAGCAGGCCGCGCGCGAGCGTGTGGTAACGCAGGTTGAATCCGGTCACCGCCGGGGTCACGTCCGAGTCCACGCCGAGCTTCTCGGAGTCGACGGCGTGCACGGCGAATACGTACCGGTGCGGCTCGTCGCCCTGCGGGGGCGCGGCACCGCCGAAGTCCTTGGTCCCGTAGTCGTTGCGCACGTGGAACGCGCCGGCCGGCAGCGCGTCGTCGGACCCGCTGCCGGCCCCGGCCGCGAGCGAGGTCACCGACACCGGGATGTCGACCACCAGCCAGTGCCAGAACCCGGATCCGGTCGGCGCGTCCGGGTCGTAACAGGTGACCGTGAAGCTCTTGGTGTCGGCCGGGAACCCGGACCAGGAAAGCTGGGGCGAGATGTTCTGCCCGCTCATGCCGAAGCTGTCGTACACCTGCTTGTCGGTCATCGGCACGTTGTGGGCCACGTCCTCGCTCGTCACGGTGAACGACGGGACGGGCGGCAGGAAGTCATAGGGGAGCGGCGCGCGGTCGGCCATTGGTATACCTCCTCGTATCGTCCCCAACGCTACCCTTAGCGCATGCGCTCCAGAGCGCGCCGGCGTCCGTCGCGAACGCGGCGCATCGCCATCAGGTCACCGCTCGCGCGGCGGATCCTGCTCGCCGTCGTGCTGCTCGCCGTGCTCGTCTTCCCGGTCTCCAGCCTGGCCACGAGCGGGCCGTCGCAGCCCGCCGCCTGCCGGGGCTGCCGCACCCAGCCGGTGATCGCCCAGCGCTGGACGGCCGCGCTGAGCGGCGCCTGGACCGCGGGCGGCACCGCCGGCACCGCGGGCACCGTGCCGGCCGCCGGCCAGGCCTACGTCGCGGTAGGCGACGACGTGGCCGTGGTCGCGGACGGGCTGACGCTGAGCGCCTTCGCGCTGAGCGACGGCACGCCGCGCTGGCAGGTCACCCTGGCCGGGCCGCCGGGCGCGTCGATCATCTCGGTCCGGGCCTGGGCGGGCGTGATCACGGCCGGGATCGTGACCGCCCACGGTCAGCGCCGCACCGAGGCGGTCATCGACGCGGCCAACGGGCACGCGATCCACCGCTTCCAGGCGGCGGTGTTCGGCGGCGCCGTCTCGGCCTCGCTGGCCACCACCGTCATCGTCGGCGTCAAGGGCGTGACCAGCTACAACAATCAGACCGGGCGCAAGCGCTGGTACCGGCCGACCGGCCGGAACCAGGCTTGGCGGGTGGACGGGGAGACCATCTACGTGGCCGAGTCGGCCGGCGGCTACCTGTCCTCGTCCCCGGTGACCGCCCTGAAGGTCATCAACCTCCCGACCGGAGACGAACGGACCCTGAGTTCCCCCCTCGGCCAGCCCTTCTCCGGCACACTGGCGATGGCCACCGACGGCGCGGTGGTGTTCGCCTCGGCGACCGGCGTGACCGCGTACAGCGGGTCGACCGGCGACGCGCTCTGGTCGATCCCGGCCGCCGTTCCCGAGGGCGTCGATCCCGAGGCCAGCCTGATCTACCTCACCACGTCCGGCTCCACCCTGACCGGCGTCGACCCGCTGACCGGCGCGGTGAAGGCCTCGGTTTCCGGTTCCACCGCCGGCGGCGGGACGGCGGGCATGTACGTGGTCCGCGACGGGATCGCGCTCGGCCTGGACGTGGGGTCGGGCGGCGCGGCCTGGGGCTACAGCGTGGCGGCCGGCCGGGTGATCTGGACCTCGGCCGCGCTGCCCTGGCCGCATTACTTCTCCGACCTGTCCGGGCTCGGCGGCAGCGCCGCGGTCGCGGGCGACGTCGTGGTCATCACCGCCTGCCCGACGCTGGACTCGACCGCGAAGGCCTGCGCGGACCCGGAACTGGTCGCGTTCACCCTCTAGTTATCTGGGTATGGGCGGCAGGCGATAATAAGCGAGAAGGCGACAATCAGGCTCAGCGTGACGAGAAGACCGCACGCGACGACAAGGCAGGGACCACTGCATGACGAACTATTCGCCGCACGTGGTGATCGTCGGGGCCGGCTTCGCCGGCCTGTCCGCCGTGGGCGCCCTGCGCAAGGCGGGCCTGCGGGTGACGGTGATCGACCAGAACCTGTACAGCACGTTCCAGCCGCTGCTCTACCAGGTCGCCTCGGGCGGCCTCAACCCCGGCGACGTCTCCTACCCGGTCGGCGGCTTCTGCGCCAAGCGCGGCGCCCGCTACGTCCGGGGCGATCTCGCCCAGGTCGACGCCGGGGAGCTGCGGGTCCACCTGACCGACGGGCGGGTGATCGACTACGACTACCTGATCCTCGCCACCGGGGTGTCGGCGAACTACTTCGGGGTGAAGGGGGCGGCCGAGAACACCCTCGGGCTCTACACCCGGGCCGACGCGATCGTGCTCCGCGACCACATCATGAACGGCTTCGAGCGGCTGAGCGCCGACCCCGACGGCATGCCCGAGCTCGCCGTCACCGTAGTCGGCGGCGGCGCCACCGGGGTCGAGCTCGCGGGCACCCTGGGCGAGCTGCGCGGCGACGTGCTGCGGGCCGTGTTCCCCGACGTCGACCCGTCCCGGCTGCACGTCCGGCTCATCGAGATGGGTCCTGAGCTGGTGATGCCGTTCGATGAGAAGCTCAGGCAGTACACCAAGAAGCAGATCGCCGCCCGCGACGTGCACATCCAGCTGAACACCGAGATCCGCGAGGTCGGGGCGGACTACGTGGTGCTCGGCGACGGCAGCACGCTGCGCAGCGACCTCACCGTCTGGACGGCCGGCGTGGCCGCGGGCGACTGGGTCGGGAAGTGGGGCCTGCCCCAGGGCAAGGGCGGCCGGGTGCTGGTCGGGCCGGACCTGCGGGTCGAGGGCAGCGACCGCATCTTCGCCGCCGGGGACATCGCCCTGCACGCCGAGAAGCCGTCACCCCAGCTCGCGCAGCCCGCGCTGCAGGAAGGCAGGCACGCCGCCCGGCAGATCATCCGGCTCGTGCACGGTCAGCCGACCGAGCCGTTCACCTACCACGACAAGGGCATGATGGCCACGATCGGCCGCCGCTCGGCCGTGGTCGAGCTGTCGCTGCCGAAGGGCCTGCGGATGACCGGGACCCTGGCCTGGCTCGCCTGGCTCGGCCTGCACCTGATGTACCTGCTCGGGAACCGCAACCGGGTCTCGACGCTGATCAACCTGTCCTGGCGGTACCTGTCCTGGGGGCACGGCGGCGGCGTGATCGTCGGCGACGAGCCGACCGCGACCCTGCCCGCGGAGAAGCTCTCCGGTAAAGAGCTGACCGCTCCGGACCCGCAAGGGTGACCTACGACCTAGTGTAGTAGTCTCGCACACGTGACTCGGCGGAACATGTTGAAACCAAGGCTCATGGCACTGGCGGTCATCGCCGCCCTCGCGGTGGCCGGCTGCGCGTCGTCCGCGTCGCCGTCATCCTCGGCGTCGTCGGCGGGCGGGTCGGCGATGAGCGTGACCGGCAACGCCGCCCTGGCGAACCCGAACCTCGACACCGGCACCCCGCTCGGCAACCGGCCCGCGCCCGACATCAAGCTGGTCAACCAGTTCAGCCAGCCGATCTCGCTAAGCCAGTTCCGCGGCCATGTCGTCATCCTGGCGTTCAGCGACTCCGAGTGCACCACGGTCTGCCCGCTGACCACCGAGTCGATGGTGCTGGCCAAGCAGATGCTGGGCAAGGCCGGCGACTCGGTCCAGCTCCTCGGGGTGGACGCCAATCCGGACGCCACCAAGGTGTCCGACGTGCTGGCCTACTCCCGGGTGCACGGCATGGTCAACGAGTGGGACTTCCTGACCGGCACCGACGCGCAGCTCAAGGCGGTCTGGCGCGCGTACGACATCGAGGTGCAGATCCAGGCCGGGCAGATCGACCACACGCCCGCGCTCTACGTGATCAGCGCCCAGGGGGTGCTGGAGAAGGTCTACCTGACCACGATGGCCTACTCGAGCGTCACCCAGTCCGCGCAGGTGGTCGCGACCGAGGTGGCTGGGCTGCTGCCGAGCCACCCCAAGCTGACCAGCCTGCAGTCGCTCGCCACCATCCCGCCCCAGGGACCGGGGACCACGGTCGCGCTGCCGACGGTGTCCCCGGCCGACTGGAAGAAGACCGGGGCGCCGACGGTGACGCTGGGACCGGGCCAGGCCCGCCTGGTCGTCTTCTTCGCCACCTGGCTCACCGAGGTCTCCGACCTGAAGGCCGAGATGACCGGGCTCAACACCTACGTCAAGGCCGCGGCCAAGAGCGGCCTGCCCGCCCTCACCGCGGTCGACGAGACCGTGACCGAGCCGTCCCCCGGCGCGGTGACGTCCTTCCTCGGCACCCTCCCGGCGCTCGACTACCCGGTCGCGCTGGACAAGACCGGCCGGCTGGCCGACGGCTACGGCGTGCAGGACCAGCCCTGGCTGGTCCTGGTGAACGCGGCCGGCAAGATCACCTGGTCCCACGACGGCTGGGTATCGGTGGCCGCGCTGGAGAAGGCCGCTAAATCAGCGTGACAACGCGGGCCTGACCGGAGGAGGCTGTAGTCATGTCGGGTTCGAGTGTAACCAGTCTGGTGATCGGCCTCCTCGTCCTCGCGTGGGTGCTCTACCGGCAGCTGATGACCAGGCGGCTGAGCGACAACTACCGGCTGTCGATCATCCTCGCCATCATCGGCGTCGTGGAGTTCGTCAACTTCCTCAAGGGCCACCCGCACAGCGACGACGGCAAGATCGCCCTGGCCGTCGTCGGCAGCCTGGTGCTCGCCGCCGGGTTCGGCGCCGCCCGGGCGCTGACCGTCAAGGTCTGGCGGCAGGGCGGCCAGCTGATGCGCAAGGGAACGTGGCTGACCGGGGTGCTCTGGATCGTCGGGCTCGCGGCCCACCTCGGCTTCGACTACCTGGTGGCCGGGCACGTCAACGGCACCAACGGCGGCAACGTCGGTGACGCCACGATCCTGCTCTACCTGGTGGTCACGCTCACCCTGCAGCAGTTCGTGCTGCTCGCCCGGGTGCGGCGGCAGGAGGCCGAGGGCCAGGTGCCGGTCGAAGACCCCAGTGTTTCCGTCTGACCCGGCGCCCATGACCCGCTTCCGCCTGGCCCGTTCCTCCCTGGTCCGGTTCCGATGAGCGAGCGCGACTGGTACGCCTGGCACGCGGGCTACGGCAACCCGCGCGGTAGCCTGTCGCAGCGGCTGTCCTGGGTCCAGGACCAGGTCCGGGCGGCCCTCGACCGGGCGCCGGCCGGCCCGCTGCGGGCCATCAGCCTGTGCGCCGGGCAGGGCCACGACCTGATCGGCGCGCTCGCCGACCACCCCCGCGCGGCCGACGTGACCGCCCGCCTGGTCGAGCTCGACCCGCGCAACACCGTGGCCGCCACTCGCCTCGCGGCCGACGCGGGCCTGGCCAACGTCCAGATCGTGACCGCTGACGCTTCGCTCACCAGCCAGTACGCCGACCTCGCGCCGGCCGACCTGGTGCTCGTCTGCGGCGTGTTCGGGAACCTGACCGACGCCTACATCGAGGCGACGATCGGCTACTGCGCCCAGCTCTGCGCCCAGGGCGGCACGGTCATCTGGACCCGTGGCCGCTGGGAACCCGACCTGGTGCCGCAGGTCTGCGCCTGGTTCGAGGAACGCGACTTCGAGCGGGCCTGGCTGTCGCGCCCGGACTACGGCCAGTGCGTCGGCGCGCACCGGCGCACCGCGCCGCCGGTACCGCTCGACCCCGGCGCCGTCATGTTCGTCTTCAACGACCACAACATCGAAACCGGCCCGCCCCGCGTTTAGCGCTATCCTTCCGGGCATGAATAGCCCCCGGGGATGGCTAGCGGCGACTTCCCAGTTTTTCGCTTTCGGGTGGACATATGCCATTCCGATGACCGCGTTCCTGTGGACAATCGTCATTTTCATCTACGCTCTTCAGCTGCCCGGCCCCGGCCGCTGGGGTGCCTTCGCGACGGCGATCATAATAGGCAGCTGCGCCTTCCTGGCCGGCGGCCTCGTCGGGTTCCTGTTCGGAATCCCGCGGGCCGCGCCGAATTCCGGGAAAACCGCGGGCGCCGGCCGTTACCAGGCCAACAGCAACCTGGTGGAGGTCTCCGACTGGCTCACGAAGATCATCCTGGGGGTCGGGCTCGTCCAGATCGGACGGGTCGTGCCCGCGCTGACCAGGCTGTCCGCGAGCCTGCGGGTCCCGCTCGGCGGGCAGCCGTCGAGCTCAGCCTTCGGCATCGCCCTCGTGCTCGCGAACATTCTCCTCGGCTTCCTCTTCTTCTACCTGTGGGCCCGTTCGCTGCTCGAGCGAAACTGGGACACCCCCGATGAAAGCCAGGAAAACGACATAGCTGTCAACAGCATAGCGGGCCGCGGCATAGTGGGTACGGCGCCCGCGGTTAAGGGTGCCGGCCTCAGCGCGGCTGGCGGAACAGCGCTAATCCCCGAACAGCAAGCCGCGGCCACGCCGATTCCCGAACAGCCGCCGGCGCCGGCGCAGTCGACGGCGGCGGAGTAATCGCCGGCGCCGGAATAGCCATCGGCGGCGACAAAGCGCTGTCGCCCGGCATTACGGCGGGGCCGCGTCCGGCCACGGCGGGGCCGACTTCAGCCCGGCTCGCGGCTGATAGGGGAGGGCAGGCCGCCCGGCGGCGCTCGCGGTCTCGCGGCTGGCCATGTCGAGCAGCAGGCCGGTCGCGTCCAGGTGCCTCGCGATCGGGCCGAGCCCCCGGGCCGGGAGCGACGGCGGACCGCCCGGCCAGCCGTGACCGCCGCCGTTGATCCGGTACAGGGTGACCGGGCGGCACCCCGGCCGTTCCCAGGTTTTCCTGGTGACGCGCAGGTCGGCCGGGGTGGGCGCGGGTAGTTCCTCGACCACCGGCCCGGGGCTGGTGCCGTTCGCGGCGGCCCAGTCGGCCATGACGTCCTCGGCCCCGGCCGCGATGTGCTCGCCCGGCTGCTCGCCGTTCCTGGCCGCGCGGCGCTTCATCGCCAGGCCGGCCAGCCCGCGCCGGGTGAGCTGGCCGCCCGCGTACGGCGCGGTCCGGTCGGCGGTCCCGGCGATCAGCGTCACGCTGGCCCGCAGCTGCGGGACCGGCTCGAGCGCGCGGCTGAACTCGAGCGTCGTCCCGGCGACGAGGAAGAGCCCGGTCACCGGGAGCAGGCCGTGCCGGGCGAGGTGCTCGGCGTAGCGTGCGCCCTGGGAGATCCCGGCGAGGAAGACCGGCCAGGAACGGGCGGCGCCGAGCCCCTCCACGTGCCCGGTGAGCTCGGCCAGGAACCGCGCGTCGTCCAGGTGCGGCGCGCCCGATGGTGCCCGCGCCGGATGCCAGGCCTCGTTCCACCCGTTGGGGAACACCGTGGTGATCCCGGCGGCGGGCCCGCGCCTGGCCAGCTCGGTGAACGAGGCCATGGCCCGCCCGTCCATCCCCGTCCCGTGCAGCGCGATCAGCAGCGGCGGTGCCATCTCCTGCCCCCGCCGCCGCGGTGCCCGCGCCAGCCAGTACGACCGGCGTACGCCGGCGACCTCGATCTCCCCCCACTCAAGATCGCTGCCGCCCGCTGCCTTCATGGGGAGATCGTAGGATCACCCGGCGGCCGCCGCGAGCTTTAAGCGTTTTCGTCGGCAAAGCGGGCGAATTGCCTGTATAGACCAATGTCGTTCAGTTCCATGAGGCGTCGCCTCACGGCTGGAGAAGCTGGGCGGTGGCCGGCGCTCGCTCCCCGTCCTCGGGTGGCCCGTCCGGATAGACATCGACGTCCCCTACAACACCCGCCGCTTCGTCGCCGCTAACGGGCAATGGCTGATCGCCACGATCGCGGGACTCGGCGGCGCCATCGCCGCCTGGATAACCCTGTGGGCCACGAACGCTGGAGGTTGCCCGGTGGTTAAGTAACCAAGAGCGGTGCTGCACGAGAGACGAAGGATTGCAGGCCCTTCGGAGCCGCCCTTCGGGGGAGGCTTCAAACCGCCCTCTGCCGCATTAGCTGACGACCGTCGTGGTGAGCGATGGGGGAAAAGGCGCACGTGATGCGTCAGGTGGGGGTCAGGAAGGTTGGCCTGGGATAAGTCTGGCGGTTGCCCGGATTGCTGGCCAGGTGGTGCCCGGCGCAGCGGTGGCGCGAGCCTGGCCTGCGGCTTTCGTGCGGAACGTGGGATGGCGTGTCCCGATACTGCAATTCGAAAGGATGGCGAAAGGGAGGACTCCAAGCGCATGAAACGCGAGGAGTAGAGTACCGTCGCGGGGCGCGCAGGCGGACCAGTCCGTAGTAGTGATGAGGCTTCTGCTTGATGCGGTGGGGTAAGCATTCGGGCTCTCGCCTTTGAGTTGCGCTGGGTGATTGGCGATTGTGACCGATGTGCCGCTGTGGGAGGATCCGCGAGCGCGGCGCCCGGCCCCTGAAGACCCAGCAGAAGATCTCCGGCCGCCTGGCCAGCGACGACGTCACCCAGGACCACCTCGACGCCCGAAGCTACATCGACACCGCCCGCAAGCACGGCCAGAACGCGATGGAAGTCCCGCACCAGCTCATGCCCGGAAACCCCTGGCGACCGCCGGCCCCGGCATTCTCCCCGTAACGCCCACCAGCCGATCACACCCCCCATCACCGCCTGTGAATGGGCTGAATGCTTACGTCCCATCCCGGCAAAAGCGCCAAATAGTACATATCGTCTTCCGTTATCGGCCGACGATGGCGCGGCCGGACGGGTTCTCCATCATGGCGGATCGTTTTCCGCCCTGGAGCACGGAAAACGATCCGCCATGATGGCCTGCGGCTCGCGACTGTCCGGGTTGTCGTTACTGTTCGCATGACCGGAGGTGCCGTCGCGCGCACGGGAACTCGCGACGGCTAGACGCTGAGCGGCCCCTCGGTGGATATGCAGACCACGATCGCCCGATCGTCCCCCGATCCGCCGCCGACGTGGCCGCCGTCCCCCGATCCGCCGTCACCGGCTAGGCCGAGATCGCGACGGCGCGACGCGGCACCGGGTCCGGTCAGCGCCGCTCGCAGGCCGGCGAACGCCGCGGCGCCGGACGGACCGGCCGCGACCCCGGCCGAGGCCAGCGCGGCGATCGCCGCGCGCGCCTCGCCGTCGGCGACGGCGATCGCCGCGTCCATGCCGTCGCGCAGGTAAGGCCAGGCCAGCGAGGACGGCGTGCCGCAGTTGAGCCCGTTCATCACGGTGGTCCCGGTCGCCACGGTGACCGGCGCGCCATCGGCCAGGCTGCGCAGCACGCACGCGGCCGTGTCCGGCTCGACCGACAGCAGCCGGGCACGAGAACGCCCGCCCGCGAGTCGGCTCCGGTAATGCGCGACCGCGGCCTGAGCCAGGCTGCCCACTCCAACCGGCATGCTCATCACGACCGCCCCGCTCACGCCCGCCCCGCTCATCACGCCCGCCCCGCCGCCGGCCCCGCCCAGGCCAGCCGGATCGCCGACGCCGGCCTCGCCGAGCTGCGCGTCTTTCCATGACTGCACCAGCACCTTCGCCCGCTCCGCCTTCCACATCGGCGCGGGCGGCCGCGACGGCGCCGTCGTAGTCCCGGTCGACGACGGTCACCGCCGCGCCCTCGGCCCGAACTCGGTCGATCACCAGGTCAGGCACGGACGCGGGCATGTACACCCGGGCCGGCAGCTCGAGCAGGCGCGCGGTCCGCGCGACCGCCCGCCCGTGGTTCCCGTCGGTCGCCGTGACCAGCGTCAGCGCGCCGCCGGCCAGGCCCCGGCCGCTGGCGCTGAGGTAAGACCGCAGCGCGTCGAGCGACGCGGGGCCGTCGTACCCGGTCCGCGCGGCCACCGCGCGGAAGCCGGCCCAGGACGCGCCGAGGAACTTGAACGCGCGCAGGTCGAAGCGGGCCGACTCGTCCTTGATGAACAGCCGTCCCACGCCGAGCAGCGCGGCCAGCGCGGGCGACTCGACGAGCGGCGTGGGCGCGTACCCGGGCAGCGTCCGGTGGAAGTCCGCGGCGGCGCCGTCGGGCGGCTCGCAGGTCCAGCTACGCGCGTCCCGTGCGTACCACGACTGGTTCTGGGTCATGAGGCCATGATTAGCCAGCCCGGACCGTTCGCGATGACTGGTCTGGCTTTAAAAGATCTTCAGGCCATCGGCGAACGTACCGTAGCGACTCCCGCAGCCCGCCGCGACCGCCACCGGCGATGCTCCAGGCGAACAGCGTTCCCCCGCGTGCCCGCCGCGCCGCGCTCGGGGTGCAGGGCGCGGCTCTTCATCGCCGTCACGATCGTCGCGGTCACGCTGCTCTGCCTGGTCGTGGCGATCCTCGGTCACGCCGCGCCCGGCGCCCTCCGCTAGTTTTAGGCCCATGGATCAGCCATCGAGGCCTCAGACGGCCGAACTGCTCGACCTCGCGCCGCACCCCGAGGGCGGCTGGTACCGGGAGACGTGGCGCGCCGCCCCGGAGTCCGTGCCCGACGGGTACCCGGGCCGCCGGGCCGCGGCCACCGGCATCTACTTCCTGCTGACCCCGGGGGAGGAGTCGGCCTGGCATCGCGTCCGGTCCGATGAGGTCTGGCTCTGGCACCGCGGCGGGCCGCTGGTCATGCTCGACGGCGGCGACGGGGCGGCACCGTCGGGCACCCCGGCCGCCGTCACCGTGGGACCTGACCTGGCCGCGGG
>Ga0302314_10004024_pt1 | contig 27066 bp, 24 predicted proteins | sample III_Palsa_N2_3_FD_200533 | JGI IMG/M metagenome (GOLD analysis project Ga0302314, IMG submission 200533) | Peat permafrost microbial communities from Stordalen Mire near Abisko, Sweden - III_Palsa_N2_3 | ecosystem: Environmental > Terrestrial > Soil > Palsa > Peat permafrost | place: Sweden...
GCCAGCTTCGTGCTGATCGGGTTTGGCTCGAGAAGGAACATCGCCTTGTTGTAGTGCAGGGTCAGCGAGGCCGTAACCGTGCGCGCCTCGCGCCACACCATCTCGGCCTCGAGATTATCATGCGGTGCAAGCGGTCGGTGAAGATCTCGCGGGTCGAACGGCGGACGTGCAAAACGAGCGTTATGCCGGGCCATGTAGGACGGGAGGAAGGCATTGGCTTCCGCGATACTGGAGATGCCCTCGAGCCGCATCGCCTTGACCAGCCGGTCTTGCAACGTACCGTTCGCCCGCTCGACCCGGCCTTTGGCCTGGGGAGAATTGGCGCAGATCAGCTCGATATTGAGCGCCTCGAGCGCACGACCAAGGTGCGACATGCCATCGCCATTGGCGGTTGCGACGTTGTTGCGGAAGGCGCTGTGCTTGTCCGAATAGAATGCCACCGGCTTGCCGTGCCGCTCGATATACGTGCGCGTCGCGCGCATATAGGAAAAGGTGCTTTCGCTCTCGACCATCTCCAGATGCATGAGTTCGCTTGTGGCGTCGTCAATATAGACGAGGAGGGTGCATTGCGGTCCACGAGATTAGAACCACCAATGCTTCGAACCATCGACCTGAACCAACTCCCCTCGGCAGTCTCGTCGATAACGCGGTTGATACGGACGAGGACGGCGGGCTTCACGGTCCTTCCATAAACCGGCTGCTATCATGATTTGGCGCAGCGTTTCGCACGAAAGCCGGACGCCATGTCGCTCGGCGAGATACTCGCGCGCAAGTGTCGGTCCAAAGTCCGCGTAATGCGTGCGCACCAGCGCCGTCACCTGGTTGCGAAAGGCATCGCCATAGCGGCGGTTGCTCGGCTTCCCACGCTTCTGTGAGACCACACCCTCGGCGCCACCAGCTCGCAGCCGTCCGAGAAGCCTGAATATCTGACGACGTTTGAGCCCAAGCACCACCGCTGCATCGTCAACGCGAAGTTTGCCGCGCTCGACGCGCATCAGCGTATCGAAGCGCGAAAGCTCTCCATGGCTCATTGCAACCACCGTCATGCGCGCGTCCTCCCGAGCCCCGGGGAGAACCATGACACCTGCGTCCGCGCATGACGCCCCGAGGGTGTCATTTCTATCTAGCGCGGGGGTGTCATTTCTATCTAGCGCCTACAAGCCTCCGATCCGATAATATACATTATGTTAAATGACGACGTTGATCATCCTAGGGGCCGCTTTTTATCTGTGCACGAAAAGCGTGAGTTTCAGGATGATCCAGCCGAACAAGCCGACCGCCACAAGCAGCCCGAGCAATTGCACCCACACCATCAGCGCGGCGCGTCTCGAACCGGCTGTCGGTAACTCTCGATCATCCATCGGACGACGGCCAACGCGCTTGGGACAGCGAAATCTTCATTTGGCTTCTCCGGCCGATGCAATGTGTCGCGCGTCGCGTCGATCCCGCCTGCGGTATGCGCAACCGACCAACCGCACTACCGCAGGCGCCTTCCACCGAACAGCGTGCCGATCAGCGAGGCAATCCCGGCGCGGCTGATCAACGGCGGCTTCCATACCGCCAGCATGGTGCTGGTCGGCCCCTGGCGTTGCAGCCGGTCGAGCCGTTCGAGTTCGACGATCATCAGGCGATCATAGCGCCGCTCGTCGGCGGTCTTCGACCGGTCGATCAGCCCGGCCGACGCCGTCCGGATCGCCGCGCTGCCATGCCGCCGAAACAGCGCGCCCGCCTCCTCGATCGCATGGAGGCGAAGCAGCCGGTCGTGCTCGGCCCTCGAACTGATCTTCGCCTTGGGGTTGAACATGCTGTTCCTTCACGCGACTATCCTTCAAGATCATCATCCGTGGCGTCAAGAGGCCAGTGGCGTTAGGCACAGGCATGGACGAGCCGCCCCCCCTCCTCGCCGTATCGCAGTTGAGCAAGTCCGTGCCAGGCGGCAGGCGGTTGTTCACCGATGTCGCGCTGACGCTGGCGCCAGGCGAATTCGTCGCGATCATGGGCGAATCGGGGGTCGGCAAATCGACGCTGCTCAATCTCGTCGCCGGGCTGGACACGCCCGATACCGGCGAGGTGATGCTCGACGGGATCGCGCTTAGCGGTCTCGACGAGGATCGCCGCGCCGAAGTCCGGCGGCGGCGTATCGGCTTCGTCTTCCAGGCCTTTCATATCCTGCCACATTTGACGCTGGCACAGAATGTCGGCCTGCCGCTGGTCTTGCTGCGCGCGCCGATCGGCGACGCGCTGCGCCGTGCCACGGAACTGCTCGCTGCGGTCGGTCTCGTAGCGCGGGGCGGCGATTATCCCAGCCAGCTATCCGGCGGCGAACTGCAGCGCGTCGCGATCGCGCGCGCCATCGCGCACCGCCCCGCGCTGATCCTCGCCGACGAACCGACGGGCAATCTCGATCCCGAGACCGCGGCGCGCGTGATGGCGCTGCTCGTCGCCCAGATCCGCGGCGCGGGCGCCGCGGCGCTGCTCGTCACGCATAGCGAGATCGCTGCGGCGTCGGCCGATCGCGTGATGCGGTTGACCGCAGGCGGCCTCGTTCCGGCATGACTTCGGCGGCAGTCTGGCGCGCCACGACCGCGCCGCGCTGGATGATCACGGGCGAATGGCGCGCGCATCCGGTACGCGTCGCGACCGCGGTGATCGCGATCGCGATCGGCGTCGCGCTGGGCTTCGCCGTGCATCTGGTCAACGCCTCCGCGCTGGATCGATTCGCGCGCGGGCTCGCCACGGTGAACGGTGGCGCCGACCTGCGGATCGAGGCGACCGGCGGTCGCGGGTTCGACGAGCGGCTCTATCCGCGTGTCGCCCGCCTGCCCGGCGTCACCGCCGCGAGCCCGGTCGTGGCGATGAAGGCCCGAATGGTCGGCAGCGCGATCGATCTGCTCGGCATCGATGTGCTGCGCGCCGCGGTCGTCACGCCAACCTTGTTGCCGAAGCCGTCGAGCAACGCGCCTCAAGTATCGATTTTCGATGAACAATCCCTGTTCTTGTCGCGCACGGCATCGGCCACGCGCCATCCCGGCGATCGTGTCAATGTTGTCGTCGACGGGCGTGCGGAGAGGTTCATTGTCGCGGGAACGCTGCCCGGCGCCGATGCGCGCGCGCTCGGCGTCATCGACATCGCCGCTGCGCAATCGCGGTTCGCACGCATCGGACGGATCGATCGGATCGACCTCAAGCTCGCCGACGACGCGGATACCGGCCGCGTGCGCAAGGCGATCCAAGCGATGCTGCCGCCGGACGCCACGTTGGCCGGCGTGGCGGATGATGCCAGCCGCACCGATGCGCTGTCGCGTGCCTATCGCGTCAATCTCGACATGCTCGCGCTGGTCGCGCTGCTGACCGGCGCGTTTCTTGTCTATTCGGCGCAGGCGCTGTCGGTGGCGCGAAGGCGCCCACATTTCGCGCTGCTGCGCGTCCTGGGATCGACGCGTCGGGCGGTGATCGCGCAACTTCTGACCGAGGGGCTGGTGCTGGGTATCGCGGGGGCGGCGATCGGCATCCTGCTGGGGCTCGGGCTCGCCATGCTCGTGCTGAGGCTGGTCGGCGGCGATCTCGGCAGCGGCTATTTTTCGGCGGGAGACCCGCCGCCGCTGGTTTTCGCGCCCGGCGCGGCGCTCGGTTTCGCGGCGCTGGGCCTCGCCGCCGCGCTGCTCGGAGGCGCACTGCCGGCGCGGTCCGCGGCACGGATCGCGCCCGTGGTCGCGCTCAAGAATATGGGCGACGCGATCGATCCACGGCGCGCGCCGCCGATCCTGCCCGCGCTGCTGCTTGCGGGCGCGGGCGTCGGTTGCGCCTTGTTGCCCGCGGTTGCGGGGATCGCACTGTTCGGCTATCTGTCGGTCGCGCTGCTGCTGGCCGGCGGGATTACCGCAATGCCGTGGCTGGCACGCGCGCTGCTCGCCCCGCTTGCCCGGCGGACCTTCGCCGCCCCCCCGCTCGAACTCGCGATGCGCCGGCTGTGGGGAGCGCCCAGCCAGGCCGCGGTCGCGCTGTCGGGCATCGTCGCCAGCGTCGGCCTGATGATCGCGATGGCTGTGATGGTGGCGAGCTTTCGCGGCTCGGTCGATGCGTGGCTCGACCAGTTCCTGCCCGCCGACCTGTATCTGAGCGCTGGCGGCGACGTGCCGCTCGACCCTGCGCTGCAGACGCGACTGGCCGCGACGACCGGCATCCGCCACGCCGCGTTCGGATTGCAGCGGCCGATCAGCCTCGCGGCCGACCGACCGCCGTTGACGCTGATCGTGGTGCCCGATCCGGCGCGCGCCTATCCGGCGCTCGGTAACGGCATCGCAGTGCCCGCCGATGCCATCGCGATCCGCGTCTCCGAGCCCGCTGCGCGGCTCTACCGCCTGTCGCCCGGTGCGACGCTGGCGCTGCCGCTCGGCGGTCGCCGGGTCCGTGCGACGGTCACCGGGATATTCCGCGACTATGCCCGTCAGGAAGGCGCGATCGCGATCGATGGTGCGACCTACGACCGGCTGACCGGCGACCGCGCGCGCGGCGAGGCAGCGATCGATCTCGTCGCGCACACCGATCCGACGACGGTCATCGCCGCGCTGCGCCGTACGCTTCCGCCCACGCTGGCAGACGGCGTGCAGATCATCCCCGTCGCCGCGCTGAAAAGCCGCGCACTCGCCATTTTCGATCGCAGCTTCGCGATCACCTATGCGCTCGAGGCAGTCGCCGTTCTCGTCGGACTGGCGGGCGTGGCTGCGACGGCGTCGGCACAAACGATCGCCCGCACGCGCGAATTCGGGATGCTGCGCCATCTTGGCGTCACGCGGCGCCAGATCGTCGCGATGCTGGGCATCGAGGGCGCGTTGCTCGGCGTGATCGGCGGGATCGCGGGGGTCGGGCTCGGCTGCGTCGTCGCGCAGGTGCTGATCCGCGTGATCAATCCGCAATCGTTCAACTGGACGATGGAGACACGCCTTCCCTACCCGCTGCTCGGCGGCGTGGTCGTCGCGCTGGTGGCGGCCTCGGCGCTTACCGCGATGCTCGCCGGCCGCAGCGCCGTGTCGGTCGGCGCGGTGCGCGCGGTTCGCGAGGATTGGTGATGCGCCGGCTCCTCACGCTTCTGGCGATGCTGTCGCTACTCGGCGCGGCAACGCCCGGCCAGTTCGCGGTGGCGCGGCCCGGCGCCGGCTTCGCCTTCCCACGCGACCATGGCGCGCATCCCGATTTCCACACCGAATGGTGGTATGTCACCGGTTGGCTCGACGGGCCGGGCGGGTCGCATCGCGGCTTCCAGCTGACCTTCTTCCGCACCGCGACCGGCCTCGCCGCCACCGATCCCAGCGCCTTCGCGCCGCGCCAGATCCTATTCGCGCACGCCGCCCTCTCCGATCCCGCGGTCGGCCATCTGCTCCACGGCGAGCGGATCGGGCGCGAGGGGCTCGGTCTTGCGCAGGCATCGCGGACCGATACCGACGTCGCGATCGACGACTGGCACCTGCGCCGCCAGCCCGACGGCCGCTTCGTCGCGCATGTCGCGGGCGAGGGTTTCGCGCTCGATCTCGCCTTCCGCCCGACGCAGCCGGTGCTCGCCGAGGGTGACCATGGCTATAGCCGCAAGGGCCCCGATCCGGCCCAGGCGAGCCGCTATTACAGCCTTCCGCACCTCGCAGTCTCGGGCACCGTGGCCGAGAAGAGCGGCACCACGACGGTCACCGGCACCGCGTGGCTCGACCGCGAATGGTCGTCGACCTATCTGGCGCCGGGCGCGGTCGGCTGGGACTGGACCGGGCTCAACTTCGACGATGGCGGCGCGCTGATGGCGTTCCGCATCCGCCGCGCGGACGGCAGCATAGTGTGGGCCGGCGGGACATGGCGGGCCGCCAACGGCGCCTTGACCGTGCTCGGCCCGCACGATGTCGCGTTCGTGCCCCGCCATCTGTGGCGTTCGCCGCGGACGGGCGCGCGATACCCCGTCGATCCGGTCCTGAAGATCCGGCTGCCGACGGGCGTGCGCGCCCTCCCCCTCCGGCCGCTGTTCCCCGATCAGGAACTCGATGGCCGCGCCGGCGGGAGCCCGGTTTATTGGGAGGGCGCGGTCACGACCACCGGCGGACGCGGCTATCTGGAACTGACCGGCTATGCCGCCCCGCTCCGGCTATGAGGCCGAGCGCGTCCCGATCCCGTCGAGCGTCGTCATGACGTCGTCGGGCAGCACGAGGTCGGCAACCGTTAGATTCTCGCGCAGATGCGCGAGCGACGAGGTGCCGGGTATCAACAGGATGTTGGGGGAGCGCCGCAGCAGCCAGGCGAGTGCGACCTGCATCGGGGTCGCGTCGAGTTTGCCAGCCACGTCGTTCAACACATCCGACTGCAACGGCGTGAAACCGCCGAGCGGGAAGAAGGGCACATAGGCGATGCCGTCGGCGGCGAGATCGTCGATCAACGCGTCGTCGTCCCGCGATGCCAGATTATACTGGTTCTGCACGCAGACGATGTCGGCGATGGCGCGTCCTTCCGCGATCTGCGTGGGCGTCACGTTGCTCAGCCCGATGTGGCGAACCAGCCCTTCCTGCTGCAGCTTCGCGAGCACGGTCAGCGGCGCCTCGAGCGAACCCTCCGCAGGCCCGTGGATGCCGAACATCAGCCGCAGATTGACGACGTCGAGCCTGTCGACGCCGAGGCGACGCAGATTATCGTGAACCGCGCGCGTCAGTTCCTCGGCCGAGAAGGCGGGGTTCCACGAGCCATCCTCGCCGCGCCGTGCGCCGATCTTGGTGACGAGGACGAGATCGTCACGATAGGGGTGCAGCGCCTCGCGGATCAATTCGTTGACGACGTGCGGACCGTAGAAGTCGCTCGTATCGATATGATTGACGCCGCTCTCCACCACGGCGCGCAATAGCGCGATTGCCGCATCGCGATCCTTGGGCGGCCCGAACACCCCCGGCCCCGCCAATTGCATGGCGCCGTAGCCGAGCCGCTTCACGGTGCGGGTACCCAGCGCGAACGTCCCGGCCTTGTCGATATCGGTCATCGTCTGTCTCCTCTGCGCGCTATGTAGACAGCGCCGCGGCGAACGATAATGGGGAACAATCGGCACGGCCTGTACGGAGAGGCGAACAATGGCGGCGGATCTCGGCGACCTCGACGCGTTCATGGCGGTCGCCCGCGCGGGCGGCTTCCGCGAGGGCGCACGCGCCAGCAGCGGCAGCGCGTCGAGCCTCAGCGAGGCGGTGCGCCGGCTCGAGGTCAAGCTCGGCGTGCGGTTGTTCAACCGCACCACGCGCAGCGTCGCGCCGACCGAAGCGGGCGCGCGGCTGCTCGAACGTCTCGGCCCCGCGCTCGGCGAAGTCCAGGCGGCGCTGGATGTGGTCAACGGCTTCCGCGACCGTCCCGCGGGCACGCTGCGGCTCAACGTGCCGATCGGCGTCGCGCGGCTGGTGCTGCCCTCGATCGTGCCGCCGTTCCTTGCCGCCTACCCCGACATCCACCTCGACATCGTCGCGGAGGACGGCTTCGTCGACATATTGGCGGCGGGCTGCGACGCGGGCATCCGATACGACGAGCGGCTCGAGCAGGACATGATCGCGGTGCCGATCGGGCCACGGCGCCAACGCTTCGCGACGGCGGCCTCGCCCGCCTATCTCGATCGCCGCGGACGCCCCGACCATCCCCGCGATCTGCTCGATCATGCCTGTATGCGCGGCCGGTTCGCGAGCGGCGCGATGACCGTATGGGAGTTCGAGCGCGATGGTGAGATCGTCCGGATCGAGCCCAGCGGGCCACTAACGGTGCGCGTCGGCACGACGACCGATCTCGCGGTCGACGCCGCGATCGCGGGCACCGGAATCGTCATGCTGTTCGAGGCGTGGTTGCGCCCGCATCTCGAAAGCGGCGCGCTGGAGCCCGTGCTCGAGCAATGGTGGCAGCCCTTTTCAGGGCCGTTCCTCTATTATCCGGGGCGACGCCATCTGCCCACGCCGCTGCGCGCATTCGTCGATTTCATCGCGGCGCAGCACCGCGAGCAACAATGGTCTCGTGCTTAGGCACAAGCGGGACCCAGGCGCAGGGTCGGGTGACGGGGAAGCGCGCAAACATGAATTGGGGCCCGCAGCCTAAGCCGCGAGCCCCAATCCTCGATTCAGACGTCGGTGTCAGGCGTGAATCAGTAATCCATGCCGCCCATGCCGCCGCCGCCCATCGCGGGCGCCGCCGACTTGTCCTCGGCGACGTCTGCGACGGCCGCTTCGGTGGTGATCAGCAGGCCGGCGACCGAGGCTGCGTCCTGCAACGCCGAACGCACGACCTTGGTAGGATCGATCACGCCCGACTGGACGAGATTCTCATACTGCTCGGTCTGCGCGTTGAAGCCGATGTTCTGATCGTTGCCGTCGATCAGGCGACCCGCAACGACCGCGCCGTCATGGCCGGCGTTCTGCGCGATCTGGCGCAACGGTGCCTGCAGCGCCTTGCGGACGATGTCGATGCCGCGCGTCTGGTCGTCATTGGCGCCCTTGAGATCGTCGAGCGCCTTCGAGGCATAGAGCAGCGCTGTGCCGCCACCCGGGACGATGCCCTCTTCGACGGCGGCGCGGGTCGCATGCAGCGCGTCGTCAACGCGGTCCTTGCGCTCCTTGACCTCGACCTCGGTCGAGCCGCCGACCTTGATGATCGCGACGCCACCGGCGAGCTTGGCAAGGCGCTCCTGGAGCTTCTCCTTGTCATAGTCGCTGGTGGTGTTCTCGATCTGCGCGCGGATCGCCTCGACGCGACCCTTGATCGCATCGGCCGAACCTGCGCCGTCGACGATCGTGGTGTCGTCCTTGTTGATCGTGACGCGCTTGGCCGAACCCAGCATCTCGAGCGTGACGTTCTCGAGCTTGATGCCGAGGTCTTCCGAGATCAGCTCACCCTTGGTGAGGATCGCGATGTCCTCGAGCATCGCCTTGCGACGATCGCCGAAGCCGGGTGCCTTGACCGCGGCGACCTTGAGGCCCCCGCGCAGCTTGTTGACGACGAGCGTGGCGAGCGCCTCGCCCTCGATATCCTCGGCAATGATCAGCAGCGGGCGACCGCTGCCGACGACGGCCTCAAGGATCGGCAACAGCCCCTGCAGGCTCGCCAGCTTTTTCTCATGGATGAGGATGTAGGGGTCGCTCAGTTCGACGAGCATCTTCTCCGGGTTGGTGATGAAGTAGGGCGAGAGATAGCCGCGATCGAACTGCATGCCCTCGACCACGTCGAGCTCGAACTCGACGCCGGTGGCCTCCTCGATCGTGATCACGCCTTCCTTGCCGACGCGCTCCATGGCTTCGGCAATCTTGCGACCGACGACTTCGTCGCCATTGGCCGAGATGATCCCGACCTGCGCGATCTCGCCGGTGCCCGCGACGGGCTTCGAGCGCGCCTGCAGATCTTCGACGACCTTGGTGACCGCGAGATCGATGCCGCGCTTCAGGTCCATCGGATTGACGCCGGCGGAGACCGACTTCATGCCCTCGCGGACGATGGCCTGCGCGAGCACGGTTGCGGTGGTGGTGCCGTCACCCGCATGGTCGTGCGTCTTGGACGCGACGGCCTTGAGCATCTGCGCGCCCATATTCTCGAACTTGTCCTTGAGTTCGATTTCCTTGGCGACGGTGACGCCGTCCTTGGTGATGCGCGGCGCGCCGTAGCTCTTGTCGATGACGACGTTGCGGCCCTTGGGGCCGAGCGTCACCTTGACGGCGTTTGCAAGAATATCGACGCCGCGCTGGATGCCTTCACGCGCGTCGCGGGCGAATTTTACGTCTTTGGCCGACATGGGAATGTCCTTCTAAATTCGTCACCTCAGCGAAGGCTGGGGTCTCGTGCGGCGGAGATGCCGCGCTGGAAAGCCTGAGATCCTGACTTTCGTCAGGATGGGGATCGTCGGCCGATCAGCCGACGATCCCCAGGATGTCGCTTTCCTTCATGATCAACAGATCTTCGCCGTCGATCTTGACCTCGGTGCCCGACCATTTGCCGAACAGGATCTTGTCGCCAGCCTTGACGTCGAGCGGCACGATCGTGCCGTCTTCAGCGCGCGCGCCGGAGCCCGCGGAGACGACTTCGCCTTCCTGCGGCTTTTCCTTGGCGGTGTCGGGAATGATGATGCCGCCGGCGGTCTTCTCGGCGGCTTCGATGCGACGGATGAGGACGCGGTCGTGCAAGGGGCGAAATGTCATGGGCGGCTATCCTGTGCTGGGTCGCGACGGGACGTCGCTTTCACACGCGGAAGCCAGCGCTGCCAGGATGCGATCTGGCACTCGCATCCCGCGACTGCCAATGCCGCCCATGTGGGCGCGATGGCGGCATTGGTCAAGCGTCGGCCGTTTCGATCACGTACCGAATAGATGGCGATACCGCGATGCCTGCGACCGGAGGTATTGGCGCGGCGCCTTCACCTGCGCGCCGAGATGCGCGGCAGCATGCCACGGCCAGCGCGGATCGTAGAGAATGGCGCGCGCGAGCGCGATCAGGTCGGCGTCGCCCGTGCCGACGATCGCCTCGGCCTGTTCGAAATCGGTGATCAGCCCGACCGCGATGACAGGCATCTTCACCGCCTGCTTGACCGCGCGCGCCAGCGGCACCTGATAACTGGGGCCGCTCGGGATCGCCTGGCGCGGATCGAGCCCGCCGCTCGACACATGGATCGCGCTGCAACCGCGCGCTTCTAAGGCTTGGGCGAAGGCGACGGTTTGATCGATGTCCCAGCCGTCCTCGACCCAGTCCGTGCCCGAAACGCGCATCGTGACAGGCTTCTCCGGCGGAAACGCCGCGCGCACCGCGTCGAACACCTCGAGCGGGAAACGCATCCGGTTCTCGAGGCTGCCGCCATACTCGTCGTCGCGGTGGTTGGAGAGCGGCGAAAGGAATTGGTGCAGTAGATAACCGTGCGCGCCATGCAGCTGGACGGCGTCGATCCCCATCCCGGCCGCGCGTTTCGCCGCCGCGACGAAGGCATCGCGGACGCGGTCCAGCCCGGCGCGCTCGAGCGCGTGCGACTCATGGTCGCCCAACGTGAACGGTGCGGCGGACGGCGCGACGGTCTGCCACCCATTAATATTAGTCGGCGCGATCTGTTTGCCGCCCCTCCAGGGCACTTCGGTGGACGCCTTGCGGCCGGCATGACTGAGTTGGATCGCGATCGGGATGTCCGACCAGCGCCGCACGCTCTCGAGCGTCCGTGCCATCGCCGCTTCGGTGGCGTCGTCCCACAGGCCGACGTCGCCATAGGTGATCCGCCCCTCGGGCAGCACCGCGGTCGCCTCGATCGTCAGCAGCGCCGCACCCGACAATGCGAGATGCCCCAGATGGATCAGGTGCCAGTCGGTCATGCCGCCATCGATCGCCGAATATTGGCACATCGGTGCGATCACGATCCGGTTGGCGAGGTCGAGTGTGCCGATGCGAAGCGGCTCGAACAATTTGGGTCCGGTCATCCTAATCTCCTTGTTCCGCGCCGACGCGCGACGGCGGTAATCGGCGGTCGATCGCCGCCGACCAGAACTTTATCGCCCGCGCGCCGTTATGCGACCGCGGCGACCAACGTCGCTCTATGGAGTCGGCCAATGAAGTCCACCATCATCGCTCTCGCCATCGGCAGCCTTGCGATCACCGGCACGGCGCTCGCGGAGAAGCCGATCAACGCGCGCCAGCTCAACCAGCAGCGCCGGATCGACGCGGGTGCCCGTTCGGGCAAGCTGACGCACGCCGAGGAAGCACGCCTCAAGGCGCAGCAGGCATCGATCTCGCGCTATGAGCAGCAGCTTCGCGCCGCGCATGGCGGCAAGCTCAGCAAATATGACGAGCATCTCGTTCATGCGCGACAGGACGCCGCAAACGCACAGATACTGAAGAAGAAGGATAATGCCGCCCACGGCAAAAATCATTTGAAACTCTGACGCGATCGCCGGCGCGGCTCCGCACGGATCGGCGGTTCGGATCATCGATATGATGCATGGACCGATCGGCGTGCGGGGCCATTTTGACTCGAGAACCCGCAAAACGCGCTTCTCCAAGCCGCCGTCGTCGGGGCCGCCATTTCGGCATAAAACGGCAGTGCGCCGCGCGCAAAAGAATTGATAACGACCGTTCTCGATAAAAGTTTAGTCGCCGTCGCAGCATCAATCTAATCTTAACTACGCTTCGATACTTGCGAAACCCTGTGGCGAGCGATCCAATTTCGCCCGCTTTGGCACGGGGAACGACGCGATGACGGTTATCAACACGAACAGCGCGGCGCTGCGGGCCCAGGATGGTTCGCGGCTAGCCAACGAGGCTCTCAATACCGCGATGGCGCGTCTGTCTTCGGGCAAGCGGATCAACTCGGCCTCCGACGACGCAGCAGGCCTCGCCATCTCCAATTCGATGACCTCGCAGATCAACGGCATGAACCAGGCGATAAGCAACGCCAACGACGGCATCTCGCTGGCGCAGACCGCCGACGGATCGCTCGACGAGGTCACCAACAACCTGCAGCGTATCCGCGAGCTCGCGGTCCAGTCCGCGTCGGGCACCTACAGTGATGCCGACCGCATCAACATGCAGGCCGAAGTCTCGCAGCTCACCTCGCAGGTCAGTTCTGCGCTAAGCGGGGCCAGTTTCAACAACGTTCCGCTGTTCGACACCACCACGGGCGGCCTTGGCAAGACCACGAACATCCAGGTCGGCGCGGACAGTGGTGACACGGTATCGATCACGGTCGGCAATCTCGATATGACGGGCGTCACCGGTTCGTCGGATTATGTGCCGGCCAGCTCCGACTATCAGCCGGCTAGTTCCGACTATGATGCCGCCACTAACACCGGCACGGCGCAGGTCGGAACGGCGGCGGTTGGCACCGCACCGCTGTCGGTGCTGAGCGCCAGTTCGGCGAGCAGCGCACTCGGTTCGATCGACTCCGCGCTCGCGACCGTCAATACCGTCCGCGCCGGTCTCGGTGCGTCGGAGAGCCGTCTCAACTCGGTGGTCAACAACCTGACCAACAACGTCACCAACCTGACCGACGCCAATTCGCGCATCGACGATGCCGACTTCTCGGTCGAGACGACCAATCTCGCCAAGGCCCAGATCCTGAGCCAGGCGTCGACCGCAATGCTCGCCCAGGCGAACCAGAGCCCGCAGGGCGTGCTCAAGCTGCTCCAGCAGTAATCCACGCTCCACGCCGACTCGCACGGGGCTGGTCGACATCGGTCGGCCAGCCCCGTTTCGTTATGACGCCGGCGCCCCGCGGCGCGCGTATCGCGTGCGGAAATGCTCGGCGAAACCCGTCAGACGCCCATCGGCGATCGCATCGCGCAGGCCCTGCATCAGCCGCTGGTAGAACCAGAGGTTATGCTCCGTCATCAGCATCGCGCCGAGCATCTCGCCCGAGCGGACGAGATGATGAAGATAGGCCTTGCTCCAGGCCGCCGTCGGGCTCTCGGGATCGAGCGGCGACATATCCTCGGCGAACTTCGCATTGCGGATGTTGAGCGGGCCGTCCCAGGTGAAGGCCTGCCCGTTGCGGCCGCTCCGCGTCGGCAGCACGCAATCGAACATGTCGATACCGCGTTCGACCGCGCCGACGATGTCGTCCGGCTTGCCCACGCCCATCAGATAGCGGGGCTTGTCGGTCGGCAGCATCGCCGTCGCGAAATCGAGCGTACGCAGCATCTCGGCCTGCCCTTCGCCCACCGCGAGCCCGCCGACCGCATAGCCGTCGAACCGGATACCCGTCAGCGCATCGGCCGACCGGCGGCGCAGATCTTCGAAAGTCGATCCCTGCTGGATGCCGAACAGCGCGGCGCGGTCTGCATGCGCACCGCCGCGGTCGAAGCCGTCACGCGAGCGCTGCGCCCAGCGCATCGACCGTTCCATCGACTTTTCGGCCTGCTCCCACGTCGCCGGATAGGGCGTGCACTCATCGAACGCCATGACGATGTCGCTATCGAGCATCCGCTGGATCTCCATCGAGCGCTCGGGGCTGAGCATGTGGCGCGATCCGTCGAGATGGCTCTGGAACGCCACGCCCTCCTCGCTCTGCTTGGTAAGCGCGGACAGCGACATCACCTGATACCCGCCTGAGTCGGTCAGGATCGGCTTGTCCCACTGCATGAAGCCATGCAGCCCGCCGAGCCGCTCCATCCGCTCGGCGCCTGGACGGAGCATGAGGTGATAGGTGTTGCCGAGCAGGATGTCGGCACCGGTCGCCGCCACGTCGGCGGGCTTCATGCCCTTGACGGTCGCCGCGGTGCCGACCGGCATGAAGGCGGGCGTGCGGATCGTGCCGCGCTGCATCCGGATCGCGCCGGTGCGCGCGGCGCCGTCGGTGGCGGCGATGATAAAGTCGAAGCGCTGCGTCATGGCGCGGCGCTTTGCCGGCTCGGGATCGCAATGTCGAGATCGCGCGACCGGTCGACATGCTCCCATTTGGGAGTTCCCGCGCCTCTCGCGAGTTCGATATTCAGTGCTGCGACGGCCATCGCGACCCGCCCCGCGGGTCGCGGACAAGAGCAGGAGCATGGAGTGGATCTGGATCTAAAGGGGCGGCGCGCGCTCGTCACCGGCAGCAGCAGCGGGATCGGCACCGGCATCGCGCGAATGCTGATAGAAGAAGGATGCGCGGTCGTCGTTCATGGCCGCGACCGTGCGAGGACCGAAGCGGTCGCCGCGAGCGTCAACGCGGCCGGCGTCGCGCTCGGCGATCTGTCGACCGACGAAGGCGCCGATGCGGTCCATAGCCAGGCGCTGGCCGCGCTGGGCGGCCCGATCGAGATACTCGTCAACAATGCGGGCGGCAGCGCGACGGACAGCACCACGCGGCCGCCGCTCGACATCAAGCTGTCCGAATGGCTGGCGAACTATCAAGGCAACACGCTGGCAGCGGTCCGCCTCGTGCTGCGGACGGTGCCGGACATGGTCGCCGCCAAATGGGGCCGGGTGATCCAGATCTCGAGCGCCGTCGCGCTCCAGCCGAATTATCTCGGTCCCGACTATAGCGGTGCGAAGGCGGCGCTGAACAATTTCACCGTCACGCTCGCCGGATCGCTGCACAGCGCGGGCGTCACGGTCAACACCGTGTCCCCCGGTGTCATCATGACCGACGGGCTGATGCGGTTCGCGCGCGACACCTATGGCAATCCCGCGATGACCGTCGAGGAGATCACCACCCAGATGGTCAGCGACAAGATCTTCGAGCTGCCCCCCGCCGGCCGCCTGGGGACCTCCGAGGACATCGGCCTCGCGGTCTGCATGCTGGCCAGCCCGCGATCGGGGTTCGTGACCGGATCGAACTACCGGGTCGACGGCGGGCAGGTCCGCGCCGTCATCTGAACCTGACCCGACGATCCGACATCGAGCCCATTACCGAGGAGCACATCGCGTGTCCAAGACCAGCTACCGCATCATCCAATGGGCCACTGGGACGGTCGGCAAGACCTCGCTGCGCCATTTCATCGAGAATCCGACGTTCGAGCTGGCCGGTGTGCTGGTCTTCAACCCCGACAAGGTAGGGCAGGACGCGGGCGCGCTCGTCGGCCTGCCGCCGACCGGGGTGCTCGCGACCGACGATGTCGAGCAGATCCTCGCGCTTGATGCCGATTGCGTCCATTTCGCGCCGATGCTGCAGGACATCGAGATGGTCAGCCGCCTGCTCCGGTCGGGCGAGAACGTCGTGTCGACGATCGGCCCCTTCTTCACCACCGACTATTCGCGCGCCGACGTCGAGAAGCTGGAGGCGGCGTGCCAGGAGGGTGGCACGTCGTTCCACGGGTGCGGCATCCACCCCGGCTTCATCGGGGACATCGTGCCGATCACGCTGACGCGGCTGATGGACCGGATCGATCGCATCCACGTCTACGAGATCGCGGACAAGCTGACGACGCCGTCGGTCTATATCGAGTTCATGGGTTTCGGACTGGCGCCCGACGAGCTGCGCGCGCGGCCGAACTGCATGGCGCAGGCGATGGTGACCTTCGGTGAATCGATGGCGATGGTCCTCGCGGGCCTGGGCAAGAAGGTCGAGGATCTGACCGAGACACACGAGATCGCGGTCGCGCGCAACGACATCGCCTATCCCGGCGGCGTCATCCGCGCGGGCACCGTCGCCGGGCAGCATTGGGAGTGGACGATGTGGACCGACGGCCGGCCGCTGCTCGTCTATCATCTCTATTATTTCCTGGGCGACGACATGGAGCCGCAGTGGAATCTCGGCGAAAGCCGTCACCGCATCGTGTTCGAGGGCAATCCGGGGATGGAGATGACGCTCAAGGCGACACCCGACGCCGACGGTCGCCACCCGTTCCTGGGTATCACCTGGACCGCGCTGCTCGGCGCCACCGCGGTGCCGCAGGTCTGCGACGCGAAGCCCGGCGACGTCACGCATTTCGACTTGGGCGTCGTACAGCCGCGGGGGCTGGTGCGCTCCTGATCCTCCTGGCCCGCCAGTCGCGTCGGACCGCCAGAAGGGCGGCGAGCACCAAGGCGATCGCCGCGGCTGCCCCTGCGATCTCGCCGCCGAACGGCTGGGGCACGACATATCCCGCGAAGGCGGACAGGAGCAGGCAGAGGCCGAGATAGGCGAACGGGCGAAACGGGATGCCCCACGCCATCGGCAGGAAGTGCAGGCCGACGACCAATGCCATCGCGGGTAGCAGCAGCTCGCGATGGCCGACGTTCACGACGAGGTTCGCGGCGACGAACAGCCCGACGCCTTCGCCGATGCTGCTCCACAGGATCACACGTTCGCCGCGCGCCGACGGTGCGATGCCTGGGCCCGGCATCCGAAGCACGCGAGAAGCCAGGATCGCGATGGCGATGAAGGGCAGAAAGGGGAGCAGCAGGGGCGGCCCCGTCCAGTGGAGCTGAAGTGCGAGCGTCATCGCCGCGAACAACGCGCCGAAGAAACTCATGATGATCGCGCCGACCGCCCCCATGTCGCCCCCTCCATGCCGTCCCGAACCATTCGTCCACGCCAGCACCCGTCATCGCTCAGCCGCGCACCAGCCCTTCGAGCGTGCGGACGTCGACGGGCGGGGCGCAGAGAAATCCCTGGTAGATGTTGCAGCCGGCACGCGCGAGCAACGTCAATTGCTCCTCGGTCTCGACGCCTTCCGCGATCACCGAGAGCCCGAGCGAGCGCCCCATGTCGATCACCGAGCGCACCACGATACGGTCGCGGGGGCTGCCCGCGATGTCCTGCGCGAGCCGACGGTCGATCTTGATCGTGTCGAGCGGCAGCGCCTTAAGATAGGCGAGGCTCGAATAGCCCGTGCCGAAATCGTCGATCGCCACCCTGAGCCCACCCGAGCGCAATTCGGCGAGCAGGTCGGCGGCGGCGGCGAGGTCCTCCATCAGCCCGCTCTCGGTCACCTCGACGGTGAGCCGGTCGCGCAGGCCCGATTGCGCCGCCAGCGTCAGGATACGGCTCGCGAAGCCCGGTTCGGCGATGTCGGCGGCGGTGACGTTGACCGCGATGCGGAGGTTCGCGAGCGCCCCCGTCCACGCCGCGGCGATCCCGATCGCCTTGCGCTGCACATGATTGGACAGCTCGATCAGATAGTCGGAACGCTCGGCGGCGGCGAACAGCGCCTCGGCGCCGATTTCGCCCAGCAGCGGGTGCCGCCAGCGCGCCAGCGCCTCGACGCCGACGATGCGACCCGTCGGCACCGAGACCTGCGGCTGCCAGAGTATCTCGATCCGGTCCTCGTCGAGCGCGAGCCGAAGGTCGAGCTCGAGCCGGCGATTCTCAGCCTGCCGCGTCTGTTCGCCCTCGGTGAAGATGCGCACCCGCGCCGTCTCGCCGTCGCGCGCATCGGCGAGCGCCAGGCTGGCGTGGCGCAGCAGTTCGCCTGCATCGCCGTCGCCGGGTTCGGTCGCGGCGATGCCGACGCGGGCGTTGAGCGTCACGACATGCTCGCCCGCGACGAACGGCCGTCCGATCGCGACAAGCAGCTCGCCCGCAAGCAGTTCGGCCTCGGCAAGCGTCGCTGGCTCGGGAAGCCCGACGGCGAACTCGGCGCCGGCCAGCCGCGCGACGAGGCGGCGGCGGCCGTTGCCCGCGCCCGCGAGCCGCTCGATCCGTCGCGCCACCGAGCGGATGATCGCGTCGCCGACGCCGCGCCCGAACGCCGCGTTGACCATGTCGAAGCGGCTGAGCCCGATGACCACCAGAATAGGCCCCTGCCCGCCTGCCAGCCGTGCCTCGATCCAGCGTCTTGCCCCATGGCCGTCGTCGAGCCCCGAAAGCGGATCGCGCGGCGTGGTGTCGGATCCGGCGCGCAAGCCATCGAGCGGCTCGACATGGCCGACGACCGTGCCGTTCTCGATCATCAGATGATGCGCGATCCGTCGTCCGTCCTGCGCATTGTGCGCGAACGGCGCGATCCCGCCCTCTTCGCGCAACCGGCCCACCGCGTGCAGCGCGGCGCGCATTCCGGCGCGACCGAGCAGATGCTGGGCGTGACCGCGCGTCACCTCGGTCATCGTGTCGGCAAGGCCGCCGGCCTGCGCCAGCGCCGGGCTGATCGTGAGCCTCGCCGGACGATCGGGCGACCAGCGCCAGGTCATCGCCTCGCTCGCAACGAGCCGCGCGCGGCCCGCCGCGGCGCGATGCCCACCCGCCAATCGCTCGGCATGACGCGCGGCAAAGCGCAGCGCCTGCGCGAACTCGCCCTCGGCGAACGGGGCGGCGAGATAGTGCGTCGCGCCCGCTTCGAACGCGGCGGCGACTGCGGACGCCTCGCGCCGTCCGATCAGCAGCAGCAGCGCCGCGCCATTGGCCTGCACAGCGTCCGACAGCACGCGCGCCGCCGCCAGCCCCTCCGCCAGCGTGTCGCGCGCGTCGATAACGACGACCGACGCTCCGCTTGCCAGGAAGCGCCTTTCGAGCCCGTCGCTGCGGCGCGCGGCGATCGCCGCCCAGCCCGCGCGCTCGGCCATGTGCGCAAGCTCGTCGCGTTGGCGGAACGACAGGAGGAACAACGGCGCCGAACCGGCCGGAGCATCGGTAGTAATCGAAATGAAGCGTCTCCCCCGTCGGCCACGAACAGCCGCTTCGCCCGCCGCTACGCTAGCGGCAGCAAGCCGGTGCGCCAACGGTCATCATGGAGCGCTCTGTCCCGTCGTGGGTGCGGCTGGCCTTGCCGATGCCGCTATCAACGCCTAGCTGATGCGGATGACGACGCTCGCCTCCTCGCTCGCTGCGCCGGACAAGGCCGCGACGATGCGTGACAGCTTCGGGCGGCGGATCGATTATCTGCGGATTTCGGTGACCGACCGCTGCGATCTGCGCTGCCGTTACTGCATGAGCGAGGCGATGAGCTTCCTGCCGCGCCGCGAGCTGTTGACGCTCGAGGAGATGGCCGATGTCGCCGACGCGTTCGTCGCGCGCGGGGTGAAGCGGATCAGGCTGACCGGCGGCGAACCACTGGCGCGGCGCGGGCTGACCGATCTCGCGCGGATGATCGGCCGGCATATCGAGACGGGCGCGCTCGACGAGCTGACTCTCACCACCAACGCGACCAAGCTCGCGGATCACGCCCAGGCGCTGGCCGAGGCCGGCGTGCGGCGGATCAATGTCAGCCTCGACAGCCGCGACCCCGATCGCTTCCGCCACATCACGCGAACCGGGGACCTCGCGCAGGTGCTGGATGGTATCGCTGCCGGCAAGGCGGCGGGACTGGCCATCAAGATCAACATGGTCGCGCTCAAGGACCTCAATGAGGACGAGATCGCGCCGATGCTGCTGTGGTGCGGCGAGCAAGGTTTCGATCTGACGCTGATCGAAACGATGCCGCTGGGTGTCGTCGACGAGGACCGTACCGACCGCTATCTGCCGCTCGACGGTGTACGGCGCGATCTGGAACGGCGTTTCACGCTGTTGCCCGATGGACATCGCAGCGGCGGACCGGCGCGCTACGTACGCGTCGCCGAGACCGGTGGGCGGCTCGGCCTGATCACGCCGCTGACGCAGAATTTCTGCGAAGGCTGCAACCGGATGCGCGTGACCGTGCAGGGACGCCTTACGATGTGCTTGGGCCACGCCGACGACGTCGATCTCAAGCAGGCGCTACGGGGCGGCGGTCGTGCAGCGCTGGATGCGGCGATCGACGAGGCGCTGCTCCGCAAGCCCGAGCGGCACCATTTCGAGATCGCGGGGCGCGGCGCGGCGCCTGCGGTCGCGCGGCACATGAGTGTTACGGGCGGGTGAGAACTACACGATGAGCGATCGCCAAGGCCGCGACGAGCGGCGCGAGCCGCGCAAGCTGGCGATCGTCGCCTCGCCCACGCCCGCCGCGCGCGCCGCCGAAGCCGAGCTCCGCCAGCGCTACGAATGTTTTCCGATCACCGAATCCGACGTCGTGATCGCGCTCGGCGGCGACGGTTTCATGCTGCAGACGCTGCACATGATGCTCGATCGGCACGAGATTCGTCCCGTATTCGGGATGAATCTCGGCACCGTCGGCTTCCTGATGAACGAGTGGCGACTAGACGCGCTGCCCGATCGCCTTGCCCGCGCGCGCGCCTTCTCGGTCACGCCGCTGCGCATGGAAGCGGACACGATCGATGGCGAGCATTTCTCGAGCCCCGCGATCAACGAGATATCGCTGCTGCGCGAGACGCGGCAGACCGCCTGGATCGAGGTCAGCGTCGATGGACGCGTCGTGCTGCCCGAATTGGTCTGCGACGGCGTCATGGCGGCGACTGCCGCGGGATCGACCGCCTATAATCTTTCCGCGCAGGGGCCGATCCTGCCGCTGGGATCGGGGCTCGTCGCGCTCACGCCGATTAGCGCGTTCCGGCCGCGGCGCTGGCGCGGTGCGATCCTGCCCGAGACCGCAAAAATCTCGTTCCGCGTCGTCGATCCGGTGAAGCGTCCGGTCAGCGCCGTCGCCGACCAGCGCGAAATCCGCGATGTCTCGACGGTGGCGATCTCGATCGATCGATCGATCGCGCTGACGCTGCTGTTCGATCCCGAGCACGCGCTCGACGACCGCATCACGATGGAGCAGTTCGCGGTTTAAGCTTTGTTGGGGGCGGTCTGCGCAATGGGGTTGCAAGCGTCCCTGACCTGTTGCATAGGCGCCGCCTCGCCCGGCAACGGGCATGTTCCTCGGTAGCTCAGTGGTAGAGCGTTCGACTGTTAATCGAATGGTCGCAGGTTCGAATCCTGCCCGGGGAGCCATTTTCCAGACGCCGGTAAAGCGGCCGTAGCGGGAGCGAAGCTCCGCCGCGGCATCACGCCGCGACGGAGCCTCATCCGATCAATGGCAGCGCGTCACCTTGTGGTGATGGACGATCTGCGTCGTGCAATGACGGTGGTGATCCATCGGACGCGCATCGGCGGCGGACGCCAGGCCGATCGTGGCGAGCAGCGTGGCTGCGGCGAGCATGTGGATGGTCTTCAAGCGTATTCTCCCGTTGGGCCCGAAAATCGGACACGGGATCGTGTCTGCGCGCGCGATGTTTCCGGTCGCGTTCATTTTGCACCGCCCATCGTCGGCCAGTACCGTTTCGTCGCTGGTTGAGCGTCGCCGCTGAAATATCGGCAGTTGGCCGCGTTCGCTCGCGCAGCGTCAGGCTATCGCGCCTCGCACCGACACGCCGTCGCCGATTTGCTGTGGAGCGTTCGCCGCGACTCGCTTGCGCTCGCGCCACGGTCTCCTAAGAGCGATGCGATGACCGTTGCCGTCGACATGGGCACCGCGCCGGATGGCGCGCCGGCCGAGATGGATCTCGAGGAACTGCTCGCCACCCGGCTGCTCGTGCAGGGCAATTCGGGCTCTGGAAAGTCGCATCTGCTGCGCCGCCTGCTCGAAGGCTCGGCGCCCTGGGTGCAGCAGGTGATCGTTGATCCCGAGGGCGATTTCGTCACGCTGTCCGATCGCTTCGGGCATATCGTCGTCGACGGCGGCGCGCATAGCGAGGCCCAGTTGCGCCGGCTGGCGCTGCGCGTGCGCGAGCAGCGCGTCTCGGTGGTGCTGACGCTCGAGGGGCTCGAGAGCGAAGGGCAGATGCGGGCTGCGGCGACCTTCCTCGGCACGCTGTTCGATGCGCCGCGCGAACATTGGTATCCCGCACTGGTGGTGGTGGACGAGGCGCAGCTGTTTGCGCCCGCGGTTGCCGGTGAGGTATCCGACGAGGTCCGCCGACTATCGCTGGGGGCGATGACCAATTTGATGTGCCGCGGCCGCAAGCGCGGGCTCGCCGGCGTGATCGCCACGCAGCGCCTCGCCAAGCTCGCCAAGAACGTCGCCGCCGAAGCGTCCAATTTCCTGATGGGCCGCACTTTCCTCGACATCGACATGGCGCGCGCCGCCGACCTGTTGGGGCTCGAACGGCGGCAGGCGGAGCAGTTCCGCGATCTCGCGCGCGGGCATTTCATCGCGCTCGGGCCCGCGCTGTCGCGGCGCCCGCTCGCGATCCGCATCGGGTCGGTCGAAACCTCGGCGCGCAGCGCCAGCCCCAAGCTGATGCCGATGCCGGGTGCGCCCGACGAACAGGCACGCGCCGCGCTGTTCGACAGGCCTGCCGAGCTCGATCTGCCGATGCCCGCGCCGCCGCCGCCGCCGCGACCCAGCATGGAGCAGCTGTTGCGCTCGATCGAGGCGCCCGCGCCCGCCGCCGACGATTCCCGCGCGCGCCCCGAACCGAGCGCGGAGGACAGCGCCGCGATCGTTGCAGCCTGCCTCGCTGAGATCGTCGCCGACGAGGGCGAGAGTTTTCGGCCTGCCGCGGTGTTGTTCCAGGATTTCGGCGTTCGCTGCCGGATGCGCGGGCTTGCCGATTCGAAGCTCGACCTCGCCGCATTCCGCACGCGGCTCTCGCTCGCCCGTGCCGGTCTCTACGCGGGCATCGGCGAGGACGATCCGATGGCGGATGCCGCGCGCGAGGCGGAGGCGCTTCCCGAGGATTCGCGCGGCGTCTTCCTGCTGATCGCACGCGCCGCGCTAGACCGGGCGCCCTGCCCGAGCGACGCCGCCATCGCACGCGTCTATGGCAGCCACTCGACCGGCCGTGCGCGCCGCCTGCTGAGCTTCCTCGAGGCGCAGGGTGCGATCGTCGTGCGGATCGACCTGCGCGGCGGGCGCGCGATCGCACTTCCTGCGCTGGGGTGGACGACGGCGGTCAGCGATCGCGCGTCGGCCGAAGCCTAGGCTCACAGCGTCGGAGGTGCTCCTGTGCGTATCAGTCGATCTTGCCGCATTCGGGCAGCTTGAGCCCCTTCAGATCGGCGCAGGGCCGCACCTGCACGCTGCCGTCGGGACCGGTGAAAACCGCATAGTCGCCACCCGGCTTGCAGCGCGCGACCCACATGCCGAGATTGCCGTACGGCCCCCGATAGGCGCTCGTCGTCAGCCGCCCGCAGCGCTGCCCGTCGTCGACGATCGCGCGACCTAGCGCGCCCTGACGGTCGGCGAGTCTTAGTTGCAACAGCTTGGCATTGAACGGATTCGCCGTGTTCATCGGCACCGCCAACGCCGGCACCGCGAGCAAAAACGCGATCGCACCACCTGCCCAGACACGCATTTCATCGGTTCCTTTCGTTACGAGCTCGCATCGGCGAACCCGACGCCCTGTTCGGGCGTTCGTTGCGTCGATAGGGTATATCCATGGGAAGGAAACGCACATGAACGAAGACCGGATCGAAGGCACCGCGAAGAAAGTCGTCGGCACCGCGCAGGAGGCGATCGGGAATGTCGCCAATGACGAGCACCTTGAAGGTAAGGGCAAGCTCAACCAAGCGGTCGGCACGGTGCAGGACGGCTACGGCAAGGTCCGCGACAAGGTGAAGGACCTGATCGACGATGCGACCCCCGCAGCGCGCGACGCGGTCGACACTGGCCGCGACTATGTCCGCCGTGGTGCCGCCGCCGTTACGCGGACGACGGGAGACAACAGCGCTCTCATCCTGCTCGCCGCTGGCGTCGTGGGTGCGGCGCTCGGCTGGCTGGCGTTCAGCCGGCGGAACAAGACCGACGCGTGAGTCGCGCCGAATCGCGGCCGATCAAGGTCGCGAGCTATAATATCCGCAAGTGCATCGGCACGGACAGGCAGCGACGCCCCGATCGCATCCTGTCCGTGCTTGCCGAGATCGACGCCGACATCGTCTGCCTGCAGGAGGCGGATAGGCGTGTCGGCGCACGGTTGAGCGCGATACCGTTCGAGCTGATCGCGCAGACCAGCCCCTATCGGGCCGTGCCCTACGAGATCAGGCCCGGCGGAATGGGCTGGCACGGCAACGCCATCCTTGTGCGCCGCGATATCGAGATCATCGCGCACCGTCCGCTCGACCTGCCGACGCTCGAGCCGCGCGGCGCGGTGATGACCGAGCTCGCCATCGGCGCGCAGAGGCTGCGGATCGTCGGTATGCACCTTGATCTGTCCGGGCTGTGGCGGCGCAAGCAGGCGCGCTCGATCATCGCGCATGTCAACGCGTGCGCGCATCCGATGCCGACGGTGCTGATGGGCGACCTCAACGAATGGAGCCTCGCGGGCGGCTGTCTGCGTGAGTTCACCCCGCATTTCGGCTTCGCGCCGACCGGCCCGAGCTTCCACGCCCGCCGCCCGATCGCGCGGCTCGACCGGATCATGGCCACGCCCGACCTCGCGGTGCTGGATGCCGGAACGCATCATTCCGCGCTGGCGAAGCGGGCGAGCGATCACCTGCCGATTTGGGCGACGATCGGGGTTCGGTAAACACCTCTCACAGCCCACCCAGTCGTTCTCGCGAAGGGGAATCCGGATCAAGTCCGGGATGGCGAGGAAGAAACGGCAGGAGGCTTCAAGGCAGGGCCCCCTCCCCTCAATATTGCTTCGAATATTTGAGCGTCACCGCAGGCCCGGTCACTCCGCCCGCCGAACTCAGGATGCTCAGCGCCTTCGAGAGCGCGATCGTCAGCTGCGTCTGCGTGAAGCCCTTTGCGTCGGTGACGACTTCGACGTAGATGTTGTTCGAGATGTATTTCCCCGCCGCGAGCGAGGTACCCTGCCCCGTCGTCTTGTCCGCACCCAGCACGCGCAACCGGTCGAGCCCGGTCGAGCTGCGCAGCTTGCCCAGCGGTCCGCCGCTGCCGCCGCCGCCCGAGCGCAGCGAGTTGAGCGCGGCGGCGAGTTGCAGCGCCTGGCTCGCGGTCAGCGAGGTCACCGAGGTGCCGAACAGCAGGCGGGACAGCACCTCATCCTGCGGCAGCGTCGGCGTCGAGGTAAAGGTGATTTGCGGATGCTCCGCATTCCCGCCGATGTCGATGATCGCGGTGACGCCCTCGACGGTCGTGTTCGCCTCGATGTTGAGATCGGGATCGAGCAGAGGGCCGTTGAACTGCACCGTGCTGGTATCGGCGAGATCCAGCCGGCGGCCCGAGAAGGTGTAGGTGCCGCGCACGACCTGCAGCTTGCCGACGACGACGGGTGCCGTCGCGGTGCCGCCGACATGCATATGCGTGCTCCATTCGGATTCGAGCCCCATGCCCGAGACGAACAGCTTGTTCTCGGCCTTGATGCCGATATCGAGCTTCCAGTTGCTCGGCGCCGGGCCGGCCGCGGCGGCGGTCGTCTGCACCGTCGCGCCCTTGCGGCGCACGCCGGTGAGGTCGGTGATCTGCGCGGCCTGGTTGCGGACGATCGCGTAGCGAAGCTCCTGCAGGTTGAGGTCGCCCTTGATCAAGCCGCCCGCCGCCTTGGAGTTGGTCACCGCGACCGAACCCGACACGGTCGCGCCGATCGAGTCCGAATGGGCGAGCTGCGCGTGGTCGAGCGTCGCGGTGATCGCGATCGGGAAGCCGCTGTCGGCCGCGAAGCCGACGCTGCCCGAGGCCTGCACCGTGCCCGGCCCGGCCTTGCCTGAGAAGCGGTTCAGCTGGAACCGCGACTGCGTGAAGCGGCCATCGATCGCGATGTCGGTGATCGTCGTTCCGGTGGTCGTGTTCTCGTAGCGGAGCTGGTTGGCGCGGATCACGCCGGTGACCTGCGGCGCGCTGACGCGACCCGAGAAATCCGCGCCGATCGCGATCGGGCCGGCGACCGTCTGCCCGCCGATGCCCGTCAGCGTCCACAGCGCCTCTGCGGGGCCGTTGTAACGGATGCCGCCGTTGATCGACGCCTGCATCAGCGCGGACGTGCTCGCCACCGGGCCGGTGCGCACCTGAACGCGCCCGATATCCGCGCCGCCGCGGCGGATCAGCGCATTGACCGCACCACCGCCGGAATTGAGCGTGCCGAGCATCGCAATGTCCACCGGATCGGAAATGACCAGCGCTCCGGTCCGCGTAAACCCGGCGATGTCGAGGCGGACATGCGCATCGGGGATCGCCGCGCCGTGCATGGTAAGATCGACGGTGCCCGTCGCCTTGCCGCCCAGCCCGAGCGTCGGCGCGAACGCCTGCGCGATCGACAGGTCCATGCCGTTGAGCCTGGCGTGCGCCTCGGTGGTGACACCGTAGCGGCCCGAAAGATCGACGCTGCCCTGCGGCAGCACCAGCGTCGCGGGTTGCAGGACATACTCGCGACCCTGCTTGAGCACGGTGGCGGGCTGCGCGAGGTGGAAGGCGATGCCGTTCGCCGATCCGCGCAGATTGGCCAGGATGCGCTCAGGCGTGAACGCGGCTTGCGCGGCGACGTCGAAGGGGACGCCGCTGGTGCCGGCGGCGGTGACCGCTGCCTGACCGCGTCCCCCCGCATAATTGATCTTGGCGCGCGCCGAATGGAGCAGCAGCGTGTTGTAGCGGACGTCGACGAGCGCGACCGATCCGGCGATCGACGGACCGCCGGGCAGCATCACCAGCGACGCGCGAACCAAGCCGGATCCGATCGTGATCGGCGTCTTGCCGGGTAGCCTGGCGCCGTTGGCCGTTAGATTGACATCGGCCTTCTGATTCTTGCCCGCCGCCGCCAGCGCGACCTGCCCGTTCAGGCCGGAGCCCGCGACGAACAGCGTGCCCGCAAACGGCCCCGCCGCGGTCTGCACGACGCTGCCGTGGACGCCGATCCCCGCGATCAGCACCTTGTGGATGTCGACCGCGAGCGGCCCCTTGCCCGCGCGCACCAGCACGTCGGCGGTGAACGGCCCATAATCCGAACCGCCGCTGGCGCGGA
>Ga0302314_10004025_pt1 | contig 27063 bp, 20 predicted proteins | sample III_Palsa_N2_3_FD_200533 | JGI IMG/M metagenome (GOLD analysis project Ga0302314, IMG submission 200533) | Peat permafrost microbial communities from Stordalen Mire near Abisko, Sweden - III_Palsa_N2_3 | ecosystem: Environmental > Terrestrial > Soil > Palsa > Peat permafrost | place: Sweden...
CGCTGGATCCGATACAGCGCAAGTACGCCGAGAGCATTCGCGACAGCGCCGCCGCACTATTGACCGTGATCAACGACGTGCTCGACTTCTCGAAGGTCGAGGCTGGCAAGCTCGAGCTCGAGGAAGTCGAGATGAATCTGCGCGAGGCGGTCGAGGACGTCGCGCGCTTGATTTCGATCCAGGCCGATGCGAAGGGGCTTGAGGTCATCGTCAACATGGATCCGGCGCTGCCGGAAGCTTTGCGCGGCGATCCTGCGCGGGTGCGCCAGATCCTGCTTAATCTGTGCGGCAATGCCGTCAAATTCACGGCCGCGGGCGAGATCGCGATCGAGGTCTCGGTCCTCGAGACGGACGAGAAAGGCACCACCGTACGCATCGCGGTGCGCGATACGGGCATCGGTATTCCCGAGAATCGATTGCACATGCTGTTCGAGCCCTTCACGCAGGTGGATGCCTCGACCACGCGCCGCTTTGGGGGCACCGGGCTCGGTCTCTCGATCGTCAAGCGCCTCACGGAGCTCATGGGCGGCTCCACGGGTGTGGAGAGCCAGATGGGCGTTGGCTCTGTCTTCTGGTTCACGGCTCACTTCGGGGTTGCCCGTGCGGTGCGCCGGCGCTCGCGCCCACGCGGCTTGAAAGCATTGCGTGGGCAGCCCGCGCTCATCGTTGATGACAACGAGACCAACTGCAAAGTGCTCAGCGCGCAGCTCAAAGGCTGTGGACTGGAGCCCAGCTGCGCCTGCTCGGCCGACCAGGCGCTGGACATGATGCGAGCGGCCCAACAATCGGGGCATCCCTTCCAGGTCGCCCTGATCGATCATCAGATGCCCGGCTGCGATGGCGCACAGCTGGGTCGGCAGATCAATGCGGACCCGGATTTGAAATCGACACGACTCGTGTTGCTGACCTCATCGGGCCAGCACCACGAGCGCCAGACCTTCGCGGAACTCGGGTTCGCGGGCTATCTGCTCAAGCCCGTGATCCAGAGAGACCTGATCGACATCCTGCCGCTCGTGCTCGCCGGTTCTGCCAAGGACTGGCATACCGGCACGCTGCCGATCATCACGCGAGAGCAATTGCAGGAGCTGCGCGGACGCGAGCAGCGGCGCATCCTGGTAGCCGAGGACAACGCCGTGAACCGCATGGTCGCCTGCCGGCTATTGCAGAAGATGGGCTATCGCGTCGATGTCGTGAACGACGGCCGGCAGGCCGTGGACGCCTGGAAAAGCGCGCGCTACGACCTCATCGTCATGGACTGCCAGATGCCTCAATTCAATGGCTACGAGGCGGCGATGGAAATTCGCCGGCTCGAGGCCGACGCTCCAGTTAAGCGCCGCATCCCGATCATCGCACTGACCGCGCACGCCATGCCCGGGGCTGAGCGCGAGTGTAAGGCTGCGGGCATGGACGCCTATTTGGCAAAGCCGATCGACCGCGAGCGCCTCGAGAGCTATCTGGACGATTTTCTCGCGCACGAGCGGCAGGGCGATGTGCAATCGGCTCGCCCGCAACGTGCCGAGGATTCAAGCGCGGAAGTGCCCGTGGATTTGACCGGCGTGATGCTGCTCGCGGATGGGGATGTCGAATTTCAACGCGAGATCGTACGGGCCTTTGCCGCCACGGCGCGCGCGAGCATCGCCGAGGTCAAGGCCGCGCTCGAGCGCGGCGACGCGAAGGCCCTGGCGCGGGCCGCGCACGTCATCAAGGGCGCAAGCGCCTCGATTCAGGCCACAGCGGCCAGCCGGGCCGCCGCTGCGCTCGAGTCGGCGGCACGGGGCGGCGATGCCGCTGGGCTCGATGAGCTTGCCCAGGGGCTGCAGCACGAGATCGGACGCGCAGTGGATTACCTCGAGAACGCCGCGTGAATGCTCTGCCAGGCCAGCGCTCGGGCGAAGCCGATGCCGGGTCTGCGCAATGGCGGGTGTTGCTGGTCGAGGATGAGCCCACGCAACTGCGCATAGTCGAGCGGCGCCTGACCAAGGCCGGCTACGTCGTCGACACGGCGACCGATGGACAGAGCGCTCTGAACAAATTGAGCACCGGCCGCTTCCACATTTTGATCACCGACTGGGACATGGAGCCCATGGATGGCGCAACGCTATGCCGGCGCGTGCGTGAAATCACGACCCTCGACAGCTACGTCTACATCATCATGCTGACCGGCCACAACCAGGTCGCCGATGTCGTCGCGGGCTTCGAGGCCGGCGCCGACGATTACCTGCGCAAGCCCGCGGATGACGCCGAACTGCTGGCGCGGCTCAAGGCCGGAAGGCGCATCCTCGAGCTCGAGCAGCAGGTCCAGCGCCTCTCGGTCACCGATCCGCTGATTGAAATCTACAATCGACGCCATCTGATCGTGCAATTGCCGCGCGACATTGACCGTGCGCGCCGCTACCAGCGACCCCTGTCCATCGTCCTGGCCGACCTCGACGATTTCAAGCGCGTCAATGACGAGCACGGTCACCACGTCGGGGATCAGGTACTGCGCAGCTTCGCGCAGCGTGCCAGCACCGCGCTGCGTCAGTGCGACTGGATCGCCCGCTACGGCGGTGAGGAGTTCGTGTTCGTGCTGCCCGACACGGTGCTGTTCGGTGCGGCCGAGGCCGCGGAAAAGCTGCGCGCCGAATGTGAAGGCTCGCTGTTCGAGACCAGTGCGGGGAGCTTGCGTGTTACGGCGAGTTTCGGCGTCGCCGAGCTCGCTTCAGACCAGGCTTACCCGGAAGGGGCCGATGGCTTCCTGCGCCGTGCCGATCTTGCGCTCTACAAAGCCAAACGCGACGGCCGCAATTGCGTCAGGAACTCCGCCGCCTAGTGCGGTAAGTCACCAGCTGCCGACATTCGGCATCGACACCCAGGGCTCCTGCGGTGCCAGCGCCTCGCCCCGCTGCAGCAGTTCGATCGATATCTGATCCGGGGAGCGTACAAAAGCCATGCGACCATCGCGCGGCGGGCGATTGATCGTGACCCCATGCTGCTGCAGGCGCTTGCAGGTCGCGTAGATATCCTCGACCTCGTAGGCCACGTGACCGAAATTGCGGCCGCCCGTGTAGGCTTCCGGATCCCAATTCCAGGTCAACTCGATCTGCGCTGCGGCGTCCGCGGGCGCGGCGACGAACACGAGCGTGAAGCGCCCCTTGGTGTTTTCAATGCGGCGCAGTTCCGCCAGACCCAACGCGTCACAATAGAATGCCAATGAGGCTGTCAGATCTGTGGCACGCACCATCGTGTGTAGATATTTCATTGCTCCTTCATATCGCAGCCGCGCGTCGGATACAACCCACCCGCTTAGATGGCGTGCGGCGGCAGTGCAGCGCCGCCTGAATTGAGGCAGTATCGGGGAGCGAACCATGAACCACACCGGCAACTTCAGGCTGGCGGTAGCCGTCAACAGCACCGATCACACCGTCGGCGAGCCACACGCCGCCGCGATCGTGGTTGAATATGGGGATTTCCAGTGTCCCAACTGCAAGCAGGCGGCGCCGGCGGTCAAATTACTGCTCGAGAAATTTGCCGGTCGAGTGCGCTTTGTCTTCCGCCATTTTCCGCTCGAAGAGATCCACCCGCAGGCGCTGCTCGCCGCGGAAGTGGCCGAGGTCGGCGCTGCACAGGGCAAATTCTGGCCGATGTACGATCTGCTGTTCGAGCATCAACTGCAGCTGCAGCCCAAGGATCTGTACCGCTATGGGCAGCGCGCACAGCTTGACATGGCCCGTTACACCGCCGAGCTTGACGATCACATCTATCTGCAGCGCGTGCGCGAACACGAACGCAGCGGCCGACTCAGCGGCGTGCGCGCGACGCCGACCTTCTTCGTCAATGACAGCATCGAGGATGTCTCCTTTGGCTTGCAGCGATTGTTCGACGCCGTGGAGTCAAGACTTGCGCCGCAGCGGCGTTGAGGGATGTCGCCATGATTGATCTGTACTATTGGCCGACGCCCAACGGGCACAAAATCACGATGTTTCTCGAGGAAGCCCAGCTGCCCTACCGCCTGATGCCCGTCAACATCGGTAAGGGCGATCAATTCCAGCCGCAATTCCTCGCGATCAGCCCGAACAATCGCATGCCGGCCATCGTCGATGCTGCCCCAGCCGACGGCGGCGCGCCGATCTCGGTGTTTGAGTCCGGGGCCATCCTGCTGTATCTGGCTGAGAAGAGCGGCCAACTCTTGCCGCACGAGATTCGCGGCCGCAAGGCGGCGCTCGAATGGCTGTTCTGGCAGGTCGGCGGGCTCGGACCGATGGCCGGCCAGAACCATCATTTCGCGCGCTACGCGACCGAGCAGATTCCCTATGCGATCGAGCGTTACGTCAAGGAGACGAATCGGCTCTATGGGGTCATGAACCGCCGTCTGACGCAGGTGCCATTTCTTGCAGGCGAGGACTACTCGATTGCCGACCTGGCAGCCTATCCCTGGATCGTTCCCTGGTCGGCGCAGCAGCAGGATCTGGCGCAGTTCCCGGCGCTGCGGCGTTGGTTCGAGCAGATCGCGGCGCGACCCGCGACCGTACGTGCCTACCTGCGCGCGCAGGAGTTTCCAGCCTCCCCGAGCATGACGGAGGAGGCGCGTCGTGTGCTTTTTGGTCAGACGGCGCAGACTGTCGGCTAGAGCCGCGGGGGCGCGCTCGCCGCGCGCTTGCACAGCGACGTGATTTCTGTGGTCATAAACTTCATCACGTAAATCTCTCAAATGACTGATAACAAACAGAAAATATCTGTATTGTTCGTATGCATGGGGAACATCTGCCGCTCGCCCACCGCCGAGGCGGTGTTTCGTCATCTAGTGCCGCAGCTCGCCCCTGAGCTCGATGTTGCGGTCGACTCAGCGGCCACACATGCCTATCACCTTGGCGCAGCCCCGGACGCACGCATGCAACGTGTCGCCGAGCAGCACGGTATCGACATGTCGCAATTGCGTGCGCGCCGCCTCCTGGCTGCCGACTTCGAGCACTTCGACTGGATCATCGTCATGGACGAGAACAATCGCCACGACGCACGCGCGCTCTCGCCCCCAGCGGCTCGTGCGCGCTTGTGCCGGCTGCTGGACTTCGCCCCCGAGCAGGAACTGCGCGATGTTCCGGATCCCTACTATGGCGGCCCGGCGCAGTTCGCGCTGGTGCTCAGTCTCGTGGATCTGGGCGTGCGCGGTCTGATCGAGGCATTGCGAACGGCAGAGCCGACGCTGGCGACAGCGGCTTCGCGCGCGCAGTAGCCTGTGGTGGCATCGACACCGCCGCCGATCGTGCTGCCGCCACATCCGCCGCTGCTGGCCTACTATCCACGCGAAGATGAGCGGCGTGAGTGGCTGCTGCGGCTGTTTGATCGCACCGCTGTCGACTACGACCGCATCGAGCGCATCATGGCTTTGGGCAGCGGCTCCTGGTACCGGCGCCGCGCGTTGCAGCGATCCGGATTACGCGCCGGCATGAGGGTGTTCGATATCGGCACCGGCACCGGGCTCGTGGCGCGCGAAGCCGCGCGCATCGTCGGGGATCCGTCGCTCATCGTGGGTGTTGATCCGAGCGCGGGTATGGTTCGCAATGCGCGCGTGCCGGCGGGTGTGCAGCTGCTTGCGGGCAGCGCCGAGTGCATTCCGGCGGCCGATGGGGCGGCGGACTTCCTGAGCATGGGCTACGCTCTGCGCCACATCAGCGATCTGTCGCTCGCATTTCGTGAGTTCCATCGCGTGCTCAGACCCGGCGGTCGGCTATGCCTGCTCGAATTGACGCGGCCCGAAGGCGCCGGCTCGCGCGCGCTATTACGGCTCTACATGCGCGGGCTGATTCCATTGGCCGCGCGCCTGGTGGCGCACCACGCCGACACGCCTGAGCTCATGCGCTATTACTGGGACACGATCGAAGCCTGTGCCGCGCCGACATTGATTCTCGCCGCCATCCGCGCCGCCGGCTTCGTCGAAGTGCGCCGTTACGTCGAGCTCGGCATCTTTTCCGAGTACTGCGCGCGCAAGCCGCAGCCTCAATACTCGAGCTGATAGGTCAGACCGACGCTGCTGCCGGGATCATTCTGCGGTGTGGCGCCCTGCAGCGTGCCGCCGCCCGTGCCCACCACACTCTGCACCTTGAGGTGCTGCGTCAGATCGATCTGCACCTCAGCCTGCGAAGTGCCGGTGGTGCTTTGCTTGGCGCCCACGAAAACGCGGCGTGATACATAGCGTCCGGCTTCGATACTCGCGGCATTGGCAGCCTGGCCCGCGCCGGCCGCGGTCGTAGTCGGGCTCGCGTTACCCGAGCTCGTGCCGCTGATGGCCAGTCGATCGAGCCCGAGCTTGCGCTGCACCGCCGTGAGCGGGCTGAAGCCGCCGGCACCGGTCGTCATCGAGGCCAGAGCGGCGGCGATCTGCGCGACCTGCAAGGTGGACAACTGCGTGGGAGGTGCGCCAAACAGCACCAGCGCGAGAATCTCATCCGGCGTCTCCTCGGGCGTGCTGCTCAGTTTGATCTCGGGCGCATCTGCATAGCCGCCGATAGTGAGATTCGCGGTGATGCCGTTGACCGTTCTGCTGGCGGTGAAATCCAGTGTCGGATCGACTTTCTTGCGCACGCCGGTGCCGTTGAAACTCAGACGCCCGCTCGTGAAGGTCAGCGTCGCGCCGCCCATAGCGTAGGTGCCGCTGCGCAGATCAAAGCCGCCGCTGAATACAGGATCGCCGATCGTGCCGGCCACGTGCATCGTGCCGCCGACTTCGGCGTCGATGCCTCGGCCCTTTATGAATACCTGCCGCGGTGCGTCAATCGCTACATCCAGGCCGATGCGGCTCCAGCCCGAGGGCTGCGGCACTTCGACCGGCCGACCGGCCCGGCGCACGTCGAGCACCGCCACGCTGGGCGGAAACGCATCGGGAATATGGATGTCGGCGCGGTTGATGCGCACATTACCCGACGCATTGAGGGCGCCGCGCAATTGGCCGCTGAGCTTGAGGTTGAGATCCACATTGGCCGTGATCAGATCGCTCGTGAGCGTCTGCGCATTCTTGCCCTGCAAACTGAAATCAACGGGCATGCGATCGCCCAATCCGACCGTACCACTGGCCGATACGCTCCCCGGTCCGGCGCGCGCGCTGAAGGACTGCAGGCGCCACTGCGAGCCTTCGCCCGCGAGCGTCGCATTGATCTCGCTCAGATGCAGTCCACGCGGATAATCCTGCAGGTCGGCATGCGCGAGTTGCAAAGTGCCGCGCGCCTGCGGCGCGCTCACAGTGCCGGAGATATCCGCTTCGAGCTGCGCCTGCCCCTGTAGTCGCTGCCCGCTGGCCTCCAGCACCGGATTGGCCAGCGCCAGGTCCAGCTTGCCGGCCAGCTTGAGCGCGATCGGCGCCGCGGCGTTCAATGGCGCCTGCCCGGAGGCCTGCAAGCGCAGCCCCGGCCCTGAATCGAGCTGCAGATCCAGTTGCGCCACCGTGCCCTGCAGCTGCGCGTGCGCTGTCAGATCCACCGCCGGCAGCGCGCGCGTTGCGCCGCTGCGGCTGTGCAGTCCGTGAGCGTGCAGATTCACACTGCCGGTTGGCGCCGCGAGGCTGCCATGCAATTGCGCGTCCGCTTCGAGCGCGCCGTCCGCTTCCAGATTCGGCAACCAGGGATGCAATAACTGCGGGCTCAGATCGTGCAGCGAGACACTCATGTCCAGCGTTGGGATCAGTCGACCCTGCACCTGCAATTGGCTCGTGCCGGCAGCCATGCGCAGATCCTGCACGGCAATACCCTGATCAAACGATACCAGTGCCGGTGCCGCCAGTTGCAGCGACTCACCACGGTATTGCGCTTGCAAGGCGCTCAAGTGCAACTCGCGCCGCTCGGCATTGAATGTAGCGGTGGCATCAACGGCTGCGCGCGCATCCGCCTCGCCCGCGCTCGTGGCCGTCAGATGCAAGACCACAGCGCCGAACGGACCATCCAGCTGCGCCTGCAGACTCACTGGTATCTTCGCGAGTATCCCCTGTGCTGCCAGCTTCAGCGCCAATACCGGGCGCGTGCGCAGCGCTGTGATGCTGCCCGTGAGCTCCAGGGTGCTGATCTGCTGTGCCGGTACGCCGACATCGGCAGCCACGACGTGCAATTGCGCCCCCGCGTCCGCATTGCCATCCAGATCCGCGCGCGCATCGACGCTGCCGCGCACCGGCACTGCGAGCAATTGATCGAGCTCCTCGAGGTGTGCCATGTGCAATGTCAGCTGACCCCGCGGCGCGCCGGCATCGGCCGGCACCTGCAGCTCACCCTCGGCTACGGCGCTGCGCCATTGCCCGTGCTCGATCTTCGCCAACCATGCACCGGCCTCACTGCGCGTGAGACTCGCATCGAGCTGGATTGGCGCACCATCCAGAGCGCCGGCGAGCTGCATATCAGCGCTCGTTCGCGCCGGCAGATCATGCGCGTGCAATTGCAGTCGCAGCGCCCCGCTCTGCGAGCCGTTCGCGGATAGCTGCGCATCGAACGCCGCCGCGAGCGCAAGCCGCGGGGCCTGACCGCGCACGGTGCCCTGCCCATCGGCGTAGCCGGACAGATGCGGCGAGAGCGCTGCCAGATCGTGCATGGCCAGCGTCCAATTCATGTCCAGCACGCCCTCCTTATCCCCGCCGCGCAGCGAGACCTGCAGGGCGCTGGACTGAAGCTGCGCGCGCTCGAGCGCAAAGTTGCGCGGCGCCAGGGTGAACGCGGCGGTGAGGTTGGCCGTCGGGCCCAAGGCTCCGACCAGCGCTGGGGTGCCACCGGTGATATCAAAGCTGCTGGAGGTCTCGAAGCGAGCGCTGCCCCCGTGCGTACGAACTTGCGCCTGCAGCTTGCCCTGGCCTTGCAGATTCAGTTCTACGAGGGCCGCGAGCGGCTTGAGCTGCGCGGCGCTGAGCGTGACGTTGCCATTGCCGTCGGTAGGACGACCCGTCCAGCGCCCGTTGGCGCTGAGCAGTGGATGCGAGAGGCTGAACTCCAGCACATGCGTGGGCTCATCCAGTCGCAACTGCGCGTGCAACACCACCGGCGCGTCGGCGAAAAATCTGCCGTAGCCACTTGGCAGCGTCAGACCGGTAGCGCTGCCCTCGAGATTCAAGGCGCCGCGAAGGCCGGCAAGTTGCGCGCCCAGTGTGCCCAGCGCGAGGCCCGGGACCTCAAGGCTTGCAGCCTCCATCTGTGCTGTTATCTGTGGTGTGCTGAGCGGACCGTCCCATTGGCCGTTCAGATGCAGGCGCTGCCAGGAGAATCCGGGGCGCGGTGCCATCGCGCCCGCATCCAGCGCGAGCGTCACGCTGGCGCTGCGTGCGCGCAGATTGAGCCGCCCTTGCGCCTGCGCGCGCAGAGCGCCGGCCTGCGCAGTGAGCGTCGTGTCCACCGCATCGGGCGGGCCCTCGAGTCGCAGATGAATCGACAGCGCGCCGATCGTCGGCCACTGCGTCAGGTGGCCCAGAGGCCCGTCGGCCGCCTCCTCGATATCAAGCTGTGCCTGCGAGTGTGTGCCGTTGAACGCAGCGGTGGCATTGTAGGTCGCCGCCACCCCGTCGAGCCGCTGCAGCGACAGCTGCAGTGAAGCGCGCTCGATCGAGAACCACACGCCGCGACCCTGCGCGCGCAGCGCCACGGCATTGCCGGCCAGCGCGGCGCCGAGCTCGAGCCGATCGATCGCAAGCTGCTCGAGCTCGAAGTGAAAGTGACGCCACAGATTGGGCCCTGATTCTTTCTTCGAGGCATACTGCGGGCGGCGCTCGATGTTGACGCCCCCAGCGCGCAACAGCTCGGCGCGCACGTCGCGGCGCAGTAGCTGCAACGGGGACCAGCGCAATTGCAGGGCATCGGCCGAGAGCCACAGGCCCTGGGGATCGCGCAGCTCCAGGCGAGCGAGGTAGAGCTGCATGGGCAGTCGGCCGCTCAAGCCGGCAATCCTGACCTTGCCGGCGCTCAGATGTGCGGTCGCAGCCTCGATCCAGTGTCGTCCCGCCGCACTGCTGCCGGCGAGGTAGAGCACCACGCACAGCAATATCGGCACTCCGATCAGCACCGCCGCCGCCCAGAGCACGATCCGGTATGCGCGTCGCATCAGAACACCTGGCCGAGCCCGACATAGACCTCATAGCCGCTGCACGTGCCCGCTTCGACCGGAATGCTATTGGTCGGACAGTGGGTCGGACGCTTGCTCGGCAGCGCGACGTCAATACGGATCGGGCCGATCGGCGTGTAGTAACGCAGGCCGCTGCCATAGCCGACGCTGCGGGTGCCCTGCAAGGGCCGAGTCGTCGCTGTGACCTGACCCGCATCGACGAAGAACGCGGCGCCGAAATTCTGGCCGAAGCGCTGGCGAAACTCGATTGTCCCGGCCTCGAGCGCGGTGCCTCCGGTCGGGATGCCGTTGCCAAACTGTGGGCCGATGGACTGGTATTGAAAACCGCGCACCGTGGCGCTGCCGCCCGCGTAAAAGCGCTGATCCGGCGGCATGCTGAACTGCGAGGCGACGTCCGCCACGCCGCCGACCGCGCGCAATGCAATCACGCTGCGGCCGTGGGCAGTCCAGCCGAGCCGCTCCAGATCGTAATAGGTCGAGGCATAGGCCTGGATGATAACGAATGTGGTGGCGTGTCCATTGCCCAGCGATTCGGTCGGCGTGACAGTCGCAGTGGCGCGCACGCCGTGCAACGCATCGTCGAGCGGATTGGCGACTCCCGTACTGTCGAGTTTTGCGCTCAGCGGCATGCCCACCAGCGTGTAGACATATTCCTGGGTCGGACAGATCGGCGGATTGGTCCCGGCCAACGGCGCCGGACACGCCGGGGCTTCCTGCTCGATCTGCTCGTGCTCAAGGCTCAATCCGAGACTCACCTGCCAGGCCGGAGTGAGCTTGCGACTGAGAATCGAGCTGGCCGTGAACGCGGTCTGGTCATAGGCAATCAGGTCCTGCTTGAGCGTCGTGACTGTCGTCTGCAACGCCTGGCCAAGCTCCAGTACGTCGGGTTTGGTGAACTGCGCGCTCAGGTTATAGCCCAAGCCCGTGGTCGCATTACCGCCCAGGTTGATCGCGCTCGCCGACAGATTAAGCTGCTCGCCGTTGCCGAAAACATCGCGATCGGTCCAGACCGCGGTGAAACTGCCGCCCAGATCGCTCGAATAAGCCCCGGTCAGATTGATCGCATGCAGCGCTCGCTCCTGCAACTCGAACATGACGGGCAGACGGCCCTGCTCATCGAGCTTCGTGTCAGGGTGCACCGTGACGCTCGCGAACGCACCCAGCGACAGCAGGTCCGTGCGCTCGCGCTCCAGACGGCTCGGCGCGTAGGGCTCGCCCGGGTGCACCAAAAAACGCTTTCTGATGAATGCCTCGTGCATGCGCCGCAGCCCCGTTATCCGGATCTCGCCGAGCAGCACGCTCGGGCCCGGCTCGGCATGGAAGGTCAGATCGAATAGAGGTTCGCCCTGAAGCTCGTAAGCCACGGGCGCATCGACCGTGGCCAGCCCATGGCCCTGCTCCTGCAGCGCTTCGAGCAGCCGATCGCGCGCACCGAGCACGTTGGAGGCCACCGCCGGCGCGCCGGTCTCCAGTTGCATCGCACGGCGGGCATCGGCGTTGACATCCCCGTCGACCGTAATGCGACGCACATGGAAAAGCGCACCGAGCTGGATCGCGATGTTGACCTTGGCCGGATGACTGCGCTCGAGCGCGGCGATCGCATCGGGCAGGCCAGGATCGTCCAGCCCCTGACCCTCGATCGTGATCGTCAGGGTGCGCTGGTAGTAGCCAAAGCTCTCGAGCACGGTAGCCAGGCGCTCAAGATCCTGTTGGGCGCGGCCGATCAGCGCGAAGGGTCCGACCGGGGCGCGAGTGCGCAGCGAGACGAGCTGCGAGCTCAGGCGCAGTGCGTTGTCGAGCGCGCCAATACCGGTGCGCTGGATGGTCACGGTGTAGGGCTGCGGATCAGCCGCGCGCGCTGGCACTCCGGCACACAGCGCGGCAACCCACAGCAGTACTGCGCGCTGCAGGCAGACACGACCGGGCCGGCGTGGCGTTGGGGTCAGGACAGCGCCCGCTGCAGATCCGAGCGCAGATCCTCGACCGCCTCGATTCCGATCGATAAGCGGCATAGCGTATCGGTAATCCCTAAGGCCGCGCGTGCCTCGGGCGGCACGCTGGCGTGCGTCATGATGGCCGGATGCTCAATCAGGCTCTCCACACCGCCGAGCGATTCGGCCAGCGCAAACAGTTCGCAGCGCTCCAGGAAGCGGCGCGACTGCTCGATACCGCCCTCGAGCTCGATCGATATCATGCCGCCATAGGCGCTCTGGCCGCGTGGGTCGCGCATCTGCGCGCGCGCGAGCGTGTGCTGCGGATGCGAGCTCAGCCCGGGATAATGTACGCGTGCGACCTTCGGATGACGCTCGAGAAAACCCGCCAGCTCCAGCGCATTCTCGCAGTGCCGCTGCATGCGCAGCGCGAGCGTCTTCAGACCCCGTAGCGCCAGAAAGGCATCGAAGGGCCCTGCGATCGCACCGACCGAGTTCTGCAGAAACGCCAGGCGCTCGGCGAGCTCAGTGCTCTGGCCCACGACGAGTACACCGTTGACCACATCGGAGTGCCCACCGAGGTATTTGGTGCCCGAATGCATGACCAGATCGAAGCCGATACTGAGCGGGCGCTGCAGGTAGGGCGTCGCAAAGGTATTGTCGGCGGCCAGCAATATGCCGCGCTGGCGCGCCAGGGCTGCGATCGCGCCCAGATCCGCAAGCTTGAGCATTGGATTGCTCGGCGTCTCGACCCAGATCAGGCGCGTCGTGGGACGCAGCGCCGCCTCGAGCCCCTGCACATCGCGCAGATCCACGAACGAGAACTCGAGCCCCGCGGACCGGGTGCGTACGCGTGCAAACAGGCGCCGGCTGCCGCCATACAGATCATCCGAGGCCACGACATGATCGCCCGGCGCGAGCAGCTCGAGCAGCGTCGCGGTAGCGGCGAGCCCCGAGGCGAAGGCAAAGGCACGTTGGCCGTCCTCCAGATCCGCGATGCAGCGCTCGTAGGCGAAGCGGGTCGGATTCTGCGTGCGCGAGTACTCGAAGCCCTGATGCACGCCCGGACTGCGCTGCGCGTAGGTTGAAGTGGCATAGATCGGCGGCATGACCGCGCCGGTACTCGGGTCCGGAGCCTGACCGGCATGAATCGTGCGTGTGGCAAAGCCGGCGCGAGCCTGCGCGCCGCCGGGCTCATCGAGGCGCGGCTCATCATTCATGCCTGCATTCTAGCTACAGTTGCTTGCGCAGGTAATTGAGCAGATCGATGCGCGTGATCAGCCCGATGAAGCGGCCGTGCTCAGCGACGATGGCGACGTGATCGCGCTGGAAGATCGGCAGCAGAGCGCCGATGGGCGCCTCCGGGGTAATGGTCTCCAGGTTGCGCACCATCGCGGTACTGACGCTGTCCTGAAAACGTGCCGGATTGGCGTGCAGGTGCAGCACCAGGTCCGATTCATCGACGATGCCCACGACGCGCTCGCCCTCCATGACGGGGATCTGCGATACATCGAATAACTTCATGCGCCGATAGGCCAGCAGCAGCGAGTCCTGCGCCGAGAGCGTCACGGCGCTGCCTTCCTGATAGCGGCGCACGATCAGATCGAGCAGGTTGCCTTGCTTTGGGCGCTCCAGCAGCCCCTGGTCGAACAGCCAGTAGTCGTTGTAGAGCTTGTTGAGATATTTGTTACCACTGTCGCACACGAAGGTGACGACGCGCTTGGGCGAGCGCTGCTCACGGCAGTAGCGCAGCGCCGCGGCGATCAGTGTGCCTGAGCTCGAGCCGCCCAGGATCCCCTCGAGCGCCAGCACCGCTCGCGCGGTCGCGAAGCTCTCGGCGTCGGAGATTTCATAAGCAGCGCGCACCCTGGACAGATCGCAGTTGGGGGGCACGAAATCCTCACCGATGCCTTCAACCAGCCAGGAGCCGGCCGGCCTCTGGATGCTACCCGTCCTGACGACATCGGCAAGCACCGAGCCCTTCGGGTCGGCCAGGATCATCTCCACGTGCGGCGCCACGCGCGCGAAATAGCGTGACAGGCCCGTCAGGGTACCGCCGCTGCCCACTCCGACCACGACTGCATCGAGCATCTGCGCGCTCTGCGCCCAGATTTCCGGTCCCGTCGTGGCCTCGTGCGCCAGCGGATTGGCGGGATTGGCAAACTGGTTGACATAGAAGCTATTGGGCGTCTCCAGCGCCAGGCGCGCCGCGAGGTCCTGATAGTGCTCGGGATGTCCCTTGGCCACGTCGCTGCGCGTGAGACGGATCTGCGCACCCAAGGCGCGCAGATGCAGAATCTTCTCCTGCGACATCTTGTCCGGAATCACGAGCAGGAGCCGGTAGCCCTTGAGCGCCGCAACCAGCGCGAGCCCCAATCCGGTATTGCCTGCTGTCGCCTCGATGAGCGTGCAGGGCGGATCGCTGCCCGCTCGTATGTGGCCGTCGCGCTCCGCGGCCTCGATCATCGAGAGCCCGATTCGGTCCTTGATTGAGCCGGTCGGATTCTGGTTCTCGAGCTTGACGAACAGGCGGCAGCAACCCGGATCCAGACGCGACAATTCCAGCAACGGCGTGTTGCCGATCAGGTCGAGCACGGGACTGGTTCGCGCCATGTTGCAGTGGGGCGCTTGCGTCCCGCTTCAGCCCGGATCGCCGAGCTTGCTCGTCAACCCGCGCAGATACTCGCGAAATGGCCGACCGAGGGCCGGGTGGGCGAGCCCGAACTCGACATTGGCCTGCAGATAGCCCAGCTTGTTGCCGCAGTCGAAACGCCGGCCGCTGAAGCGATGCGCATAGACCGCCTCACGCTTCAGTAGTCGGGCAATGCCGTCGGTGAGCTGAATCTCCCCGCCTGCCCCCTGCCCGATCTGCTCGAGCTCATCGAAGATCGAGGCGCTCAACAGGTAGCGACCCACGACCGCAAGCGTCGAGGGAGCGGCCTCGGGCTTGGGTTTCTCGACGATGCTCTTGATGCGGCTGACGATGCCGTCGCCGGGCTCGACCTCGACGATGCCGTATTTATCCGTGTCGCGGCGTGGCACTTCCTCGACGCCCAGAACGCTGCCGCCGCGCTCCTCATAGGTCGCCGCCATCTGCTGGAGGACCGGCACTTCGGCCTCGATCAGATCATCGGCCAGGTGCACGAAGAAGGGCTCGTTACCCACCGCCGGCCGCGCGCACAGCACCGCGTGTCCGAGGCCCAGAGGCGCGCTCTGGCGTATGTAAAGGCACGACGCATAGCTCGGCAATACGCTGCGTATGGTCAGCGCGAGCTCGAACTTGCCCTGCGATTCGAGCAGTTCCGCCAGCGCGTCGTCAGAATCGAAATGATCCTCGATCGCGCGCTTGTCCGAGCCGGTAATGAATACCAGTCGCCGCGCGCCGGCAGCGAGCGCCTCGTCGACCGCGTACTGGATCAGCGGCTTGTCAACGACGGGCAGCATCTCCTTCGGACTGGCTTTGGTCGCAGGCAGAAATCGCGTGCCGCGTCCGGCCACGGGGAATACCGCGGTTCGAATGCCCTGCGCTGCCATCGTCAGTCCCGGATGGGACGATCGGCGCCGCTATTGACGCGCTCGCGCAGATCCTTGCCGGGCTTGAAGTGAGGCACGTATTTGCCGGCCAGCGCCACGGCTTCGCCGGTCTTGGGATTGCGGCCCTGGCGCGGCGGTCGGTAATGCAGCGAGAAGCTGCCGAAGCCGCGAATCTCGATGCGATCACCCTGGGCCAGCGAGTCGCTCATGATCTCGAGCATTTGCTTGAGCGCCAGCTCCACGTCTTTGGCCGGCAGATGCTTCTGCTTGACGGTGATGATCTCGATCAGTTCCGACTTCGTCATGGCTCAGCTGCGATCGCTCGTATTGATCTGCTCTTTGAGCAGATCCCCGAGAGTAGTCCCCGACGTCGGCAATTCGGAACGATAACTCTGCACGGCCTCGGCCTCTTCGTGGACTTCCTTGGCCTTGATCGACAGCGAGATCGTGCGTGTCTTGCGATCCACCGCAATGAACCTGGACTCTATTTCGTCGCCGACCTTGAGCACCGCACGCGCATCATCGATGCGATCGCGGCCCAGTTCGGCGGCGCGCAGTTGCCCGTCCACGCCGTTGCCCAGATCGATGACGGCACCACGCGCATCCACCTCTTTGACGGTGCCGCGTACGACGCTGCCCTTCGGATTGTCGGCAATGAAGGCCGAGAACGGGTCCTTGGCCAACTGCTTGATGCCCAGCGAGATGCGTTCGCGCTCCGGATCAATCGAGAGCACCATCGCCTCGACCTGCTGCGCCTTCTGATAGTTGCGCACCGCCTCCTCGCCCGTGAGGTCCCAGGAGATATCGGACAGGTGCACCAGGCCATCGATGTTGCCGGGCAAACCGATGAAGATGCCGAAATCGGTGATCGATTTGATCTGCCCGGAGACGTGATCGCCGCGGTTGTGATTCTCGGCGAATTCCTTCCAGGGGTTGGCCTTGCATTGCTTCAGACCCAGGGAGATGCGCCGGCGCTCCTCGTCCACGTCGAGCACCATGACCTCGACTTCCTGTCCGGTATGCACGACCTTGGCCGGATTGACGTTCTTATTGGTCCAGTCCATCTCCGAGACGTGTACCAGGCCCTCCACGCCATCCTCGATCTCAACGAACGCGCCATAGTCGGCGATGTTGGTGACCTTGCCGAACACGCGCGTGGCCGGCGGATAGCGGCGCGCTATGTTCTCCCAGGGATCGGCACCGAGCTGCTTGAGGCCCAGGGAGACGCGCGAGCGCTCGCGATCGAACTTCAGTATGCGCACCTCGATCTCGTCGCCGACCTTGACGACCTCCGATGGGTGCTTGACGCGCTTCCAGGCCATATCGGTGATATGCAGCAGCCCATCGATACCACCCAGATCAACGAATGCGCCATAGTCGGTCAGATTCTTGACCGAGCCGCGCACCACCGCGCCTTCCTGCAGGTTGTCCATGAGCGCGCTGCGCTCGGCCGAGAACTCCTGCTCGACCACGGCGCGGCGCGATACGACCACGTTATTGCGTTTTTGATCGAGCTTGATGACCTTGAACTCGAGCGGCTTACCCTCGAGATAAGCGGTGTCGCGCACTGGGCGCACATCGACCAGCGATCCAGGCAGGAATGCGCGCACATGTTCGATCTCGACCGTAAAGCCGCCCTTGACGCGGCCCGAGATCACGCCAGTCACAATCTCGCCGTCATTGAATGCCTGCTCGAGGCGCGTCCAGGTGCGAGCCCGCTTGGCCTTCTCGCGCGAGAGGCGCGTCTCGCCGGTGCCGTCTTCCACTGAGTCAAGCGCGACCTCAACGTTGTCGCCCGCCTGCACCTCGATCTCACCGCGCTCGTTCTTGAATTGCTCGAGCGGAATGACCGCCTCGGACTTCAGTCCGACATTGACGATCACGACATCCGGACCTACATCGATGACCAGTCCGGTCAGAATCATGCCCGGCCGGATGCGTTGGTTGGCCAGGCTCTGTTCAAACATCTCACTGAAACTTTCGCTCATAGGCTCTCTTGCACATCAGCGCACTGCTTCGCGCCGCCATGGCCTCCGGCCCCGGCGGGTTGGTTCAAAATGGGCGCCGCGTCCTTGCGGCCACCCCCCATTATCGATCGCTCGCAGCGCAGCACAGTCCCCTGCGCCACCGGCGCGCGCCGCCTGCCCGATGACCCTCTAAGGCCACAGCAAACGGGAACGGCCGTGCGCGTAGATCTGATCGGCCACTGCGGCCGCGTCCAAAGCCGTCGAGTCCAGTATGAGCGCATCGGCAGCCGGCACGAGCGGCGCCACGGCCCGCATCCTGTCACGGCGATCGCGCTCTGCGATCTCGAGCGAAAGGCCGGCGAGAGTAACACTGGAGTCCTTGTCTTTCAACTGCTTATAGCGACGCCGGGCGCGCTCCTCGGGGGTCGCGGTCAGGAAGATCTTCAGCGGCGCGCGCGGGAAAACGATGGTCCCCATGTCGCGTCCATCGGCGATCAGACCCGGGGGTCTGGCGAAGGCGTGCTGGCGCTCGAGCAGCGCGGCTCGCACCGCCGGCCAGCCGGCCACGCGCGAGGCGCCCGCTGCGGCCGCCTCGGTACGCAGCTCCTCGCTGACCTCGCGCTCATCGAGCCATACCTGCTCGTTATCCTGCGCGTCGATCGCAAAGCGCACGCGCATGCCCCGCGCCAGCGCCGCGTGGCCGCCAACAGCCTCACTGCCCAGGCCGGCCTGACTGCCCGCGAGGGCCACGAGCCGATAGAGCGCACCGCTGTCGAGCAGATGCCAGAGGCTGCGGCGGGCCAACAGGCGCGCGACCGTGCCTTTGCCCGAGCCGCTGGGTCCATCGATCGCGACGACCGGCACCTCATTCGCGCGGGCCTGCTCCAAGATCAATCCTGCAGGGACAGGCCCACGCTGCGCGCCAGCGCCGGGAAGCCCGGGAAAGAGGTCGCAACGTTCGCGACATCCTCGATCTCGATGCTCTGCTGCGCGATCACGCTGGCAATCGCGAAGGCCATCGCGATACGGTGATCCCCGTGACTGTCGATGCGGCCCCCGCGCATCGGACCGCCCTGAATGCGCAGCCCATCGGGCAAAAGCTCACACTCGATGCCAAGCGTGCACAGACCCTGCGCCATGACCGCGAGCCGATCGCTCTCCTTGACTCGAAGCTCCGCCGCCGCGCTCACGAGTGTCTCGCCGCGCGCTGCCGCCGCGGCGATGAAGAAGGCCGGAAACTCATCGATCGCCAGCGGCACCAGGGACTCGGGCACGCGGATGCCGGATAACGCGCTCGCGCGCACGTGTATATCGGCAATCGGTTCGGCAAGGCAGCCGTTATGGGGCTCGACGCGGATGTCGGCCCCCATGAGCCGCAGCATATCGAGCAGGCCGGTACGCGTGGGATTGATACCCACACCGCGCAATGTCAGACCCTCGCGCGCCGCCAGTACCGCGGCGACGATGAAGAACGCGGCCGAAGAGAAATCTCCCGGCACCTCAATGGCGCAGGCCTGCAGTCGCGCGCCGCCTTCGAGGCTCGAGCGCGCGCCCGCGCGCGCCAGATCCACACCAAAGGCGCGCAGCATGCGCTCGGTATGATCGCGTGTCGGCGCGGGCTCGGTCACGCTGCAGCGTCCATCGGCATAGAGCGCGGCCAGCAGCAGCGCGGATTTCACCTGCGCACTGGCGATCGGCATGGTGTAGTCGATCGCGCGCAAATGCGCACCGCCGCGGATGCGCACCGGAGGCCGGCCCTCATGGGTCTGGATCTGCGCGCCCATCGCGCGCAGGGGCTGCGCGACGCGCTCCATCGGCCGGCGCATCAGCGAGGCATCGCCCACGAGCGTGCTGTCAAAGCCCTGGCCCGCGAGCAGTCCCGTGAACAGACGCATCGCGGTGCCCGCATTGCCCATATCCAACTGCGCAGCGCTGGCCTGCAGTCCCTTGAGGCCCACGCCGTGCACGCGCACCTCGCTCTCAGCCGGCCGCTCGATACGCACGCCCAGTGCGCGCAGCGCCGCGAGCGTCGCGAGGCAATCCTCGCTCGCGAGGAAACCGCTGATCGCAGTGCACCCTTCGGCGATGGCACCGAGCATGAGCGCGCGATGCGAGATCGACTTGTCGCCCGGGACGCGCACTTCACCCTGCACGAGGCGCACCGGGCGCGCGAGGTAGCGCTGTGTCGTGCACGCGTTCATGCGATCGCCGCGGGCAGCTCGCGCAACAGCCGATCGTTCTGCTCGGGGGTGCCGATGGATATGCGCAGATACTCGGGCAGGCGGTAGCCGATCAGCGGGCGCACGATCAGGCCCGCGCGCAGCAGGCGCTCGAACGCCGGCATGACCTGCGCGCCAACGTGCACGAGCAGGAAGTTGCCGGCCGAGGGTGCGCTCCAGATTCCCAGCCCCGACAGCGCACTCTGCACCCGCCGCAGCTCGCTCACGGTCACGGCGACCGCACGGCGCATGTGCGCCGGATCGGCCAGGGCGGCCAGCGCGCCGGCCTGCCCGACCGAGTTGACGTTAAAGGGCGGCCGCACGCGATTGAGCACGTCGGCGACCTCGGGGTGCGAGATCGCATAGCCCACCCGCGCGCCGGCCAGAGCGTAGGCCTTCGAGAACGTGCGCAACAGCACCAGGTTCGGATATTCGCGCAGCCAGCCGAGCGCATCCTGCAGGCCGCGCTCCAGAGCGTATTCCAGATAGGCTTCATCGAGCACCACGAGCGTGCTCAATGGTGCCCGCGCCAGCAAGCCCCTGAGCGCAGCACAGCTCGCCCAGCTGCCGGTCGGGTTGTTGGGATTGGCTATGAATACGAGCCGCGTGTGCTCATCAATGGCGGCGCACATCGCCGGCAGGTCATGTCCCAATGGCATCGCGCTGTCGCGCGCCAGCGCCGCAACCTCGATGCCACGCGCGCCGGTCTGACGCGTGACCAGCGCATAGACGGCAAAGGCGTGTTCGGAAAACACCGCGCTGTGCTGCGGCGTCAGGAAGCCTTCCGCGAGCAGCATCAGCAGATCATTGGAGCCATTGCCGATCGTCAGGCACGCGGCGTCCACGCCCAGGTGACGGCTCAAGGCCGCTTTGAGCTCATGACTCGCGCCATCCGGATAGAGCCAGACCTGCTCGAGCGCCGTGCGCATGGCTGCGAGCGATCCGGGGCTGGGCCCGTATGGATTCTCGTTCGAGGCGAGCTTAGCGATGTCCTGGGGGCGGATACCCAGTTCGCGCTCGAGCTCGGCCGCGGGCTTGCCCGGCACATAGGGCGATATTTCCCGTATCGCTGCGACGGCCAGGCGGCCCGGATGCGCCCCCTGGCTCATGCTGCTTCAGATCAGCGCGCGTGGGTAGGAGCCGAGCACGCGCAGCAGCGAGGCGCGACGCTTGAGCACCGCGAGCGCCTTGCGCACTGACGTATCCTCGGCGTGGCCTTCGATATCAATGAAGAATACATAATCCCATTTGCGCCGCCGCGATGGCCGCGATTCGATGCGACTCATGTTGATGCCGGCGCGCGCGAAGGGCTCGAGCAAATGCTGCAGGGCGCCCGGGGATTGCGTGTCGCGCGCCGAGAGCAGCAGCGTGGTGCGATCGGTGCCGCTCGGGCGCAGCAATTTGCTGCCGAGCACGATGAAGCGCGTGGAGTTGTCGCTGCGATCCTCGATTTCGCGCGCCAGCACGTTGAGGCCGTAAACCTGCGCCGCGGTCTCACCGGCGATGCCAGCCGTGCCGTGCTCATCACGCGCGCGCCGCGCGCCCTCGGCGTTGCTCGCCACGGGCACGCGCTCGGCGTCGGGCAGATGCTCGTTGAGCCAGCCGCGGCACTGCGCGAGTCCCTGGCTGTGGGCGCAGACGCGCAACACCTCGCCCAGCGAGCGCATTTGCCCCATCAGGCAGTGCTCAATGCGCAGTTCCACCTCGCCGCAGATGCGCAAGGGGCTGGCCAGAAATCGATCGAGCGTATTGGTGATCATGCCTTCGCTCGAGTTCTCGATGGCAACGACGCCGAAGTCCGCATTGCCGGCCTCGACCTCCTGAAAAACCTCATCGACCGTAGCCAGGGCCAGCGCACGCACCGAGTGGCCGAAATGCTTGAACACCGCGGTCTGCGTAAAGGTGCCCTCGGGCCCGAGAAACGCCACCTTGAGCGGCTCCTCCTGCGCGAGGCAGGCCGACATGATCTCGCGAAACAGCCGCGCGATTTCCTCGTTGCGCAACGGACCGTGATTGCGCGCGAGCGCGCGGCGCAACACTTCCGCCTCGCGCTCCGGGCGGTAGAAATCCACCGTGTGTCCGTCGCTGTGCTTGGAGATGCCCGCCTGCTGGGCCAGTCGCGCGCGCTCATTCAGTAAGGCGTGCAATTGCTCGTCGAGGGCATCGATCTGCGCGCGCAGATCATCCAGTGCCGCGGCCGCGAGCGGCGCGCCCGGCACAGCCCTTGGCGTCGCTGCGGCACTCGGGCGGCGCGGGCGCGGCGTTCGCGGCGCCCGCGTGGCCGCGCGCTGGGCAGACTTTGAGGTGCTTGGGCGGCGCGGCATGAGTAGTCAGACCTGCGCGCGCACCAGACGCGCGGACAGCACGCCGTCAATGGCGCGCAGGCGCTCGATCAGCGCCTCATCGGTCGCGCCCTCGGCATCGATGAGCGTGTAGGCATACTCGCCGCGCGAGCGATTGACCAGCTCGGTGATGTTGAGCGCGGCGTCGGCGAGGCAAGTGGAAATCTGACCGACCATGTTCGGTACGTTGCTGTTGGCGATGGCGATGCGCTGCGAGCCGGCCAGGGGCGGCAATACGGCTTCGGGAAAATTGACGCAATTGCGGATGTTGCCGTGCTCGAGAAAATCGCGCAGCGCATCGGCCGCCATCACGGCGCACTGCTCCTCGGCCTCCAGCGTCGATGCCCCCAGATGCGGCAAGGTGATGGCGCGCGCATGATTCTTGAGCGCCTGCGTGGGGAAATCACAAACATACGCATGCAGATGTGCACTGTCGAGCGCCGCGAGCACGTCGGCCTCGTTGACGATCCCCGCGCGTGCGAAGTTCAACAGCACCGCACCCGCCGGCAGCAGCCGCAGGCGTGCGGCGTTGACCAGGCCGCGGGTTGAATCGAGCAATGGCACGTGCACGCTGACGGCATCGGCGCGCGCGAACAGATCATCGAGCGAGAGCGCCTGCTGTACCGATGAGGACAACTGCCAGGCGCGCTGCACGGTGATCTGTGGATCATAGCCGAGCACTTTCATGCCCAGCGCCTCGGCGCTGTTGGCGACCTGCACGCCCACGGCTCCGAGGCCGATGACCCCGAGCGTACGGCCCGGCAGCTCAAAGCCGACGAAGCGTCGCTTGCCCTCCTCGACTGCGTGCTCAAGCGCCGCCGCGTCCCCACCATCCAGCCCGCGCGTGTAAGCCCACGCCTGGCAGATATTGCGCGCCGCGAGGAGCAGCCCTGCCAGCACCAGCTCCTTGACCGCGTTGGCATTGGCGCCGGGCGCATTGAATACCGGTATGCCGCGCTTGGACAGCGCCGCGACCGGGATGTTGTTGGTGCCGGCGCCGGCGCGCGCGACCGCGAGCAGCGAGTCGGGCAGAGCCATCTGGTGCATGTCCGCCGAGCGCACCAGCACCGCATGCGGCTGACCGAGTTGGGACGCCACCTCATAGCGATCGCGCGGCAAGCGCTCCAGGCCGCGCACGCTGATGTGATTCAGTGTCAGAATCCGATAGCTCATCGTGAGCAGTCTAAGCGTGGCGGCGCGCGAACTCTTGCATGAATTCAGTCAGTGCCTGCACGCCCTCGAGCGTCATCGCATTGTAAAGACTCGCGCGCATCCCCCCGACCGAGCGATGGCCTGCGAGATTGGTCAACCCGGCCGCTTGCGCCTCGCTCAGAAATGTCTGATCGAGCTCGGGTTTGGCCAATACGAACGGCACATTCATCCATGAGCGGCTGCCCAGCTCGACCGGATTGCTATAGAAGCCCGAGTCATCGATCGTGCGGTACAGCAGCTCTGCTTTCGCTCGATTGCGCTCGCCCATGGCCGCAACACCGCCCTGGCGGCGCAACCACTTGAATACCAGTCCGGCGAAATACCAGCCAAATGTCGGCGGGGTATTGAGCATCGAGCCCTCGGCGGCCATGGCCTTGAAGTCCCAGACCGCCGGCGTACCGGCGCGGGCGTGCCCGAGCAGCTCCTCGCGTACGATGACCACGACGAGTCCGGACGGACCCATGTTCTTCTGCGCCCCGGCATAGATCAGGCCGAAGCGGCTCACGTCGATCGGCCGCGACAGGATGCTCGAGGACATGTCGGCCACCAATGGCACAGCCACCTGCGGCACGAACCCAAACTCGACCCCGCCGATGGTCTCGTTCGGCGTGTAATGCAGATAGGCCGCACCGGGCGTGAGCGTCCAGGTGCTCTGCGGCGGCACGTTGCAATAGTTCGAGGCCTTCGCATCCGCCGCGACATTGACCTTGCAATAGCGCTTGGCCTCGTTCAGCGCCTTCTTCGACCAGGCGCCGGTATTGACGTAATCAACGCTGCTGTCGCTGCTGGTCAGGTTCATCGGAATGGCGGCGAACTGGCCGGTCGCCCCGCCCTGCATGAACAGCACCTTGTACTGATCCGGAATCGACAACAGCTCGCGCAGATCCGCCTCGGCTTCCTCGGCGACGCGTATGAAGGCGCGGCTGCGATGACTGATCTCCATGACCGACATGCCGCTGCCATGCCAGTCGAGCAGCTCATCGCGCGCCTGCTCGAGCACTTCGACCGGCAGCATCGCCGGGCCGGGCGCGAAATTGAAAGCGCGCTTCACGTCGGACTGACCTCATCCGGGGAACTGCCGGGGCTGTCGGCCTGGGCAGCATCCTCGCCCGCTTCCAGGCCTTCGACCCGCTCCACGCCGGTCAGCCGCTCGCCCTCGGCGAGCCGGATCAGCCGCACGCCCTGCGTATTGCGGCCCACGACCGATATATCGGCCACCGGCGTGCGCACCAGCGTGCCGGTGGAGCTGATCAACATGAGCTCCTGATCGGCGCGCACCTGCAGCGCCGCGACGGTGGCGCCGTTGCGATCCGTGGTCTGCAGTGCGATGACCCCTTGTCCGCCGCGACCGTGGTGCGGAAATTCATCCATCGGCGTGAGCTTGCCGTAGCCGTTCTCGGACGCCGTGAGCACGTGCCCCTCGCCCAGCACCAGCAGCGCGATGGCGCGCTGACCGGGGCCCAGGCGCACGCCGCGCACGCCAGTCGCATCGCGTCCCATCGGCCGCACTTCCTGCTCGTGGAAGCGAATGGCCTTGCCCCCGCTCGTGCACAACATGATGTCGCAGCTGCCATCGGTCAGCGCGACCCCGACCAGCGTGTCGTCTTCGCGCAGATCCACCGCGATGATGCCGCTGGCGCGCGGGCGCGAATAGGCGGCGAGCGGGGTCTTCTTGACCGTGCCGCTGCTCGTGGCCATGAACACGTAATGGTGCTCGTCGAATTGCTTGACCGGCAGCACCGCGCTGATCTTCTCGCCCTCCTCGAGCGCGAGCAGATTGACGATCGGTTTGCCGCGCGAGCCGCGGCCGGCTTGCGGCAGCTCAAAGACGCGCAGCCAGTACACTTTGCCGCGATTGGAGAAGCACAATAATGTGTCGTGCGTGTGGGCGACGAAGAACTTCTCGATGAAATCCTCATCCTTGACCGTGGTCGCTGATTTGCCGCGCCCACCGCGCCGCTGCGCCTGGTAGTCCGAGACCGGCTGCGCCTTGGCGTAACCCGCGTGCGAGAGCGTCACGGCCACGTCCTGGCGCTCGATCAGATCCTCGGTGCTCAGGTTGAGATGATCGCGGCTGATCTGCGTGCGCCGCGCGTCGCCATAATTGTCGCGAATCTCGATGAGCTCGTGCCGCAGCACCTGCATGAGCCGCTCGGGACGCGCGAGGATATCCGACAGATCGACAATTTCGCCCAGCAGCGTCTGAAACTCCTCGATGATCTTGCCCTGCTCGAGCCCGGTGAGCCGGTGCAGCCGCATGTCGAGCACGGCCTGCGCCTGCTCCGCGCTCAAGTGGTAGCCATCGGCCTGCAGCCCACTGTCGGCGGCGAGCCCATCCGGCCGCGTCGAGCGCGCATTGGCCCGCTGCAATAGCTCGGGCACGACGCCCGCCGGCCAGCTGCGCGCCAGCATCGCGCTGCGCGCCTCGGGCGGCGAGGGTGAGGCTTTGATCAGCGCGATGATCGCATCGATGTTGGCGAGCGCAACGGCCAGGCCTTCCAGCACGTGCGCGCGCTCGCGCGCGCGGCGCAATTCAAAAATCGTGCGCCGCGTGATGACCTCGCGCCGATGACGCAGGAACGCATCGAGCATGTCGCGCAATGACATGAGCCGCGGCTGACCATCGAGCAGCGCCACCATGTTCATGCCGAACACCGTCTCCATCGGCGTCTGCGCATACAGGTTGTTGAGCACGACCTCGGCGATCTCACCGCGCTTGAGCTCGATGACCACGCGCATGCCGTCCTTGTCGGACTCATCGCGCAGCTCGGAGATGCCGTCGATCGCCTTGTTGCGGACCAGATCGGCGATGCGTTCGAGCAAGCGCGCCTTGTTGACCTGATAAGGCAGCTCGCTCACGACGATGGCCTGGCGGCCGCGATCATCGAGATCCTCAAACTGCGCGCGCGCGCGGATCGAGAGCCGGCCGCGCCCGCTCATGTAGGCGGTGGCGATCTCCTGCGCGCCATTGATGATGCCGGCGGTGGGAAAATCCGGCCCCGGCACGTGCTGCATGAGTCCGAGCAATGAGATTGCCGGATCATCGATCAGCGCGATGCAGGCATTGACGATCTCGGTCAGATTGTGCGGCGGGATGTTCGTGGCCATGCCCACCGCGATACCCGAGGCGCCATTGATCAGCAGATTCGGCACCCGCGTGGGCAACACCGCCGGCTCATGCTCGGATTCATCGTAATTCGGGACGAAATCGACCGTCTCTTTGTCGATGTCGGCCAGCAGCTCCTGGGCGAGCCTCGACATGCGCACTTCCGTGTAGCGCATCGCCGCGGGCGGATCACCGTCGACCGAGCCGAAATTACCCTGCCCGTCCACCAGCAGGTAGCGCATCGAGAAGGTCTGCGCCATGCGCACGATCGTGTCGTACACCGACACGTCGCCATGCGGGTGGTACTTGCCGATCACGTCGCCGACCACGCGCGCTGATTTCTTGTAGGCCTTGTTGTACTCGTTGCCGAGCTCGCGCATCGCATGCAAAACACGCCGGTGCACCGGCTTGAGGCCGTCGCGAACATCGGGCAGCGCGCGCCCGACAATCACACTCATTGCATAGTCCAGATAGGACTTTCGCATCTCCTCTTCAAGGGTAACGGAGACGACTTCGCGCGCTATTTCATTCACGGCTGGGATCTGCTCGGCATTGGAATTTAAGCGCTAAATTCTAACACAGGCATGCCTGCGACTGACGGCTATACTCCCCGTCATGAGCACGTCCCCAGCCGAATTGCAACTATCAGCGGAGGTGCAGAAATTCGATGCGCTCGCGCATGAATTCTGG
>Ga0302314_10004028_pt1 | contig 27057 bp, 23 predicted proteins | sample III_Palsa_N2_3_FD_200533 | JGI IMG/M metagenome (GOLD analysis project Ga0302314, IMG submission 200533) | Peat permafrost microbial communities from Stordalen Mire near Abisko, Sweden - III_Palsa_N2_3 | ecosystem: Environmental > Terrestrial > Soil > Palsa > Peat permafrost | place: Sweden...
GGCGGGCCGACAAGGAGTTGGTCCAGCGGGCGGTGCAGTTCGGCGTCAACAACTACCTGGTCAAACCCTTCACCGTCGCCACGCTGAAGGAGAAGATCGAGGCGGTGTTCGGGGTGCTGGCATGACTCTGGCGGCCCATGGCGTCGGTGTCGCGGACGATCTCGACACGGATGGGGTGGGCGGGCCGCGCAAGGTGCATGTGATTCAAGGCGAGTTCTTCGTCACCGAAGAGCCGGACCTGGTCCTGACCACCATCCTGGGATCCTGCGTCTCAGCCTGTCTTCGCGACGGCGTTGCCGGCGTCGGCGGGATGAACCACTTCCTGCTGCCGGGCGAAGATGACCGCGGAGCCGAAGGCGGCCTGCGCTATGGCGTCCAGGCGATGGAGTTGCTCGTCAACGGCCTGCTGCGGCGGGGCGCGCGCCGAGACCGCCTGGAGGCCAAGCTGTTCGGCGGGGCGCGCTTGATCGACGGGCTCACCGACATCGGCGCTCAGAACGCCGCCTTCGCCGAGCGATTCCTGCGCGACGAAGGCATTCGCCACACCGGCGGCAGCTTGCGGGGCGACCAGCCGCGGCGCATCCAATTCTGGCCGGTCAGCGGCCGCGCCCGGCAGATCTGTCTGCCGCGCAGCGAGGCGAGCGTGTTCGCGTCCGAACGCCGCCGCCCGCCCGCGCCGCGCGAGGACAGCGGCGCCTTGGAGCTGTTTTGATGGCGTCCATCGAAAACATTCAGCCCGTCGGCGAGCCGCTTGGCGTCGCGGCGATGGAGCTGTTGGACCTGGCCCGCCTGGCGGACCGGCTTGAGATTCTGGTGGCGGACCTGGTCGTCCGGGGCGGCATCTCAGATCCGGCGGTTCTGGTGGAATGCCAGATCGCCGATCTCCTCTCCCAGCGCCTGGTTGGTCTGGCCGCCTTTCTGGCCGCGCTCGCCGCCGCCGTCCCCGTCGATGCGCGTGTGGATGTCGCGGACGCTGTCCGTGGGCTGGCGCTTTCGGATCAGGCGCGTTGCCTGGCCGCCCTTGCGCCGGTCGACGCCCGCGTCGAGGGCGAACTGACCTTGTTCGAGGACTGAAGCGATGACGTTGTCGCCGCTTCTCACCAGCGACAAGATCAATCTTGCGAACGCCGAGGTGCTGCTTTTGGACAGCCAGCCCGACGGTCTGGACATTCTTTGCCAGACCTTCGCCGGGTTCGGCCTGCACACGCCGCACCGCTGCGCCACGGCGGCCGAGGCCATGGCGGTGGTGAATGAGCGGGAGCTGAACCTTATCATCGCCGATACCGCCGTATCGGATATGGATGGCTATGAGTTTGTGCGCTGGCTACGGCGATCGGGCGTCAAGCCCAACTGTTTCGCGCCGGTGCTTCTGCTGACCGGGCACACCAAGGCCTCCCACGTCGCCAAGGCGCGGGACTGCGGCGCCAACATGGTTGTGCGCAAACCCGCCTCGCCCATGGTCCTGCTTCAGAGGATCACCTGGGCGGCCAGGGAGACCCGGGCGTTCGTCGAGGCGCCCAACTATTGCGGGCCAGACCGGCGCCACCGCGTGCTTGGGCCGCCCGCAGCCATGAAGGGGCGTCGCCACGACGACCTGTCCGCCGCCGTGGGCCGGGCGACCACGCCTAACCTCGACCAGGACGATATCGACGCCCTGTTCCAACCGAAGAAGGCCGCGGGATGAGTGACGTCAGGGTATTCAAGGTCGAGAATCGGTTGGCCAAGGTGATGCGCCTGCCGGGCGGCAGGACGGTGGCCGAGGCGCTCCGGGGCGCCGACAGCCGAGTCGCCTCCATTCGCGATCGTTGCCTGACCACATTGGCGACCAAAGGCGCTCAATTGCAGCGGTTGTCGGAAGAGGCCAAGGCTGGCCAAGACACGGTGTCGCTGACCGCGCTCTACGCCACGGCCAACGACATCTACAGCATCGCGGGGGCTTTCGGCATGAAGGAGGCTGCGGAGGCGGCCTACAGCTTGTGCGACCTGGTCGACGATTCACCGGAGCGGGGCGCGATCAACTGGCCGGCGGTGAAGGTGCACGTGGACGGCGTGCGCTTTCTTTGCTCGGAAGCCGGCGCCGTGGACTCGCCAGTGCGGGTCGCCATCATCACGGGCCTGCGTGAAGTCGCGGCCCGGTTCGCCACCGAAAACTGATTTGGCGTCTAGGCGCAGGAGCGCAGCGGGTAGGCCCCGCGAGCGCCCTGGTCTTCGTCATCGGCGAGCGCCGCCGCGCAATCCAGGATCGCCTGTTCCAAGTCGCGCGCGAGGGCGTCGCGGAACAGTGATTCCGCGCCCAGTTCCACCCGTGCTCCTTCAACGATCTTGTGGACGGCGGCGGCTCCCTCGGCGTTGTCGAAGGCGATGGTCCGCAATTCCTCGTCCAATGCGACATCTAACGCGTGGCGGGCCTGGGCTGACATTGCCGCCAAGCCTTTCAACAGGACGCGGTTGAACGCCAGGGCGCATTTGAGATCGATATCGACCGCGCGGAGCTGTCGCTGAATGGCTTCAGCGGCGGGAGGGTGTTTGTCACTCACAGCGGGTCTCACAGGATCGACGCCGAAATCCCCCGAGCGTGCGACCATGCGTCACAAGTCGCGCTCCTTCCCGTCCCCCGGGACTTCTCGGTACACAATCAGGGGTCAACTTGCAAGAGAAATGTGTGAACGCACGTTGTCAATTCGCACATAGTGCGTTTGCGCCTTGTGCGATTGGACCGATCGTGGTGTCGTGATGCGGTTCGCTGTTCGGGTCCCGCGATGCCATTCAAAGCCTATCTGCCCGACCCCGAAGGGGAATTCCCCGCCGCGGCGCCGGAATACTTTCTTTACATGATGTTTCAGACGGCCCGGCGCCGGGACGCGCAGGTCGATGCGGCCCTCGAGCCGCTGGGGCTTTCAGCGAACCGCGCCCGCACCCTGACCATCATTCGGCGCCTGGAAGGCTGTTCGATGAACACCCTGGCCCGGTTCACAACGATCGAAAGAACCACCCTTACGCGCGAAGTCGATCAACTCGTCGCGCGCGGTCTTATTGAACGCACCGTACCGGCGAAAGACCGCCGCCGCGTCTCTTTGTCGCTCACGGCGGAAGGCGAGAGGGTCTACGCGCTGGGCATGCCGCTCTTCGTGGAAACGACCCGGCAGGCCCTGAAGGGTGTCGATCCCGAAACGCTCCGTGAATTCGCCAGAGTCCTGCAGGTCATCATGCTCAATCTGGTGGACGACGCCGACTGGGCCCACGACCTGCTCAGCTATGCCCGCCCCGAGAGGCCCAGGCTGGTGCGACAGCAAGACTGACGTCGGCGCTTCGACGGCGACGCCAGGCGTCAAGCCTTGTCCTGGTCTAGACCTTCGCGGCTGAAGTGGATGATGCCGTCTCGCGACCGTTTGTTCGGCGCGACGTTGTCCACCACCCGCATGAGCGCGCGCGCGGTGATCCGGCGATCCTCGTCGGGGACATTTTCAAGCAGGGCGGCGTTGACGTCGATGATGACCTTGATCGCCTCCGTCAGGACCTTCCGGCCTGGATCGGTCAACCGTAGCAGAACTTGACGCCGGTCCTTTGCCTCCGACATTCGTTCCGCCCAGCCGGCGGCGACCAACTGGTCGGCGACGCGGGTCAAGGTGGTGCGGTCCACGCCGGTAAAGCTCGACACCTCGGTCATCGTGCAGGCGCCGAACCGGTCGAGCACGGTCATCGCGCGATATCGTCCGACATTCAGCCCAAGCGGGCGTAACCGGCTGTCCAAGGTCGAATCCCGGAACAGGGAAATGATCGTCAGCAGATGCAGGACGTAGTCGCTGGGCGCGAAGGGAAACTCCCCGTCCGGATCTGCCGACGTGTGCCCAGTTTTCTGCTCTACGCTCATGCGAACGATATTCGATCCGGTTCTCGAAGAGTTGGGCGACGACCGTCTGATGGCCAGGCGCTGGAAACTTGGCGCGCACGAGCAGACGAAGGGCTGTGTTTTTGCCGGTTTCCAATCATGAAAGCTACCCTAATGTGTTCCATTCCCATTTTTATGAGAAATTTAACGACGCCTGAGTATTGGTAGGCGCTCGCCGATGGAACAAGGCGATCGCGGCCGAACTTGCTGGCTCGCCCTAGAACACTTGGGAATGGATATGCTTAAGCGGAGAGCTGTCCCAGAGGGAAACTCAACAGTGGCGCTGGCCGGTGACGAAGATGCGCGCGCCGCGGCTCTGCAACGCTTGAATCTGATGGGGACGCCGCCCGAGCGGTGTTTCGATCAGATCGCCGCGCTAGCGCAGGCGGCTTCCGACGCCCCAATCGCCATGGTCTCTTTCGTCGATGACGAGCGGCAGTGGTTCAAGGCCGCGATCGGCATGACCATGCGCGAAAGCCGGATACATCGCGCCTTCTGCCTGCAGGCGCTCCGCGAGGAACAGGTGCTCTGGATCGAGGATGCGTCCTTGGATCCGCGCTTCTTCCAAAACCCTCTGGTCGCGGGGCCGCCGGGAATACGCTTTTACGCCGGCGCGCCGATCCGGCTGGACACCGGCGAAGCGATCGGGTCGGTCTCGGTCATCTCCGATCAGCCCCGCGCGTTCGACGGCGCCTTGGCGCGTCAGCTGCGGGGCCTGGCCGATCTCGCCGGCGACGAATGCGCCTTGCGCGCCTCTCTGGCTCAACTGGACGCGGCAAGAGGTCAGGCCGAGGCGGCTCGCCAGGTGAAGAGCGCCTTCCTGACCAATATGAACCACGAACTGCGCACGCCCCTGAACGGCGTCGTGGCCGCCGCGGAGATGCTGCTGGCCGAGCCGTTGAGCGAATCCCAGCGAGAACTGGTCCAGATCGTCACCAACTCGGCGTGGAATCTCTGCGCCGTCCTGGATGACGTGATCCAACTGGCCAATTGCGCCGCCGAGGGCGCCAAATGTCCGGCCGAACGGTTCAACCCCGCGGAGGTCGCTCGCCAGGCCGTGGGATTCTACGAGGGCGAAGCCAGGGCTAAGGGCTTGGAGGTCATCCTGGAGCTGAGCGCGGCGGACAGCGATTTCCTGGGCCAGCCAGCCAGCCTGCGCCAGATCCTGAGGGCGCTGATCTCCAATGCGGTGAAGTTCACCGACACGGGCGAAGTGCGTGTGAGCGCGTGGACGCGCACCGCGGGCAAGCGGCGGTTGGTGGTTTTTTCCGTTGACGACACCGGCGCCGGATTCGACTCAGACACCCACGCACGTTTGTTCGAACCCTTCGTCATGGGCGATGAATCGCTGACCCGGCGACAGGGCGGTCTTGGCGCTGGCTTGGCCATCGCCAGCGCTCTGGCCCATCGGCTAGGCGCGAGCTTGGAAGCGCGGTCGATCCTGGGCCGGGGGTCCAGTTTCAGCCTCGCCGTGACCCTGACCCCGGCGCTAGAGGAAGATCGTTCGGAGACGGTCGTCACGCCGCTGTCCGTCCAAGGCGCGCGGATGCCGAGAGTGCTGGCGGCGGAAGATCATCCGACCAACCGGCGCCTGCTGCAGCTGATGCTCGGCGCGGTGGGGATCGAGCCGGAATTCGTCGAGAACGGCGCCTTGGCCGTAGACGCCGTGCGTCGGTCAGAATTCGATATCATTCTGATGGATATGCAGATGCCGGTCATGGACGGCCTCACCGCGATCCAGGAGATCCGCCGGCTGCAGCAGGAGGTCGGCGCGCCGCTCACGCCCATCTGCACGATTACCGCTCATGCCATGGCCGAGCATGAGGAGGCCGCGCTGGCGGCCGGCGCCCAGGCGCACCTGACCAAGCCCGTCGCGGCGACGGATCTGTTCGACTGTATCGCGCGCCTCACCGGCTGGGCGCCCTGATCGATCGGTTGTGCTCGGCCGGCGCATAGGAAGTTTCTGGCCTACATGTCCGCCAGGAAATCATCGTCGCGCGGCTTGAGGTAAGATTCTAGGATGCGGTTTGTCGGTCCGTGCGTGGTCGCCCTGGTGCGAACGCGCGGGTTGGCCAACCCGTGTCGATCCTTGGAACTGACCGAGAGCCTCACATGACGACCACGATGGCGCCCAAGAGCGGCGATGGACGGCAAATCGATAAGGCCGCGCTGCTCAAGAAGTACATTGAAGAGCGGGACAAGCGCCTGCGTGTCGATGGCAATGCGCAGTACCTCCAGCTGAAGGGCCAGTTGGCCCACTATCTCGAGGATCCCTACACGCCCCTTGTCGAACGCGAGCCTAAGACCGATCACGTGACCTTCGCCTTCGTCGGCGGCGGCTTCGCCGGCCTGGTCACCGGCGCGCGGCTGGTGGAGGCGGGCGTGACGGACGTCCGCATCGTCGAGAAGGGCGGGGATTTCGGCGGCACCTGGTACTGGAACCGTTATCCCGGCGCCCAGTGCGACACGGCCTCGATGGTCTATATGCCGCTGCTCGAAGAGACCGGCCACATGCCGACCGAGAAGTATGCGCACGCGCCGGAAATCCTGGCCCAGTGCCAGCGCATCGGCCGCCAGTACAGCCTCTATGACAACGCCCTGTTCCACACCGAGGTCGAGGACCTGTCGTGGGACGACGCCAACTCCCGCTGGGTGATCAAAACCAACCGTGGCGACGCCTTTACCGCCAGCTTCATCGGCCTGGGCACGGGGCCTCTGCACGTGCCGAAGTTGCCGGGCATACCGGGCATCGAGAGCTTCAAGGGCCATTCCTTCCACACCAGTCGCTGGGACTATGGCTATACCGGCGGCGATCCCTCCGGCGCGCCGATGGAGAAGCTGGCCGACAAGCGGGTGGCGATCATCGGCACCGGCGCGACCTCGGTGCAGGCGGTCCCGCACCTCGCCCCGGCCTGCAAGGAACTCTATGTGGTCCAGCGCACCCCCTCGTCGGTGGACGTGCGGGCCAATGCGCCGATCGACCCGGACTGGTTCGCCGGCATCGCCACGGAAGGCTGGCAGCGGCGCTGGCTGGAGAATTTCACCGCCAACCAGGCGGGTGGAACGGCGGAGGAGGATCTGGTCCAGGACGGCTGGACCGACCTGTCGCGCCGCATTCGCGCCCGCATAGGGCTGTTGCCGCGCGAAGACCTGACGCCGCAGAAGATGCTGGCCGCCTACGAAGACTCCGATTTCGAGAAGATGGAGGAAATCCGCGCTCGGGTGGATTCGATCGTCGGCGATGGCGAGACGGCTCAGAAGCTCAAGGCCTGGTATCGCCAGCTCTGCAAGCGGCCCTGCTTCCACGACGCCTACCTGGCCGCCTTCAACACGCCGGGCACGCGCCTGATCGACACCGACGGCCAGGGCGTGGAGAAGATTACCGAGAAGGGGTTCGTGGTGGCCGGCGTCGAGTATGAGGTCGATTGCATCATCTACGCCTCCGGCTTTGAGGTCGGCACCGAATACAAGCGCCGAGCCGGGTTCGACCTGACCGGACGGAACGGGCTGAAGCTGTCGGAGGCCTGGGGCGAGGGCATGAAGTCCAAGCACGGCCTGCATGTGCACGGCTTCCCGAACGCCTTCTTCGTTCAGCCGACGCAAGGGGCCAACTTGATCTCCAATGTGCCGCACAACCTGACCGAGTCCGGCCGGACCATCGCCGTGATCGTCAAGCACGCGCTGGATCAGGACGCCAAGGAGGTCGAGGTGACGCAGGCGGCGCAGGACGCCTGGGTCGAGCTGCTGCTCAGCGGCATGGGCCGCATGATGGGCGCGGCCGATTGCACGCCCGGCTATTACAACAACGAGGGCAGGGATCCGGGCCCGGCGGCGCGGCTGAATGTAGGTTATCCAGCCGGCCCGACCGCCTACTTCAACTACCTGGATGGGTGGCGGAATTCAGGTGTGTTCGAAGGCCTGGCGTTCCGCAAATAGGAACGCGCGACGCGGAGCAGGCTATGGCTCGACGCCCTTCGGCGCGGTCATGGTGTGTTCCGCCGCCGCGCCGGCGCGAATGAAGGGGATCAGCAGCAGGCCCGCCACGACCGAGACCAGGGCGGTCATTGTAAAGAACACCGGCTGCGACAGCACCGACCACAGGACGCCCAGGCCGCCGGCCAGGAGGTTTCCCGCAAAGCCGGCGAAGAACCAGATGGCGATGGCCGTGGCCTCGAACCCTTTCGGCGCCAGTCGGCCGAACAGGCCCAGGCCCACGGGCAGGATGAACAGTTCGCCCGCGGTCATGACCACGAAGAAGACGGTGAGCCAGATCCAGCTGGACCGCACATGGTGGGCGCCCGCCCAGGCGCTGGCCACGGCGATGATGGCGAAGGACAGGGCCAGCAGCATGGCGCCGGTCACCATCTTGCGGACCGACGAGGGCTCGCGGCCGGTCTTCGCCAGCCGGGTCCAATAGCTGACCAGGATCGGCGTCAGCAGGAAGATCAGCAGCGGATTGAGCGCTTGGAACCAGGTCAGCGGGATTGACAGGTGGGCGTTCAGATGGCGATCGACGCCGCTGTCGGTCCAGAGCGCGATGGTGTTGCCATTCTGCTCATAGGCGCCGCGGAAGATGATCACCACGGCCATGATGCCGAGCAGCAGCAGAAAACGTTTCCGGTCGCCCTCGGCCCTGACGGGCGTGGGCGCTGTGCGAGCCCCGACGCTTTCGCTGGGCAGGTAGCGCAGGCCGGCCAGATAGGTGGCCAGACCGACCAGCATGCCGATCCCGGCGGCGGCGAAGCCCCAATGCCAGCCGTAGACCTCGCCGAGGGTCCCGCACACGAACGGCGCCAGGAAGGCCCCCAGATTGATGCCGACGTAATAGACATTGTAGGCCGAGGCCAGGCGCGGGTCGCCCTCCCGGTAGAGGGAATTGATCTGGCTGGAAAGGCTGGGCAGGAACAGGCCGTTGCCGATGGCGATGGCCGCCAGCGCCGGATAGAACAGGGTCTCGAACGCCATCATGAAATGGCCCGCGGCCATCAGCAGACCGCCCAGCACCACGGCGTTGCGCTTGCCGATGACGCGGTCGGCGATAATCCCGCCAAGGATCGGGGTGAAATAGACCGCCGCCGCATAGCCGCCGTAGATCAGCGAGGAGCGTTGCTGATCGATCATCAGCTGCTTGGTCATATAGTAGACCAGCAGGGTCCTCATCCCGAAGAAGGAGAACTGGGTCCACATCTCGGTGAGGAACAGCACCGAAAGGCCGCGCGGCTGCCCCAGCCATTCGGCGGACGGAGGCTCGGCCGACGGGTTCACAGTGTTTGTCATCTCGCGGAATTTGTCATGGGTCCCGGCGTCTCGCGCGGCCTATCGCGCGGTCGCGGCGGCGTCGGTCGAGACGCCTCCGCCCCAGACGTCGGCGGCGCTGGTGATCATTCCGTCGGCATAATCGACCGCCGGATCGACGTCGTTGACGATGGCCAGGGGCGCGTCCAGATCGACGATGTCGCAGAGCTGGCCCAGGACAAAGCCCGGCGCCATGGCCAGGCTGGTGCCGACCATGCAGCCGACCATGACCTTGACCCCGAGCTCCCGCGCGCGCTGGGCCATCAGCAGGCCTTCAGTCAGGCCGCCGCACTTGTCGAGCTTGATGTTGATCACGTCGAAATGGCTGTGCACCCGCTCCAACTCGGCCAGATCGAGACAGCTCTCGTCGGCCGCCGTCGGCATGGGAAAGTCGATCGTGTCCATGTCCTGTTCGCGGCCACGGGCGAACGGCTGTTCGAGCAGGGCGACGCGGCAGTCGACCAGGGCCGGGAGCAGCGGGGCGATGGTCGCCGGGGTGAAGCCCTGGTTGGCGTCGACGCCCAGCCAGACGTCCGGCCGCGCCTGGCGGACGGCCATCACCCGCTCACGGTCCAGATCCGTCTCGCCGGTCAGCTTCAGCTTTATGGCCTTGGCGATGGCGAACCCCCTGGCGCCGTCCGCCATCTTATCCGGCGTGTCCGCACCCACCGTCATGGTGGTCAGCAAGGGGCGCGGGGAGGGCAGGCCGGCCAGGCGCCAGACGGCCTTGCCGGATGCATTGGCCTCGAGCTCCCACAGGGCGCAGTCGAGCGCGTTGCGGGCGCCGCCGGCGGGCAGAAGCTGGCGCAACGCGTCACGTGTGATACCGGCTTCGATCTCGGCGCGGACGCCTTCCAGCGTGGCTAGCATCCGTTCCGGCGTGTCCTCGCGATAGTAGACGCCGCCCGCTTCGCCCCGGCCGGTCGAGCCGCCGCCCGTCAAGGTGATGCTCAGGACCGGCGCATCCCGAAAGACGTGCCCGGAGATATGGAATGGCTTCCTCAGGACGACCATGTCCAGGCGCGCGTCCAGTTGGAGGGCGGTCGATTTCATCATGAGATTGGCGACTTACTCAATACTGACTGCTGAAGCCGACCAGATGGTAGTGCAGGGCGATCCACAGCATCATGCCGAAGGCCGCGACCATCAGTACGCCGTAGAGCTTGCCGAACCAGTTCGACGGCCCCCTGAATACCAGCGCAAGGTTCCAGAGCGCGACAGCGAACCCGCCCACGAAGGCGAGGAAGGCTGTCAGCTGCGAGAGATGCAGCACCGGATTGACGTCGGAGCCGCCGGTCGCCGAGACCAGCTCGATCACCTCGAACCACATGACGACCGCGGCCACGCCGAGGATCGAGCAGACGCGGAGCAGCCGATAGGCGATCGCTCGCGGACCGGCATAGGCGAAGGCCTTCTGGTAACGCCACCGGACGATAGCGACGACCGGCCAGAGGATGGCGGTCAGGGCGAGCAGGGCGAGGGCCGCCAGGGTCAGCGGCAACTCAAGCCCGGCGCCCGCCAGGCCATGCGGCCGCTGGTAGACCATGATCGGCGCTATGCCGTCGGAGGCCCAGCGCACAACCTTGCCGTCCTTCACGATGCCCTCGAGCCGGTCGTGGCCATTCTTCTGCCGCCACAGGAAGGGGCGCGCTTCGACAAAGGTCTCAATCACGCCCTCGGGCGCGGCGGAGATCGAACCGTCCGGGTTGGCTGTGACCACGTTCGGGCTGATCAGATCGACCAGCCGCAGGAAGGTGGAGTGCGATCCGCGGCTGCTGACATAGGGGCCGGCGATCATCGCCGCATGCGCCTTGGCGGTGGCGAGATCCACGGTCGGCGCGGCGCTCGGCGCGGCGGCCGGGAAATAGCGATCGGCGAAGGCGTCGAACAGGCTGTCGCGCAGGAACTCGCCCATCCCCTCCTTGCCCTTGGCGTTGACCGAGATGAACAGGCCGACATTGTCGTCGAGGAATAGGCTGAGGTCGCTGTGGAAGAAGTTGGTGTCGCCGCCGTGGGCGATGACCCGGTGACCGTTGATGTTCTGCTGGTAGAAGCCGAGCAGGTTGCCGTTCAGGTCCGGAAAGGCCCGGGTGACGGTGGTGTGCATCATCTGCGCGGTCTGCGGCTGCAGGATCTGGCCCGCGCCGTAGCGGCCGTCCTGTAGCTGGGCGATCATGAAATGGGACATGTCGTCGCCGGTCGAGGACAGGGCCCCGGCGGGCGGCACATTGACCACTTCAAAGCCGGGGCCGGGCTTGTCCCAGGTCTCATATCCCTTGGACATGTTCGGCGCGAAGGACGCGGGCAGGGGCTGGACGAAGGTCGAATGCGCCATGTTCAGCGGCGCGAAGATGTGGTGGGCGATGTAGTCGTCGAAGGACTCGCCGGAGACCCGCTGGACGATATAGCCGGCCAGGGCCGCGCCGTAGTTGGAGTAGCCGGGGCCGCCGTCGGGGGTGAAGATGCGTGGCGGAACGTAGCGCTTCAGCGCCTCGTCCAAGGGCGGCGGCGGGCGGTTGTAGAACAACAGATCCCGCGCGGTCTCGGAGAAGCCGGCCCGGTGCGTCATCAGCATGCGCATGGTGACCGGAAGGCCGTGGTAGGCCGGAATCTTGAAGTCCAGGTAGGTATTGACGTCGGCGTCGAGGTTGATCTTGCCTTGCTCGACCAGCTGCATCACCGCCGTCCAGGTGAATAGCTTGGAGGTCGAGCCGGGACGGAACAGGGTGGCTTTGGCGTCGACCGGGATATGTTTGTCGTAGTCGGCGTAGCCGTAGCCCTTCTCGTAGAGCACGGCGCCGTCCTTCACGACCACGACCACCGCGCCCGGGACTTGGGCGGTGTTCAGCGCGGTGGGCATCAGCCCATCGAGCCAGGCGCCGACATCGTCGGCGGTCAAAGGATGGGCGGCGTTTGTCGTCGCGACCGCAGGAGGGGCGGCGGGTTGTACGGCCGGCGTCAAGGAGGTCGGGGCCCCGAGGCTGGGCGTCGCAAGCACGAGGCCGGCCGCGACGGCGCAGCCGATGCGGATCCAGGCCGAGGCCTGGCTCAAGGCGGACTTGATCGACATTAGGTTACGTCTCCTCATGTGCGGGCCGCGGTCAGTCTCATGCGGCGCGAATAGGGGCGCCACAACAGAGCGTTCCTAATCCCCCCATAAGCGACCCGGACCATCCCATCCGGCGGTAAGGCCGACCTCCGAAGGGACAGTCCGTCTGCGATCAGTATTTGGCCGTCAGCGACAGACCGATGGTCCGTGGCCGCATGACCCCGGCCATGACGGCGCCGTTGGGCGTCGCCCCGTAGCCGGTCAAAGACAGGATCCCCCGGGCGTCGTTCAGGTTCTTGGCATAGAGTTCGGCCCGATAGTTCTTCCAATCGACACCGAGGTGCAGGTCGAGCGAGACGTAGCTCGGCAGCGGAACCTGGCCGATATTCGGGTCGAAGTCGGCCTTGCGGTCGCCGATGTAGCGCAGGCTGCCGCCGATGAAGCCGCGGGCGTCATTCATGAGCGCATGGCTGTAGTCGGCGTTTATCGCGCCGGTCCACTTTGCCGAATAGGGCAGGGGATCGCCCGTGACGCCGCCGAGCAGAGGTCCGGTGTCGGAGCGCAGCGTCGCATCTGTATAGGCGAGGTTTGCCGACAGGTTCAGGCCGGAGAACGGGACATAGTCGACCGTCCCTTCGACTCCGTCGCTCCGCGCGCTGCCGCCGTTGGTATTGACGGCAAGACCGCCGACGTCGGCAAGCAACTGGATTCGGGACCAGTCGATGTAGAAGACCGACGCGTCAACGGAGACGGATTTGTCGAGTAGGTCCGCCTTCACGCCGGCCTGGTAGTCGATGAGGCTGTCCGACTGGAAGGTGCGCGGCACGGCGGTGGGCTCGAGCGGCGACAGGGCGTTTGGGCCGCCTGGACGGTAACCTTTGGAGACGCGCGCATAGACGGTGACGTCGTCATTGATCTTGTACTTGGGCGCCACCGCGAAGGTGAAGACCCCTTCCGATGAGGTTCCGGGGGCGTTGGACGCGGGCCCGATCAGCAGGCCGGACGTTACCTGTCCCGCGGTCTGGTCGTTGTGGCTGTAGCGACCGCCTACGCTCAGATCGAACCGGTCCGTGAAATGGTAGTCGATGTTTCCGAATACGGCATATTCTGAATAGACAGAATCAAGCGCCACAAACTCCAGGCCGCCCAGGCTGGGCACGAACTGAGGCGGGTGGGCCAAGTCCACCGCGCCTAAATCTTGATTCAACTCATTGCGCTCGCGGGTGAAGAAGCCGCCAATCAGCCATTCAAGCTGCTGCGGTTTGGAGGTCAGGCGAACCTCCTGTGTGAACTTCTGCTGCTCGAGCTCCTGATCGATGCCGGCGCCGAGAGGCTCGCCAAAGGCCCCTGTGAGCAAGGGGCCGTAAAGAGCCGTCGCATCTTCGACAAGGCTTTGATGCAGGGTGCCGTAGCTGGTCGATGAGAGCAGGTCGGCGAAGCCGAAATCGTAGTCCGCCGTCGCGTTATAGATGCGGTAGGTGATGTCGCTCGGCTGGGCGAAGGTGCGGCTCTGCGTCAGCTGGCCGTACAGCGGCTGCAGGGTGGTCGGGTTGAGATCCTCCACCGAGTCCCCGTTGCTGAGGATGTCCTGGGCGGCGGCCGTCAGGCGGATGGTCAGCTTTTCCGTCGGATGCAGATATACGGCGACGCGGCCGCCGTTGAACTTGGTTTCATTGATGTTCTTGGCGCCCCGCAGGGGATCGTCGATGAAGCCGGCGTCGTCGGTGTAAAAGCCGCTGGCGCGAATGGCGATCTTGTCGTCGATCGGCAAATTGACCATGGCCTTTACCGAGCCGCCGTCGCCGCCGTGGTCGGTGTTCTCGCCGTCAACCTCGACCTTGCCGGAGAAGTGGTAGGGGTCCGGAGCATTGGTGATGAACTTGAGCACGCCGCCGAGGCTGCTCGCGCCGTAAAGTGTCCCCTGGGGACCGCGAAGCACCTCGATCCGGTTGACGTCGAAAGTGTCGAGGTCGGGCGCCAGCACGCCGCCGTTGGCGAGGCCGGTCGCCGACCCATAGGGCGTCTCATCGACATAGGTGGCGACCGTCGCGCTGTCGCCGCCGGCGTTGATGCCGTCCAGGACCAGGCGGGTCTGACCCTCCTGGGCCGAAACCATGTTGAAGCCTGGCACGAGGTTCACATAGTCCTCGAAGTGAGCCGCCTGTTGCAGGTCGAGCGAACTACCGGAAAGGGAGGTCACCTCCTGGGCGACGTCGTGCAGCTTTTCAGCACGCTTGTTGGCGGTGACGACCACCTCGCCGACGGCTGTGGGGCCGGGCGCCATCTGAGCCTGGGCGGCGAATGAAACCGACGATGCGATGAAGGCTGCGCCAGCAAGCAGATTAAGCTTCGTAACAAGTTTCATCGGATTTCCCCCTCACGGATCGACGACGGATTAATGACGACAATAAATTTTCATACTTGGCAAACACTTTTTCAGTTTTGGCGCATCGCGAACCCACTTGGATCGCGATGGTGGCGCCGGCGCCCGGTCTCAGGCGCCCGGTCTCAGGCGGCTGTCGCGGTGCTCGGCTGGGGGCGGCCTGGACGCAGGCTGGCGGCGTTGACGCCGTGTCGGGCGAGGTCTCGCGGGACGGTGGCGCCCGAGACGAGGGCGGCGGCCAGGTGCGCCATGGCGGGCGCGGTCTGGATGCCGTAGCCGCCTTGGCCGGCCAGCCAGAAGAAGCCTGGGGCGTCTGGCGCAAAGCCCACCACGGGGCTGCGATCGGGCACGAAGCTACGCAGGCCGGCCCAGCTGCGGCGGATCCGACGCACCTCAAGGGTGGTCGCGGCGCCCACCCGATCCACCGCCGTGGCGATGTCCCACTCCTCGGGTTGGGCGTCGCACGGCGGGCTCGGGGTCTCGTCGCCGGGCGACAGCAGCAGGGCGCCGGCGTCGGGGCGGAAGTAGAATTGTTCGTCGATGTCGATGACCATCGGCCAGGCGTCGCTGTCCGATCCTTCCGGCGCGTCCACAATCATGGCTGTACGCCGCCGCGGTTCAAGGCCGATCGGCGCGACCGCCGCCAGCTTGGCGATCTCGTCCGCCCAGGCGCCCGCGGCATTGATCACGACGCGCGCCTTAAGTGTTGAATTTGCTGTCTCAATTATCCACCCGCTCGGTTCCGGTCGCAGGTCTCGGACCTCCGCGTTGACGACAAGTTCGCCGCCCCGCGCTTTCAATTGGCGCAGCCAGCCCTGGTGCAGGACGTCCACGTCCACGTCCGCCGAGGCTGTTTCCAGGGCGCCGCCGGCGACGTAGTCGGAGCGCAGAATGGGGCATTGAGCGAGCGCTTCGGCGGCGCTCAGGCGGCGCATCGATGCGCCAACGTCGGGTAGGGAGCAGAGAGCGTCTAATGCGGCCAGTTGCGACGCGGACGCCAGATGCAGCGCGCCGCGTAGCCGCACGATCGGCGCATCGACGAAGCCCTCTGGCGGGGAAAACAGGAAGTCGCGGCTGGCGCGGGACAACGCGCGCACCGGCTCGCCGCCATAGATTTCGGAAAACAGCGCCGCGGATCGGCCGGTGGAATGCATCCCCGGAAAGGCCTCGCGCTCCAGCACGACCACCTTGTGAGTCGAAGCCAGGATGGCGCCCACCGACGCGCCGGCTATGCCGCCGCCGATGACGGCGATGTCGACCTCAGCTCCGCTCATGGGATGACTTCATCGTTTAACTCGTGCGCCGCGCCTTCAGTAGGGCTTCGCACATTAGAAAACGATTTTCTATCATGGAAATTCTCGAATCTCGCCGGCGGGGGCGGCCACGAGGCCGCGGCGCTGTGGATCAGCCCTTGGCGACACGTCGGCGGATGATCGGCTTGGCAGGTTCCGCAGCGTCTCCCCGCGAATGGGCGGGCTCCTCCTGGGCGAGGGCGGGTTCCGGCGTGAGCGCCGCGATCAGCTGGGACTCGTCGCCCGAACAGATGGACAACACACGGCAGGTTTCGGGCCCCACCGCCACATAGGCATGGCCCATGCCGCTGTCGAAATAGATGGAGTCCCCCGTCTCCAGAGTGACCGGCGCATAGAGTTCGGTGTGCAGACAGACAGTCCCTTCCAGGACGTAGGCATACTCCTCGCCCGGGTGCCGGATCATTTCGCCGAATTCGGAAACCGACCGGGCGCGGATTTCCGCGATGATCGGCACGAACCGCTTATTCAACAGATCGGTGGCCGGATAGACGTGGCCATAGGTGTCGGTCTCGATCGCGCGCCCTTCGCCCGCCCGGGTGATGCTGCGTCGGCCGGTGGCCAGGCTGATCGGTTCCGGCGCGGCCTTGGACGAGAACAGCAGCCCGATGTCGATCTCCAGGCCGCGGCTGATGCGCGCCAGCTTGTCGTAGCTGAGCGACATCTTGTCGTTTTCAATTTTCGACAGGGTCGAGACGGGCAAGCCGGTCCGGCGGCTGACGTCGGTCAGCGTCCAGCCGTTCGCGAGCCGAAGGCCCTTAAGAACGGCGCCGGGCTTTGCTTGGGTGTTCACGCGCCATCAGCTCCATGTCTAACATCGATCGCCAGCCGGCGCGGGGCCGCTCCGGATTGGCGCGGATTTTCCGGCCATTTTCCATCCGGGATAAGGCGAGTGGGCGCGCGGGCCTCAGCGCTTGTCAAGCCGACAGTCTTCCGCCGGGCGCTCAATGTCTGGCCCTTTGCGGCGCGATCTGTTCCATGATTGGCTGCCTTCTTCGCGCCGGCTGAGCGAGCCGAGGTGGTGAATTATCTAATCTGTAAATCGATTTACAGGTCCAGAAAATAAATTCAGAACAGGGAGGGGGATCGGAGGCGCCCATGCGCATCTTCACGGCCGGCATCGTCACGGAGACAAACACCTTCGCGCCCTGGCCCACCGGGCTGGCGGGATACGAAGAGGGCGGCCTGTTTCGCGGAAACGCCAGCGCCGCCGGCGACGACAACGCCAATGTCGCCGCCCGCCTGTTCCGCGATCTGGCGCGTGCCGACGGCCACGACTTCGTCGAGGGCCTGTTCGCCACCGCCCATCCCTCCGGTCCGACCCTGCGGGCCACCTATGAGATGATGCGCGACGAGGTCCTGGCCGAGGCCCAGCGGCAGGGGCCGTTCGACGTGGTGCTGCTGTTCCTGCACGGCGCCATGGTGGCCTATGGCTACGATGACTGCGAAGCCGATCTGGCGCGGCGGATGCGGGCCGTCGTGGGCCCAAAAGCGATCATCGGGGTCGAACTCGATCCGCACTGCCATCTCAGCCAGGCGCTGATTGACGCCAGCGACTGTGTGATCCTGATGAAGGAATATCCGCATATCGACTCGCTGGAGCGTGCGCGGGAGCTCTACGACATCTGCACGCGAGCGGCGGCGGGTCAGGTGAAGCCGACCTCGGCCCTGTTCGACTGTCGGATGCTAGGCTTCTACCCCACGACGACCGAGCCGATGGCGGGCCTGGTGCGCCGCTTCCAGCAGACCGAAGCTGAGCCAGGCGTCCTGTCGGTCAGCTTCGCGCACGGCTTTCCCTGGGGTGACACGCCGATCACCGGATCGCGGATGCTGGTGGTGACCGACAACGATCCGGTGCTGGCGGCGTCCAGGGCGCGGGAGTTGGGTCTGGCCGTCTACACCGAGCGGGAAACCCTGCTTCCCCGGATGCCTTCCATTTCCGAGGCGCTCGACCTGGCGGCGACCTTGCCGGGCCTGGTGGTGCTTGGCGACACGGCCGACAACGCCGGCGGCGGCGCGCCCAGCGACAACACCGTCTTCCTCCGCGAACTCCTGGCGCGCAAGACGACCGACGCCGTCCTCGGCTGCATCTGGGATCCGATGGCGGTGCGCACCTGCATGGAGGCGCGGGAGGGGGCGAGCTTTTCCCTGCGCATCGGCGGCAAATGCGGCCCCGCGTCCGGCCAGCCGCTGGACCACCGCATAACCGTGAAAAAGGTCCTGGCCTCCCACAGTCAGGCCGGCCTGGGTGCATCGCGAGCGGACCTGGGCGCTTCCGCCTGGGTGGCCTGCGATGGCGTCGATGTGGTGCTGATCTCCGAGCGGAGCCAGACTTTTGCGCCGGACGCCTTCACCGGCATCGGCGTCGATCTGGCGTCCAAGCGGTTGGCGGTGGTGAAATCCAGCCAGCACTACAAGGCTGGCTTCGCCCAGGTCTCCGACCAACTGATCAATGTCGCCAGCGAAGGCGCCATCCAGATGCGCTTTGCGGACATCGCTTACGAGAAGTTCGACTCTTCGCGGATGTTCCCGCTGGACCCGGATCCGCTCCGCCTCGGTTGAACGCGCTTGCCATTTCGGAAATGTAATTTGCAATTACAGAAAATTGTCCATTACTGGGGGCGTCACGCGCCACGGTTCGGAGAGAAGCGATGTCCCCCCTGAAATCCCTCGCCTTCATCGGCGCCCTCGCGGTGGCGCTGGGGACAGCTGGTCCGATGGTCGCCCAAACACCGGCGACCGCACCGGCTCAGCCGGCGGGTCAGGCCCTCACCGTCGCTGACGCGACGACCTGGCTCGATGGATTGATGCCCTACGCGATCAGGCGCGGCGACATCGCCGGCGCCGTCGTCATCGTGGTGAAGGACGGCCAGGTGCTGGTCGAGAAGGGATACGGGACATCCGACGTCAAAACCCAGGCCCCAATGTCGCCGACCACGACGCTGATGCGCCCAGGCTCGGTGTCCAAGCTCTTCACCGAGACGGCGGTGATGCAGCTGGTCGAGCAGCACAAGCTGGACCTGGACCAGGACGTCAACACCTACCTCGACTTCAAGATTCCGCCGGCGTTCGGCAAGCCGATCACCCTGCGCAACCTCATTCAGCACAACGCGGGTTTCGGCGAGGTGGCCAAACACCTCATCGTCACCAATCCCGCCGACGCCCGCTCCATCGAGCGCTATCTGAAGACCTGGATCCCGCCGCGCATCTTCCCGCCGGGCGAGGTGCCCGCCTATTCCAACTATGGCGTCACCCTGGCCGGCTACATCGTCCAGCGCGTCTCGGGCGAGTCCTTCGACGACTATGTCGCCCACCACATCTTCCAGCCGCTCGGCATGGCCCATTCCACCATGGACCAGCCGCTGCCGGCGGGCTGGTCGGCCAACATGTCCAAGGGCTATCTGACCGCGTCCAAGCAGGCTGAACCGTTCGAGATCGTCAACGCCACCCCGGCCGGCGGACTGACCACCACCGCCGACGACATGGGCCGCTTCATGCTCGCCCACCTGAACCACGGCGCCTATGGCGGCGCCCAGATACTGCAGCCGCAGACCGCTGATGAGATGCACCGGCAGTCCTTCCAACCGACGCCGCCCCTGCCCGGCATGGCCCTCGGCTTCTATCACGAGGACCGCAACGGCCACGAGATCGTCGGCCACGCGGGCGACACCAACCTGTTCCACTCCGACCTGCACCTGTTCCTCAACGACGGCGTCGGTCTGTTCGTCAGCTTCAACAGCGCGGGCAAGGCCGGGGCCGCGCAGGCGATCCGTGGCGAGCTGCTGCGCCAGTTCGCCGACCGCTACTTCCCGGCGCCGGCCGCCGCGCCGCTGCCGACCCTCGCCAGCGCCAAGCAGGACGGCGCGCTGATGACCGGCTCCTGGCGTCTCAGCCGCCGGCCCGGCGGCGGCCTGCTCGATTTCGCCTATCTGCTCAGTGAGAAGACCATCGCCATGGCGCCCGACGGGACCCTGACTGCGGGGCTGGAGAATACCGGCGGCGCGCCGATCCATTGGCGCGAGGTCGGCCCGTTCGTCTGGCAGGAAGTCGGCGGCGAAAGCCGCCTGGCCGCGGTGGTCGAGAATGGCGTCGTCACCGCCATCGGCTTCGACAATGAGCCGCCAGTGTTTGTGCTACAGCACACCCCGGGATCACAGAAGGCCAGCTGGATCCTGCCTCTGCTGGGCGCCGCGACGGGCCTGCTGGCGATCTTCTTCCTGTCCTGGCCTCTCAGCGCCTTCATCCGCTGGCGCTACAAGGCGAGCTTCGCCCACGCCGGCAGCCGCGCCGCGGCCTATCGCACGGTCCGCATCCTGGCTCTGGTCGACGTGGTGTTCGTGGCCGGCATCGTCGGAGCCCTGGTGAACCTGTTGTCCACCGCCCTGGTGATCGATGGCGCCCAGGACGCGACCTTCCGCGTCTTCCAGCTGTTCGGCCTAGTCGGTCTGCTTGGCCTGGTGGCGGGCCCATGGAACCTGGCCCTGATCTGGGGCGACAAGACCGCCAGCTGGTGGGCCAAGCTGACCAGTGTGCTGGTGACAGCCGCCTTCTTCGCCGTCAGCATCCTGGCGGTCATGACCCACCTGCTGACCTGGTCGATGAACTACTAGGATCGGAAGGCGCGGGGGCGGTGTCGCGCCGCTCCCGAAAACGCCATCGTCGCCTTCGCGCGCGAAGATGTCGTAAAACCTTGGCCACTGAATGGATGGTCGCGCGTTATGGCGCTGGCGAGATGTAGCGTCGCCGTCGTGGGGCCATGTCCGCCATGCCTTCCAGCGTTTCCCAGGCGCCCGCCGCGCCGGCTCCCGAGGATCCTTCCCGGCGGCCTGACATCCCCTATCAGGTCGTGCTCGAGGGCCAGCCGGCCCTGGTCACGGGCGCCAACTCCGGAATCGGGAAGGCGGTGGCGATCGGCCTGGCGCGCGCCGGCGCCGACGTGGCGATCAACTATGTCACCGATCCGGCGTCGGCCGACGAGGTGGCGCACGAGATCACCAGCCTTGGCCGCAAGGCGATCACCGTCAAAGGCGACGTCAGCCGCGAGGACGATGTGGCGGCGAACTTTGCCGAGGCGGTGAAGGCTTTCGGCACCCTGCACATCGTCGTCACCAACGCCGGCCTGCAGCGCGACTCCGCCTTTGAGGCCATGACCCTGGAGCAGTGGAACACCGTCATCGGCGTCAACCTGACCGGCCAGTTCCTGTGCATGCGCGAGGCGGTGCGGGAGTTCAATCGGCGCGGGCTGGACGAGAGTGTATCCGCCGCGGCCGGCAAGATCGTCTCCATGAGCTCCGTCCACCAGGAGATCCCCTGGGCCGGGCACGCCAACTATGCGGCCTCGAAGGGCGGGATCAATATGCTGATGCGCAGCCTGGCCCAGGAGGTCGCGCCCAAGCGAATTCGGGTCAACGGCATCGCGCCAGGCGCCATCCGCACGCCGATCAATACCGAGGCCTGGAGCACGCCAAAGGCCTATGCTGACCTGATGACCCTGGTGCCCTACAAGCGGATTGGCGAGCCCGACGACATCGCCCGCGCGGCGGTCTGGCTGGCGTCCGATGCGTCGGACTATGTCACAGGCGCCACCCTGTTCGTCGACGGCGGCATGACCCTCTATCCCGGGTTCGCCACCGGTGGCTGAGGACGCTGCCAAATCCGCCCGCAGCCAGATCGCCGACTATGGCTTGATCGGCGACTGCGAGACCGCGGCCCTGGTCGACCGCAATGGGTCGATCGACTGGCTGTGCTGGCCGAGGTTCGATTCCGACGCCTGTTTCGCGGCCCTGCTGGGCGATGAGTCCAACGGCGCCTGGAAGATCGCGCCGGCGGGCGAGTTCACCGCCTCGCGCAAATATCGTGACGGCACACTGATCCTGGAGACGGTGTTCGAGACCGCGGAGGGCGTCGTCGCCCTGATCGACTTCATGCCGCCGCGCGGCGACGATTCTTCTCACATTGTCCGCATCGTCGAAGGCCGCCGGGGCCGGGTGTCGATGCGAATGGAGATGATCCTGAGGTTCGGTTACGGCCTGACGATCCCCTGGGTCAGCCGGCTGGATGACGGCGCCCTGCGCGCCGTCGCTGGCCCGTCCATGGCGGTGCTGCGGACGCCGGTCCACACCAAGGGCGAGCATATGCGAACCTTCGCCGAATTCGACATCGCCGAGGGCGAACAGCTTCCTTTCGTGCTCAGCCACAGCGCCTCGCATCTGGCCGTGCCCGAGCCCTTCGACGCCAACGAGGCGCTGACCGCGACGGAGGCGTTTTGGCGCGACTGGTTGGCCAAAAGCCGGGTCGAGGGCGAGCACGCCGGGGTGGTGCAACGCTCCCTGATCACCCTGAAGGCCATGACCTATGCGCCGACCGGAGGCTTGGTGGCCGCCCCGACGACCTCCCTGCCCGAGCAGTTCGGCGGCGAGCGGAACTGGGACTATCGGTTCTGCTGGATCCGCGACTCCACCCTGACCCTGCTGTCGATGATGAACAGCGGCTATTACGAAGAAGCCTCCGAGTGGCTCGGCTGGCTGCAACGGGCGGTGGCCGGCGATCCGGCCGACATGCAGATCATGTATGGCATCGGCGGCGAGCGTCGGCTGACCGAGTGGACGGCGGACTGGCTGCCCGGCCACGAACACTCCGCGCCCGTGCGGGTGGGCAACGCCGCCCACGAGCAGTTCCAGCTCGATGTCTATGGCGAGCTGATGGACACCTTCCACCAGGCCCGCAGAGGCGGCCTGCATCCGCCGCCGTCGGTGTGGGACGTGCAACTGGCCCTGGTTGATCATGTGGCCAAGGTCTGGAACGAGCCGGACGAGGGCATCTGGGAAATTCGCGGCCCGCGCAGGCGGTTCACCTATTCGCGGGTGATGGCCTGGGTCGCGGTGGATCGCGCGATCAAGAGCGCGGAGATGTTTGACCTGGAGGGGCCGGTCGAGGATTGGCGCACGCTCTGCGACCAGATCCGCGCCGATGTGATCGCGAACGGCTTCGACGCCAGCCGCAACACCTTCGTTCAGGCCTATGGCGAGACGGCGCTGGACGCCAGCCTGTTGCTGATAGGTCAGGTCGGCTTTCTGGAGGCCAACGATCCGTGCTTCATCGGCACGGTGGAGGCGATCGAAAAGGAGCTGCTGGTGGGCGGCTTTGTGCAGCGATACCCGACGGAAAAGACAGATGATGGCCTGCCGCCGGGGGAGGGGGTTTTCCTCGCCTGCAGCTTCTGGCTGGCGGACGCCTACGCCATGATCGGCCGCGACGAGGATGCGCGAAACCTGTTCAGACGCCTGCTGGCCCTCCGCAACGATCTGGGCCTGTTGGCCGAGGAGTATGACCCGATCGCCAAGCGGTTCGCCGGCAACTTCCCGCAGGCCTTCTCCCATATCGGACTGGTCAATACCGCGGCCAACCTCACCCCGAGCCACAAACCCAACGATCAACGCTCGGCCAAGGGGTAGGGGATGGGCGCCGGCGTCGTCATCGCCCTCGGGGTTCGGCTGCTGCTGGTGCTGCTGTTCCTGCCGTTCAGCGCCCTGGACAAGATCCTGAATTTCAAAGGCGCGGTGGCGCAGGCGAGGCAGGCGGCGGCGTCGCAACTATTGGCGACCCTGTTGATCCTGGCCGGCCTGAGCATCGAGATCTTCATGTCCGCAGCGATCCTGACCGGCGTCGCCGACCGCCTGGCCGCGCTGGTGTTGGCGGCCTATTGCGTCGCGACAGCCCTGATGTGGAAACAGTTCTGGCGGCCCAAAGACTTCTGGTCGAACCCCGATGGCCAGGCGCGGGGGCTGTTCTGGGATTTCTGGAAGAACCTGGCGCTCGCCGGCGGCTTCCTGCTGCTGACCTTCGGCGCCACGGCCCAATCGACCGGCGCCTTCCTGGCCGCGCCGCTGTCGTCCACCCACCCCTACGCCGCCGCGAGTAATGCGCCATGAGCGACGAGGCCCCAATCCTTGAAGCCCCCCAAGTCCCTTATTGGCATGTCTGGACCGACGAGGATGGCGTCAGCCGCCAGACCCTCTGTGTCATGAGCGAATTCGAGTTGAACTCCATCAGTCCGCCCGCCAAGCCGCAATGGCTCGGCGCCAAGACCCATGCGCGGGCGGACATCTCCGTCACCGTGCTCCCCGTGGGCTGGATCGGCGACTGGCACGAGAACCCCAAGCCGCAATGGATCATCCCGCTGTCCGGCCGCTGGTGGGTCGAGACCATGGATGGCGAGCGCGTGGAAATGGGTCCCGGCGAGGCGTCTTTCGGCGAGGACCAGGGCACGCGCGTGCGGGAGGGCCGTCAGGGTCACCTGTCCGGCACGGCGGGCGACCAACCGGCGGTGCTGATGCTGATCCAGCTCGAGGGTGGCGCGGGACCGCATTCGCCCTGCCGGTTCAAGTGACATGGAGGGCGCCTGGTTCATCGACCCCCGGTTCGCGCGCTACATCCTCGACAACGCGCCGCTGGAGACCCTGGCCGAGGGCTTCCGCTGGATCGAAGGCCTGGTCTGGATGGGCGACGCCGGCTGCCTGTTGTTTCAGGACCTGCCGCGCGACCGGACGATGCGTTGGATCGAGGACGTCGGCGTCTCGGTCTATCGCGCCCCGTCCGGCTACGCCAACGGCCAGGCCCGCGACCGTACCGGGCGGCTGATCGCCTGTTCGCACCGCGACCGCTGCCTCTATCGCACCGACTACGACGGCCAGGTCACGCGTCTGGTCGATCGCCATGGCGGCAAGCGGCTGAATGCGCCGAACGATGTGGTGGTGAAGTCGGACGGCTCGATCTGGTTCACCGATCCGCTCTACGGCATCTCCACCGACTATGAAGGCGGCCGGCAGGAGTCCGAACAACCGCCGGCGCTCTACCGGTTTGATCCCGCCAGCGCCGATATCCGGGTCATGGCCAGCGACTTCGACGGGCCCAACGGCCTGGCCTTCTCTCCCGACGAGCGGCGGCTCTATGTGGCCGAGACGGGCGACCAGTCGAAAGTCGACCCCGCCCAGTTCATCCGCGTCTTCGACCTCTCGCCGGATGGTCTCAGCCTGTCCGGCGGCGACCTGTTCCACAAGGTCGACCCCGGCTATTGCGACGGCCTGAAGGTGGACGAGGACGGCAACGTCTGGTCCAGCGCCGCCGATGGCGTGCATTGCATCAGTCCTGACGGCGAGCTGCTGGGCAAACTCTTGGTCCCGCACCGCGTGTCGAACCTCTGCTTCGGCGGGCCGATGCGGAACCGGCTGTTCATTGGCGGCTCGCACACCCTCTACGCCATCTTCCTCAATCGGCGCGGAGCGACCTGGCCGTGAGCGGCCTGGTGGTGCGCCTGAACGCGCGGCGGCCGGGGGCGCTGACCGCCTTCTACATCCAGGCGCTGGGGTTCGAGCGCCTGTCCCTACGCGCCGGCGTCATCACCCTGGCCCTGGGCGCCAGCACGCTGGAGATCGCCGCCTGCGAGGGCCGGCCCTACCCCGATGTCGTCCCCGGCTGGAGCCCGCTGTTCCAGCACTTCGCCATCACCACCACCGACATGGCCGCCGCCATGGCGCGGCTGGGACGCACTCAGAGCTGGACGCCGATCTCGCAGGGCGGCCCGCAGCGCTTGCCGGCCAACACCGGCGGCGTGACCGCCTTCAAGTTTCGCGACCCCGAGGGGCACCCGGTGGAACTGATCGCGTTTCCGAACGAAGGCGCCGGTACGCCGCCCCGGATCGACCATTCGGCGCTCTCGGTTGCGGACACCGTGACCTCGGTCGCCTTCTACGAAGCCCTGGACCTGCTCGTCGGCGCCCGATCGCTGAACCGAGGCCCCGAACAGGATCGGCTGGACGGCCTCGATGGCGCCGAGGTCGAGGTGACAGCGCTCGCGTTTCCCGGCGGCGGTCCGCATGTGGAACTGCTCTGCTATCGCGGCGACTATCCGCGTGCAGCTGTCCTACCTGGGCCTGGCGATGTTGGCGCCACCCGGCTTATGTGGTCGGCGCCAAGGGATCTGGATAGCCTGGCCAAGGCTATCGCCGAGCACATCGTGAGCTACGACCGAATGGGCGGCATCCTGCTGATCCGCGACCCCGACGGTCATCTCCTCGAGCTTACTGCCCGTCAGGCCGTGGGCTCATAGGCCTGCACGGTCCGCATCCGGGGTGCGAAGCCAAGGACCGGATTCGTCCCAACGCACGCGAACGGATAGCCTGTTCGTCGGTTGCCCAGCGATCATAACTGTGCCCGACTGTTTGAATGGACCGATGGACGAAACAGACGCCGTTCACTGCCCCCGGCGATCAGAGTGATCTCTCATCGATTGGACCTGAGGCCGAGCGTGCGGTCATTGCGGTGCAAGGCTTGCTCGTCCACGGAGAAGCGGTCGAGTACTACGGCCAACCCCAAGCGCCTTCAGTCGTGAGACGCTTTCGGTTGCGACGCGTTTAGCTGGCATTTTGGCTCTGGATAACCGACCGCTTGATGTCGAACGCGCACCTCAGGATCGTGCTCTAGGCACTTGTCGCGACTATGCGGTTCTAATGTGCGCCGCAATGCGAGAGCATGGCCGGCCGGCTCGGGTTCGATGCGGCTTCGCCTCGTACTTGGGCGGAGCGCCTTGGGAAGATCACTGGATTTGCGAGCTTTGGTCTGAAGCGCGTTGGAGGCGTATAGATGCGCAACTCGACCCCATACTTCGGGACGCGCTCGCGACGCAGTTCTCACCTGTGGACGTACCGCCGGACGCGTTCTTGATGGCTGATGAAGCGTGGCGGCATTGCCGCGCTGGGCGACTCGACGCGGGAAATTTCGGCCACGGCGCGTCCCGGGGGCTGTGGTTCATGTACGTAAACCTTCTACGTGATCATCTCGCCTTGATGGACCAATTTACGTCGGGCTGGGATGGTTGGCGCGCGGCGGCCTCGAACCCGCCTGAGCTAGGCGCGCGCACCCTCGAGTTCGCAGATGAATTGGCAAGCGGCGAGCCATCCGAGGCGCCAATGATGGCGCCATGGTGGTGATAGGCATGATCTCGGGCTAGGTGTCGAAGCTACGAAGGTTGTTCACCCGGAGAGCAGGATAGACGAAGCTGGGGTTGCGACACTCCACTTCAACCGGAGCTCCCCGGATGAACATCCATAAGAATGCCCGCCTGACGGTGTCA
>Ga0302314_10004030_pt1 | contig 27051 bp, 25 predicted proteins | sample III_Palsa_N2_3_FD_200533 | JGI IMG/M metagenome (GOLD analysis project Ga0302314, IMG submission 200533) | Peat permafrost microbial communities from Stordalen Mire near Abisko, Sweden - III_Palsa_N2_3 | ecosystem: Environmental > Terrestrial > Soil > Palsa > Peat permafrost | place: Sweden...
GCCGGCCGGGCCGAGCGGGCAATGCCGTAGAGCAGCAGCACTTCGTTCGCCGTGTCGACCATGGAATGCACGGCCTCACTCAGCATGGCCGCGGACCCGGTCATGGCAGCAGCGAGGGCTTTCGCCAGGGCTACAGCCAAGTTGCCGGCCAGTGCCGCCCAGACGGCAAGGACAGTAGCGCTTTTCGACATGATTGCTTCTTGAAGTATGGGGCTGCGACCCCACGTTGGGAGGGCTTCCCCGGGATCCACCTATAACGATTGTAAGGCCATGACGACCGAAACACAGCCACAAGTCAAAGAGTTCCAAGCTGAAACCAAGCAAGTCCTGCGACTGGTCATCCATTCGCTGTACTCGCACAAAGAGATTTTTCTGCGTGAATTGATTTCGAATGCCTCCGATGCCTGCGAGAAGCTGCGCTTCGAGGCGCTGGCGAACCCCAGCCTGCTGGGGTCGGATGAGTTGACAGTGACGCTGGTACCCGACGCCGAGGCCGGCACCTTGACCGTGAAGGACAACGGGATCGGCATGAGCCACGATGAGGTCATCGACAACCTCGGCACCATCGCCCGTTCCGGCACCAAGAAATTTCTGGAGGGTTTGAGCGGCGACAACGCGAAGGACGCGCAGTTGATCGGTCAGTTCGGCGTGGGATTTTATTCCGCGTTCATCGTCGCCGACAAAGTAACCGTCCTCACCAAGAAAACCGATTCCGACGCGGTGCGTTGGGACTCGGATGGCGAGGGCTCGTATGAGATTCAGGCCTCCGATAAGGCCACTCGCGGCACCGAGGTCATCATGCACCTACGCGAGGAGGACAAGGAGTTCCTCGAGCCGGGGCGGCTGCGCGGTCTGGTGCGCAAGTATTCCGATCATTTGAGCCTTCCCATCGTCCTCAAGGATGGCGACACGGAGGAGACGGTCAATCAGGCGAAAGCGTTCTGGACCCGTCCCAAATCCGAACTGAAGGACGAGGATTATCAGGCTTTCTATAAACATCTGACCCACGACACGGAGGATGCGCGGGCTTGGGCGCACAACAAGGTCGAGGGCAACATCGAGTACACCTCGCTGCTGTTTTTGCCGAAGCGAGCACCCTTCGATTTGTTCGAGCGCGATCCGCGGGGCGGTGTGCAGTTGTACGTCAAGCGCGTGTTCATCATGGACAAGGCGGCGGAATTGCTGCCACCCTGGCTACGCTTCATGCGTGGCTTGGTGGACACGGCCGATCTGCCGCTCAACGTGTCGCGCGAGCTGTTGCAGAACAATCGCACCGTCGAGAAGATCAAGTCGGCTTTGGTGAAGCGATCCTTGGATATTTTCGAGGAATTGGCCGCCGATAAGCCGGAGGAATATGCCGAGTTCTGGAAAACCTTTGGCGTCGTGCTGAAGGAGGGCGTCATCGACGACGCGGGTCAAAAGACGCGCATTGCCAAGCTGCTGCGCTTCACCTCCACGGCCGGGGGCCCCGATGCGACCGGCCCGGACGTGACGCTGGATGCCTACCTGTCGCGCATGAAAACCGACCAGAAAGCGATCTATTACCTCACGGCGGATTCTCTCGCGGCGGCGCGCAATAGCCCGCATTTGGAAGGCTTCAGCAAATCGGGATTCGAAGTGCTATTGCTCACCGACCGGATCGACGAGTGGGTGACCAGCCACTTGCACGAGTTCGAGGGCAAGACTCTGACCAATGTGGCCAGCGCCGCGGCCGAGGTCGCCTCGGCCATCGAGACTCCGGAGAAGGCCGCCGCCGAGTCGACTTATAAAGACACGGTGGAGCGGTTGGGCAAAACACTGCTGGGCAAGATCGCGAGCGCCCGCGTCACGGGTCGCCTGACTGATTCACCGGCGGTGCTGGTGGCCGGAGAGTTCGGCGTCAGCTTGCGCATGGGCCGGATTCTCAAGCAGGCGGGACAGAACAATCCGTTCGCGACCCTGCCGATTCTCGAATTGAATCCGAAACACGCTCTGGTCGAGCGATTGAAGGACACGGCGGACGAGACCGCTTTTTCGGAACTGGCGCATGTACTTTACGATCAGGCCATGCTGGCGGAGGGCGGTGAATTGGACGACCCAGCCATTTTTGTACGCCGCGTGAACAAGCTCATCGTCGAAGGGCTCGCGGCCGCGCCGAAAATTATTTTGAGTTAAATGCTGACGCCGCGCCGGGCATCCGTCGAGCCTGTTGCCGAGGAGTCGTCCGATGACTCCTCGACGGTCTGCAGCGCCTCCTCGATGCGAGCTGGATCGATCGCGCTTGTGAGCTCAGGATTTTGCGTAGATCATCCATCCTCGGTTTAAGTTTACGGCCCATTGAAATACCCGCGCAGAGCGCGTGAGCCCTGAGGAGCTTCCGATGTCTCAACCCCATCATACCGCGACGTTAACCGTCCCGCCGGAGCCCACCGATCACTCGATGGGCCTGGACCATGCTCCGGTCACTGTGATCGAGTATGGCGACTTCGAATGTCCCAGCTGCAAACTGGCGTCGCAGACGCCGACGCTGCTCCTGGAGCGTTTCCCTGGCAGCGTGCGCTTCATTTTCCGCCACTTTCCCTTGGTCGAGCCTCACCCGCATGCGCAGCTGGCCGCGGAAGCCGCCGAGGCGGCGGCGGCACAGGGGCGCTTCTGGCAAATGTACGACATGCTCTTCGAGAACCAAGCGCATCTCAAGGATAAGGACCTGCACCGCTATGCCGGCGTGGTCGGCATCGACCTGATTCGCTACAAGGCCGAGATGGACGATCACATCTATTTGCAGAAGGTACGCGAGCAGGTCGAAGGTGGCCGCCGTAGCCACATTCGCGCCACTCCGACATTCTTCATCGACGGGGTGGTGCAGGACGTGTCATTCGGCATGCAGTCCCTGCACGATGCAGTCGCCGCGGCCGTGCACCGCCTGGGTCGCTCATAGTTGCGACGGACGCGATACAAGAGCTGCAATAAAAAGGGCGCCTCGTGGCGCCCTTAAAATTCAATCGACGGGACCGTTAGGACCAATCGCCGCCGCTATCGCCACCACCCCCTCCGCCGCTGGAGTCATCCCAGCCGCTGGAGTCGTTGACGCCGAAGTCGTTGCCGCCCATATCGCCATTGCTGTTCTGTTGCCAGTTGCCGTTATCGTTGGGGGGCGCCACGGTACCTTCACGCCGATCGCCGTCCAGGAAGTGGTGCGCGAGTTCTTCGCCCGCCACCACACCCGCACCGACCGCCAAACCGGATGCCAGGCCGCCTGCGATGCCTGAGCCGACGCCACCGCCCATCGGGGGAGCGCCGTAGCCGGCGGGTCCACCGTAGCCGGGAGGGCCGCCATAACCCGGGCCGGCCGTCATGGCGGGGCCGCCGCCATATTGCTGGTACGTATTGCGGCGGCGGAACAGCGCCCACAGCGCGACGACGGCCAGCACGACGATGAATACCAAGCCCCAATGGATGCCGGGTGTAGGCGCAAGGGCGCCCATCATGCGCGGCGCCACGCTGCCGTGAGTCGTCCCGAGCTGAGTCTTCAGTTCCTCGACCGCGCGCGGACTTACTTTCGACAAAGCGGGATCGATTTCCTGGGCCTGAGCGAGTTCTGAACGAGCCTGCGCCGTCTTACCCTGCTTGGCGTAGAGCTCGGCTTGAACGAAATGGGCCGTCGCGCTCTTGGGGTGATCTTTCAGGACTTGGTCGATCATTTGCTGGGCCTGGCCATAATTGCCAGCGGCTTCAGCTTCGTAAATCTGGTGAACACTTGGATCCGGGCTGTCGGCCAGCGCGGGCGCGTTGAACGTGACCGCCATGGTCAGCGAGGTCGCGGCCAGGGCTGCAGCCAGGGTTACACTGGGTAAAATTCGCATAACAAGCCCCCAATTGGTCAAATTGACCGATACACCATTTGATATGGGCAGGTTCGCGAAGTTCAACGGGCAGGGCAATAAACGATGCCGCGCGCTCACCCTGCGCGCGGCTGAATCGCCCGCGATGCCTCAGATCACCCCGCGCCGTTTCTGATCCAATTCAATAGACTCGAACAACGCCTGGAAATTCCCCTCGCCGAAGCCGTCATTGCCCTTGCGCTGAATGATTTCGAAGAAAATGGGGCCGATGGCGTTCTTGGTGAAAATTTGCAGGAGAATGCCGTTGGCAGCGTTGCCGTCGATCAGAATGCTGCGCTTCTGTAGTTCGCTCAAGTTTTCGACATGCCCCGCCACGCGTCCGTTCACTCCTTCGTAGTAGGTGTCGGGCGTGCCTTGGAATTCGGTGCCGCGCGCGCGCAGAGCGTCGACGGTGCGGTAAATGTCCTCGGTGCCCAAGGCGATGTGCTGTATGCCTTCGCCGCGATACTCGTTGAGATATTCCTCTATCTGACTCTTGTCGTCCTGACTCTCGTTGATCGGGATGCGGATCTTGCCGCAGGGTGAGGTCAGCGCTCGTGAAAAGAGTCCGGTCTCCTTGCCTTCGATGCTGAAGTAGCGGATTTCGCGAAAGTTGAACAGCTTTTCGTAGAAACCGGCCCACAGGTTCATGTTGCCGCGCTTGACGTTGTGGGTGAGATGATCGATGCGAACCAGTCCGATGTTGCTGTCCGCCGCGGTATCGGTGGCCACGGGGACGAAATCGACGTCGTATATGGTGCGTTCGCCGTAGCGATCGACGAGATAAATGAGGCTGCCGCCAATGCCTTCGATGGAGGGGATGTTGAGTTCCATGGGCCCGGCGGTGACCGGGCCAGGCTTGGCGCCCAACTCCAGCGCGCGGTTATACGCGAAGGCCGCGTTGGCCACGCGGAACGCCATGGCGCAGGCGCACGGACCATGCGCTCGGGCAAAACCTTGCGCAAAACTGTCATGTTCGGCATTCACGATAAAGTGAATGTCACCCTGTCGATGCAGGGTGACATCCTTGGACCGATGGCGGGCCACAGCCGGTAAGCCCATACTGTTGAAGAGCTTTCTTAAATGTTCGGGATCCGGTGCCGCGTACTCGACGAACTCGAATCCGTCCGTGCGCATTGGGTTGGCGGTGGTCATGCATCACCTCCTGATTTTGATGCGCTATTTCACCACGAATCCCGTCAGCTTGCCGAGGCCGTCCAATAGCCGATGGATATCCTGCTGCGAGGTGTACATGGATATGCCGGTGCGCAACAGCCCGCCGCGGTCCGCCAGTCCCAGCAATTCGACGGCACGGGCGGCATAAAAATTGCCGTCCCAAACACATACGCCTTGGTCGCCCAAGGCGGTCGCCGCCTCTTCCGCCGTATGTCCCTGCAATGTAATTGACACAGTGGGCGCACGGGCGCGCGTGCTGAAGTCGGGCCCCCACAGCCGCACGCCCGGCAGGCGGCTCACTTCGTCGTGATAGAAACGGGCGAGACCATGCTCGTAGGCAGAAATGCCCGTCATGGCGTCGACGAGGCGTTCGCGTAAAGTCGCGCCCGAACCCCAACTCGCGAGATAATCGACTGCGGCCCGCGTGCCATCGATGGCCGCGTGATTGAGCGTACCGGTTTCGATGCGATACGGAGCGGCAGTGTCCTGCACGCTCAGCCGATCGGTGGGTAGTCGGTCCAAGGCGCCAGGCTTGGAATACAACACTCCCACATGAGGCCCGTAGAATTTATAGCCTGAGCACAGCAGGAAGTCCGTATCCATGGCGGTGACATCCAGCGGGAAATGCGGGGCGTAGTGCACCGCATCGACCACGAGAAGCGCGCCAACCGTTTTGCTCAGACGGCGTGCCAGCGCAATGTCGTTCACCGTGCCCAATGCATTCGAGGAGGCGCCGATGGCGAATACCTTGGTCCGAGAGGTGATTTTTGCCCCCATGTCGGCTCTGTCGAGCTCACCGGAATCGAGCAGCTTCACTTCGTTGACGACAATGCCTCGATCCTGAAGTCGTAACCATGGACCCCGATTCGCCTCGTGATCGAGCTGCGTGATAAGGACTTCGTCGCCGGGCTTCAGGGTGTACCCGATGGCGGCGCTCAATGCGAAGTTCAGCGTGGTCATGTTCTGACCGAAGGAAATGCACTGCGGTCCCGCGGCGCCCAGGAAGGCGGCGAGGGTTTCACGCGCCGCATCCATGCGGCGATCTACTTCGCGTGACGGCGGGAAGTTGCCATGCGAGTTGACGTTGCAAGTGGAGTAGAAGTCCTCGAGGGTGCGTATGACCGCTTCGGGTACTTGGCTGCCGCCGGGCCCGTCGAGGAAGGCGAATTCCCGGCCGTCGGTACGCCGCCGCAGCGACGGAAAATCCTTGCGGCAGCGCTCACTGTGCTCTGAGGTAAAGGGCATTACAGGAGGTCGTAGGTGAAGTCGTAGCCCGTGGGCGTGGCGTCGCGCGGATGCAGCTTCATGCTGCCCTTGGCGCCCGCGTACTTGCCGCTGCCGCCGGTGATGACCAGCAGCGAATCCCCCTCATCCATGAAAGGCCCTTCCACCGTAATCTGGCCGGCCTTCAGCGTCAGCGTCCAAAAGCACTCCCAGCTCTTGCCGACGATGGTGCGAACGCAGTATCCCTGATCGGTGCCGATCTGAGTTTTGTTGGTCGCGTCGAACACGCCATTGGCGAATACCAGCATGTCACCCACCGAATCGCCCTTGGTGGTGAGGTCGACTGTGGTTTCACCCACCGGTCTCTCGACCACCTTGATTTGCTCAGCCGCGGTGGCGGAGCCGGCCGCTAGCAGCGTGGCCAGCAACGCCGCGCTCTTGGTCTTCGCTGCCGGGCGTTGGAAGGCATTCACTAGTACGGTCGCAATACTCGTCATGCTGCTATCCCCTTTTTTACTTGTAAATGAAGTCGCTGGCCGTGACCTCGATGAGCGTCGGTCCGTTTCGCAGGAAGGCGGCGCGGATGGCGTCGGTGAGCGCCTGCGCGTTGCGCGGCTGGGCGGCGGTCGCTCCGTAGGCGACGGCTAGCGCGATGAAGTCGGGATTTTGACCGATGACGCCGATGAGCGGGATGTTCGAGGCCAGCATGTCGTCGCGGATCTGTCCCAGCGCGGAGTTGTTCCAGACGACGATCGGCAGGTTGACGCGCTCCTCCACCGCCGTCATGAGTTCATGCAGGGTGAATTGCAGCCCGAAGTCGCCGGCTAGCGCGAGTATGGCGCGGGCGGGGCTGGCAATCTTCGCGCCTATCGCAGCCGGCAGCGCGAACCCCAGCGTGCCGTATCCCGAGGGGTGAAACCACTCGCCCGGGCCGTCCGTGGGGAAGGCATAGTTGCCCAGGTAGGCAATCTGAGTCATGTCGCTGAACACCACGCCGTCGCGCGGCAGCGCGGCGCGAATCGCGTTGAGCGCATGCAAGGGTGCGCGCGAATTCGCGTCGATTTCCGCGTCGAGTTGCGCGCGATGGGCGGCCGCGCCGCCCATTTGAGTTTTCCAGCCCGTGCGGGCGGTGAGGCGTTCCTGGATGCACTTGAGGGCCTCGCGAGCATCGCTCCAGAGCGGGACATCAGCGCCGTAGTGATCGGCCAGCTTGGCGGGATCGATGTCGATGCGAATCAAGAGCCCGCTCAAGGGCAACTTCAGGCCCAGATAGATGTCGGTTTCGGCGAGTTCGGTGCCCACGGCCAACACCACGTCGGCGTCCGCGACCAAGGTGCGTGTGGCGCGGTAGGGCAGCGAGGTGCCGAGGTTCGCGGGGTGACTCTCCGGCAGGATGCCTTTACCGGCAGCCGTGGTCACGAAGGGGCAATCCAGCGTGTCGATGAGACGATGCAATTCGGCGCCGGCATGACGCGCTCCACCACCCGCGATCACAATGGGCCGGGCCGCGACATTCAGCAGGCGCACGGCGGCGTCGATTTGGTCGCCGCAGGCCTGAGGCAGCGGCGCCGCGTCCACGAAGTGCGTGACCGGCAGGGAAGTGGGCTCGGCCAGCACATCCAAGGGTATTTCCAAATAGGCGGGTCGCGGCCGCCCGGCACGGAGCGAGGCCAGGCAGGCACGCAAATGATCGCGCACGTCCTCGGCACCCGCCGCGGCGCGCGCCACGCCAAAAACGCCGTCGGCGAGCGCGCATTGGTCGTGCAACTCATGCAGCACCCCCCATTGTTTGCCATGGGAGGCGCGAACGGGGGCGCTGGCCACGACCAGGAGCGGCACCGAGTCGGAGTAAGCTTGGGCCACCGCGGTCAGAATATTCGTGAGACCCGGGCCCGATATGGTGAATGCCGCCGCTGGACGCCCCGTCAGGCGGGCATAGCCATCGGCGGCGAAGCCGGCAGCCTGTTCATGCCGCACGAGTACGTGGCGCAGCTTGGAAGCGGCCAAGCCGCGATACAATTCCAAATTGTGCACGCCGGGGATGCCGAAGACGGTGTCGATGCCATTGGCTGCGAGGAGTTCGACGAGATAGCAGCCAATGGTGCGTGACATGGCTAAAAGTTTGACACTTTTATCGCGCCTTTGGAAAGAGCCAAGAGGGAAGATGCAGTGAAATTTTCGACGTTGGTGGAGCGAATTTCCGGCGAAGGCGCCGACGCCTGGGTCATTCATTCGGAGGCGCGGCGCGCGCTCGATGCCGGAGAGGATGTGATTTTGTTGAGCGTGGGTGATCCGGATCTGGATACACCCGCAGCGGTCGTCGAACGCGCCATCGGCTGCCTTAGGTCGGGCGATACGCATTACACGCCGGCGGTGGGCCGTGAACCTTTGCGTGCGGCCATCGCCGCCTTACATCGGGTGCGCAGCGGCCAGCCGGTCGATCCGGATAACGTGGCCTTCCTGGCGGGCGCGCAAAACGCGCTGTTCGCGGCCTCGCTGTGTCTCGCCGGCGCCGGCGATGAAGTCATCGCGTTCGAGCCTCTGTATCCAACGTATCCCGCGTCCATCGAAGTGTCGGGGGCGCGTCTGGTACGCGCGCCCGCGCCGGCTGCGGACGGCTTCCGCTTGGACCTCGAGGCTCTGGAAGCGCTGATTACGCCGCGCACCCGGGCATTGTTTTTCGCGACGCCGAACAATCCCAGCGGCCTCATTCTGAGCGAGACGGCTCTGGCCGCGGTCGGCGATTTCGCGGAGCGCCATTCACTATGGGTGGTAGCCGACGAGGTGTACGCAGGACTCGCGCCCGGCGGCCGGGTGCCCAGCCTCGCCGCCCGCTTGCCGGAACAGGTGGTTACCATCGGCAGCTTGTCGAAGACCCATGCCATGCCGGGTTGGCGAGCCGGCTGGATGGTGGGTCCGAAGGCGCTCATACGGCATGTGGAAGCCTTGGCCATGTGCATGTTGTACGGTCTGCCCGGTTTCGTGCAGGAGGCGGCATTGACGGCCCTCGGCGAAGCGCCTGCTGCGGAATCGCGCATTCGCGATTACTGCGCGTCGCGGCGCGAGCTGCTGTTCGCGGGTCTCCAGGATGTGCCTCTCCTACGCTGCTGTGTCCCGGATGCCGGCATGTTCATGTTGGTGGATGTGAAAGCCACGGGCTTGTCGGGGCGCGAGTTCATGACGCGGCTGTATCGGGCCGAGAAGGTTTCGGTGATCGACGGCGGCGCGTTCGGTCAAGAAACCAGCGGCTTCGTGCGTGTATGCTTTGCGACTTCCGAAGCTGAGCTGAGCGACGCATGCCGGCGCATCGGACGCTTCGTCCGATCGTTGCAATCGACTTGAGGTGAGTCATGGCTGATATGGGTGTGGTGGTGCGTGCGGCCGGAGGTCCGGAGGCGTTGGAGTGGACGGAACTCGAGACGTCCGCCCCGGCAGCGGGAGAAGTACGCATCACGCAACGCGCCGTGGGCGTGAATTTCATCGACACCTATTTTCGCAGCGGATTGTATCCGTGGCCGACGACGCCCCTGGTTCCGGGCGCCGAAGCTGCCGGCATCGTCGAGGACGTGGGACCTGGGGTGACCGGTCTCGAGAGCGGCGACCGTGTGGCCTACACCATGCCGCTGGGCGCCTATCGCACGCGTCGAGTGGTGCCCGCAGATCGATTGGTCAAGCTGCCGGATGCGATTTCTTACGAGACGGCTGCGTCGGTGATGCTCAAGGGTTTGACCGCGCAATTCCTATTGACCTCGTGCTTCCCCGTGAAGGCAGGTCAGACGGTGCTGGTGCACGCGGCAGCGGGTGGAGTGGGGCTGCTGCTGGGACAGTGGTTGAAGTTGCTGGGTGCGAGTGCAATCGGGACCGTGGGCTCGGCGGCGAAAGTGGATATTGCGAAGGCCAATGGCTACGACCATGTGATCCAGACTCAGTCGGAGGACTTTACGGCGCGAGTCGAAGACATTACCGGGGGCGGGCGCTGCGATGTGGTGTACGACTCGGTGGGCAAGGACACGTGGCGGGGTTCTTTGAAGTGCCTCAAGCTGCGCGGCATGTTCGTGAGCTTCGGGCAGTCCTCCGGGCCCATTGCCGATTTCAAGGTAATGGATTTGGCCACGGGGGGTTCTTTGTTCGCCAGCCGCCCCATGCTGTTCGACTACATCAAGGCGGCGCCGGAACTGCAAATGCGGGCCGATGACTTGTTCGCGCGTTTGGCGAGCGGGGCGGTGAAGGCGCATGTGGGGCAGCGGATGGCGCTGCGCGATGCCGGCGAGGCGCACCGCGCATTGGCGAGCCGCCGCACGGTGGGTGCGACGGTGCTGGTGCCGTGATGATGTGACGGGGGTGGCGCGCCGGGAATTGCCTGGTGGTTACCAGCTGATTAACGGCGCCTTGCGCAGATACTGCTTGTCGGCGAGCTGGCCGACGACGAACTTTGCTACATCTGCCCTGGCAATCTCGCCGCCGTGAAAGTTCGAGAGATCAGTGAGCACTTGAATGTTCCCGTGGGGCGGCTTGTCGTTCAATACGCTGGGTCGAACGAGGGTCCAATCCAGATCGCTGGCGCGGACGATAGCTTCCTGGCGATCCTTGTCCTCATACACTTTGCGCAGCATCAATGGGTTGAAAAGCCGGTCGTAGAGGAAGCCGCCGTGACCCTTACTGTCGCCGGCTCCCATGCCGGTGATGGCAATCAATCGGCGGACGCCTTTGCCGCGCATGGCGCGCATGAGCGACTGCGTCGCGGTGGAGAGGAGGGTCACTTCCTTGAAGGGACTCATGGGCGTGCCGAGTGAACTTATCACGGCTTCAACGCTTTGCAGCGCTGCCTCGAGAGTTTTCTCATCGCGTACATCGCCGACCAGGAGCTGCGCAGGTGCGAGCGCCGTGGCTTTTTCCTTTGACCGCACCAGCGCGACGACCTCGTGGCCCGCGGCCTGCGCCTCCTTGACGATGGCCTTGCCGGTGCCCCCGGTGGCGCCCAACACTAAGATTTTCATTGTCATCTCCTTGCTGCAAACATGTGCATCGCGCTGGCGTGGCTCAATCAGCCAGGGCCTGGGCGGTTACTGCGACGCCTGCGATATGCCCAGCGGCAGCGCCGTAGATTCCTTGATGACGGTCACCGCGACCGAGGAATTCACCGATTGAACGCAGGGAATTCGCGACAAGTAGTCCAGATAAAAGGCTTCATAGGCTTTCATGTTGCGCGTGACGATTTTCAGCAGAAAGTCCCACTCGCCGGTGAGGGTGTAACACTCCAATACTTCGGCACGATCGCGAATGGCGACCTCGAATTCTGCAATGGCGTCGCGGCTGGTGTTCGCCAACTTCACCTGCGCGAACATCGTGACGTCCAGTCCGAGCGCATTGCGATCGAGGAGGGCCACTCGGGCCTTGATGACGCCGTTCTGTTCCAGTTGCTGAATGCGGCGCCAGCAGGTGGTGGTGGAAAGGCGCACCTGCGCGGCGACGTCGGCGACGGACAGCGCACCCTGCCTCTGCAGGACGTCGAGTATCTGCAAATCAAGACGATCCAGGGCCGGCCGGGGTATTTGTTCCATTTTTATGCATTTTTCGGAATGAACATACCGAATTATCGGGGTACGTCCTCATGAATGCAACAATCCTCGGCGACTCGACGTAAATTGGCGCCTTCGTAGGGCTAACGGCGGTCACAATGAAAAGCCTTTCTCGTTTGCATCTGCCAGAGGCGCCGGCACGCCCGGGGGAAGCACCCGATTTCAGTTACGTGCATTTATCCCCGGCGGGAGCCATATCTCGACCGGACGTGAATGCCCGGGCGCGCGACATCGCGTTCCTCTCCACGGAACTCGTGCGCGTGCTCGACGATGCCGGCACGGCGATGGGTTCGTGGCATCCGCATCTCGATGTGGCCGATTTGCAAATCGGCTTACGGCATATGCTGCTGACTCGTTTGTTCGACGATCGCATGCAGCGCATGCAGCGCGCCGGCAAGGTGTCCTTCTACATCCGTTCGCTGGGCGAGGAAGCGGTGTCCGTCGCGCAGTGCATGGCGCTGCGCCCCGCCGACATGCTGTTTCCTTCCTATCGCAATCAAGGTCTGCACATCGTGCGTGGCACTCCGCTGGTGGATCTCATGAGCCAGCTGCTCTCGAACACCCGCGACATGTGCAAGGGGCGCCAACTACCGGTGATGTATCACTCCAAGCCGGCCAATATTTTTTCCATCTCCGGCAATCTCGCCACGCAATTTCCGCAGGCCGTGGGCTGGGCCATGGCGGCGGCCATTAAAGGTGAAGACCGCTTGGCAGCGACGTGGATCGGCGAAGGCAGCAGCGCCGAGGCAGACTTTCATCACGCCCTGCTCTTCGCCTCGGTGTATCAAGCGCCGGTGATTCTCAATGTGGTGAACAATCAGTGGGCCATATCCACGTTTCAGGGCTACGCCGGCGGCGAGCAGCGCTCCTTTGCGGCGCGTGGGCCCGGCTATGGCATCGCCGGCATCCGCGTCGATGGCAATGATTTCCTGGCGGTTTATGCAGTAACGCAATGGGCGGCGGAGCGGGCGCGCACCGGCGCCGGCCCCACATTGATCGAACTCGTGACGTATCGCGCCGCGGCTCACTCCACCAGCGACGATCCGGCACGTTACCGAGCCAAGGACGATCATGAGCATTGGCCGCTCGGCGATCCTATTGCGCGGCTGAAACTGCATTTGATCAATCTCGGCGAATGGTCGGAAGAGCGCCATCAGGCGCTCACCGCGGAACTCGATGCCTTGGTCGTGGCGAGTTGGAAGGAGGCTGTGACCTACGGCACCATGAGCGAAGGCCCCCGCCTCAACGCTGACCTGATGTTCGAGGATGTGTTCAAGGACATGCCCGCGCATCTCGAACGGCAGCGCGCGGCGATGCGAGCGGAAAAGGGTTAATCATGGCCAACATGAACATGATTCAGGCCCTGAATTCGGCGATGGACATCATGCTGGGCCGCGACCCGTCGGTGGTGCTCATGGGCGAGGACATAGGTTATTTCGGCGGTGTATTTCGCGCCACCGAGGGCCTGCAGCGCAAGTACGGCGAACATCGCGTCATCGATACGCCCATCGCCGAGGGGGGCATCGTGGCTGCGGCCATCGGCATGAGCGTCAATGGTCTGCGGCCGGTCGCGGAAATCCAATTCGCCGATTACATTTACCCGGGCTTCGATCAGATCGCGAGCGAACTGGCGCGCATTCGCTATCGCAGCGCCGGCGAATTCTCTGCGCCGGTGACCATTCGCACGCCCTGCGGCGGCGGCATCCGCGGCGGGCAGACGCACTCTCAAAGTCCGGAGGGCATATTTACCCATGTCAGCGGACTCAAGGTGGTCATGCCGTCGAATCCCTACGATGCCAAGGGGTTGCTCATCACCTGCATCGAAGACGACGATCCTGTGATTTTTTTCGAACCCAAGCGGTTGTACAACGGACCCTTCGATGGCGATCCGAACAAACCTGCGGTGCCGTGGAGTTCGCATCCGAAGGGGCAGGTGGACGAGGGGCATTACACGGTGCCGCTGGGCAAGGCCGACATCGTGCGCGGCGGCGCCGATGTGACCATTATTACCTATGGGACCATGGTATACGTCGCGCTCGCGGCGGCTGCGACGCTGAGGCTCGATGCGGAGGTCATCGACCTGCGTTCGCTGGTGCCGCTGGATGTGGACACGATTTGCAGCTCGGTACGTAAGACGGGTCGCTGCGTGGTGGCGCATGAAGCAACGCGCTTCTCGGGATTCGGCGCGGAGATCCTGTCCATCGTGCAGGAGGAGTGCTTCTGGGATTTGGAAGCGCCCATTCAACGGGTCGCCGGTTGGGACACACCGTATCCCCATGCGTTCGAGTGGGAATATTTCCCCGGCCAGGCGCGGGTTGCGGCGGCGCTCAAGGCCGCCATGGAGGTTGCATGAGCCAGTTCGTATTCAAGATGCCCGACCTCGGTGAAGGGACAGTGGATGCAGAGATCGTCATGTGGCGCACCAAGCCGGGCGATGTTGTCGAGGAGGATCAGGTCATCGTCGAGGTCATGACCGACAAGGCGGCGGTTGAAGTACCGGCGCCGGTCAGCGGTCGCGTGGTCTCCATCACTGGCGAGCCGGGGGACAAGGTCGCGGTAGGTTCGCCGTTGATCATATTTGAGACGGCCTCGAGCGGGGGAGCGGAAACTGCTCCGGCCACAGTCGCGACAATCGCACCGGTCCCGGCCCCGGCGCCAGCGGACCCGACTTCCCCGCCCGCGGCGGCTGCGACGGCGGCCGCGGCGGCTGCGGCTGAGCGGACATTTGCGCCTGCGACGGCATCTGCGCCCGTAGTATCGACGGCGCCGGTGTCGCATGCCGGACGCGTAATGACCTCCCCTGCCAATCGCCGCCGAGCGCGCGAGGCAGGCATCGATTTGCACACCATCAGTGGGTCGGGGCCGGGCGGGCGCATTGTCACCGGCGACGTGGTCGCGGCCACTGGGCAGGCGGCTAGGCCTGCGCCGTCCGCGGGCGCCTCAGCCAAGCCGCCTACCGCGCTGTCAGGTGAGACCACCGAAATCAAGGTGATCGGTGTACGCCGCGTGATTGCCGAACGCATGAGCGAGGCCAAGCGCACCATTCCTCACTTCGCCTATGTCGAGGAAGTCGACGTCACCGAGTTGGAATCGCTGCGGGTGCATCTGAACAGCAAGCAAGCTCGGGGCGAGCCGGGGTTGACGTATTTGCCCTTGGTGATCATGGCATTGACGCGCGCACTGGAGTCGTTCCCGCAATGCAATGTGCTGTATGACTCAGCCCGCGGGGTATTAGTGCGTCATCGGGCGGTGCATGTGGGCATCGCGGCGCAAACACCCGATGGATTGAAAGTACCGGTGGTGCGCAACGCGCAGGCGCTTTCCTTGGGCGAATTGGCAGCAGCGATTCGCCAGGTGTCGGACCGCGCACGCACCAACAAGGCGACGCGCGATGAGCTTACAGGCTCGACCATTACCGTCACCAGTTTGGGCAAGTTGGGAGGCATCGCCTCGACTCCGGTTATCAACTCTCCGGAGGTCGCCATTATTGGACTTAATAAGGCCGTGGACCGGCCCGTAGTGCATAACGGTGCTGTGGCAGTGAGGCGAATCATGAACTTATCATCGTCATTCGATCATCGCTTCGTGGACGGTTATGATGCTGCAGCAATGATCCAGGCGTTAAAAGAGCTGCTGGAACATCCGGCGACGATTTTCATACCCAAGGTGTAGACCTCATGACCGCAACCCCGCAACGACCCCCATTCGGCTCCGTTCTGACCTCTCACATGGCGGTGGCCTCTTATCAAGGCGGCAAATGGAGCGCGAGCGAAATCAAGCCGGTAGCGCCCATCGAGCTGAGTCCCGCCGCGCATGTGCTGCACTACTCCAGCACCTGCTTCGAGGGCTTCAAAGCATTTCGCCGTGCCGATGGCTCCATCCATGTGTTCCGCATGGACAAGCACATTGCGCGCATGCGGCAAAGTGCGCGCCTTCTGGTTCTACCGGAGCCCGATGCCGAGCAGCTCGCCGGCATGGTGCGTGCGGTGATCGACCGCTGTCGCGAGGCCGTGCCCGAAGCGCCGGGCGCGCTGTACTTGCGGCCCATTCTGTTCGGCACCACGGCCAATATCGGTGCGGCCGCCACGCCATCCATCGAGGCGACGTTGCTCGTTCTGGCCAGCCCCGTGTGGGATTACTTCGCCGGCGGCATGAAACCGCTGCGCATCCTGGTGGATGACGAGCACACGCGGTCCACCGAGCAAATGGGCATGGTCAAAACCGGGGGAAATTACGCGGCGGCGATGGGCCCGACATTGGCGGCGCGAGCCAAGTACCAGGTGGATCAGGTCCTCTTCTGCCCCGGCGGCGAAGTGCAAGAGACCGGCGCCGCGAATTTCCTGCTGTTACGCCAGGGCGAATTGCTGACGCGCAGCCTCGATAGCACGTTCTTGCACGGCGTAACCCGGGATTCCATGTTGACCCTGGCACGCGACAACGGCTATGCCGTGTCGGAACGAGTGTTCAACGTGAAAGAAATGCTGCAGTGGGTGCAAAACGGCGAGGCGACGCTGTCCGGAACGGCCGCCGTGCTGGCCGGGGTCGGCACGTTGATTCACCACGGCGAGGAATACCGAGTGGGTACCGGCGAGGTGGGGCCGTTGACGCGTTCTTTGAGGGCGCAATTGATCGCCATTCAGCAAGGTGACGCGCCCGACACGCACGGGTGGCTCGAGAAGGTATGAAAAAGGTTTGAAGATCGCGCCGGGCAGCCGGCGCGGCCTACGCCGGGCGGCCCACGCAGCCCATCCTACGCGGCCCAGCCTACGCGGCCCAGCCTACGCGGCCCAGCCTACGCGGCCCGGCCTACGCGGCCCGCTGTTCCTCAGTACTCCTCGCGTTCCTCGTCGTCGTCCTCGTCGAGGTCGTCTTCATCCTCGTCCTCGTCGTCTTCATCCCAATCCTCTTCGTCCTCTTCCTCGTCGGCGTCCTTCTCGGCTTTGGACCCGGACCAACCCTCGGGTTCCTCGGTCAGCTCGAGGTCGAGCTCCGCCCAGCCTTCGACGTCCAATTCCTCGACATCGCCATCGAGATGCTGAATTTCGACGGTTTCCTTGTCTTCATCCACCTTGAGTACTTGGAAAGTCTCTTCGTTTTCCAAGTCTTCATACCACTGCCCGACGGTCGGTTCGTACTCTCTGCCCACGTGAAGTCGCCTCTGTTAAACGGTTGCACTTGTTATGCAGGCGGATATTAGGGGAGGCTGCTTGCCCAAGTAAATGGCAAAATCACCTCCCTATGACATTAATAGACCGTAAATCCGCTGCCCGTCACTTGAGCGAAGCCAAACGAGTCGTCGTCAAAGTCGGGTCGGCGCTGTTGGTCGATGCCGAGAAGGGGCGGCTAAATCGCACCTGGTTGGAGGGTTTTGCGGCGGATGTGGCGCGCCTGCACAAACGGGGCCAAGAAGTCATTCTTGTGTCATCGGGCGCGATTGCGTTGGGGCGCCGTCACTTAGGGTTGGCACCCGGCAAGCTCCGCCTGGAGGAGAGTCAGGCCTCTGCCGCCGTGGGACAGATTCGTCTGGCCCATGCCTATAAAGAATTGTTGGACGTTCACGAAATCACCGTGGCCCAGATTCTGTTAACGCTGGGCGATACGGAACAGCGGCGCCGGTACTTGAACGCGCGCGGCACGCTCAACACCCTGTTGTCCTTGGGCGCGGTACCCGTGATTAACGAAAATGACACGGTGGCCACCGCCGAAATCCGCTACGGCGACAACGACCGGCTGGCGGCGCGCGTGGCTCAGATGGTGGGTGCGGATTGTTTGGTGCTGCTCTCGGATATAGACGGCTTGTACACCGCCAATCCGCAGGTCAATCCCAACGCCGAGTTCATTTCCCGGGTATTGGAAATTTCCCCCGAGATCGAGGCCATGGCGGGCGGTGTAACCAGCGACATGGGCACCGGCGGCATGCAAACCAAAATTGCCGCCGCCAAGATCGCGGTGGGGGCAGGTTGTCATTTGTGCATAGCCAAGGGCGCCGTGGAACATCCTCTGAAACGCATCGAGGAGGGCGCACGTTGTACCTGGTTCGTACCGACCTCGACTCCGGTCGCCACCCGTAAACAATGGATCGCCGGGACCTTGAAGCCATCCGGGGCGATTGCCGTCGATGACGGTGCGGTGCGCGCCTTGATGGGCGGCAAGAGCCTGCTGCCGGCGGGGGTGACCAAGGCCGTGGGTCGTTTCGAGCGCGGCGACACGGTCAGTATCCTGGGTCCCGACGGCATCGAGGTGGCGCGCGGTATCTGTGCTTATTCTGATGGGGATGCGGCGCGTATCATCGGCCGCAAGTCCGCGGACATCGAAAAAGTGCTAGGGTTTCGCGGCCGTGATGAAATCGTGCATCGCGATGACCTGGTCTTGTTGAGAGTGATGTGAAAACCTCGAGGTCGATGTGAACGCTGGTATGAGCCAAGAGTCGATAGCGCCATCGGTCGCTCCCGCCGTGTCGGTGCCGGAGCTGATGCGAGGCATTGGCCGTGCTGCACGGGAAGCCGCCGCGGTGTTGGCTCTCGCGACCAGCGACCAGAAGAGCCACGCCCTGCTGGCCGCCGCGGCCAGCCTGCGCGCTTCGCGGCACAAGATACTGGCAGCCAACGAGCGGGACATGCGCGAGGCGGTGGCGAAGGGCTTATCGTCAGCCCTGCTGGACCGCCTGATGTTGGACGATAAGCGGGTGGAGTCCATGGCGCGAGGTCTCGAAGATATCGAGCGTCTCGCCGACCCCATCGGTACCGTACTCGCCGAATGGACACGGCCGAATGGCATGACTATTCAACGCCTGCGGGTGCCGCTCGGGGTGATAGGCATCATTTATGAAAGCCGTCCGAACGTCACTGCGGATGCGGGCGCGCTGTGCCTAAAATCGAGCAATGCCGTGATTTTGCGCGCCGGATCGGAGAGCGCGCAGTCGAGCGCCGCCATTCATGCCTGTCTCGACGAGGGCCTGAAGGTGGCCGGACTTCCCGGCAGCTGTATCCAATTAGTGCCGACCACGGATCGCGAGGCGGTGGGCTACATGTTGGCGCAGATGACGGATGACATCGACGTGATCGTGCCCCGCGGCGGCAAGAGTCTGATTGCACGGGTGCAAAAGGAGGCCCGTGTGCCCGTGATCGGCCACCTGGAGGGGGTGTGCCACGTGTTCGTCGAGCGCAGGGCGACTCTCTCCATGGCGAAGGAAATCGTGCTCAACGCAAAACTGCGGCGCACCGGCGTATGTGGTTCAGCGGAGACGCTGCTGGTGGATCGAGGCTGCGCAGCGACGCACTTGCCCGATTTGGTGCGCGCGCTGCTGGACGCGGGCTGTGAGGTGCGTGGCGATGAGACCGCCGCGCGCGTGGATGAGCGCGTCAAACCCGCGACCGAGGCGGATTGGTATGCGGAGTATCTCGACGCCATTATTGCATTGCGAGTGGTGGACGACGTCGACGCTGCGATTGCGCACATTGGGCGATACGGCTCGCAGCACACGGATTGCATCGTGACCGACGATGCGGCCGCCGCCGAACGCTTTCTGACGCGAGTCGACAGCGCCATCGTCTTGCACAATGCCTCCACGCAATTCGCGGACGGCGGCGAGTTCGGTATGGGCGCCGAAATCGGCATCAGCACGGACAAGTTCCATGCACGCGGCCCGGTGGGCGTGGAACAGTTGACCAGCTACAAGTATCTGGTGCGCGGCAGCGGCCAAGTTCGCGACTGAAAGCCGGGCGTGCCACCCCGCCCAGGGCCCATCATTCGTGGTGGGCATCCACCAGATCGGCGATTCCCTGCAGCCAGGCATGCACCGCGGCCGGCCCCGACAAATGACAGCGCGCCTGCACTCGATCGCCCACGGCAATGGAAATGCCGCCGAAATCTTCGGCTGCCCGAAATCCATCCAGGTCGGTGATATCGTCACCGAGATACACAGGCAGTCGTCCCGAGAAAGGCGGCTCATGCATGAATTCCTTCACGGAGTTGCCTTTATTGAAGCCGCGCGGTTTGATTTCGAGCATCATGCTGCCGGGTTGCACGTGATATTGCGGTCCGAGGTCAGCGACGAGACCCGTTATGGCTTCGTGAATGTCGGATGCGAGATGCGGTGCGAGACGGTAGTGAATGGCGAGAGTCCTTCCCTTGTCCTCCAACAGCACGCCAGGATGAGTTTGCGCCAGCGCCTTCAGAGCGGCCCGCGTGGAGGCAAGCTGCGAGTCAATGAAGCTGGCGCCGTGCACGGCGCCCGAAGCGCTGCGTCGTTCCACGCCGTGGAGTCCGGCCGAGGGCAGCGCCAGCGGAGCGAACATGGCGTCGAGGTAGGCGATACTGCGGCCGCTCACCAAGGCTACCGCGCCGCCCAGTCTTTCGGACACCACGCTCAGAAGGCGTTTGAGTTCTTCTCCGACGCGGGTGTCGAAGGGGGTGGCCGCGAGTTCTATGAGAGTTCCGTCGACATCCAGGAAAAGACAGAGGCCGAGCGCCGGCGCGGGAGCGGTAATCATGCGATGAACATAGCCTAGGCTCGCCTCGCTGCATAGCCCTGAGGTGGCCGGTGCAGTGTCATTGCAATTCTTACAGAGAGTCGGGCAATTCATTACCCTGGGGTAGGCCCCGTTTTTTGCTATTTTGTGCGATTGGGCCGGGAGGCAACAGACGACATGGAGGCAAAATGTTTCGATCAGTGATGCTGCGCTTCGTGTTACCGGTGGCTCTTGCATCCTGCGTCGTCGCTTATGTAGGTCTGCCGTACATCGAGCGCCTACTAGCGGAATGGTTTCGCTCCGACGTCGAGTTGCGTGCCCAGCTCGTCATGCATTCCATGGAAGAACCCGTTACGGAACTGGTGGAAAAGGGCAATGAGGGGCCGCTGCGGGGTTATTTGTCCAAGGTGACGGCCGACGAGCGCTTGTTGGGCATCCTGATTTGCCGCGCCGACGGCACCACGATTTTCAAGCCGGAGCGCATTCCGACGGCCATATCCTGCGACGCCTATGCGCGAGGTGCCCGCGGCGAGGCGCGCGTGGTGCAGCTGCCATCCGGGTCGGTACAGGTATCGCGTTTCGATTACGACGAGGCGCGGCCCACCGCGTTTCGTGTGCTCATGCTGCATGACTTGAGCTTCGTGGACCGTCGGCAACGCACCGCACGCGACTTCGTGCTGGTGTTCATATTCATTTCGGTGCTCTTGTTGGCGTTGATGGTGGTGCTGGTGGCGTGGCTGCAGCTGCGGCGCTGGGTGAATGTGCTGATTGGCGATATTCGCGGCAAGCGCTTCACTGACAACGCACAATCGCCGAGCGCGTCCATGCCCATTCTCTCGCAGGTGCGGCAGGTGCTGGCCGAGGCCGAGCAAAAGCAGCGATTGGAAATCGATTTTCGCGAGAACTGGACGCCGCAGGCCTTGAAACAGGTGGTGCACGATCACTTGAATTCGTCACAGGTCATTATCGTGTCGAATCGCGAACCCTACGTCCACAATTACAACGCGGATCATCGCCCCGTGGTGCAAGTGCCCGCGAGCGGCATGGTGACAGCGCTCGAGCCCATCATGCGGGCCTGTGCGGGCGTTTGGATTGCCCATGGCGCGGGGGCAGCCGATCGCGAAACCGTGGATCGCTTCGATCAAATTCGCGTACCGCCGGATGATCCGGCCTACACGCTGCGACGAGTCTGGCTCACGACGGAGCAGGAACAGGGTTATTACTACGGCTTTTCCAATGAAGGCCTGTGGCCGTTATGCCATTTGGCCTATGTGCGGCCGGCGTTTCGGCCCTCGGACTGGCGGGCGTACGAGGAGGTGAACGCCAAGTTCGCGGATGTGGTGGCAGCCGAGGCCAACACCGACAGTCCCGTCATTATGATCCAGGACTTCCACTTTGCGCTTCTGCCGAGACTCATCCGTGCCAAGATTCCCAAGGCGACCATATCGCTGTTCTGGCACATTCCCTGGCCCAACGCCGAAACCTTCGGCGTCTGCCCGTGGAAGCGAGAAATCCTCCTGCATATGTTGTCGGCCGATATCCTGGGATTTCACACGCGTTATCACTGCCAGAACTTTCTGGAGACGGTGGATCGCTTCGTGGAGTGCCAGATCGATCACGAGCAAATGACAGTGACTTTGCAGGGGCGGGTGTGCCGGGTCGCCGCCTATCCCATTTCCATCGAATGGCCGCCGCGATGGCTGAAGGCGCTGCCCGATGTGCCGAGCTGCCGAGCCGCCGTGCGCGAGCAGTTCCAGGTGGCGAACGACGTGGTCATCGGGCTCGGAGTGGAGCGCTGGGACTTCACCAAGGGCATCATTGAGCGCTTTCATGCGCTGGAGGCGCTGCTCGACAAGAATCCGCGTCACCGTGGACGCATCAGCCTGCTGCAAATCGCGGCGCCGTCGCGCAGCACGCTGCCGGCGTACCAAAGTTTACAGGAGCAAACCTATGGCGAGGTCGACCGCATCAATGCCAAGTTCGGCGAGGGCTCGTGGCGCCCCATTATCCTGATCGATCAGCATCAGGAGCCCGCCAAGGTGTTCGAGTTGTATCGCGCCGCGGACTTCTGTCTGGTGAATAGTCTGCATGACGGCATGAATCTCGTGGCCAAGGAGTTCGTGGCCTCGCGCGATGACGAGGACGGCGTGCTCATCTTGAGCACCTTCGCCGGCGCTTCGCGTGAGCTTGCCGAAGCCGTGCTCATCAATCCCTTTGACGTCAATGAGACCGCGGAGGCCATGGAAATCGCCATGCGCATGGGGCGCGACGAGCGCCGCGATCGCATGAGCTTGATGCGCCGGACCGTGAAGGAAAACAATGTGTATCGCTGGGCCGGGCGCATGCTCATGGATGCGTCGAGGATACGGCAGCGTCAGAACCTACCCTCGGTGAAGAAGCGCCACTCGGCACTCGGATGACGTCACCCGGGCGGGTGCGGCGCGGCGGCGAAGCGGCGCAAACGTCGGGCGGCCTCTTCGAGCGTGTCGTCACGTTTGGCGATACAGAGACGCAACAAGGTCATGGAGGGCGGGGCGGCATAGAAGGGTGACAAGGGAATGGTGGCGACCTTCGCCTCGCGAATCAGCCGGTCGGCAAAATCCGTGTCGACCGCGGAACTCAATGCACTGTAATCGACGAGCTGGAAATAGGTTCCCGCCGCAGGCACGGGTTCGAACCCGGAGCCCCGAAGCAGGCCGGCCAGCAGGTCGCGCTTGGCTTGAAAGAACGCCGGCAGTCCCTTCCAGGCATCCGGATAGCGAGACAAATAGAGCGCGATGGCATATTGCAGCGGCGATGCAATGCTGAAAGTGTTGAATTGATGGACTTTTCGTAGTTCGCGGGTCATGTCGGGCGGAGCGACGCAGTAGCCGACGCGCCAGCCCGTGGCATGCAGCGTCTTGCCGAAGGAAAAAACCGCGAAGCTGCGCGGACGCAGTTCGGGATGGGCCAGCACCGAGGCGTGCCGGCGATCGTCGAACAGCACATGTTCATACACTTCGTCGGAAAGGATGGTAATAGGACGGTCACGGACCAACTCTGCGAGCGCATTCAGGTCGCCGGCGTCGGCCACCGTGCAGCAGGGGTTTTGCGGGTTGTTGATAATGACAAGCCGCGTGCGGTCGCTGAGCGCGCGACGTACCTGATCCCAATCGAAGCGAAACAGCGGCGGACGGAGCGGCACCCGAATGCAGCGGCCACCGGCAAGCCGGATCGCGGGCTCGTACACGTCGTAGGTGGGATCGAAAGTAATGACCTCGTCACCGGCGCGCACCACCGCCTGGATGGCGTCGTACAGCGCCTCGGTGCCGCCGCAGGTCACGGTGATTTCCGTCATGGGGTCGAAGTCGGCGGCGTAGCTGACCTTGAGCTTGCGCGCGATTTGTTCGCGCAAATCGACGACGCCTTCCATGGGTGCGTATTGATTGCGGCCTTCGGCTATGACATCGCTCAGCGCCTGTGAAAGGCGAGGATCGATGGGATAGTCGGGGAATCCCTGGCCAATGTTGAGCGCGTTTTCTTCGAGAGCGCGGCGCGACATCACGGTGAATATGGTGGTCCCAACGTCGGGGAGTTTGCTGTCGAAGTGCATGGCGGCGGCTCGAAGTGCGGAAATGTAAGTTGGGCGCGTCGGAAACAATGCTTGGGTCTTAGGGCTTCTGGTTTGGAAGGCCCTGCAGGCCGCCGGTCAGGGAATATACCGTGAGGCCTCGTTTGCGCAACTCCCTGGCCGTGGCGAGGCTGCGCTTCCCGGAGGCGCATACCAGGAGATAGCGGCCGGTTGCGGCGAGGAGTTCGGGCTTCGCGAGCAGCGTGGGCATACTGATATGCCGAAGTTTCGACGGTTGGGCGGCGACTTCGTCGTCATTGCGAATATCGATGGCTTCGAGTTGCTGCTCGGCGGCGGCCGCGAGCGAAGGCTGGGTGATATCGGCGTCGGCGGTGTCGGGCGTTCGGTCCGTGTCGGCGGGGATGCCGCGGATGAGCGTGCAGTCCGGTGCAACGCAGGCGGCGCGGCGGCGTGCTTTGAGCTTGGTGCTGGAGAAGTTCGCGAAGTCGAGCAATAGCAGCTCGCCGGCGAGTTGGCCGGGTAGCCCTAAGAGAATTTTCAAGGCGATGAGTGCCTGGAGGCTGCCGAAGGTGCCGGGTACCGGCCCCAGGACTCCGGCTTCGGCGCAATTGGCGACGAGGCCATCGGGCGTCGCATCCGGCCATAGGCAACGCAGACAGGCGTGGGCGGGATCGGGTTTGAATACCTGAAGCTGGCCTTCGTACTGATAGACGCTGGCGAACACCGCGGGTTTGCGTGCTAGAACCGCGGCGTCATTGATGAGGAACTTGGTGCGAAAATTGTCGCTGCAATCGATCACGAGGTCGTGCGTGCGAACCAGGTCGAGCGCATTGTCGGCGGCGAAACGGACGGCATGCGCTTCAACGGTGATACTGGGGTTGATGGCGAGGAGGGCTGCGCGTGCCAGCCGGACCTTGGACTTGCCGGCATCCGCCAGGGCGTACAGCGGCTGACGATGGAGATTGCTGGCATCCAAGGTGTCTGCCTCGACGATGCCGAGATGGCCCACGCCGGCGCCGGCGAGGTATTGCAGCACCGGGCTGCCCAGGCCTCCGGCGCCAACGACCAAGACCCGACTTCGGGCGAGAGCGGCTTGGCCGTCCGGGCCCACTTCCTTCAGCGATATCTGGCGGGAATAGTCAGGCCGCATCGTGCCCGTGATGGTGGGCATGAGGCGCGGGTGCCGCACAGCGCTCGCAGTTCACCCATCCCGAGTCGCCGCTGCGATAGTGCTCTTTCTTCCAAATGGGCACCCGATGCTTCACTTCATCGATGATGTAGCGGCAGGCGTCGAAGGCTTCGCCGCGATGGGCCGAGCTCACGCCCACCCACACGGCCATGTCGGTGAGGTCCAGCGAGCCGACTCGGTGAATACACAGCGCGTGCTTGATGGGGAAGCGATGATGTGCCTCGGCCAGAATGCGTTCGCCCTCCTTGACCGCAAGGGCTTGGAAGGCCTCGTATTCGAGATGCGTAACTTCTTGGCCTTCGTTGAAGTCGCGCACCCAGCCTTCGAAGCTGACGTAGCCGCCGGCGCCCTTGTCCAGGAGCTCGTCGCGAGCTGACTGAGTGTCGATGGCCCTGTCTGTGAAACGGAAGTGCATTAGCCGCCTGCTACTGGAGGGACGAAGACTACCGAATCCCCTGCGCGCAACCGATGAGACCACTCGGCGAATTCGGCGTTCACCGCGACTTTCAATTGATCTCGCGCCAGCGTGAAGCGGTAGCGTGCGTTCAATTCGGCAAAGAGGTCGGCGGGGGTGGCGGCCGAGGTTTGCAGGGTTTCTTCGGAGCGGCCGGCCTGTTCGCGCAGCAGGGCGAAGTATTGAATGGTGAGTTGCATGGGCGAGGCGAGGGTACCCTGGTCCAGCGCGCCTTGGGCGAACGCGTACTCCTCGGGAGTGTTGATGTTATCCAGCGCGCGCCGGTCGCGCGCCTCGAGGAGCTTCACCGGGTGGGTGCGCAGAAACTTGCGCGGGCAGATGCCTCCGCTCTGAGAGTAGGCGGCAATGGCGGCGGCGGCCGCAGGCTCCCAGATGGCGCAGAGAGGTTCGGGCAGGCCATCGTGGGCGCTCCGGTACGCGGTGGCCAACACGGTGGGGTCACGCTCGGAAATCAGCTGTTCGATGGCGGCATCGGTCAGGAAGGGGAGGTCGCAGGCCAGTACCAACCAGGCAGCTTCGGGATGAGCGGCCAGCGCTGAGCGGATCCCGACGATGGGGCCGCCGCCCTCCACGGAGTCGACAATGAGAGGGCGGTGGGCACGGGTGGGTTCGGTCACCTGCGTGGAACGCACCGATACGAAGGCCTTCGAGACATGCCGCTGTACGAGCTCGAAGGCACGGTCGAGTTGGCTCTTGCCTTGATAGGGTAGCGCGGCCTTGTCGCGTTGCATGCGGGTGCTGGCGCCGCCGGCGAGGATGAGTCCGAAGAGGGGCGCGGGGGAGCCATTGTGTGCGGCGGAATTCATGTGGCCTCCTTGAGCACGTAGGCGCTCTTGCCGCCGTCCTTGGCAATCAGGCGAGTGTCGGAGATCACGATGTCATGCGACAGCGCCTTGCACATGTCGTAAATCGTCAGCGCCGCGATGCTGGCGCCGGTGAGAGCTTCCATTTCGACGCCGGTTTTGTGATGCACGCTCACCGTGCAGCGAATCACGGCGGTGTCGCCTTCGAGCTCGATGACCACGCGGCAGCTCTCGAGGCCCAAGGGGTGGCAGAAGGGAATCAATTCATGCGTGCGTTTGGCGCCCATGACGCCGGCGACGATGGCGGTATCGAACACCGGGCCCTTGGGCGAGCGCAGGCCGTTGTCGCGCAGCGCCGCGGCCACAGTGGGCGGAAACTTGACGCGCGACTCGGCGACCGCCGTGCGTTTGGTCGACGACTTGTCGCTGACGTCCACCATGATGGGGCGCTGTTCATTGTCCAAGTGTGAAAAGGTCATGGCTTATCCGCCGATGTAGTACATCTCGATCTTCTTACGCGAGGGCTCGGTGCGACGCTTTTCGTCGCGCAGCTCGCTGTAACGATCGGTGCGTCCCAGCCACTTGCCGCGGATCAAATTCGAAAGCTCTGCGTCACCGGCGCCGGCACGTACCGCTGCGCGCAGGTCGATGCCTTCGGTGGCAAACAAGCAGGTGTAGAACTTCCCTTCGGAGGACAGACGCG